>Ga0182738_1006867_pt1 | contig 11713 bp, 5 predicted proteins | sample eDN5th30CBELigMG_FD_128876 | JGI IMG/M metagenome (GOLD analysis project Ga0182738, IMG submission 128876) | Enriched Miracle-Growth compost microbial communities from Emeryville, California, USA - eDNA 5th pass 30_C BE-Lig MG (version 2)... ...
GGAAGCCATCCGCGCCAAGTTGGATGAGTCGGTCCGGCTCAATCTGGTGGCTGACGTGCCGGTGGGTGCGTTTCTCAGCGGCGGCATCGACTCGAGCATCGTGGTTTCGCTCGGGGCAGGACGAGTGGCGGGGCCGTTGGAGACGTTCTCAATCGGGTTCCACGAGGAAGCTTACAGCGAGCTCCCTTACGCACGCGAGGTTGCTGATGCGTTCGGAACCCGTCACTCAGAGGAAATCGTCGCTCCAGAAGCGACCGATCTTCTCGATGATCTGACCTACTACTACGACGAGCCGTTCGCCGACCCTTCCGCGATCCCAACGTTGCTTGTTTCCCGACTCGCGAGCCGTCGCGTCAAGGTGGTTCTCTCCGGGGACGGCGGCGACGAGGCGTTTGGAGGGTATTCCCGTTACGCGCACGACCTGCGAGAGGCCGGCCTGCGCCGTTATCTGCCGGAAGCGTTCCGCCGGCTCATTCTGGGTCCGGTCGCCCGAACCTGGCCGAAAGCCGACCGTCTGCCCCGACCGCTGCGGGCCAAGACGTTCTTGACGAACCTCTCTCTCGACTCAGCGAGCGCTTACGCGAACACCTTGATGCTCTGCCGCAATCCATTGCGGAAGCGTTTGCTGATCCCAGAGTTTCGAAGGGCCCTGGGCGTACACGACCCAGCCCAGATGGTTCGCAATAGTTTTAGCCGGGCATCAGCGTGTGACCCGCTCGGTGGCATGATCGCGACGGATGTCGCCTTGCATCTGCCAGACGACTACCTCGTGAAGGTTGACAGGGCAAGCATGGCTTACGGACTCGAAGTTCGCCCCCCCTTGCTCGATCACGAACTTCTCGAGCTCGCGGCACGCATTCCTTCCGGCCTGAAGGTGCGAGCGGGAACGACGAAGTGGTTGCTTAAGCAAGCTTACCAGCGCGAGCTGCCGTCCCGCATCCTCAATCGTCCCAAACAAGGGTTCGAGGTTCCAATCGACGCATGGCTGCGAGGTCCTCTGCGCGAGGCGTTCGAGGCTACCGCACTTTCCCCCTATTCACCCATCGGCGCATTCATTGACGTAGCGGTTGTGCGTCAGCTTTATCGTCAACACCTGGCCCAAACAGGCCACCATGGCGCGGTGCTTTGGGCCCTCCTCGTTCTCGCCCACTGGGCAGAGCGGTATCTAGGTCCCGGCTCCGTTGGAAGACCAGGCGACGGTCTGGCGACGCATCAGGCAGGACTGAGCTTGAGGTGATCGTGAATCCTTTAAGGACACGACCGGGACTCCAGAGCGTGTCGGAGCCGGTGAGGTAGGGCGATCGTTTCTAAGGTTCCATGATGATTTTTGTAAATTCCTTTCAACATACCGGGGCCGCGGAAGACAACGGTCCCTACGCCTCCGATACGGTTCCACTCTGGCTGGAAAGCTCGGCCAGGACGTCAACCTGTCAGCCAATCTCGTTTGGACTCCCGTTCCCAAAGGGATGGTTAACCGACCCCCGTGACGTCGCCCTGACCGATTCCGCGGGCCGAGACTATCTGATCCAAACAACGACACAGGCCACATGGCCGGATGGAAGCGTGAAATGGCTCCTCGTCGACTTTGTCACTGGTCCGCTGCCTTCTGGTCGGAGTCGATGGGAGTTGCGAAGGTCGGCAGTCCCTGATTTTGACTCCATCCCAAGCTGGAGATCGAAAACGGTTCGGGTGCGACAGGAACAGGAGATGGTCGTGGTGGATACGGGCCATGCCCAGTTCCACCTCAAAGAAGGGGCTTTCCCCCTTCCACAACAAGTACGGATCGCCGGTCAGGAAGGTCTCATCCCCGGTTCGGCCCAGGCCACATTGACCGATCACAAGGGGCGGGTTCTCCTGCCTCGAGTCGAGCGGACGGTGGTTGAGTCGCGTGGCCCCGTACGTGTCACGTTCCGCTCCGAGGGCTCATTCGGCGGAAGGAACCAATGCCGATTCGTCGCGCGCACCAGCTTCTTCGCCAATACCGCGCTGACACGCGTCTGTCTCACAGTTCACAACCCGAAGCGAGCAGTGCACTCCGGAGGCCTCTGGGACCTGGGAGATCGTGGCTCAATCTTGTTCCGAGACCTGTCTCTGAACCTCAGTCTCGGCGGAACGGTTGACCCAGAGGTTCTCTGGACGCCAGAGCACGGGACGACGGCTTCGAACATTGCCTCCGAATCACTTGTGATCGACCAACTCGGCAGTGGTGGCGTGAATTGGCAGAGTCCTAACCACGTTAACCGGAATGGGCGGCAACCCTGTCCGTTCCAGGGCTACCGCGTGCAGGAAGGCGCCCGAGAGACCTACGGCCTGCGTGCCAGTCCGGTAGTCTTACTCAAGGGAGACAACCGTGCCCTGGCAGTCGCGGTTCCAGAATTCTGGCAACAATTTCCAAAGGCGCTCCGAGTGAACGGACGGATGGTCTCGGTGGGATTGTTTCCTGAATCGTTCGATGACACCTATGAGCTCCAGGGGGGAGAGCAAAAGACGCACACGATCTGGTTCGACTTCGCCGTCAGACAAGAACCAACCAGTCTACCGCTCGACTGGGTTCATCAATCGGCTTTCGCCCGGGCCACCCCCGAATGGTACGGCGACTCCGCCACATTACCTGAATTCGGTCCGTGGGCGGTTGAATCCAATGCTCGACTCGCGGCGGTCGTCGAGTCCTCCGTCGACCCAGAGCAAGGGTTGGCCGCACGCCGGGAGATCATCGACGAGTACGGTTGGAGGAACTATGGCGACCTCTACGCGGACCACGAGGGTGCCTACTACAACGGACCCACACCGGTCATTTCTCACTACAACAACCAGTACGATGTTGTTTATGGGTCGATCCTGCAGTACCTCCGTACCGGTGACACGCGCTGGGTGGAGATTTTCGGACCACTGGCTCGCCACGTCATTGATATTGATATTTATCACACCAAAAAAGATCGATCCGCATACAACGGTGGCATGTTCTGGCACACCGACCACTACAAAGATGCGTCGACCAGCACGCACCGATCCTACTCGCGTTCCAATGCTCCCCCCGACAGACGCCCCTACGGTGGCGGCCCATGCAACGAGCACAACTATTCCACAGGCCTCTGGTACTACCACCTGCTGACGGGGGACCCGACTGCGCGTCGAGCGGTCATCAAGCTGGGCGACTGGATCCTCAGTATGGACGATGGTTCGAAGACGATCTTCCGCCTCCTCGACTCTGGCCCGACAGGTCTGGCGAGTTGCACCCTCACCCCGGAGTATCAGGGGCCTGGCCGAGGCTGCGGGAACTCGATCAACTCTCTGATCAACGCCTGGGAGGCGAGCGGAAAGCGGATCTATCTCGACTACGCCGAAGTGTTAATCCAACGCACCGTTCACCCCGCGATGGACATCGCCTCGCTCGAGTTACTCGATGCTGAACGACGCTGGTCCTACACGGTCCTTCTATCGGCTCTGGTCCGATACCTTGCGGTAAAGGCCGAACTCGGTGAGACGGACGCGTCCCATGCCTACGCCCGCGCAAGCTTACTCGCCTTCGCGGAATGGATGCTTGAACATGAAGTTCCCTATCTCGATCGCCCCGACGAGTTGGAGTATCCGACCGAGACCTGGGCGGCACAGGAGCTCCGCAAGGCCAACGTACTCCGGTTTTCCGCTGCCCACGCGGACGAGCCACTCCGCTCGGCGTTGTTGCGCCGGGGGGAAGAGCTTTCGGAGCGGGCGTGGTGCGACCTCGATCGGTTCGACTCGCGTTACGTGACCCGATCGCTGGCGATCTTGTTGGTTGAGGGAACGCGCGACGCCTATCTCCGTGCCGGCTCGTTGAGGTCGGCTCTCCGCCCCTCGGGCGAGATCGATTTTGGTGCGTTGGAGGGATTCATCCCTCAGAAACGCCGAGTGTTGAATCGGCTTCGGGCTCAGGGAGCGGCCCTGCACGCACTTCTGGCGTGGGTGGGCTTCCGGCCCAAGAGATTCGTTAAGTCGTTCACGAGGCACGGTCCCATGGGTCAAGCAACGATTCGAGGTTGAGACCATGAGCAAATCAAAAATCACGGTCTGTCAGCTCCTGCATGGTTTGAAAGTCGGAGGGGCCGAGGTACTCGCGGCGAGGCTGGCTCGCCAACTCCATGGGGCCTACCGTTTCATATTCGTGTGTCTTGATGAGTTGGGAACGTTGGGCGAGGCGTTACGCGACGAGGGCTTCTCGGTTGAAGTGCTCGGCCGAAAGCCGGGCATTGACTGGCGTTGCGCCCGGAATCTGGCCGCCGTCCTGCGCCGCGAGCGGGTGGACCTTGTGCATGCCCACCAGTACACGCCGTTCTTCTACGGAGCGGTGTCGCGAGGCTTGTACCCGCGGCTTCCTCTGCTCATGACCGAGCACGGCCGAACGTTCCCTGATTACCCCCGTCCAAAACGGATGCTGGCGAACCGATTTCTGCTGTCGCGACGCGATCGGGTCGTCGGGGTCGGACGCTCGGTCCGTCAAGCTCTCATCAACAACGAGGGATTGCCCCCCGCCCGGGTCGATGTGGTCTACAACGGCATTGACTTGAGCGCTTTCGCCACAAGCCACGACCGCGTTGCGTTACGTCGCGAGCTTGATCTCGAGCCCGATGACCTTGCGATCCTTCAGGTCGCCCGGCTCGATCCCCTTAAGGATCACGCGACCGCCATCCGCACGATTGAACGGCTCATGTCTCATCATCCACGCGTCGTGCTCATCCTGGCGGGCGAAGGTCCGGAAGAGGGAGCGATCCGGGAAGCCGCCGCCGCGCGTGGGGTAACCGAAAGAATCCGATTCCTCGGTCTTCGCCATGATGTGCCACGTCTGCTTTCCGCCGCGGATGTTTTTCTGCTGACCAGCGTGAGCGAGGGAATTCCTCTCGTCCTGATCGAAGCGATGGCCGCCGGTTTACCCGTCGTCTCGACCGACGTCGGCGGTGTCGGCGAGGTGGTCGAGGAGGGGCGAACTGGGTTGCTGGCTCCTTCCGGGGACGATCAAACACTCGCTGAAAGAATCGCGGTTCTCGCGAGTGATCCCGCCCTCCGCGCGGTCCTAGGCCAGCGCGGTTGTTTACGAGCCGAGGAGAAGTTTTCCGAGCAGCAGATGCATCGTGCTTACGCAAACCTCTACCGCGAGATGCTCAGGATGACAGCGGAGTTCGAATGCGCGATGGAAAAGGACGCGACGAGGGCTGTGACATGCTGATATCGCAATACCTTCGAGAAAGTCGTACGGGTTCGTGCTCGTCGACAAGACCCGCGCCCTCGGTACTGGCCGTTACGAGTGAGCTTCCCTGGCCGCTCAATACGGGGGGGCATCTCCGCACGTTCCATCTACTCCGCTCGCTCGCTGCTCGCTTTCGGGTCCGTCTGGTGATCGCCGGTTCTCCTGGTCTCGAAGAGGGAATCGAGGTGCTTCGGGAGCATGGAGTTGAGGTCACACCGGCGACCGTGGCTCCCCGTACAACAATGAGGGAGGTGCTACGCGCGGCAACCGCCGGGGCCCGCGGCGAGCCTTATGTTCTCTATCGTCGGCATGATCGGCGTGGCGTTCGGCTTGCGATCCAGCGCCAGATTCATCGCGAACGCCCCGACCTGCTCTACCTGGATCATCTCGATTCGCTGCTCTATCGCAATGTGGCCCACGAGGTCCCGACCATCGTCGACTTGCACAACATCTACTCCGAACTCGTTCGCCGGAGCGCACTCGAACAACCTTCAACGGCAAAGCGGCGATACCTGCTCCGTGAATCACGCCTTCTCATTGGTTCGGAACGGCGCGCCGGCCAACTTGCCAATGCGCTGTTTACCGTCTCCGAAGGAGACGACGCCTATTTTCGGTCGCTCGGAGCTCGGTCAACTTATGTCGTGCCGAACGGGGTTGACTGTAAGTCGTACGCTGGTTTGCCCGCTGGTCGCCACTCATCGATACCGAAACTACTCTACCTCGGTTGCCTGTCGTGGGGCCCCAACGCGGCCGCCGCGGATTACCTGGCGAAACAGGTCCTCCCGCGCGTCCGCGAAGCGATCCCCAGCGTGGAGCTACTCATCGTCGGGCGCGACCCCACGGAAGCCGTCAGGTCTTTGGAACACCTGCCGGGCGTGGTCGTCGCGGGCAACGTCCCCGACGTAAGGCCCTATCTCCAAAAGGCGAGTGCACTGGCGGTCCCCCTGGAGGCTGGTGGGGGGACTCGGCTCAAAATTCTCGAAGCTTTCGCCGCGGGCTTGCCCGTGGTCAGCACGCCCATCGGTTGCGAAGGGCTGGACGCATCACCAGGGGAACACCTCATTGTTGCCGAACGCACGCACTTCGCGGAAGCCATCGTCGGCTTGCTCAAAAACCCTCAGTCTGGTGAGCGATTTGCCGCGCGGGCGAGGTACTTCGTGAACCAGCGGTTCGATTGGGAAGCCATTGGAGAATCCGCCTGCACGGCCGTCGAGGCCGTTCTTAGAGCGAAGACCGAGCGAGCCATGCGAGGTTGACAACTCGCTCTCCGACTCGAATCTGTCGGGACGCGTGAAAGGGCGACGCATCACTCTCAACTGAGGAACACCGTGGATGAGCGTTCTAACCATCGAACCCCGAGTCAATCACGCGAGCCCCACCTCTGGACTCCATGTCGACTCGCCCGTCGTTCTCGATGCTCGCGTGGTTACGGAAACCGGCGGAGGCCCCGACAAGACCATCCTGAACTCCCCTCGTTTTCTGGCCCGCCAAGGATACCTTAATGTTTGCGCCTACATGCATCCACCAGGTGATTCCGGTTTCGAGCACCTGAGGCAAAGCGCCGAGAGTCGGGGTGCACCGCTGCTCTCGGTTCCTGATCGCGGCCCGTTCGACTTTCGCGTAGTCACCGAGATGCTCCGGATCTGCCGAAAGCTTCAAGTCACAATTTGGCATGGACATGACTACAAAAGTAATTTTCTTGGGTTACTGCTCCGGCCGTTTTGGCCCATGCGGCTGGTGACAACGGTACACGGTTGGGTCAAGCAAACCAGCCGCACTCCACTTTATTACGGAATCGACCGGATCTGTCTTCCACGCTACGAGCGCGTGATCTGCGTGTCTGACGACTTGCACGGTCGTTGCCTGGAATGCGGAGTACCCGAAGAACGCTGCACACTTATTGAAAACGGTATTGATGTCGGTGAATTCCATCGCAGTCTCAGCACATCTGAAGCGAAGGAACGTTTCGGCATACCGCCCGAGCGGTTCGTCGTGGGCGCGGTCGGACGGCTCTCGGCCGAGAAAGGGTTCGACCGATTGATCCTGGCTGTCGATCGGCTTCTCGCGGCAAATCTCGATGTCGAGCTCTGGATCGCCGGAGACGGGGATGAGCGTTCTCATCTTCAAGAACTGATCGACGAGACTGGTAGGAGGGACCGAATCCGACTGCTAGGCCACCGCGCGGACACTCTAGCTCTCTACCAGGCCATGGATGTCTTCGCTCTAAGCAGCCTTCGTGAAGGGCTGCCCAACGTTGTGCTCGAAGCATTGGCGATGCAAGTTCCGGTCGTCGCCACCCGGATCGCTGGCGTCCCCCGCCTGATCCGAGACACAGAGAACGGATTGCTCTGCGAACCAGGCGCCGTCGATGAATTGACCGAATGTCTGCGAAGGCTGTTACAAAACCCCGTCCAGCGTTCGCAACTTGGACAGGAAGGCCGTCGGACGGTGGAAACGCGTTATAGCTTCGAGGCAAGAATGGTGAGGGTCGGAGCCCTGTACGACGAGCTCCTCGGCCGACCCACTCATCCCCAAGACCCTCAAACATGTTGAACCGTTCTAACTCGATCGCCAACGGGCGGGCGCATTCGGACTAGCCCAATCACAGTCCGGTCCCGCCACTGACCTCGCTTGAGCCTTGAGCAGAAGAAAACGGCTCGGCAGACCCGGCCCAGTGTCAAACTACCTGGCGAATTGCACCACCAACGCGCATCGTTCATACTCGCGGAGGAAGGACTCATGAGCACCCTGGACTTGCACGACGGACCTGAACCATCCACCGATGGCGCGACGGCAACGGTCACGACAACCGCCAGGCCCGTAACGATCCACACCCACGACCCCAAAGGGATCGTCGGCCTGTTGACGCGGCTCGGCCGTTACACCGCATCTCGCCGAGATCTCTGTCAACTCAGTTACGATCCGTCTTGGGCGCTCACCCTTGAAGCAGGGTTACAACACACACCCTACGTTCTGACAGCGGAGTGCCGCGGGGAGATTCGAGGGTTCCTCTCACTTTCGTTCGTGCGCAGTGCCCTGTTCGGTAAGTTCCTCGTCGGCCTCCCCTACTTGAACTACGGAGGAGTCGTGGCCGACGATAACGAGACGGCAAGGCGGCTGATCGATCAGGCCGTGTTACTGGCCGACGAGCTTGACGTCCGCTACCTTGAACTCCGGCACGAGCAACCCATCGACCATCCCGCGCTGATTCAGCGGGCGGGCAATAAGGTCCACATGAGACTATCGCTTCCGACGACCGCCGGGCAGCTCTGGGACCAGATTCCCTCCAAGGTTCGCAACCAGGTGCGCAAAGGATTCAAGAATGGGCTGGAGGTCGCGTGGGGTGGGCAGGAGCTCCTGTCCGACTTCTACACGGTATTCAGCCATAACATGAGGGACCTGGGAACGCCGGTGTTCGGAGTGAACTTGTTCCGTAGCATTCTCAGACATTACCCTGGCCGTGCCGAGATTTGCCTGGTGCGACAGAGCCAACGGCCAATCGCCGCTGGGCTACTCCTACACGGCGTTGGTATTACCGAGGTTCCCAGCGCCAGCTCGTTACGTGACTTCAACCATCTCTGCCCAAACATGCTCATGTACTGGAGTTTGCTAGAACGGTCGGTACTGCGCGGGCAATCGTCGTTTGACTTCGGCCGCTCCAGCCCTGACAGTCCGACGTATCAGTTCAAAAAGCAATGGGGGGCCACGCCTACCCAGGCGACCTGGCAATATTACGTGCGATCTGGTCACGAAACCGACATGCGCCCCGACAACCCTCGGTATCAGCGAATGATCCGCATCTGGCAACGCCTGCCGGTAAGCCTGACGCGCTGGATCGGTCCAATGATCGTGCGAGGAATCCCATGACCTCGTCTCGAGAAGGCCACCCGACCCCTTGCTTACTTTACGTTCTGACACGCACAACCAATCGCATTCAATAAATACATTAGACTGTTTCAATATACAGAAACAACCCAATCCCTCCCCTTCACTCGAGAAAGACGCTGGCAACAAACGACTTAAGGATAAGTAATACGTACACTTAACGATACGATCCTAGATTAACGAGCCCGGCCCCTCATCGAAACAAGGGGCCGGGCTGCTTGAGGGTTAAGAATTCCTAGTGACGACCCGTTCGAGGAGAGGGTCGGCCATCCTGCTGGTTCGCAACGACGCCGCGTGATCCAAGACGCCGCGAATAACCGGTTGAATCGCTGATTAGAGCGAATCGCCGGGCTTCTTAATGCGATACCATCGCGAATACTTGCCGTCAGCCAAGGTCAAGGAAGGGACGACGAAAGGATCGGGCGATGATTTCGTCTCGGTGGACGACGGGCCCTTTTCGTCGTCCACGTCATCCGCGGTTGACAGGACGGTCACGTCGGACGAATCGTTCGATGTCGGAACGCCAATCATGGCAACGAGAGGTTGGGCTTCCGCCTGAATTTCCGCCCCATTGAGCGAAGAACTTGATACGGCGACCTCCTGATCAGCGCTCGAGGTTGACGCGATCAAACTCTGATCGACCGCGGTACTGGTCGAACTCGACTGTTGATTGTTCAACGTCAACTGGAACACATGGATCAGTGGTCGAGAGGCATAGGGATCACCGACACGTTCCATCTTGAGTTCTGAAAAGTACAAACGGTTCGTGGAGGGATCGAACGCAACCCCTCCCATGTATTTCGGACCGCTGGGTACCGGGAAGCTGAAGTCCCACGTGCTATAGGGTTTGAGATCCCACGGATTCTTCTGGCCGGACTTGACGGCGACGAAGTCGTTGACGTCATAGGCCCATACCTTGTACGTGTAGCCTCCGCCCACGGAGTGAGGCCCCTTGTAGACACGATTCGGGTCCTTGGCGTCCGATGCTTCTCCGTAGTAGTAGTCCCCCGTACCGATTGCCGAGAAGAAGAGGACGGAACGCGAACCAGGAACGAAGGCCACACCCATTCCAGAAACCAGTCCGGTGCTGCCGACCGTCCCATTGAAGAGGGTCGGTGCGTTACTGCTATAGGCTCCCAAGGTTGGGTGGTTCTGATCATAGTAGACGTATGGAATTGTTGGGGTCACTCCCTGGCCAAGCTTGGCCGGGTCGAAGCCGAATGCCGCGGGACCGAAAGAGGTCCTTGAGATAATGTTCAAAGCCGCTTGGCCGGTCAGGTAGGGCGCCCCCAGGGCGGATTGCCATTCCGAAGGGATTGGAGCCATGTATCCGCCCACATACCCGCCGCCCATATTGCCGACCTGGTAGAGACCCGACACATTCGCCGAGGCCAGGTTCGTCGAACTGAGCTTGAAGTGGGAGACGTTCACACTTCCCGATCCGTCGTACGTATTGAACGCCGTACCGATCAACTGGCCGTCGACAACCATGAGTCCACCGATCGCTTCCTGTCCTCCCACGGACATGTTGGAAGGATTATTTGGAAGCCGTGGCAAAATCGGTGTAAACGGCTGGAGAACCTTGGCAACTGACAACTGGGAGAGGTCGGTGGTGTTGAGGATCGTGCTAGGAATCGCGACCTCCGCGACGGCTTGGTCGGAGGAATGGCCCACCATGAACAGCGAGTTATTCGCTGGATTGAAGGCGAGCGCCGACCCGCCATAGTCAAATACCGATGATCCGATCTGACCGCCGGGAACACGGAAGGCCCCAACATATTGGAGGTTTTGCTGGTAAAGCAATTGCTCCTGGCCGGTCGGTGGAGTCGAGGCAGAGGCGATCGTGAAGGTCCAGGTGACCAGCGTCGAAAGGGCAAAGCCGGAGACAGTCATCCCACCACTCAGAGTCGCGGTGTAAGTCATGCCAGATTCCAGCGGTGACGAGGGTGTTAGCGTCGCTGTCAAGGTCCTGGCATCATACGATAACGTCGCCGGTACAGTGGCTCCAGCAGAATTCTTCAAGGTGAAGACGATTGAAGACGCCTGCATTGCCTGGCTGAATGTCGCCGTCGCCGTCGCCGTACTCGACACACCGGTTGCGCCGGTCGTGGGCGACATGGAGGTGACAGAGGGAGCGGCCGCCGTCTTGAACGTCCACGTAAACGGGGACGTCATCGCGTTACCCGACTCGTCGGTCGCTCCGCTCACCGTCGCCGTGTAGGTTGTTGACGCTGCCAGCGGCGCCGATGGAGTGAAAACAACGGTACGAGTGGAGGCGTTATAGGCCAATGCACCTTTAATTTGATTACCTGATGGATCTTGGACGGTCAACACGACTGAAGACGCCACGATCGACTTGTCGAACGTGGCCGAGACGGTTGTCCCCGCGGAAGCCGCTGAATCGCTCGATGTTGGAGACGTGGCCGTCACGGTGGGGGCCACGACTGGCGGGTCTCCACCGTTGGGCGGCGTCTCGGAAGATGCATTCCAGTTGACCGTGACTGCGGAGAGGACTGGAGTGCCACTACTGTTCGTGGTCGCGAACGTCACTCGATATCGTAGATACCGACCCGACGGACTCGCGATCGTCCCACCGTTGCTCACCGA
>Ga0182738_1006869_pt1 | contig 11711 bp, 5 predicted proteins | sample eDN5th30CBELigMG_FD_128876 | JGI IMG/M metagenome (GOLD analysis project Ga0182738, IMG submission 128876) | Enriched Miracle-Growth compost microbial communities from Emeryville, California, USA - eDNA 5th pass 30_C BE-Lig MG (version 2)... ...
AAATGTATCATGTACATAAAACTGATAAGGAAGACCAGGAATAAGATAAAGAAAGGCACTAATTTCACAGTAACATTCCCAAGCAAGCTGAGAAGAGCTCTTAATCTAGTGCTTGTCGCTCCAATAAACTTGAGAAGCTTGGCAATCATGATCATGGAGTTAACTGCTGCGAATTGTTGGAAGAGGATTACATGACTAGTGAGTTTATCCATTTCATAATTGGAGTCATAAATAGTGACTTTTGTGGCAGTATTGGTTGGGTCGTTATTATAGAAGGATAGGAGCTCATAAAGATTATTTCCTTTTAGTAAGAGGCACCAGATAATAATATTCCCCAAACAGCAAGCGAGGATGACAACATTGAAAAGACTCCAAGGGTCAGTTAAATAGCTGATAATTCCCTTGATAAAGCTTCTGACAACATTACCGGCTTTCGAGACGTGATGGTGTGTTTTATCGGTTCGTTCTTTGGCTTGCTGGAATCCCTCAGCTCGCATTTTTCCTTGGGATGTTGGTGATCCGTTGTATGGTGAGGTTGTAGAAAGCTTTCTATTATTTGCCATTACTTGATTGAGAAAGATTGTATTTTTGATATGATTGGCGATGTTGATGAATTCCTGAACAAAATAGTACAAGAACATGATGATAAAGACAAGTTGGAAGAAGATTGAGGCTTTTCCTCTGGTATCTGTATAAAAGCGAGCAGAATATGAGACGATTTCAACACGAGTTTTCTTGATCCTTCCTGTAGGAGAAATGTAAAAATCTGCTTGAAAATGAGTCGCAAGACTTTCATAAATGTTCATCACAGTAAAATCAAGCTCGACTTGTTTCGTTTGTTCATCATAAAATCCTGCAGTGACAGCATCATTATACATTGTTAATGCTTCATCTCTCGTGTAAAACGGAACCGGTATTGTGACATTAAAGCCCTCTACATAGATAGGAGAATTAGAGAAGAAATCTCAATAAATAAAATACCTTGTTTTGAATTGTATGTGAATGAGGAAAAAGTGGTTGTATCGTCGTCATTTGTGGAGAGGTCCCAAATATACTCGAAATTGGCGTTATCTGAACGGGATTTTAGTTTAGCTCTTTTTTGAAGAACTCTTAATGCCGTGATTGAAGGATACAATAAAGCATTCTCAACAATAGTATCAGTGTAGAGATTTCCATTGTGATCAGAGTAAAGCCCATCAATAATTGTCTCACGAATCCATTGGGAAACTTCATCGATGGTGTTGATATCATTGAAGCAAAGTTTCTCAGAGTCGACTGCGGGATAATCAATATAATCAGAGACTTGATTGAGAAAATATTGTCCTATGGCTGTATTGACGTTAAGTTGTTTGGTAAAATTGGTCCTGAGGTTGATGATGATTTGGTAAGAGATAATGAAGATGACAAAAAGAACAAATTTGATAGGGGTGACTTTTTCAGTGTAATGACTCTTTTTATTGGCTTTATTTTCTTCCAATTCTTGTTGGATGCTCTTTTCAGGTGAATGTTGTTGAAAGACTTTGGTTTGTGGACCATGTCCACCTAATCCAGTCAAAGGCGATTCAGCTGACGAAGCAAATAATGGCTGTGACATCTGGGTGGATTTTTATAGGGAGAGGAACCCTTTTAATTGATTACTGTTAAATAATTCAAATTTGAGATTTGATTTGATAAGAGAGTAGTTTGATGATTTTGCAGATCAATAAAAACGAATAAAATTTTTTTGAGATTGAGATTGAATGAGAGGGGTTGAAAGGAAAAAGTAAGTGATTTTATAAAAGGATGCTTTTCAGGGTTTTCGCTTGGAAAATCTTCCAGGCTTCGAGTTCATGATTACTTTGACGAAGGTAGAGCTGATTCTGATTTTTGTTGAGAGATGTTCTCAGAATAAGTGCTGATGCTTGAAAAAAATTTCTTTGAGATTTGACATTTCCAAACAAAAAAAGATGACAAAAAATTTTTTTTAATTTTTTTTTGAACGAATAAGTCTCATGTCTTTTTGAGATCGTCAAAAAGAAATTTTTTATGTGAAAATATTTGGTCTGTGATGACAGATTTTCTCAACAAAAAATTTTTGACGAAACTCTCAAAATTTTTAATATTTTTGAAAGTCAAATCAGTTGCTCATTCTTGTAGTTTTAGAGAGATTTACTAAAGGATGGGAGAGGAGGGAGAAATAAGCCTCTAAATCTCTAATGCGGTATCTAATAAATTCGGTGAATGAGAATTATTTTGGTCCATTAAATTTGTTTTCTTACTGAGGAGATCTGAAGAAAAACTTGCAAGAGTCATGACCCTTGGATTCTTCCATCAGGAATGAATCATGACGCCTCGAAAAATCATCCTTTCTAAATCCGTTTTCTCTACTTTAATAGGAGCCACGGAACCACTCAGGATTAATATGAATCTTTTTTTAGAAATTTAGAAATACCTTGAAAAATCTTTAAATTCAAATAAAAATTCGATTTTTCATCACAAATAAAACCCATCATGACCATGTCAAAAAGAATTTTCATTTTTTCCTCCTCCATGCTCAGAGGAAATTTAGCATAACTAATCAATAAAACCCAGGGGATTCAAAGATCCTTTATGATTAATTATTTAATTTACATTACAAACCCTTTGCACATGAATATATAATCCTTTTATTTTCTCCAGTTATGATTCAAGATGATTGCCAACAAAGGTTCCAAGTTAGGAATAGATTTTGAGGCCCTTATTTTTCGCAAGCCAACTGTGATTTTCCTTTTACAGTTTCGCCGTTGTTTTTTTAAACATTTCCAGAGTGTGTTTAAAAACGTGAGAAATAATTATTCATCATTTTCCATCGATTTCATTAAAATTAAAAACAAAATAAACAACGTATTCCGATGCAAGATATCTCTCCTGATCGCCTTTGGGGTATGTATGTCATGGAGGCCGTAGGCTCCTTCGTCATCCTTATGGTCATCCAGCAAGCTCACATCTTTGAATTCTCTGCTTTTGCCATCTCCCTCTCTTTCCTCGTTGCCGTCGTTATTGCTGCCAAAATCTCTGGAGCTCATCTTAATGGTGCCGTTACCCTGACTTTGGCTTTGAATCAAGTAAAAACTGAGAAAATTCCTCTCCACCCTGGTGAGAAAGTCTACAAATACATCTTTGCCCAAGTAGTTGGTGGTGTTTGCGCCAGTTTAGCTTGCGCTATGCTCCACGGTGCCGACAGCCTCGTTAAAATCCAACATGCCTCAACAATCAGTTTATCACAAGCCTTCATCCTCGAGTTTATTTATACTTTTATCCTCTGCACCGTCGTTAGTATATTATGCAGCGATGCTTATAAACAGACCCACGATCCCACTATTATCGGATCTTTGGTCGCTGCCTCCGTTTTCTTGGCTTCTATGGCTTTGGGTGATAAGACTGGAGGTGTTATTAACCCTTCCGTGGCAATTTCTGCCATTGTAGCAAGAGGTGTGACACAAGGCAATTCTACTGAATTTGAGACTTTATGGTTATACATTTTGGCACCCTGCTGTGCTGGCTTTATTTCCCATATGCTCTACGATAAGACCCTCAGACCCGCTTTGTTAAAATCTTATGCCAAGAAGAATACTATTACCAATGATGGTAACGAAATTTTATTACAAAATATGAAGTAAGTATATGATATTGTGTCTCGTCGTCGAAAGATATATTTGAGATATAGTTGATTTATTTTGCTTTATACAAACATGCATATATGAAAAGAGCGTCCTCGTCATCTCTGATAAATACATGAATATTCTAAAATTTTTCTCTTCATATCTATGATGAATCTATGAGAATCTATTCCATTGATAAACTTCATTGAGTTTTTCATTAAGAACCGAGAAACATGATAAACTAAGTAATTGTGATTCTATTCATCAAAATAATAGAGTTCAGGTTTTGACCAGTAATGAAATTTGATAACTGATTTTTTTAAAGGAGCTGATGATCCATGCTCAAAAATGGTTTTAAAGAGAAATTACTGCACGTACACACAGAAAATTTAAAAAGACAAACAAGTTTATGAGCGATAAAAAAAAGAATGCCACTACATTTGAAATACCAAAATTTACCTAGTATTGATGTCTACTTTTAAATATTTCATTTAATTGTTTGGATTCACGAGCTAGGAAGGCTTTAAGCGGTTTATTCAAGATAATGAATCTGAACGGGAAAAGCAACAGAATTTTGCAGACAATTTGGCGTTGCTGTTTGAGGGGTTTATAAATGAAATGAGTGACCATCATAACAATCGCCAAAGAGAGAACAACACTCAGAACAGTCCACATTATTAAACTATCTTGCATTTTATCCAAGTTATCCAGAAGATTATCGACTCTTTCTGAAGTGAACTTTTCGCTAGCTTCGAAACTGTAAGCCTGAATATTATTTGCGTTGTCAACAGGGTAAGGTGGAGACACTATATAAGAACTGAAAGAAGTATCACCATCGTCAATAGATTTCTTCCATTTCTTCAGGAAATCCTGAAGTACCAAGACTGATCCTGTAAATCCAGCAGTCGAAATTCCATCAAAGCAGGCTCTACAGGCCGAACCATCGACAACATAATCACAGAAATCGAAATGTAATATAGGGAAATCTTCAAGTTTATCATTCAATGAACTTTTCTGAATGATTTTTGCGAGTGTATCCACTTCGTCCTCGACCACAGAAGCAATCGGCTCGCCATTAATATACATAGTTTGTCGAATGTGATAAAGAGCAGTTTTTGTCCAAGTCAAAGACTGCCTCAAGGCGATGTTTCTGATGGCGACTGTATCTTGAATTTCAGGAGTGATGGTTTGGAAATTCTCTTGGAAAAGATCTTGAATAGCAAAGAGGCAACCAAACGGCACAAGAAACAGAAGACAGAGACCAGAGACGTTTCTATAAATAGTAAAGGCAAGCTTGCCGGTTTTCACTCTTTTTTCTTTTTCTAAGCGAAGATTAGCGCTCCCATAAAAGTGTTCTCTGACCTTGAACTGAGAAACAAGGCCTTCATCTTGGATTGCGAGGTCAAGCAGTCTTTTAAAGCAATTCATATTATATGTGATATTGCCAACTTCAGTCGCATTATAATGAAGGAAATATTTGAGAAAATCCCTTGTTTGTGCAAACAGTTTGAAATAGACGACAAGCATTGCAGCAGTCCCAACAAGGAATGAGCATCCAAGGATCACAAAGACAAGGTTGGAAGATCTCTTTGTGCTCTCGACTCGATCGTTCAGTTCATCCATTAATAAGTTAGGCTGCTCGCTTGAATGTTTTAGAATACTTCCATAAATATTTTGGAAGATAAATTCAACGCTGTATAAGAAACTTGCGTCAGTGAAATTTTGGGCCCCTGCAACGTGTGCTGCATGGCTGGTCAGGAGATCAGAAGCATCAAAATGGTCAACAAGCATAAAGTTGCTGGGATTGTCAAAGTCTGCATAGTTTTGAATGAGAATTTTAAAGTCCTTTTTGAACAAATAAGCTTTGAAATCATCAGAGAATAACCCAAGATGATCAGAAAGACGAGTATTTTCAGAGTTGAATGATGTTGCTGCACTTCTTAAGGAAGCCTGTGATCCTGCAAGAAGGTATCCAAACAAGGCTGAATTTGTTGCAAAGAAGGAGATATCAATCGTATTTCTAGTTATTGCTGATAAATAGACCATTCTATCGAGATTTCCAACAATGATATTAATCACTGTCTGTATGAGTGGCAATTGATGAGTTGCAAGGACAAGAATTAATAAACTTGAGACCACAAGGGCTACTGAGCAGGCTATCGGTCCAAATAAGGGCACTTTGGCTTGCGTAAACTTGTAAAATTTAAGTGTAGAGAGGAACTTGGAGAGATCAAGGCATTTTGAATTGGCTTCTTCTTTAGCAAGAATCGCTATTGTATTTTGAAGGGCATTATTTTCTTCTTTCATATGACTTTGCTGACTTCCTTTATTTGATCCAACGTGTTCTTGTTTCTTGTGATGAGGCTTGACAAATGGATTCATCAAGCTGTTGCTGATCATCACACTCCTTCTTCTTTGATTGGTAAAGTCAATTGGTATTGTCCCTAAACGGCTTTTTCTGCTGATGTCTGGCATTAATTCGTTATCATTATTCATGTAATCAGACATGTGACTGCCAGATTTATCAGTCTTTTCAGAGCCCATGGCGATTTTGCTTGTTGAATGATTGCTATTATCACTTCCTTCAATACTCTTCATATCTTTGCTGCTTTGATTGGAAATTTGATGTTTTAGAACAGGACTTTTCAGTTTTTCTTGTGAATTGCGAAACCTTTGAGTCGAAGAAGAAGAGGAGGATTCATCAGATGACCCAGTATCAGAAGATTCCGTGCCAGATGCATTACTGCTAGTTTTTGAGGAGGCTTCTTCAGAGGAAATTTCAATAACTCTTTGTAAAGCTTCTACACGTGCAGATTTTCGAGGAGATGTATCAATTTTCGAAGGCCTGATGACTCTGCGATCGAAGCTTGGGGTTATAGGATTCTCTTCTTCTTGCTTTTGGAGTCCCTTCTGGCTCACAAAGGGAATGACATGTCTTCTAAGAGAATATCTCTTTGGTGAAACATTCTTTGTGGTGCTCAGAAATCCGTTTTCTTCAGCAGGAGGTCCGTTGACTTCATTGAGGGTCAACACCTTGAGGAATTTATTGTTGTATTGCTTGATTTCAACACGGCAGTGGAAATAGATGAATTTTTTCGGAGTGGTGTGAGCGAAACTGGAAGGTTCAGTGCCGAGAGAAGCAAGTGTTGCCTTGTTGGGATTGAACATGGCAAGGCGTTCAGAAAAAAGCGTTCCTCTGTAAGATTTTCGGGAAACTGTGGTCTCATCGCCCTGCTTTCCAGACTGATGATACATCGTAAAATGAAGAACTTTGCCTTTGATTGTGATTTCATTGACGAGTGCTTCCATTTCTTGAACCTGTTGAGAGCTATGATCAGCGCTTGAATAGCTCTTCTTTTTGGATTTTTCTGAGTGAGAGTAGTGGCTTGAGCCGGCAGCATCTTTGCTGATACTCTCGAGCTCTTCTTGACTCTTTTCATGATTTTTTGTGAGAGCATGTGTCGAAGCAAGATCCATACTGATAGCCGAGTCTTCAGGGTAGTGACGGTCATGTTTTTTTATGATCACAGCAGCTATAGCTTTGTTGATTGCATCAAAGGATTTGCAGATATGAGTGATTTTGACCCTGCGGCCTTCAAGTGGAGACGGCAAGCCCAGTTTATCTTTTATCCCTTTAGAAAAAGAATCAATGACGCTGTCCTCTGTCAAGAGGATATAATTGAGCTGTGAAAAGATCGGGCGAATGATACCAGAGAAGAAAAAACCTCTGTTGATAAAGGGAAAGAGGACAGTGAGGAGGTTTATCGGGAAGATAAAGCCTTGGTTATCTTTGGCAAATGTCATGAAAGTTTTGGATGGAAGAATATTGGCAGAAGTTTTGAGTTTTTTCTTGATGAAGCCATCGTGAATTTTTTGAAAAAATGGTGGCATAAGAGTTTTGATATTCTTTCCAATAAGGGTGTAAGCTTTTTCCCCGAACAATTTGGTGACATTTTCTCCACCACATGATACAATAGAGCCAAATTCAGACTTGGAGGTACTGATCAGGAAGATGATGTTATTCTCGGAATAAAGAGTTTCTTCATCAATTTCAAAGTTGTTTTTGAGGTGGAAACGTTTTTTGACGAAATTTTGATATCTTTCAAGGAGATTTTTGCCCTCTTCATATTCAAAATTAACGGTAATTTTATAGATTCCATAGACTAGCAAGAGGGTGATATAAGCTTCCAGTAAATCTTTGGGAAAAGACTCACAGAATTGTAAGATTTCTGTTTTTCTTTGGATGATGGTTTTGGCTGATTCGATAACCGAAACAAGATCTGGCTCCTTTTCTTGTATTGTTTTGTAAAAGTTGTGAGAATCTTCAACTTGAAAAGCAATCTTCTTTGTAAGCTCATTGTAGATTTCGGGTCCTTTGAAGAACAAAGAAAGATCAAAATGAGTATTTTTCTTATTATAACTTTTGATCGTTCCTTGTATATTCTCTCTTATTTTCAAAGCACTCAGTCTGAGGTTAATGTTTGGGCCAATTTTCATGACATTTTGTGAGAGTAAATATGGCTCACAAACCAATCCAAAATCTTTGACCATGAATTCAGCTAATATCAGCTTTATCAGATGATCTTGTGGATTTCTTCTCAGCCAACTCTCCATCATTCTGATCAAGAAAATCTTGATATCCAAAGGCTGGTTATTTAGACTCAAATATTTCGCTTCTCTTTTGAAAAAAATATGGCTCAGATGTCTATGGTACCCGAGTTTTGTAATGAGATGTTCTGGGTAGCTATTCGACAAGACATTAGCACTGATCTTAGACTCCAGTTCACCTTTAAGTCGATAAAAGGACTGTATGAGCCAGCTCCTGTTTAATGTCGGCATGGGTACAGAGCAAGAGCCAGCTAAATAATCGATAGCTGCATAAAGAGCTTTGGTCATTCTGGATTGAATAAAGCTCTGATAGAATTTGAAGGTAAGTGGGATGATGAGGAGAAGGATTACTAACGCATAAAGAACGTTGAATTTGATGGCGGGTTTATGGTCAAAGATGCTGATAAGAAAATTATTCACTGTAAAAGAGATCCAAATAGTGCTGGAGAGTTGAAAGACGGTAAAGATTTCTTTAGTGAGAAAAGGGACTGTAAAGAGAAAAACTCCTGTGTGGATAATTCCCAAGAAAAGGTAGACAAGATTGAGCACCACGGTTGACATGGAATAAAGCTCCTGGAGGAGAAGGTTGACTATACTCATGGCGATTTTGACGAGGAAATCGATTTTCAAGAAATTATCGTTGCTGGTAGATAAGGGATCAGCTGTCTTGAAAGTGATGGAGACGTAAAACTGGAGTCCACAAAGCACTAGATTGGCTATTTCAAGGACAATAGCAAAGGCCATCATCACATAATAGATGGATTTATGTGGTTTAGCAGTTAGCGCCTGGATAATGATGTCAAGAAGGATATTATGTATGGGGAGAAAAAGGGCATAGAGGTGAATATGCGCTAGATTCTTCCAGTTTTGGCGTATCCAGAGCGGGATCGGTTTGATCTTGAGGAACAGTCTGAGACTGATGGCGAGGATGCTCATGTGAAGGAGTAGATATAATAAAATAAGCGCCAATATGACAATTTGGTAAGGCTCAAATGAATCAATGTCAACCTTGTGTCTGCCAAGAAAAAGGCGGCTTATGAAAACTATAACTTTTTCAAGACCCGAAGAAGTGGAGGGGAAACTGATACAAGTGGCTTCGAAGATAAGAAAGAATCCTTGAATGAGATTAATGCATGCAAGGACGATAGCAATAGGAGTAATCAGTGGTTTTTGGTCAACAATTCCGAAAGAAGCAAGCTTTAGAATTTTGGCAGTAGTGGATTTACCCAGCATTTGATAATTGGCCAAGCCATTTATCATTGATTTGCGCTTGTGTTTGATAGGCATGCTGATGGGTCCGAGAGAAACTCTGAATCTGATTTTTAAGTTTAATTTATTTCTTTACGAATAGAATATAACGACTTTGGGACTTAGGGACTTATTCCTACACCAGTAACCTCCTGTGGGATAAGATATTTTAGAGGAGGAGGAGGGCTTTATGAAATTTTGGCAATGAAAAGAAAAGAGAAGAGAAAATGTTGGTTCAAAGGAGTGGCTGGCTCGATAATTTGGAGTGAATCTTTTGGGGGTCCATTTCTTTTTCAATAGCTTAAAATCAGAAGAGAGTGAAATTAACCACATCTGAAAATGAAATAAAAAAAAAGAAGAATTCGAATTTTGAGAGAGTGTTTGTGTTTGGTTGAAAACAGGTGAGAAGCTTGTATCCTAATTAAATTTTCCCAGATTCTATAAGTTATCACAAGATTTGTTTTGACTCAAATTCACCTGATTTAATTAAACCTTTTATTGCAAATTAATCATTATAAAAAAGTCGATTAAACTTTCTTTCATTTTGTTGTTCTCTGGAGGGAATGGAGATAGAACTCTATTGAAGAGTTTGTTCAATAAATTTTTGTTGGAGAGAAAAGCCCAAGAATTATTGTAGAAAATAAAATAATACGATGGCATATTCATTAAGATTTATTATTTAAGAGTTCACGAGAAGTGAAATCATATCCTCTGTCAGTCGTCAATGTGGAGCCTGCTTTATTACCCAAGATACTTCCTCCAACATGTCTTTTAACAGGACTTTCCAGATCAGCAAAAGTAGCATTGTTACCATTATTAGAAACGTATTGAGGAAGATCTGGCGAGGCAGCAGTCATATTGTGGGTATTGTTATTTAAACCATGCAAAGTAGTGTCAGGGGACCTTGCAGTGAGATTGAGATCGACTCCACTTTGAGTTTTAATGAATAGTTTCGCACCTTTATTTGCAGAGCTAAAGACTTTGATGTCTTTCTCCAAATCATTTCCCCACATTTCAACAACTTTTTGAGCGTACTTCAAGCCTTTATCGAAGGCCGTTTTCTTTTTGGCATTCACTGTGGGAATATTTTCTGCAGGGGGCGGTTGTTGACCAGGTTGAGGCTCAGGTGCAACTTTTTTCATAACCATTTTCTTGGAATTTTTGGTTGGAGCAGAGGTTGCATCATTGACTAAATAGCTGCCAATTTGGACATGTTCAAATCCGAATCCTCCTTGCTGGAAATAGATGTAGAAGAATTGAAGCCAAGCAGCTTTTTCCTTGGGGCCTTGAGATTTACGAAGTTTTAAAGCCAAGCTTATCCAGATGAGAAGTTTCAAACCCAAGAAGATGAAAGCAAGAATATGGATCATCCAGTTAAAGACAACTATAACATCACCAAAGAAGATGGCGGCATTGCTCTCGCTTGATCCACTCTTACTCAAAATGGCCAAGATGAACCCACAAAGATTCACAACAAGGACGAAGCTCTCAAGGATAATGAGCTGGAGCTGGTTGATTTTTTGGCGGAGAGGTTTGTAGATAATCACGTAGGTGAGAATTGAGATGCTGATGAGGTTGTAAAGAATGACTTGAGCGATAGGATAAGGGTATAAAGCGCATGCAAAGATCATGGGCAAGGCGATTCTTGAAACATAAATCAAGAAGAAAAGTTGTTTGTGGATTTTGTCTTCCTTATAGCCTCTGTAGAGAACCTGCGCATTTTGGGTTTCCAATAAGAAATCTGCATGTTCCTTTTTTCCAGTCTCTGTCTTGGAATTCTTTTTGAATTCTTGAGCTTTGCGAACTGCGAAATAAGTGCCTCCTAGATAGCCAAGACATCCAATGAGCAATAGCATGGCCATGAGAATACTGAAGCCATCTGCAGCATTCTCAGCATGCATGCTTTTGAACTGAAGGGAAATTGAGAGTACGAGATCATCAATTCCAGTTGCCACTAAAATAAGGAAGAAGTTGAAGCCAGCAGTGACTCTGATTCTTTCACAAAGCTTTTTGGCAGCAAGGAATTTTTTCTTTTCAAAGATTTTCTCAATTCCCCAAAAGACGAGTCCAGTTGTTATGGTGAACATAAGCGAGGTAAATTCAAGCCAATAAGTGACTAAGAAGCTTGAATGAAGGCCATATTTCTCAAAGACATCAGGAAGAGGGTATTTTGTAAATTTGTCTTGCGTCTTGTCCGGCATATGGAAGCCAAATCTGAGTGAGAGAGGCGTACGG
>Ga0182738_1006871_pt1 | contig 11707 bp, 13 predicted proteins | sample eDN5th30CBELigMG_FD_128876 | JGI IMG/M metagenome (GOLD analysis project Ga0182738, IMG submission 128876) | Enriched Miracle-Growth compost microbial communities from Emeryville, California, USA - eDNA 5th pass 30_C BE-Lig MG (version 2)... ...
CTCCCATGTCCACGATGCTTGACTCTCCTCAGAAAACCGCGGCCATGCTGATCATCGGAGACGAGATCCTCTCCGGCCGCACCAAGGACGCCAATCTCGCCTATCTGGCGGAATGGCTTGTGGATATGGGCATCGAGCTGCGGGAGGCCCGGGTCATCGCCGACGACCTGCCGGAGATCGCCGAGACGGTGAATGTGCTGCGCCGCCGGTACGACTATCTGTTCACCACGGGCGGCATCGGTCCCACCCATGACGACCTGACCATCGAGGCCGTGGCCAGAGCCTTCGGCGTGCCGCTGGAGCTGCATGAGGAGGCGCGCCACAATATGGTGGAGGTGCATGGCCTGGCTCTCAATGAGGGGCGGCTGCGCATGATCACGCTGCCCCGGGGCGCCCGGCTGGTGGAGACCCCGAACGCCATCGCCCCCGGTTTCCAGATGGGCAATGTGTTCGTCATGGCGGGCATCCCCAAGGTGATGCAGGCCATGCTGGAGGGCATTCGCTCCCGGCTCGAATCGGCGTCGCCCTATCGGTCGGTCACGCTCACCGCTCATCTGCCGGAAAGCGCGATGTCGGTGCCCCTGCGCGCCCTGCAGGAGCGCAATCCCGATGTGAAGATCGGCAGCTATCCCTTTTACCGGGACGGAAAACCGGGAGCCGATCTGGTGATCCGCAGCCGCGATCCGGCGCGCATGGAGGCGGTTGCGGCGGAACTCGGCCGCATGATTTCGGAGCTCTCGGCATGATCCTGCCTCAATCCATGTGATCCTGCCCCGAGAAGCTCGGGAAAAGTCCGCTTTCAGGACATCAATTCGTCAAAATTGAATGGACTATCAACTGCTTATGTTGCATTTGCCGGGCGCCACGGTTAACGCGCTCTTTACCGCAGGTCCCTATCTTGAACCATGATCATGAATGCTCCAGCGCCGCTTATGCCCCAGGGAACAGGCCCGGCATGACGTTTTGCATGGAGAGGGAAGTGCCGCGGGCGCCGATGATGGCGCCCTTGCGGCTCGTACCGGGAACCGAGATGAGCGCTGAGACGTCGATCGTCAATGAACTGATTGAACTGGCCAGGGACCGGTCCTTCGAGGGCCGCCGTCAGCTCGTCCAGAACATTGCCGACCTCTATATCGCCGACAGCGAGCGGCTGAGCGACCATGAGCGCGCCATCATGTCGGAGATCCTGTGCAAGCTGATGTTCGACATCGAGCTGGAGGTGAAGAGCCATCTCGCCGTCCAGGTGGCGGAGCTGGACAATGTGCCGGAAGACCTCATCGTCATGTTGGGCAATGAGGATATCGAGGTGGCGCGGCCCATCCTCGAGAAGAGCAATGTCCTGAAGGACCCCGACCTCATCGAGATCGTGCGCCGGCGCAGCGACGAGCACCGCCTGGCCATCGCCATCCGCGGCGGCCTGAGTGCCGAGGTGAGCAGCGCCCTGGTGATCTATGGCGACGAGGATGTGATCGAGGCGCTGCTGCGCAACAGGGATGCGGAGATTTCCCAATCCGCCATGGAATATCTGGTGGCGGAATCGGAGCGCGTGGACCGTTTCCAGGAACCGCTCATCGCCCGCGCCGACCTGCCGCCCGAATTCGCGCACCGCATGTTCTGGTGGGTGTCGGCGGCGCTCCGGCGCCATATCCTGCTGCATTACCGGATCGACCAGGCGCGCCTCGATACCGCCATCCAGGACGCCACGCGCAAGGCCATCGAGCGCCACAGCGAAAGCGAGGGTGCCGACGACAAGGCCCTGACGCTGGTGAAGCGCATGCGCGATGCCGGCGAGCTGGACATCCCCTTCCTCATCCAGGCGGTGCGCCAGGAGCGCACGCCGCTGTTCGTGGCCGGCCTGGCACTGATGGCCAATGTGCCGGTCAACATGTGCTGGCGCATCTTCTCCGACCAGGGGGGCGAAAGCCTGGCCGTGGTGTTCCGCGCCATCGGCATGGAGCGGACGGATTTCGCGTCCCTTTTCCTGCTCATCTCCCAGGCCCGGGCGGGCGGACGGCCGCAGGACCCGAGCGTGCTGGCCCGCATCATCGAGCTATACGACCGGATCGACCGGAAGACGGCGGACGCCGCCCTCAGCTACTGGCGGCGCGACCTCGGCTACCAGTCGGCCATCGACGCGCTGGAGAGCCGATGATGGTGAAGAAGGGCGATCCGAAGGTCACCCATTTGCAGGCGGCATCCGGTATCCGAGGGGAACGGTCCGGCGGAGATGACCAGCTCCGCCGCACGTTGCAGGAGCTGCGGCATCAGCGCCGCCGGCTGGAGGATTTCGCGCGCGCCACCTCCGACTGGTTCTGGGAAACCGATGGCGCCGGGCACCTGGTCTACCTCTCCAACCGGATGACGGCGCTGTGCGGCATCCCGGCGGCCACCATGATCGGCCGGCGGCTGGAGGATATCGGCCGTTTCCCGGCCGAGCCGGGACAGCCCACGGTCAAGGAGCTGATGAAGAAGCGCAAGCCCTTCCGCGACCGGCTGTTCGAGTTCTCCAGCGCCCGCGGCGAGCGGCTCACCTTCCACCTGGCCGGCGTGCCGGTGTTCGACCCGGCCACCGGCGTGTTCAGCGGCTATCGGGGCGCCGGCTTCGACATGACGCCGCGCTACAAGGCCGAACGCGCCACCGAGGAAGCCCGGCTGGAGCTGGAAAAGGCGCTGGAGGATCTCACCAACAAGAATGTGGAGGCGGATTTCGCCGCCGCCCAGCTGGCCTCCGCCCTGAAGGAGCGCAGCGAGTTCATCGCCTCCCTCAGCCATGAACTGCGCACGCCGCTCAATGCCATCATCGGCTTCGCCGAGGCCATGGCCATGCAGGTGTTCGGCCCCATGGAGGACCGCTACCAGCAATACAGCCAGGATATCGTGGGCGCCGCACGCCACCTGCTGGCGCTCATCAACGACATCCTCGACCAGGCGGCCATGGAAAGCGGCCATGTGCGGGTGGATACCCGGAGCGTCTCCCTGGGCTCGGTCATCGACGAGGCGGTGGCGCTGGTGCGCCTGCGCGCCGAGACCAAGGGCCTGGACCTGCAACTGGACATCGGCGACAAGGGCCTGGCCATCGACGTGGACCCCAAGCGCGCCAAGCAGATATTGGTCAACCTCCTGAGCAACGCCGTGAAATTCACGCCCGAGAGCGGCCGGATCGGCCTGGAGGCGGGGGCTGGGGACGAGGGCTTCGTGGCTGTCACCATCTGGGATACCGGCATCGGCATCCCGACGAGCGAGCATGACAAGGTGTTCGAGCGCTTCGAGCAGGTGACCGACGACGAATATGCCCGTCAGCAGGAAGGCACGGGGCTCGGCCTCGCCATCTCCCGCGACCTGGCGCGCATGATGGGCGGCGATATCGCCCTGGACAGCAGCTTCGGCAGCGGCAGCCGCTTCACGGTGACCTTCCCGCTGGCCAAAGACGGGGAATAAATATCCCCGTCGTCCTTCAAAAGACGAACTGTTCCCTGAGCACGCGCTCGGCGAGGTTGTGACCCTTGTCGAAGAGCATGTGGAGCGTGGTCTCCCGGTCTTCCCGGACCGTCACGTCCGCCACGTCGCGCACTTCCGTCATGTCGGCGACGGCGCTCACCGGGCGCTTGGCGGATTCCAGCAGCTCGAAGCGCACCTGGGCGTTGTGTGGCAGCAGGGCGCCGCGCCAGCGCCGGGGGCGGAAGGCGCTGATCGGGGTGAGCGCCAGGATATTGGCGTCGATGGGGATGATGGGCCCGTGGGCGGACAGGTTGTAGGCCGTGCTGCCGGCGGGCGTGGACAGCAATATGCCGTCGCAGATCAGCTCCTCCAGCCGCACCGTACCGTCGATGGAGATGCGGATCTTGGCGGCCTGCCGGGTTTCTCGCAGGAGCGACACCTCGTTGACGGCCAGCGCCCGCACGGTCTGTCCGCCCCGGGTGGTGGCCACCATTTCCAGGGGGTGCACCCGGGCCTCCTCGGCGTTCTCCAGGCGGGCCATCAGCCCCTCCAGCCGGAAATCATTCATCAGGAAGCCGACGGTGCCGCAGTTCATGCCGTAGATCGGCTTGCCGGCGCTCATATAGTGATGCAGCACCTGGAGCATGTAGCCGTCACCGCCCAGGGCCACCACCACATCCGCCTCTTCCGGCGCGGCGGCAGGATAGGCCGTGGTGAGGCGGGCCAGCGCCTCCTGCGCGTCGGGCGCTTCGCTGGCGGTGAAGGCAACTTTCATGGCAAGCCCCCCGGCTTGATATGCGGAGTGATGAGGAAGATGCTCCAACCTACCGCCATCAATGGGCTTTGGCCAGCGGGCCGAACAGAAGGGCGGTCAGCCGGCCCGGCGACGGCGCATCGACCGGGTGGAGATGCCGCCCGGCGCAGGGGCCGCCGCCGATGAGGGGGGCGCCGTCCGGCCCGTAGCCCATGGCATGGAACAGCCAGCAGTCGCCGCGTGTCGCTTTCAGGAAGCCGATATGGCAGCCCCGGCCATCGAACACCGCCACATAGTCCTTGCGCAGCGGGAAGAGATCGGCCTCGGGCACGGCTTCGCTTAAGGGCTCGAAGCGGCGGCCGGCGCAGAACAGGTCGCCCGAGAGGTCGCGCACCGTATCGAAGCTGAGGCGGTGATGCGGCGAGGGGCCGAGGCGCATGAGCCCGAAATAATGATCCTCCGTGCCGTAGCCGGCATTGCTCTCCCAGCCATAGCCGGGGTGACGGCGGGCCAGGCGCTCCATCAGCCGGTCGCGCGCCACCTTGGCGACCACCGAGGCGGCGGCGATGCTGAGGCTGAGGGCATCACCCTTCACGATGGTCTCGACCGGGCAGGGCAGGGCGGGAGCGAACTTGCCGTCCACCAGCGCCAGGTCGGCCTGCACGCCAAGGCGCTGGTAGGCGCGGCGCATGGCCAGCAGGCTGGCATGGTGAATGTTCAGGCGGGCGATCTCGGCGGCGCTGGCGGCGCCCAGCGCGGCGCGGCCCAGGCGGCGGATATGTACGGCATAGGCCTCGCGCTCGGCGCGGGAGAGCTGCTTGGAATCGGTCAGGCCAGCCAGGGCTTTCGGCGTGCGGGCGAAGGCGGGGAAGACCACCGCCGCCGCCATGACCGGCCCGGCGAAGGGTGAGCGCCCCACTTCATCGAGGCCCACGACAATGCCGCCATGCCGGCGTTCGAAGGTGAGCGGTGCTGTCTTGCGGCGCGGGGGCAGGGTTGGGGTCCTCCGGTTGGGGTGATGCTGAGGACCCTGCCAAAGATCGCCCCGCCGGGCAATAGCCGCTTCAACGATCGAGGCGCGCCGCCACCATGTCGCGCATATCGGCGGCCTGCTGCTGCTTGCCCGGGTCGGTGAAGCCGTGCGCCGCCGCGTCGAACCAGCGCCGCGCCGCCTCGAGGTCGCGGGGTACCAGCCGGCCTTCGGCCAGATAGGCGCCCAGCTCGTACTGGGCATCGGCGATGCCGCCCTGCGCCGCCTGGCGCACCCAGGCCAGCACGGCCTCAGGCTCGGCCGGCCGGGCGCCCGGCTGCCGGGCCAGGCGGGCCAGCCGCCACGCCGCCTCGGCATGGCCGGCGACCGCGGCCTGTCCATACCAGTTCACGGCCTGGTGCACGTCGCGCGCCGGGCCGTGGCCGGTTTCGTAGAGCAGGCCGAGATAGAATTTGGAGGCGGTGTCGCCCGTGGCGGCCAGGTCCTGCCACTCGCGGAAGGCGGTGTCGTAATCCTGGAGGAAATAAGCCGCCAGGGCATCGCCGAAGGTGGTGGCCGCCGGGGCGGGCTGCGCCGCCATGAGCGTCAGGGGTAAGAGGAGAAGGGCCTTGCGCATGGGCGCCTCCGCTTGGGGAACGTCATCCGGCAGGCTAGGCGCGGGGCTTTAAGGGATGGTTAATTCGCCGCACCCCATTGCTATTCGCCGCTGGCGTCACAGATACGTCATAGAGGGCTGGTAGATGTGGCCCTTGATGAAGGTAGACAGGAAAGCAAGAGATATGCCCGAGAACACTCCTCCCATTTTCGACCAGATGGGTCTGCGCCGCGTGGCGGCCCGCCTGCTGACCCTGGGCAATCCCGGGTCCCGCCAGGCGGCGGAGCGGTTGATCGGCCGGCGCCTGGCCCCCTATGGCCTGGACGCCGCCACCCTGGATGAGGAAATCACCCGCTATTTCACGACCCGCCACTGAGCGGCGTTCTGCGAGACCGAAAAAAGGCGGCCGGTGGCCGCCTTTGCTGTTTGTGCCGTGTGCTAGCCCTTGGTCGAGGGGGCGTCGGTCTCAGGGTCGAGCAGGCGGTGCAGGTGCACCACCACATATTTCATCCGGGCATCGTCCACATGGCGCTGGCTCACGCCGCGCCAGGCATCATAGGCCTGCTTGTAGTTGGGGTAGATGCCCACGATGTCCAGTGTCGAGGGGTCCTCGAATTCAACCCCGCGGGTGTCCTTGACGCGGCCACCGAAAACGAGATGCAGAAGCGACTTTTCCATGGCGTGACGGCCTTTTTGTTGCGCCTGAAGAGATGGCGACAGGGATAGTCGCCGGTGCGCCGGAGGTCAATGGTTCAGAAGGATCACGATCCCGGGAAGGGTCACGATCCTCCAGATGACTCACGACCCGGTGTCGTCGGCGTCCGGCAACTCGGCGTCGGCATTGCCGGCCTTCATCTGGCTGACCTGTTCATCGAGTGCGGCCAGAAGGCCGTCCATGCCCTTGCGCTGCACGACGGACCCATATTCCTCGCGCTGCGTGATGGCCAGGCTCAGCCCCTCGGCGGCGATGTCGATGATCTGCCACTGGCCGTCGAACTGGCGCACCCGCCATTCCACCTTGAGAGGCGGGCCGCTGGTGCGCTGGATTTCACTGCGCACCAGAACGTCCTTGCTGCCGGCGGGCACGGCGTTCTTCACCGTGAACGACTGGTTGTCATATTCACCCGACAGGCGCTCGGTGAGGTTGGCCAGCAGGAATTCCTTGAAGAGGCGGCGGAAATCGTCCCGCTGCTCGGGAGTGGCGGTGTTCCAGTTGCGGCCGAGCACGAAGCGGCTCACATAATCGGTGTTCACGCCGTCTTCCAGGAGCGTGGAGAACTGGGCCGTCTTCTCGCCGGGCGTCATGTCGGCGGAGAGGACGTTGATGGTCTTGTCCGCCAGATCGCTGATGAAGGCCTGGGCGGATGAGACGTCCGGCCCCCCTGCGTCCTGCGCATGGGAGGCATGAGGTGCCGCCGCCAGCGCCAGGCCCAGGGCGAGGAGCCCGAACATCCAGCGCTGCAGGGGCTGCAACGAAACTCTATGGGTCATGAACAACTTCTGTCTCCAATTGCTTGCAGGAAGGCGGAAATCGGGCCTCTTCGAGTCTGGCCGTGGGTTGGGGCGAAAATATGTCTGTCGATAACTGGGACCTGACGGACGGCAATTCAAGCGGAATCCATGCCCGGTCTCCCGGCGGCCGGCTGTCCCGTGGTTTTCCTGCAACGTTTGCATGGAAAAGCGATAAGGCATCATGCGTCCTCTCGTGAAGGATTGCCGGTTCGCCCGGTCCCCATTATCCTGTCAAGTGGCCGGCGGCGAATCGAGGGTGCGGGGTAAGGCCGCTCCGGGCTGCACGACATACGCGACGGATGGAGACTTAGGTGGCGACTGGCACTGTGAAGTGGTTCAACACAACGAAAGGGTTCGGCTTCATTCAGCCGGATAGCGGAGAAAAAGATATATTCGTCCATATCTCGGCGGTCAAGAAAGCAGGATTGCAAGGGTTGGAAGAAGGCCAGAAGGTCTCCTTCGAACTCGAGACCGGGCGCGACGGACGGACGTTCGCGGGTAGTCTCGCGGTCATCTGACGGTAGAGCCGCAGCCTGGAGCGTGTGGCGCCACCGCCGGATACCCATGCCGGCGGGCGGGCTGTTCTGTCCATGGTGTCGGTCGGAATGGATCATCTCACCATACTCTCCGGGTGGTGCGGGCCGTGCGGCGGCGCGATGACGAGCGGGCGAGCCGGGAAAAGCGCCTAGAGCGCCTGGCAGGAATTTTTGGAGAGCGGGTCGTTGCCGCGCGCCCATTTGTATTTCAGGCGCCGCGGGTCGTGGACCGTTCCGCAATGCGGGCAGGATGCGACTCCGGCGGATTTGCTGACGTAGAAGCGTGCATGACAGCCGCATTCGACATCGTAACCGATCTTGGTTTCCTCGACGATATGCATGGCGTACTCCATACCTCGATCAACAGCCCGAGTATGATGTCCGGCGTCTTAACAAGGGCTGAAGACGGTGTTCAGCAAGACAGGCTTTTCAATGGGTTGGGATTTCCGCGTGGCATCCGCGCCACCGCCTGATACTCTCCCTCGCTCGACAGCATCCCATGATCCCGGACCATCCATCCATGCCCTCACCCGGTGCCCAAGCCAGCCCCCTTGTTTCCCTGCACGATGTCGGCATGGGCTTTGCCGGGCGGCAGGTGCTCACCTCGATCAGTCTGGACCTGCGCAAGGGCGAGATCCTCACCCTCATCGGGCCGAACGGGGCGGGCAAGACGACGCTCATCAAGCTGGCGCTCGGGCTCATCGAGCCGCAGTCGGGCGCCGTGGCGCGGGCTCCGGGCATCCGCATCGGCTATGTGCCGCAAAATCTGAGCGTCGATGCCATCCTGCCGCTGACCGTCGGCCGCTTCCTCACCCTGGCGGTGGATGCGAAGCGGCAGAAGGTGATGGACCTGCTCGCGATGATGGATGTCGAGCGGCTTTATCATTCCCAGGTCCAGTCCATTTCCGGCGGCGAACTGAGGCGCGTGCTGCTGGCGCGGGCGCTCCTGCGTGACGTGGACCTCTTGGTGCTGAACGAGCCCATGCAGGGCGTGGACGTGGTGGGGCAGGCGGAGCTCTATCGCCTCCTCGGGCATGTGCGGGACGAAAGGGGCTGCGGCATCCTCCTGGTCTCCCACGATCTGCATCTGGTCATGGCCGCCACCGACCGGGTGGTGTGCCTCGATCATCATGTGTGCTGCCAGGGGGCGCCGGAATCAGTGAGCCGCGATCCGGAGTTCCTGCGCCTGTTCGGTGCCGAGGCGGCGCGGCAGCTCGCCGTCTACGCCCACGATCTGAGCCACGACCACACCCATGGCCACGATCACGGGCATGACCATGCCTCCGGCGGGGGAGGGCAGTGATGGAACCCTTCCTGCTGCGCGCCGTGCTGGCCGGCATCGGCGTTGCCGTGGTGGCGGCACCGCTCGGGGCGTTCATCGTCTGGCGGCGCATGGCCTATTTCGGCGATGCCCTGTCGCATGCGGCGCTGCTCGGCGTGGCGCTGGGGTTCGCCACGGGCATCAGCGTCAATTTCGGTATCCTGGGCGTCTGCCTGGCCTTCGCGCTGTTTCTCACGGCACTCGGCGCCCAGCGGCGGCTGGCGCAGGATACGCTGCTCGGCATCATGGCGCACAGCACGCTGTCGCTCGGCCTCGTCGTGCTGGCCCTGTTGCAGACCCTGCAGGTGGACCTGCTGAGCTACCTTTTCGGGGATATCCTGGCCGTCGGGCCGACCGACCTCTACTGGATCCTGGGCGGCGGGCTGGTCATGCTGGGCCTGCTGGCCTGGATATGGCGGCCGCTGCTGGCCATCACCGTGCATGAGGACCTGGCGCGGGTGGAGGGCGTGCCGGTCGCCCGGGTGAAGCTCGTCTTCATGCTGATGATCGCCTTCGTCATCGCCATGGCCATGAAGATCGTCGGCGTGGTGCTCATCACCTCGCTCCTTATCATCCCCGCCGCCGCCGCGCGGCGCATGGCGCGCACGCCCGAAGGCATGGCGCTGGGGGCCCTGGCGGTGGGCGTGCTTTCCGTCATCGCCGGCATCGGCGTCTCCCTCGTCGTCGACGTGCCGACGGGGCCGATGATCGTGGTCTCGACGGCGGTTTTCTTCCTCATCAGCCTGGCATTGCCGCAAAGAGGTTGAGGCCGGAGAGGCCCTTTCGTTCTTATTTTGGAAGCTAACTATCAGATTTAAATGGTTAATCGCATCAGATTCAGCTAGTGTTCAGTTTCAGTTGAACATCATCCGCGAGGGCTGTGGGGGCAGACCAAGGAACACGGAGGACACTTATGTTGAGTAGAATAGAAAAAACCGCCCTCACGGGCGTCGCGGTCATGGCGGTCGGAGCGTTTGCGGGCCTGGCCACGCCAGCCCTGGCCCAGGACAGCGGCTCTCCCTTCGACGGCCCCTATGTGGGCGTCGCCATCGGCCTCAACAATTTCGATTACAAGACCCAGACACAGACCGCCGAGGACAGCGGCCTGGCCTATGAAGGGCTGGTCGGCTTCCGCCGCTCGACGGAAAACGGCTTCGTGGCCGGCGTGGAAGCGCATCTGGCGAGCAGCCGGGCCAAGGACCATGTGGCGCTGGATATTGGCGGCGGCGAGACCTATGACGGCAAGACCGCCCTGGGCCGCTCCTTCGGGTTCGACGCCATCTTCGGCAAGACCTTCGGAGGCAATCAGCAGTTCCTGGGCTTCCTTTCCGCCGGTTATCTGAACCAGCGGATCACCGCCTGCTGCCAGGTGGAACCCGCGCCGGGCGATATGCTGAGCATCACCTCGCTGAACAACAATGAGAGCGGGTATCGCGTGGGCGGCGGCTTCGAAGCCAAAATCTACCAGAACCTGGCCTGGCGCGCGACGGTGCATTACTCCGACACCGGCCATGTGGACCAGACCCAGCTCATGACCGGTTTCACCGCCGGATTTTGAGCGACTGCCGAACATGAATTGGGCCGGGGGGCATACCCCCGGCTCCATTCATGGCCGGTGCTGGCATGGCGGGTGCTGGGCGAAGCGGGCGAAGCCTTCGTCGAGATCGGCGATCAGATCGTCCGGGTCTTCCAGGCCGATGTGATAGCGGATGAGGGGGCCGGAGGCCCGCCACGGCACGGCCGTGCGGGCGGCGGCGGGGTTGGCGGGCAGGGCCAGGCTTTCGAAGCCGCCCCAGGAAAAGCCCAGGCCGAAATAGCGGTAGCCATCCATCATGGCGTCAATCGCTTCCTGAGAGCCTTCTTTAAGAACAATCGAGAACAGGCCGGAAGACCCAAGGAAATCCCGCTTCCATATGGCATGGTCGGGATGGCTGGGGAGGGCCGGGTGCAGCACATGCTCCACCTCCGGCCGGGCCTCCAGCCAGCGCGCCACCTTAAGGGCGTTGGCCTCGTGTTGTTTTAGGCGCACCTCCAGGGTGCGCAGGCCGCGCGTCGCCAGGTACACATCGTCCGGCCCGGCGGCGGCGCCCAGCAGGTTGCGGCCGTCGCGAAGCTGCTTCAGGCAGTCGGCGGTGGCAGTGGCGCTGCCCAGCATGGCGTCGGAATGACCCACCACATATTTGGTGAGCGCCTGGATGGAGACGTCAACGCCCTTCTCGAACGGCTTGAAGAAAAGGGGGCTGGCCCAGGTGTTGTCCATCATCACCACGGCGCCCCGGGCATGGGCGGCCTCGGCGATGGCCGAGATATCCTGTATCTCGAAGGTCAGCGATCCCGGTGCTTCGGTGAACACCACTTTCGTGCTGTCCCGCATCAGACCGGCGATGCCGGCGCCGATGCGCGGGTCGTAATAGCTGGTCTCGATACCCCAGCCTTTCAGCATCCTGTCGCAGAAGGTGCGGGTGGGCTCGTAGGCGCTGTCGACCATCAGGAGATGGTCGCCGGCTTGCAGAAACGCCAGCAGCGCCCCGCAGATGGCCGCCAGGCCGGACGGGTAGAG
>Ga0182738_1006873_pt1 | contig 11704 bp, 9 predicted proteins | sample eDN5th30CBELigMG_FD_128876 | JGI IMG/M metagenome (GOLD analysis project Ga0182738, IMG submission 128876) | Enriched Miracle-Growth compost microbial communities from Emeryville, California, USA - eDNA 5th pass 30_C BE-Lig MG (version 2)... ...
AAAACCTCGGCGCATTATTCGGGTTAGACCTTGCGGTTGAGAACCAGAACGGACGCTGGACGGCACGATCACAGCAGGGGTGATTTGCTGGCCTGGGCGGCAATACAACTGCGGTGCAGCAAAAGGCCTGGGCATAAAAAAATACCGGGACGCCTGAAGGGAGGCGCCCCGGAGGGTAAAAAGCCAGCCGCTTGCACGGTTGGTATGCTGCGGCGCGTTCGTTTGCCGAGGACTTACGCTCCGCTGGAGTGTCAAGACAGGGAATAAGACATGTTCCAGCGAGAAAAGGTTCCACCTTAGCACAAATTTTTAGGTGATCCGCGCCGCTGTTATAAACCGCTGATTTGTCCTAACTTAGTCAATCACATGAACGGCCATGGCATCGCGAAGCTTTGGTTCAAACCAGGTGGATTTGGGCGGCATGAGCCCGTCCTGATCGGCGATTGTCATCAGATCCTGGATTGAAGTGGGAAAGAGGGCAAACGCCACAGCGAACTGGCCGGAATTTACCAGCTTTTCCAGCTCGGCCGTGCCGCGAATTCCGCCGACAAAACTGATGCGTTTATCGGTCCGCGGATCTCCAATGGCCAGAAGGGGTGACAGGACATTATCCTGCAGGACGGAGACGTCGAGCTGGGCGACAGCGTCGCCGCGGGTTGCAATGGCCGGTTTCCAGCGCAACAAGTACCAGTCGCCGTCCAGGTACATAGTCACTTCCCCCTTTTCGCGAGGTTCGTGCGCCGGCGGCGGCGTCAGAACTTCAGCGATTTCCATAAGCTGGGACAGGAAGTCTTCTTTTGTATGGCCGTTGAGATCCTTGATGACACGATTATAGCCGAGGATTTGCACCTGGTTATCGGGGAAGCTGACGGTTAAAAAGACGCCTGCTGGTGCGTTCGCGTCAGCATTGCGTTCGCGTGCGACGCGAGAGGCTGCGGCGCTGCGGTGGTGGCCGTCTGCTACGTAGAGCGCGGGAATGCGGGCAAACTGTTGTTCGAGATTGGAAATCACCACCGGGTCTCGCACGATCCAGGCGCTGTGGCGGATGCCGTCTTCACTCGTAAAATCAATGTCGGGTGTGCGACCAGCCTGCTCCTTGACAATTTCATCGATGGCGGGTTGAGCCGGGTAAGTCAGAAAAACGGCACCGGTCTGCGCGCCGAGAATATTGATGTGGCGGGTGCGATCGTCTTCTTTGTCTGGGCGCGTCAGCTCGTGTTTTTTGATGATGCCGGAATCGTATTCGGCACAGCTGGCAGCACCCACAATTCCATACTGGGTGTGGTTTCCCATGATCTGGCGGTAGATCATGTAAACGGGATTTTCTTCGCGTACGAGAACACCGTCGTCGATCATCCGATGGAGATTTTGAGCGCCGTGTTCATAGATCTCGTCGCTGTAGGGGTTTGCGTCGGCCGGGAACTCGATTTCGCTGCGGGTCACCCGCAAAAAGCTGTTGGGACGGTTTTCCGCCATAGCGCGTGCTTCATCTGTATTCATCACGTCGTAAGGCAGCGTGCAGACTTCTCCGGCTTTGTCGTAGGCGGGGCGCAGTATGCGAAATGGCTTGAGAGTGGCCACAGGGATGATCCTTTACGGTTGAGATTGGGCGAACGTGTGACGGGCAAACAGATTTGCCAGGCACGTCATTTCACGCAACAAGTGAACCGCTTGCGGATTCGCATTTGTGTGTGAATGGATGGGCTTCCATTCGTGATAGTATCCCTTTGGAAATGACCAGTTCGGGACAGGATTCGCCGTGGGCGACTTTGGCGCTGGCCGCTATCATGGCCGTCATTGCTACGGCTGCATCGCTGGGTGCAGTTTATTATATGCAGCAGGCGGCAGGCAGGGATTTTGAGGCCGCACGGCGACTGGTCGGCGGCGACCCGGAAAAAGGACTCACAGCCATGAAGAGATACGGATGCGCGGCGTGTCATACGATTCCCGGTCTGGCAGGTGCGCGAGGCATGGTGGGCCCGACGCTGGCCGGCTTCAGCACGCGGCCGTTAATGCCAGACGGCATGCAAAAGACGCCCGAACTCGTCATTCAGTGGATTGTCAATCCCATTGGAGTCGATCCCAAGGCAACCATGCCCGCTGTCGGCGTCACGGAAACTGATGCACGCGACATCGCCACGTATCTGTTTGCACTCAAGTAGGCGCGTTTTGCTGCGGCGTAGTTATCTGCGCGACGCGGCAGGCACTCCGGCAAGCGGCCGGGGAGGCTGCGCAGCGGAGAGCTTTTGAGTCTTTGGAGTCGGTTCAACCTGCGGCGACTGGGGCAGCACCTCGCTCACGTACTGACATAATTCAGCCGCGCGGTGCGCTGCCGTGTGACTCCCCAGAACGCGGCGTCGAGCGCGATTGCCGATCATCCGCCGCTGCTGTTCTGGCATGGCAGTGAGATAGTGTTTCACTTCGGCTCCGGAACGCGCGGTCAGGATTTCCTCGCCGATAACAAAGATATCTTCCAGGCCGGGCCATTCATCACTAATGACGGGCACACCGCACGCGGCAGCCTCAAAAAGGCGAACGCTGGGCGAATGTCCCATCTGTCGCATATCAACACGGGTGACATTCAGGGTAAAGCGTTGTGAATTGTAAAAGGCACGGTGCTGATCTGGCGGCAGATGGTTAATGCGGGCCACATTCTGCGGCCATTGAATGCTGTCAGGGTATTGCGGGCCCGCAACGACGAACTCTGATTCGGCCAGCATGCTGGCCGGCTTGACCAGAAGTTCATTAACTCCGGGCTGGCGATCATCGCTGTACGTGCCAAGATAACCGAGATTCCACTGCACGTCGCGCTGTTCTGGATAATACAGGGCCGGATCGACCGAACAATACAGAGCTCGCGGGCGAACAGCCCCGTAGCGCTCCTTCAGAACGCGCAGGGCACGGCCACCGGAAAACGAAAGATATAAATCGAAATCTGGAATCTGCCGCGGGTGCAGGTATTCATAGTCGGCGCGCTCCAGTTTGGCTAGTGTTACAGGTGTATCAATGTCGTAAAAGCCAAATACGCCGGTGGAAATATCTCGTGCCCAATCGATCACGGCGACACCTTCACGCACGTAAGATCCCACGATGACCACATCAGCATCCGCAACGGCCGCTTCGTGCAAAGCTTTCAGTTCGGGCAAGTCCTTATATAGGATCACCTGGCAAAAGTCCGGTCTGGAGAGATCGCGATTGTTCGCGTACCATTCTTCGTCCCGCTCAAGAAAAGTTATTGTATGGCCCGCCTGATGCAAACTCCGCAGCAACGCCCGAAACGTTGTGGCGTGGCCATTGCCCCAGGATGATGTGATGGAGAGCCCGATGAAAGTCCAGTTGAGGCGATTCATATTATATCACTCCGCTTTCCAGGTGTGATGCCGTGGTGATGGTGCTGTTTAATAGTTGCTCCACAAGTTCTGCGCGGTGCGCGTAAGTGTGTTCGGCGAGCACTCTGCTGCGGGCTGCCTCTCCTATCTGGCGCGCCCGTTCCGGCGTTAATTCCCGGATGTGCTGCAGCACTTCGTCTGCGGATTTCGCCACAAGAATCTCCCGACCCGGTTCCAGGAATGCGTCTATCCCAATCCAGTAATCGGTAATGATGCAGGCACCCGCACCGGCAGCCTCGAATACGCGCGTGGCCGGCGAGAATCCATAGCTTGCCATGCTGTCGCGGCTGATGTTCAACACAGCCGTGGGTGTGCAGTTAAAGGCATTGTGCTGATGAGTAAAGACGTGGCCGAAATAATTGACGTTTGGCGGCACCCCCTTGTCGCTCCACCCGCTGCCCCCTAACAGGAATTTTTTCTCGGGCGCACGAGCTGCAACCTCGAGAAAAAAGTGTTCCACCCGGCTTTCGCGGTCGGGCAGACGATTTCCGAGAAATGCCAAATCAGCAGAAAACTGCGGATCAGCTTCCACGGGATAATGAGTCTCCGGGTCGAGTGCATTATAGATGGGAATGCATGCCTGGGCACCATGGTCCAGGTAGCTGTTTACGACTTTGTCGCCGCCGCCGTAGGTTAAAATCAAATCATACTGCGGAATCAGGTTGTGAAACGGATCATCAGGATGATTTGAAAGGCGGTCCAGAGTCGCGGGAGCATCTACGTCCCAGAAAATGACCGTGGCGCCGCGATCTTTATGATGCCGCAGCAGGCCTTCTTCCAGGTAATCATCAAAAGCACCCACACCGCTGGCTTTTACAACGACATCCGCTTCGCTCCCAAGTGCCAGCGCCGCATCGGCGTCCGATTCCGTTTCCAGCTTGTAAACGACAACGTCTGCCCAGTCCGGCATTTCAATGTCTCTGTGGGACGACCGGTCAAAGATATCCGGCTCATAAAAAGTCACATGGTGCCCGCGGGCATTCAGGGCGCGAATGATGCCGCGATAATAGGTGGCGGCTCCATTCCAGTATGCTGAAAGCAGACTGGACCCATAGAACGCGATGTTTTTTCCTGGTGATGTGGGCATTGTCAGTTTTTCCTCAGTTTGGTGGTGGGGGCAAGCTCTTCGACGATCTGAAGCAGCTCATCCACGCGGTGGCTGCACGTGTGTTTAGCACACACTGTGCGAAGAGCATGGCTGGCAAGTTCCTGCCGTGCGCCTTCATCGTTCAGCAAAAGCCGAATGTTGCGTTTCATTTCGTCAGGCGTGCGCGCCATCAGGTAGTCGCGGCCTTCGGTAAAGAGATTTTCAGTGTCGTTCCAATAGGATGAAACCAGCGGAATTCCGCAGGCCATAGCTTCAAACGGGCGAATCGTTGGAATCCCCGGGAGTGATGCCACGTAGGGACGGCGCGGCACATGGATCATCAGGCGATGAGTCGCCGCTGTCTCCGGCACATGCGCATTGGGAAGCCAGCCGCGGTAATCAATATGACATTGATCCAGCACTGCGAGAGCTTCAGCCGGATACCGCACCCCATGGGCAGTGCCGGATAATCCAAGCTGCCGCACGGGCTCAAAAAAATACTCGTGCAGCTCCGCAGTACGCTCTTCGTCACCCCAGTTTCCGATCCACAGAATATCTTTTTCGGGCGCAGCAGCCGTGGTGCGGGGATAAAAAAGTGTTACGTCGGCCGCTTCATGAATAGTCCAGGCGCGCTGAGTCCATCCGTTAGCGAGATAGATGTCGCGAACCAGCGTCCCAAAAGCAAGAACGCCGTCGTATTCGGAAAGATCATAAGAAGCCATCGCGGCCGGGTCTGTCACCGAGCGGTGATGAGTGTCATGAAACAGAAGCGTATAGCCGGGATTAAAGCGATGATGCTGTCCAATATCAGCGACGAGGGAATGGTCGTTCCACTCGTGGACGATCACCACATCAGCGGTATCCAGCACCTCATCCAGTTGGAGCAGTTCCGGGTTGTAGCGGACGTACTGGATGTCTGGGAACTGGCGCTGGAAATCATGCTCAACTGCCGGCCCCATTTCCGCTTCCAGGTTCTGGATACTCCATCCATTACGCGGTTCATACACCGTAACGTGGTGTCCGCGGGTCGTCAGATCCCGAACAATGCCTCGCAGGAAATGTGCATTGCCATTGTTCCAGTCCGACACCACCGAATGGTAAAACAGCACGAAATGCAACGGTGCAACAACAGCTCTAGTCGTGGGCGCTGCCACTGGGCCTTCTGCCAGCCTGCTCATATCATGCTCCCCGATTCGTCACGTAGGATGCAGGGCTGGCGGGTGCATTTTTGCCTTTCGCAAGGTGATTCGGCGGAGAAACAGACGCAGTCCCGACGGGCTGATGCGCTCTGGAATTGCCGATTTTCCGGTTGGAAGCGGTAGTCTTCGCGGCGTTTGCTTGGGCCGCATCTGCCGACCGCGAGGAGCCCGGCTGCAGCTCCTGGTATAACCTGTAATAGCGCTCTGCCATGCGCTCGGCGGTGTAGTGCCTGGCCTGGTTAAAGGCCCGTACACTGTAGCGTTGCCGCAGAACTTCATCATCCAGCAGCCGTCGTATTGTTTTTGCAAAGGCCCTCCGGCTGTCCGGAGCAACATACAGCGCGTTATCCTGCCAGATCTCACGCAGGCTGTCGAGGTCTGGGAGCACAAGCGGGCATCCATGCAATGCGGCTTCAAGTATGCAGAGGCCAAAGGGCTCATACCGTGCAGCCGAAACGAAAACCGCCGATTGCGTGTAATAGCGGCAGAGGTCGTCATGGCCCAGCTGGCCTACCAGTTTCAGGTTGGAGAACCGTCGATCATTTTCCCGGGCTCCACCACCGGCCACGATGATGGGACATCCAATTTCCGGAGCAACCGAGTTCAGCAGTTCAAAATTCTTGGCTTCATCCCAGACCCGTCCGGCGCTAAACACCTGCAAAGAGCGTGGGCCCGGAGCCGTGCAGGGCATATTACGTCCGTTATAGATAACGCGTAAATCGCCGCGTACTCCATAAAACCTCCGCAAATCCTCCAGCACCGCGCGGGTCGGTGCAATCACCACGTCTGCAGCTTCCAGGCCGGCTTTGACGGCGCGGTAGTAATGCTCGTACTGGGACGGCGGCATGGATTTCCGCACGGCGTTCCACCAGGAATAAATGCAGGAATGAGCCACCACGGCCACCGGCACCTTCCAGTCCAGCCTGGCATGCGCATAGCCGTTCAGGTGAACCACATCGGGACGGAAACTTTCCGCCTGCTTCAGCAGCCACTCGCCCGAAGCTGCGACATCCTCCCATGGATTATCCATCCATTCCAGCGCACCATGGTGTTCGGTCAGCCGCACATTTGGCAGGGTTGCGGCTTCGGCTCGCTGCGCCTCACTCATTGCAGGACCAAGCACAGCAAGCAGGATTTCTGTCTGATGCCCGGCCAGCGACCGGCAAAGATCCATGGCGTAAGTCCAGACGCCACCCACGGCATCACACGTCATCATCAGGCGCATGCCGGGCTTTGATGGCGAAGTGCGAACCGGCACAGCGGCAGGTTTGGCACCGTGGCCGCCACCCGAGGATGTTGGTGGCTCCTGGCTTTTTTCCCGGCGCGGGGGAGCGGGCTTTTCCAGCTTGTTCAGTTCCAGCGGGCGAGCATCCTGCACATCGCTGAATTCATCAAAAGCTTTCAGATAAGTCTCGTGCGCGCGTTCCCACGCATAATAATCAGGCATTCCCCAGCGCTTCGTGTAGTCCGGCGATCCAGGGTAAGGAAACAGCGGAACCGGTTTGTTTGCCCAGACGTTGGCCTGCTGCAGGCGCATCCGCCACGCTTCGACGGCGTCGGCTTCATCCGTGCCCGCCTGGATGAGGTTGCCCTGCACAAAGGCGACAGACTTGCGCGCATGAATCAGGCGCTCCGTCATATCGTCGGTCGTCATCTTGCAGTTTTTGTTCAGCTCAGAGCGGCCCTCTTCGGTGATGCTTTCGACTCCAGCTTCGATGGAAACGCAGCCAGCCGCACCGAGCAGATCCAGCATTTCGAAATCCCAGAGATCGATGCGAGTCTGCACACCAAACTGAATATCTCGCTCGCGGATCGCCTCCAGCAGCTCGCGATTGGGCAGGAAGATTTCATCGATGAAATAGACATACTTCGCCCCCGCCGCGATGAGGTTGTCCAGCTCCTCGATGACAGTGCCTAGCTTCCGCTTACGGTATTTGTTACGAAAATTTTCTTTGGCGCAAAACGAGCAGGCATAGGGACAGCCACGGCTTGTCTCCATTTCCGCTCCCCAGCCGTCCGCTTCAATGTCAAACCGGTGATGATGGTGTTTATGGCGGGCAAGTTGTTCGGGAGTCCATTTCAGCGCTGGCAGCTCCTGCATGTTGGCCGAATGCTTGATGCCGCCACACACAAATTCCCCGCCGCGATAATAACCAACAGATTTCAATTCTTCGAGGGGCTGCGACACCATCTGCACCAGTACCTCTTCACATTCCCCCAGAACCACATAATCGGCACCGGTTTTATCGATGGCCGTCTGAGGCGTCGTGGAAGCGTGCGGTCCCACCAGCACACAGTTTTTTGCGTGAGGCCGGACTGCATCCATAACGTGCTGCGGACATGTCAGCTCCGGAGGAGCACAGCGCCAGAAAAGATAAGATGGTGCGGAAGTCACCACGGCGTAATCGGGCTTAAACGCCGCGACCTGTTCCTGGATCTGGTCCAGCGAAAGATTATCAAGCTGACCATCTATTATGATAGCTTCATGGCCGGCATCTGCCAGGAGCTGCTGACTGTAAGCAAATTCCAGCGGCAGATGGGCTTCACGGCATCCAAAGTAGATGCTGCCTTCAAAGGTCCAGTTAGGGTTTATCAGGGCAAATTTCATTCAGGCTTCCGTGGCGTAGGATGGGTCTGCATTGAGTCACCGGGACTGTGGAACACCGGGGCATCCCGCAACAGCAGAATCTGTGCCACACAAAACGTGCAATTTCAACAATTCAGGGAATGGTTATTGCTCCATCAAAGGAAAAACCTTCGAGGTGACACCATGGACAAGAAAGACTCACAGCAGAAAGAAGATCCCAAGAAGGATCAGCAGCCTCCGACTCCAAGTCAGGCGGAAGGCGATGAGCGCACTGTTGATCAGGCGCTGAAAAATCAACAATCAAAGCCCCAGAAGTAACGGGGCTATTTTTTACGAGGAGATTTCCATGAACATGAAACATATCGCAACCGGGTTCTGCATCGCCGCAATGGTTTCGGTGGGTATGGCACAAACCAGTCCGGTGCCTACAGCGCCTGGCACCGTCTCAAACCCGCGCGATACACCTATGACGAAAAACGTCAAGACTCTGGATGAGGCGGACAGAACGTTCGTTGCCAACGCAGCCGTGGGCGGAATGTTTGAGGTGCAGAGCAGCGAGATCGCCACCACAGCGGCGCAGAATCAGGCCATCAAGGCGTTTGCTCAGCAGATGATCCAGGACCACACGAAAGCCAATCAGGAACTGAAGCAACTCGCCGCCGGAAAGCACGTGCCGGTGCCGCAAACCCTTGATATGAAACATGCGAAGCTGCTGCAAAAAGTGGGCTCGGCGCAGGGAAAAAACTTTGATAAAGCCTACGTGGCCGCTCAGTTGAAGGCCCACAAGGAGGCTGTCGCGCTCTTTAAAAATGCGGCGGAAAATGCCAAAGACCCGGATCTGAAACAGTTTGCAGCCAAAACACTCCCCACCCTGCAACATCATCTGAAGGAAGCAAAATCACTCCCCGGAGCAGATCAGGTGACGACCCAAAAAGCAAAAAAGGCGAAAAAGGCAGGCGCTTCGCAGTCCAGCGAATAGTCATCATCGCGAATCCCACAACATCAGTTTACACCCGCGGCGCGGAAATGCGCTGCGGGTTTGTTTTTGCAGGTGGAAGCCGCGGCTATGCCTGGTCGACTTCCAGGATAAACTGCGGTTCGGTCTTATACAGGTTCAGGCGGTCTGCCGCATGGTCACGCAGGTAGGGTGCGTCATCCATAAAGTCGATAATAATGGCGTGGTCTTTTCCCGGAGCTTTGCGCAGTGCCCTGCCCACGCGCTGAAGGGCGCGGGTTTCGCTCCGGCCTGCGCCAGCCAGTATGATGCAATCAAGTGTGGGAATATCAAGCCCCTCATCGGCCAGGGCAGTGGCTATGGCAATCAGAAGCTCTTTTCGGTTCAGCGCTGTAAACGTTTCCTGGCGGTATTTTGCCGAATGAGTCCCATGCACCAGCGGGATGCCGCCCATCATCTGATGAAGAATTTCGCCGTGAACAACATGCAGCACAAGCACCAGCACAGACTTTCCCGTGCGGGCAAGTTTCTTGGCGGAATCCGCTATGAGTTTGTTCCGGCGCCGATTTTCGACGACATAAGTTTTGTAAATCTCCTGGTAGTCGATTCCATTGCCGCGCACCACGAGCGGCGGCACCTGTAGGAATCGCACGCGCGGCGGAACGAGGTAGCCTTGCTCGATGAGCGCTGATGCGCGGGCAGAAAACAGTTTCGGGCCCAGCGCGGCCTCGATCAACAGCTCCTGCCGGTCTGCGCGGTACGGCGTTGCGCTGAGCCCAAATCGCCAGTGCGCTGATGTCATGGACATAGCCAGACCATAGACGGTGTCTGCCGGCAGATGATGACACTCATCAAAAATAACCACCGGGACGCTCTGAAGGAATTCCCGCAGGGTTCTCATCGAGGCGTCAGGCAAATTTTTGTCTTTGGCCAGGGAATCCCCATCGGGAGTCGAATCAAGCTTTACGTCCGCAGCCCGGGCGCAGGTTTGGACTGTGGCCACTGTTACCGTCTCGATTTTGGCATGGCCATCGCCCACGCAGCCGATCGGGATTTTGAGTTCGCGCTCCAGCACCTGGATGGTCTGGTACAACATATCGCGCGAGTGGACCAGAAAGAGCGCTGGTCGCGGGAGTCTGTGGATGATATGCGCGCCAATCAGCGTCTTTCCGCCGCCGGTGGCGATTTCGATAATGCCGCGCCCGTCCGATAGTGCGACCTTAACACACCTGGCCTGGTAATCGCGCAAGGGCGTCTGCACCACTGTATCCGGCTGAGGCCCCGGGGCGGCTGGCTTGTCTTTCATGAGTGCGCCGCGTCCGCCGTCCATCCACACCAGGTCGAAATCCAGTTGCTTCTGACGCAGGATTTTTACGATGCGAGGAACAAAGCCGCTGGGAAACTGGCCAGTGACAGGGTCAAAAAAATGTCTTTTTCCGTCCCAGTTGCCGTCGCGAAAGGTCTTCATAAACCGGTAACCAGGCACAAAGCAGGACGTCTGGCGATCAATAGCTGCGAGGGGAAGATTAAATCCAACAATGGTGGCCTGGCATGGACCCACCGTGATTTTTACGCGGCCGTGCCTGATCCTGTGAACCTGGTAAGCGCGCATGACGTCACGGGGAACGTGCTTGGTCTCCAGCGCAAAAATCTGCATCAGTTCAGAAAGCTGGGATATGCCAACCTCCCAATGACGCAGTTCCGGGTCCCAGCGGCGTTCGCTCAAACCCCGAATTTTCACGACAAACTCGTCGCGGTAGGAGAAGGACACCGCCAGTTTGTCTTTGGCCAGTAGTGTAATTTGTACGTCGTGCGAGTTTTTCATTCGTAATGTTATCGTAATGCGACTTTCGATTTAATCAAGCCCAAAATTAATCCAAATTGGACTTTAAAGCAGGCGCAAAATCGCGTTGCTGGGCTTGACAACGGACGAACCAGGGGGCGCTGATTTATTGATCATCCGACTTCGCGAAAGGAAATCTGCATGCGAGTTGTTACCGGCCTGTTGGGGGCTCTGCTTGTTGCAGCAACATCGTTGAGCTTTTCTCAAACGACTACGACGGCGGAGGTTGCTTCTCCCCCACCTGCGGCTGCTGGCCAGTCGGTGCCGGCAGTACCTGCCGTGACAAACGCGGGATTGGCCGGCTTTCTCAAAGATCTCCCAAAACCCGCAGGGCCGGACGCTGATTCCCCTTACGCGCAGATCCCGAAAGAGCTGACTCACGCTGTCAGCCTGCTGGCCATGGACAACTTCGCCAGCGCCACCCAGGAGCTGGAACAGCTCGAAGCGGCCACAACCGGCACCGAAGGCGAGGCACGCGTTGCTATGTGGCTGGGGCTGGCCTATGGAGCTCAATCCATCAATTATCCCAGCAATGGCTGGAAAACCGGCACGAGCGCCACAGCATACTTGCGCAAGGCTCTCAGTTTGGATCCGAAGATCATTGAAGCCCCGGACGTCGCGAGAATTTTTGCGGAAATGGTGGC
>Ga0182738_1006874_pt1 | contig 11704 bp, 8 predicted proteins | sample eDN5th30CBELigMG_FD_128876 | JGI IMG/M metagenome (GOLD analysis project Ga0182738, IMG submission 128876) | Enriched Miracle-Growth compost microbial communities from Emeryville, California, USA - eDNA 5th pass 30_C BE-Lig MG (version 2)... ...
CAGCGCGGTACCCCTGGATACTAAAACTATTGTGTGATTCTTTCGAATCCTCATCTTCAGGAGGACCTATTGAGATTTTTGCTGTCTTTAATACACTTTGTGGTCTTTGTTTTTGCTGTGTTACTGCTGGTTGTCCACTTCAAAAATTTATTATTGTTAATTGTTTCCAAAGTATTTACGGTATTAAGAAAGAATTTTGTTTTGAGACAGGCTTTATGCTGGGTCTTCTTTTGGTCAAATAAGATCGAACATGTCCCAGTCCACTTGGTTCTTTTATTTTCTTCATAAATCCATTGGGATCATGCTTTAGTGCAGCTCTATTTGCGCTATTTTGCTTGCTTTGATTCACAGCGTCTCCAAAATCAATGTTTCTATGAACAACCTCCACGGAAGTCCTGCCATATGAAGGATTCGTTGAAGTCAATTTGATTCTGATAAGATTCATTATGTCTTTGCTTTTTCGATTAAATGTCAATTTCCCTTCATTACTTGATTCTAAAATGGAAATAATTTATTTTCAATTCTCAGGAGTAACCATTACCTCTGGGTTCTCTTGCACTTTGATCAGGAATTTTAACTCGATAACTTGGCTGTTTTAAAAAGAATTGCTTATTAAATTGTTCCTTCAAATTTTGCTCAGTCAGGTCTTCACGAACTTTAGACGCAGATCTGGTATAGATTAGGTTGCTCTGAGTGACTTCCAACAACTGCTTGACGCAAGTTTTTGATCGGCTTCGAGTGAAAAGTGAATCAAGTTGGATTGTATCTTTTGCAGACGCTTCTTCATAATCTTCCGCTACAACATAAACATTGTTGTCACTCACATTTCTTGTGGGCGTTTGATCATCTCCTTCTGTATTAAAATTTCTTGTGTCACTTTTGACATCTCTCTATGAGAATTATTCAATAAAATTCTTCCAATAAAAATTATCATACAAATGAGAGACCGATATCTTGATCTTTTCCAGACCATTCTGTTGACACTGCACCTTGTGGTTCACCAGTCAAATTCATTGTCTCATTTTTTCGAGCTCCGGAAATCGACCCCCTATCTTGTCGAAACATGTGATTTCTTGCTGGAGCCTGTTGAGAAACTGGACGCCGAATTCTTTCTTCAGTCTTTGGCTTTTGCAATAGCGGAGTTTGTAACTCTCGAATTCGCTCTGTTGGCTTTCCTACAGTCGCACTAGGACTTGCTCCTCTTACCAAAATCGTAGGTAAAGGCTTGCCTGTTGGTTGTTGTGCCTGCTGTGACTGTTCTTTCTGAGCTTTCCTTTTATTTGCTACAGAAAAATTTTATTAGAACTATCTAAACCCCTTCACAAGTCGTACCTATTCCAGTCCATTCTTCCCACCAACGATTCGATTCTTTTAAATAATCATCATAATTCTCTTCTTCTTGTGATGGATCCTCAACAGGAAATATTTTTTGGAAACCACCAAGATGTTTGGATTCCCATTCATCTCTTTCTTTCTGAGCACGTTCGAAATCTGCTTGACGTTCTTCAGCTGAGACTCGGCTGGTTTTGCCTGTTAAAACTCTCTTTCGAAAATCTCTTTTATGATTTTTCTTGTATTGAGATTTTGTATCAAGTGACACATTCATCAAAGTTAATGCATCTTTTATCACATTCGCTTTGATATTTCGATCAAGTGGCGTGTCAGTTGTGAAACTTGGCGTATGATTAACCTCAATCAACCATGGCTTCAATTCATGATCCAACATGATGTCAAACCCAAGGATTTCAAAGCACATATTATTGTAGGGATCATCAGGCTGACAAGCTTTATATGTATGAGCCAAAATAGGCTGAACACTGCAGAATGTTTTGATGATCAATTTCTTGATTTCTTTCCAAACCTTCTTGATGTCTTTTCCTTGAGATTCAAGTATCTAATCAAAGTTACTTATCTTATTCCACAATTAAACCCTTTACTCTAAATAAAGCCTTGAGACTTCTTTTATGACCTTCACTGTCATTATTCTCAGAAGTATTGAAAATAAAATTGGGATTCCCTTTATTGATCGCATAGTTAGTTAAGTGCATGCACATATTGCTTAAATTCTTTCCTGAAGGATGCTGATATTTTTCTGTAGCAAATCTCGCCAAGCCATCATTAAACACATATATTCTTAAAGGATCACACCCGGCCAATAACACATAAACTCTCAAATCAAACTTGAGGCCATCGATCAAATAGGGCTTTTCAATATACTTTTGAACAACATAATGCTCGCCAGGCTCGACGCTTTCAAACGTCCTTGTGAGAAAGATACCACGGCCTTGACAGCTTGCCTCAGGTTTCACAATGAATGTTGAAATTTTGCGATTGAATTGTGCTCGATATTCCATATACTCTGTTGGAAGCAAGAATGTTCTGGGGAAAAATCTGTATTTATCTGGAAATGCCTTTCTCATTCTCATGAGGTATCTGCCCAGATGATTCTTCCTTGCAAGAGAGTACATGCACGGAAAATGATTGATCTTTTGATATGGATCCATCCTTGCTAACGTCTCTGGAGTTACAGCACTATCAGTCCAAAGCACATCCCAATCTCCGTCTGAATCGTAAGATAATTTCCAATTAAAAATCTCTTTCCCTACATACTTTACAACTTCATACTTGGTATCTACAAATCTATTAGAGATTTCTTTATTTTGCTTTAATACCTGAGACGTTGAAGATGACATGAGGTTTTCGCTTTCTGCTCTTTTTCTGGGGCTTTGCAGGTTCCTTGATAGTTTGATAGGCAGTTTTGCTGAAGAGTTCTTCAGAGATGGTGCCTTTGAGATCTTGAGCCATGCCTGGAGGACAACACGATGGTGTATCAAGAGTTGACAAAACCCCACAACTTAGATTCGGGGCCAAGTTTTCAGAATCAGTCATAAAGCCTTAGATTTTACTCGCGTGTAAAATTAAAAGCTAATATTTAAGAATTAAACCCATTAAGCTCTTTAATATATTTGCTTTTCTCAAACATTTATTTATACCATCGTATAGGGTCCTAAACTTGGCATCCAAATTTCGAAAAAAAATTCACAAAAAATGCTTCCTTTTCTGTTCCAAAATACCCTTCTTTCAAACCAAGCAATCCGACTCTTTTTAGGTTAACTTGGTTCATATTTTAATGATATTTCATAGAGTACATTCAAACTCAATAGTTTAAATTTCAAGTTCATTCATCTTATTCACTCGAATTATTATTTATCACCAAAGCGAATTTATTAATCATAGTTTAAACAAAAACATTGTCCGAAAATTAGGAAAAACCTTGTTTAATATAACTTTTTTATAATTTTTTATCATCAATTTGTAAAGTCCTATTGATTCATGAGAACCAAGAAATCCTTACCTCACTCTTATTCAACGCTTATAAAGGCAATTCAAAGAAAAAATTATTCGATTTTAATTCTCAGCTCTTGGAGGAAAAATTTCATTTTGAAATTCCTTCATGACATTTATTTTATTTTTAAAAATAGATTGTTGCAGATGAAGCTTTGTGAAATAATCTTTCAATAAATATCAAAAGCCCAAGATTCACCTCTCCTTAACTTCGCTCAAAAAATTTATTATAATTTCTAATTTTTAAATTGAACTCTTGCAAAGATTTCAGTTCGCACATATCAACTCAACCACAAATGACGACTTTGCTGATGAATCACGAGATTGAGCTTATTAGTACTCACTCTAATCCAAATCTCTCGAATACAAGGATTTTTCGAATATTTTATTTCAGGATTAAGAAGAAAAAATAATTTCCAACCTGCGTAAATAAACTCGAGTGTGACTCACAAAATGACGAATTAATTTTTTAGAATTTTTGTAATAAAATTTTGATTTATATTTAACAAAATTAAGGCCTCTTCAATAACCAGGCAACTTCTTAAGCATAATAATACTCAGTATTTCTCTGAATTGCGCACTTTGAAAGTTTCACAGAATGTGAAATTCGAGACCAGATAAACGATTTCTGAGTTTTCTTTTGAGATCTCATCTGAAAAGGTTTAAAGGAGTTTTATTCTCAAACAATTGAAAAACAAAGAGAAGTTTATCCCTTGTCTTTTTCCAAGATTTCAAGAGATAACAGAGCTGAGAATCCTGAATATAGATTTATGAAGGAAGGAGATCTCGTTCGTAGCAGACTAGTTTTGAGCAAATAAAATAATAAAATATTTGTATAATAAAAATTTATTTCAGAATATAATTAATAAATTTCATTCAGTTTCATAGTTTAACGTGTCATTGCCTCAAAGGATCTTGCTTTCCTTAGAACTAGAAATATGATGGAAGAAGCCTTTGAAAGGATCTTCACTCTAAAAAAACTTATGACAAATCTTTTTCATGAGAAAAAATATATGAAAGTTATGAGAATAGCTAAAACATAGATAGATGGATAAAATAGATTCAATGGTGTGCCGAAACAAGCTGAAGGTCGTGAGATGTGATTTAGACAAAATGTTATTGTTTAAATGAAGCCTGCAGCTTATCTTGAATTTCATATCTCTAAAATAATTTCAAGAAATAAAGGCATTCTAACTTGCTTAATTTGTTTTAGAAAACTTTAAAAACCTGCTAAATCAAGCCTAATTTATTCAGCTTGTTACAATCTTTCTCAAAAACTGATATCGAAAGAAAACTAATTTGAATCTTGATTTTTCCTTCAGTCTTCTTTGAAAAATCTAAAGATTTTATTGACTTCTTGGTATCAGAAGATTGTCAGGGCTTTTCAAACTCCTGATATTCAGCTTGAACCGGAAGATTTCAGATTTCTCTCTTCATTTGAAGAAGAAAGCAAATTATCTCATTTTTCCTGAAGTGGACTCTGCAGGTATTTCTTTTGAAGACTGAATTGGAGAACTCAGGAAAATCATGTTTACATTGGATTCACCAAAAAAATTTTTATCAAATTAATTTTCTTGAAAAAAATAATCTTTGAAATATTTTATTTTTCTGCTTTCTGAAATCCAAAGAATGAATTGATAAATCAACTCTCAGAAAGTTTTTTATTCAAGTAATTGGTCAAATGGATTTAATGTAGTCGAATTGAGCTCTTAAGCCAGAATCCAAATCAGAAATTTACAAATATCAATTGAGAGAGAAAATTCTTCTTAGTTCGCTCTCTAAAATTAAGAAAGATTTTATATAAAACAAAATTGGACTAGGTTGCTCAGCAACTCAGAAATTCACAAAGGATCAAAGGAAATCAAGAATTGAAAATCTTGCATTTTTGAGAGCTTTCTTTTTTAAAAAAGATTAGATTCTGAAAAAATGGTAAAATTTTTCTTCCTAAGAGTTCACAATTAACTCTTTCCAAAGAAGAATGGTGTGATTCCTGAAATTTCTGTTTCGTAATGTTAAAAGGTTTTCTCGTCCAAGTGATAAAAATTTGATAAAAAAATTTTGATTCTCTCTGAAAAAATATTTTTCAAAAACTGAAAAATTTTTCCTTGAAGCTTCAGAATCTGGTTTAAGGACTTCACCAATTTTCTCCATTCTTGCCATGAACCAACAAAAATTTGAAAGCCTTGTTGATAAAAAATAGTCATCAAAATACTGACAATTACGATAAATAGGAGTCTTCAAAAATATCCACTCCTCTTTTTGGCATCAAAGAAAAATTTTCACATTGTGATTGATATTGACCTTCTTTTCACTCCCAGTATTCCATCAATCTCAATCTTTAAATCATGTCCAAAAGCTGATTGAGTTGATTTTGATAAAATCTTCAGGTTAATTCGAAAATTTTACCTTGATTTGAAAGCTATATCTTAGAAGCTTCTAGAAGAAATCAAAAAGCTAACATTTTGACCGTAAATATTATTTTATTTCGACTTAAAGTTCCTTCAAACTACAATCAAAAATCCTGCTGGCCTACACTTCAACAGGGACCGAACCTTGCCACTTACCAACCTTTAAGCATACTTTTTAACGTAAGGAAGGAAGAAAAAAAACTTGTTTTCAAGAGCAATTAATTTTAATGCAAATCTTAATCGTTGATATCAGAGGCAAGGAATGCGTTTTTATTAAATTTTGGTCGCCCACAGTAGGTCTCTTTGCAAGAGTAGGACTTCATTTAGGTTGAGAGAAAAGGGTTAGGTTAAGTTGGTATTTCAATGATTAGTCATTTCTGGAAACATATATGAGATTATAGAGTCATAATATCAAAAACAAAACGACAATTTCCAGCCGAGAGGGATTTTCATGCTTAAGCGTATTTCTTTTCGCATTCCTTCAACATATCGAAGTAAGATTGGCACATGGAGAGGGCATCACCATTGTTCTTCAAGCACTATTCAATTATTAGATTTGAATTTATCTTTCATTTCTTACTGAGATGAATTGATCGTTTTGGAATTGGCACATGTTTTGTTGTTGTTGTTGTTGGGGAGGGGCTTGTTGGTATTGTTGGGGTTCTTGGGTAACAACTTGTTGTTGAGAGTGGCTTCCTATACAATTTTTAGATTTCAAAAGTCAAACAAATCAAGTACCTCCTCCCATGACGGATCTGATGGCTTGATGGGCAATTTCACTACCAGCACCGAAGGCCATACCTTGTGCCAAAACACCACCAAGGCCGCTGAACATACCACCGCTCTTGGGTTGAGCTTGTTGTTGAAGGGGGGCTTGTTGGGTGTGAGTGGGGGCACTTCTAGTGGGGGTGGGGCTAGAGCTTCTAGAGCTTCCTCCTCTGCTTCCTCCTCTGCTTCCTCCTATTGATGGTGCTTAAATGCGAGAGTAAAGAAGGAAAGATTACCTCTTGCCATTTGTTATGTGTTAAAAAAAGTTTAAAAGTTAAAAAAAAGTGTTAATGATTTGTCACTGTCGTGTACTCCCTTTTATATCACAAGAGACTTTAATTAAAATATTTGGGCAATAATTTTAGGAAGATTTTGACCTTGGCCAATGATGTGTCAGATTTCGAGAACATTCTTTCTCTCTATTGAGGTGAATAAAAGATTCATTCAAATATTTTGCATGGATATTTTTGAAGCCTTGGGAGATCCCAGATTCCTTCTCTCTTCCGCATTCAGAGAAACAGCACAAATAACTTTACAAAAAACTATACTTCTGCTAAAAAGGAAAGTAAAACGATGTTAATCCTAACTGTAAATCTTCCTTGAATTTTTTAAACATATTTTAATTCGAAATTCTTCCATCTTTTTAATTTGAAAGACTGCTTGTTGTTTTTTGTCAACAAATTTTAACATTGTTGTTGGGAGAAAAAAGTAGGTTCAGAAATCTCTTGACGAGAATCTCTTGATAATCTCATTTCACTCAATATCTTTGAAGGAAAAACAAAAGGATCAAATCATAAAAAGACATTATGTTTTGACTCGTTCCTGACCGAGCTAAACCACAAGTCCAACAATAAAAGAAGAGAGAAATCTCGGAATTTTTAGTATATTCTCTATAAAGGTCTCATAATAATAAATCGGTCAGAAAGAAGAACGCGATGTGTTTTATCTTCTGTATCAAAGCCGATTTGACCTTTTGCATTAAAATCCTTATATCTCAGCAGAAATGCATCAAAACTTCTCTTTTCAGGATCCCTCTTGAACTCTTTAGAGACCCCAAAGCACTTCTCAATAAAATTAGGAAGAAGGATGTTTCTATATTTGTAATTAAGTTTCAATAAAAAGTCATCAGTCAAAAATACCGACTAAATACAAAAATCTATTTGATTTTCTCGGCGCAACATATTCTGCGCCTAACTATAGCGAAATTGACTTCGATCTTAAATTAAATATTTAAAATATTTCGCTCACTATGTTTCTTGCTAGATTCACAAATCTCCTCAAGTCTCAAAAGACTCTTCTTTCTCTTCCAAAATATTATTTTAATGACTCTGACGAATCCTATTTTAGACAATGTAAACATATTCAGATATTCAAAGACTTATTTCTAGCCTCTTTCAGAAAAAGTTATACAAGACCATTCACTATTACTAGTGATGACAGCGTTTTAAGCGTAAATTGTATCAAGGTAAAAAAAAATGAAAGAAAAACAAGCTCACTATCCTAGGGAAAATTCAAGCAGCAACAAAATTATCTTACTCTCGATAAAATGGGAGTAATCATCCTTGATTTTATTCCTTTAAAAAACACTGGTGGTGAGAGTGGAGTAAGAAGACTTTCTCTTTATATTCTAATATTTTTGTCTCAAGAAACAATTTATGGACGTGAGAGGAAAAAAGAACTTTACCCTCAATATCAAGAGTGTTGGAGAAATATTGAAATACAATCCTTATGATATCAGAAATAGTCATGTCAAACTCGGTACCTTTATGATTGAGAATATCTCTCATTAAGAATATTTTATAGAGTTCAAATATTATGCCGGATCTCTTAATGAAGAAAAGAAACTCGTCATTCAAAAAGGCACAAAGGAAGATCATATCAACTTCATCCTTTCTGTAAATAAAAAATCCGTCATAAGGCTTTTATTTTAATAATTCTCTAGACTCAAAGACAAGGCAGTAATTCAAACTCTACTATCCAAGTTGATGCAGGTGATTTTATTATTATGCAAGAACTCTTGAGAGTAAAGAAATAAATATTTCCACCATTGACTAAATTCTTAGTATTCACTTCCTTACATGCTCGGCTGGCATATCATGAGTTCGCCTCGTATCGCTGAAGAAGAAATGAACTCAAACTATGCTTCTCCAAATGGTGCCGATTTTTAAAAAGAAATATTGAAAATTTTTTAAATGGTACAACTGGTTGTTGAAATAGTTAGTGAAAACATTATTTTTGAGTTTTGATTGTAAACTTTTATTCTGTAATATTTTGTGTGAAATAAAGTATTTCCAACTGAAAAAAGTCATATTTATACAGTAACTACTCAAACTTGTAAAATAATGGCCAAACCCAATCAATTTTATCTCTTCTCCAGAAATTCTTCAATGTTTAAACGTCTTGAAAAATTCCATCTCATGAAAAAAATCACCGATAAATGATCAAAATTAGAACTACTTTTTCACCTCGAAAATATAAGAATTATTCTTATATTCTCCTTTGAAAATCTCAAATCCTTCAAGAAAAAAAATTTTCTGAAATTAATTCAAAAATTCTCTATGAAAAATTTTCTCACCCAATTTCTTGATAAAAAAACAATTGTTGCAGCTGACTCTGGATTCACAAGAAAACGAACATTTTACTTCACTAAACATTTTTTTAAAACATCAGCATTTTTCTCAATTCAAATAAAATAAAAAGCTATCAATTAAGCGCATCATTGATCAGATCAGAAAACCCAAAATATTTCAGAATTATATATAACTCCTTGCTTGGACCAGAAGATTAATAAATGGAGAGTGGATCTAACCTGCTTGAAAAAATCGATATTCTGAGCAAGGATAAAGAACTATGCTCAAAGCTTAACAAACTTTTACCAGAGATCCTCCGAGGCTCTATCATTTCTACCAAAGATTTTTTTATTGGCACAGATAGTAATTGTATCTATGTCAAAAGTTCATCTGGAAATGAAGCTGTCGTCAAGATCCCAAGATATCTCCATGAAGCACAAGCCCTTGAAGATCAAAAACCAATGCATCATCCTTTTAAACAAGCATGGATCTTAAAGACTCTCAAAAATCTGAATATTTTGTGTCCTAATCTTCTTTATCTTGATCCTGATGACAAGTTTCTCATTGAACAATTTATTCCTGAGAAAAATTACCTCGAGGCTGAGCCTGAAATAACAAGACAGGAGAGAGGTACTATTCTGTCTCACCTAGGACAAAATTTGAGATTAATGCATGAAGTCAAGTCATCAAAATATGGATATCTCGTTTTAGAAAAAGAGAACGAGGGGAGCTATGAAACATGGGTAAGCTTTTTTGACAGGCTTGAAGGGGTTCTTCAGGAATGCAAAAAACATGGTTTCTTACAAGATGATAAGATCCAAATTATCGAAGACATCAAAAAGGACCAAACTGAATATTTGACAAACTTCAATGATCCCAGGATTCTCCATGCAGATTTATGCACAAGAAACCTCTTGGTCAAAAAGAACATGACTTCATATGAGTTATCAGGTCTCATTGATTTTGCAAATATAATTGCGGGAGATCCATTGTATGATATTGGAAATATTTTATGTGAGTTTGGAGGCGAATGGGAAGTTATTATTTAATTAGAAAAAGGGTATTTCACTCAAGGTAGTTTCAATAACGAACACAAAAAAGTCGTTATTTTTTATGCCATTTGGTTCTGTCTTTGGAATTTTGACTTTTCTCAAAATGATTTTTGTCCCTCCTCTAACCTCCAAACTTTGGATAAATTGATCAATTTATATTATTAACTCCTTTTTTACCTTTGACTCTTATAAAATCTCTTATCTCCTCTTGTAGAAGTTCTAAAGGAAATTTATTCCCGTAGTAGAAAGAAGATCATCAGATGGAGATGAGGCAAATTTTTGATTTGAGTCTAATCAAGTCGAAACTTCATAATTAACACAATTAATAACTTTGGTTCAAATTCTGACGATTAATGTTTGTTAATTTTCTGGGAAAGAAAATCGAAATGGAAAACGTCACCATCGAATTAACAAAGATTGATTCCTCAATTGAGAGAGTGAACCACTTAGGGAAGCTGATTTTTCAATAATTTTATGCTCTCACAATGAAAAACCAAGAGAGAGCGCCATTTTTTATTTCTATTATAGATAGGCAATAAGTCAAGCAAGACTTTCAGTTTAAAAACTTGTTCAAGTTATAATGCAATAAATTTAATTAAAGTAAGATTCTATGAGTAGTTCACCTAAAAAGAAGAGCTCTGTCCTCAAGAAGGTCATCTCCAAGAAGGAAAAGAAGAAGCCTGACTTGGTTCCTACAGAACAAAGAATGACAAGATTTAAGAGTAACGCCAAGACGTGCTCAATTTGTTTATCATCAATCGAAAAACAGGTAAAAATTCAAAAAATAAACCACATGACCTCGCCTTAGGGATTGTTGGATTGCTGCCAGCATGAATTTTGTTTCACTTGTATTGAAAAATGGTCTCAGACAGAAAATACGTGTCCTATGTGTAAACAAAGATTCGCCAAAATAAAAAAAATTTGGAACAGAGTAAACATCACCGAAATCCTTTCCCTTCTTAACTTACCAAAAGATATTTTACGGAGGGAAAGCTAAATCACAGCCCAAAGAGAATTCTGAGAAGACAACCTCTCCTGCAGAAGAGTACTTTTACTGTTCTAGATCAAAACTAAGTTTTTGCAGGGAAAAAGAAATCGAAGTTCCTACAAGAAATCAAAGCCAAACTTCTGAACAGTAACGAATTGGAGCCTTATCATTCAACTAAATTCCCTTACTAGATTAAACTCAGATTTGATTGAACACCTTATTCAGATTGTGTTGGGGAATTTTACCCGTGTGCATGGTATCCTTTTTACCAAGAATTTCAATTTCTAACGTTCACCCAGGAGAAGAAAATATCTCAATACAAATATTGTTTGCAGATCACACCTTAATCTCAACAAGGTTTCTCCCATTTGATTAATTTATTTCTCGAATTTCGAATAAATCTGGAATTCTTTTTTTTCTAATACTTAATTTTAGTAAATTTCTCTGTTTTTATACGTACATAGAAAGCCTTTTGTACTAAAGTCACTTTTAAAAAATCTATCTTTTATCTGTTTATACTCCCATGCTGTTGAATCAAACCACCCCTCCTCGGAAACATTCTCCCAAACATGA
>Ga0182738_1006875_pt1 | contig 11704 bp, 8 predicted proteins | sample eDN5th30CBELigMG_FD_128876 | JGI IMG/M metagenome (GOLD analysis project Ga0182738, IMG submission 128876) | Enriched Miracle-Growth compost microbial communities from Emeryville, California, USA - eDNA 5th pass 30_C BE-Lig MG (version 2)... ...
GCGGCGGTGGCGGCGGATGAGATGGCTCACGATTGTCGGCCGCAGAGGCGTCCTCGCGCGCGGCGAGAGAGACCGTGGTCCAGTACGCGAATAGCCAAAATCCGAGAGCGGCCGCCAGGGCGAAACCCGCGACCGGGCCGATCACGTCCCATGGCGCTCGCGCGACGTCGGTGACAGGGTCGGTCCCCGCGACCAGCGTCGTCACGCCTGTCACCAGTACCGCGACGATGATGAACGCCATCACGGCCGAAAGGAAGATGGCCAAGCGAAGTGGCCAGGGCGATTGTCTGAAGCCGGCATGGCTCAGACGTCGACGTAGGCGTAGTGACCAGACGATGTTGACCGGGGCGAACACCAGCAGGGGCGTCTTCGACTGAGGTCGGCGTGGGCCTATGCCAGGATACGGTAGCGGGGGTTGAGGATCGCGAGGTGGCCGTGGTGGGCGCCGACGATGCCGTCGACGACGAGGCGGGTGCCCGGTTCGATCCCCGCGATGCTGCGGCGCCCGAGGAAGACCACCGAGATCTGCCCGGTCGCGTCGGCCAGTGCCACCTCGAGGGTCGCGACGCCCGACCAGGGCTGCACGTTCAGGTACTTCACCTCGCCTGCGAGCACGACCCGGTCGCGGAACGCCACCGACCCGATCGATCCGGTCCGATTCGGCGATCCCGACCGACGTGGAGCGTCGCCGTCGCCGGGTTCGATCGGCTCGTCGACGCGGCGCGCACCCGCCGGCGCCGTCGCGCGTGGCGCGGCGGAGTCGGCCACCTCGATGACGTCGGCGACGGTCGAAGGCCCGGGCCGTCGTCCGGCCTCGAGGTGGTAGGGGACGAAGGTGACGTTGACCCGGGGTAGTGCATCGACGGCCCGCGCGATCGCAGAGGACGTGCGGTCGTGCAGAATCCGGTGCCACCAGCGCCGGTATTCGTTCCGGGGGAGCAGGACCGTGACCTCCCGGTCACCTTTGTCGACCTCGGCGGCGGCGATCTCCAGCACGGTGTTCGCGATGCGACGATCGGGACACGCCACCACCTGCAACGGCACCCGTCCGAGCCCCAGGGTGGTCCATTCGTCCCTGAGCGCCCGGGCGTGTTGCAGGTCGACGGCGACGTGCACCGCACGGATCTCACTCGGTTGCAGGCTGCGTCCGTACTGCAGCGCACGCGCCGTCGCCCGGTTGATGTCGCCCACCATGACGAGCACGGTGAGCTTGGGCAGGATCCGCCGGCCGGCGAGCTCGGTGGCCTCTTCTTCCAGTTCGGCCTCTTCCTCGACGTACTGGCGGTTCATGCGCACCAGCACCGCCACGAGTATCGGCACCAACACGACGAGCACCCATGCGCCGTGGGCGAAGAACTTGACCAGGAAGATCGACGTCACCAGGGCGGTCATCACGCACCCGAAGCCGTTGATCAGCAAGCCGGCCTGCCAGTGCCGCTCGCGATGGGTGAGATGGTGTTTCGCCATGCCGCTCTGGCTCATGGTGAAGCTCGTGAACACCCCGATCCCGTAGAACGGGATCAGCTTGTTGACGCTGGCGCCGGAGGCGACGATGAGGACCCCGGCACAGATCGCGAGCAACAGGATTCCGTTGGAGAACACCAATCGATGGCCGCGCTGCATGAGCTGGCGGGGCATGTAGGAGTCGGTCGCCGCGAAGCTCGCCAGCCGGGGGAAGTCCGCGAACGACGTGTTCGCCCCGAGCATCAGCACCAGCAGCGTGGCGGCTTGCAGGAAGAAGAACAACGCATGACCGACCGGACCGCTGCCGAAGACCGCCCTGCCGACCTGGGAGATCACGGTCGGGCTCCCCGCCTCGTAGGGCACGGGGTGGACCAGGGTCGACAGCAGACCCAACCCGAGGAACGACACCCCGAGCGTGACGCCCATGAGCACGAGGGTGCGCCGCGCGTTGCGGTACTCGGGTTTCCGGAAGGCGCTGACGCCGTTCGAGATCGCCTCGACCCCCGTCAACGCGGATGAGCCCGACGCGAACGCGCCCAGAATCGCCCACAGTCCCGCGCCCTTCAGGAGCGCGTCGGCCACGCCGCTGGTGCCTTCGGGGTGTGCGGTGAGGTCGCCCACGGTTCCGGCCTGCAGCGCGACATGGCCGAGACCGCCGCCGAGGGCGTCTCGGAACAACCCGACGCCGATCATGAGCGCCATCGCCGCCATGAACAGATAGGTCGGAACCATGAAGATCTTGCCGGACTCCTTGGCGCCGCGCAGGTTCAGATAGGCGATGAGGGCCACCACGACGAGGGTCAGCTCCACCTTGTACGGACCGAACGACGAGAACACCGAGGTGAGCGCGGCGATCCCCGCGGAGGCCGACACCGCGACGGTGAGGATGTACCCGGTGAGCAACGACAACCCGGCCACCAGCGCGCTGCGGTAGCCGAAGTTGTCACGGGTGACCATGTAGGCGCCACCAGCGGCGGGGTAGGCCCTGATCGTCTGGCGGTACGACAGGATCAGGAACGTGAGCATCACCAGGATGGCGACCGTGATCGGGACGACCAGGCTGAACGCGTAGACGCCCACGACCGGGACGAGGATGTGGAGGATCTCCTCGGTCGCGTACGCCGACGACGAGATGCAGTCCGACGAGAACACGGCGAGCGCTGTGGGTTTTCCCAGACGCTGCGCGTCGAGTTCGTTGCTGTCGAGCGGCGGTCCCAACAGCCGCTTCTTGAGCCGGTACGACAGGGGCTCGGGAAGCTCCGCGACCCGCGCCCGCTCGGGTCGGGTGGTCAGCGCGGCGTGCTCCGCCGGGTCAGAGAATGTGGACCTGCTGGACATCGAGTGGCGACCTCGAGCGCATGCCATCCGTCTGACGAGGCGGGTGGGGAGACCGATGGTCTATCGCTCGGCATGCGGGTGCGCAAGCCTGTGGGAGCAGGCACGGGCCACGGCGACGAACCGTTCGTGCGCAGGGGCGAGTCAGCCCTTGATGCGGTAGCGGGGATTGAGCATCGCGAGGCGGCCGTGGTGGGAGCCGACGACGCCCGACACGTGCAGACGGGTGCCCGGCGTGATGCCGGCGATGGTCCGTCTTCCCAGGAACACCACGGCGATCGACCCGGTGTCGTCGGTGAGTGTGATCTCGAGCGTCGCCACGCCCGACCATGGCTGGACCCGCATCGACTGGACCCGGCCGTCGAGCTCGACCCGGTCCCGGAAACGGGCCGCGCCGATACCGGCATCGCCCGACGCACCCGCGTGCGGCCGGTCGGCGAGCGCCGCGAGGCGTGCGTCCACGGCGTCGTCGGGCTCTGGCAGCGGCGCCGCCACGCTGCCACGGCCTTCGGGAACGGTGACCGGCGGTACCTGGGTGGTCGTGTGACTCTCGATCACATCGGCGACGCTCACCCGGTTCTCGGTCCGGCCGGCCCGCAGGTGGTAGGGCACGAAGGTCACGTTCACCCGGGGAAGGTCGTCGACCGCCTGGGCGATCGCCAATGCCGTGCGGTCGTGCAGCGTCCGGTGCCAGAAGCGGCGGTACTCCATCTGGGGCAGCAGGATCGTCACCTCGCGATCGCCCTTGCGTGCCTCGGCCGCGGCCACCTTCATCGCGCCGTTCGCGACCCGCCGATCGGGGCACTCGGCGATCTGCAACGGGATCCGCCCCAACCCGAGCGTCGTCCATTCCTCGGCGAGCTCCGTGGCGCGCTTCGCGTCGACGGCCAGGTGCACCGCCCGGATCTCACTCGGTTGCAGGCTGCGCCCGTACTGCAGCGCGCGGGCCGCGGCCCGGTTCACCTCGTCGATCATCACCAGGACCACCAGCTTGGGCAGGATCCGGCGGCTCGCGAGCTCGGCGGCCTCCTCTTCGAGTTCGGCTTCTTCCTCGGTGTACTGGCGGTTCATCCGCACGAGGGCGACCATCATGACCGGAACGAGGATCAACAGCACCCACACGCCGTCGGAGAAGAACTTGAACAGGAAGATGATCGCGACCGTCAGCGTCATCACCGCGCCGCCCCCGTTGATCAGCAGGCCGCGTCGCCAATGCGGTTCTCTGCTGGTGAGATGGTGCTTGGCCATGCCGCCCTGGCTCATCGTGAAGCTCGTGAAAACGCCGATGCCGTAGAACGGGATCAGCTTGTTGACGCTCGCCCCGGACACCACGATCAGCACCATCGCGCAGCCCGCCAGCAGGATGATCCCGTTGGAGAACACCAGTCGGTGGCCCCGCTTCATCAACTGCCGGGGCATGTAGGAGTCGGTCGCGGCGAACCCGGCGAGGCGGGGGAACCCGGCGAACGACGTGTTCGCCCCCAGGAACAACACCAGCAGCGTGGTGAGCTGGAAGAAGAAGTACAGCCCGTGGCCGATCACGTCGTCACCGAACACGACCTGACCCACCTGGGAGATCACCGTCGGCGACCCCGAATCGAACGGGGTCGCGTGCACCTGGCTGGCGAGGAAGCTCAGCCCCAGGAACAACGTGCCCAGGATCGCGCCCATGATCACCAGGGTCTTCTGGGCGTTCTTCCACTGCGGTTTGTGAAACGTGTTGACCCCGTTCGAGATCGCCTCGACCCCGGTCAGCGCCGACGAACCGGTCGCGAACGCCCCCATGATCACCCAGAGGCCCGCGCCCTTCATCACCGCGTCGGCGATCCCGTCGGTGCCGTGCGGCATCTTCATCAGGTCACCGACCATGCCCACGTCGAGGCTCACGTGGTCGAGCCCGCCGCCCACGACGATCCGTACCAGACCGATCACGATCATGAGCCCCATCGCTCCGATGAACAGATACGTCGGGACCATGAAGATCTTGCCGGACTCCTTGGCGCCCCGCAGGTTCAGGTACGCGACGACGACCACCACCGCGAGCGTCAACTCCACCGAGAAGGGCCGCAGCGCGGGAAACACCGAGGTGAGGGCCGCGACGCCGGCCGAGGTCGACACCGCCACGGTCAGGATGTAGCCGATGAGCAGCGACAACCCGGCGATCAGCGCCGTCCGGTAGCCGAAGTTCTCGCGGCTCACCAGATAGGCGCCGCCCGCAGCGGGGTAGGCCTTGATCGTCTGGCGGTACGACAGGATCAGGAAGGTGAGCATCACCAGGATCGCCACGGTGATCGGGACGACGAGGCTGAACGCGTACAGCCCGACCACCGGGATGAGGATGTGGAGGATCTCCTCGGTCGCGTACGCCGACGACGAGATGCAGTCCGACGAGAACACCGCGAGCGCAGTGGGGATCCCCAGTTCGGGTTCGTCGGTGGCATCGCCCTCGAGCGGTTCGCCCAGCAGGCGCCGCTTCACCCGGTACCCGAGCGACTCGGGCAGGTCCGGGAGGGGACCGTGGTCGAGCGAGGGGGAGGTCAGCGAAGCGCCCTCCGGCGACGAGACGGTCGATGACGGGTTGGACGACGGGGTCGATGACGACGTCGACGACGCGGTCACGACCGGGCCTCCGGGCCGCGTCGCCACGTGGCTTCCCGGCGGCCGGTCGGTGTCATCGGTCGGTCTCGCTCACCGGCTCGGCCGACCCTCACGGTCGAATGCGCAGTCATGGGTTCCGTCGTCGCAGGTGGAAAGTCTCGCATCACAACACCGGGACGGACGTCTCCTGGGTGGTGCGACCGGGGCGCGGCCACGTTACCGCGCCGGTTCATCGCAAGAGTGATCTCCGGCGCGACTGGTGCAACTCTTGCCGTGGATGCCGCCGACCGTGTTGCATTGAGCCCCGTGCACATCGTCATCGTGGGGTGCGGCAGGGTCGGGTCCGAACTCGCGCGGCTCCTCGACGACGAAGGCCACTCGGTCGCGATCATCGACCGTGACGCCGATGCGCTCCGCAAACGCCTCGGCGAGAACTATTCGGGTCGGACGGTCACCGGGTCGGGTTTCGACCGCGACGTGCTCGACGCCGCCGGCGTGAGCGAAGCCGACGGCTTCGTGGCGGTCACCAGCGGCGACAACACCAACATCGTCGCCGCCCGGATCGCCCGTGAGACCTACGAGATCCCCAATGTCGTCGCTCGCATCTACGACCCGCGCCGGGCGACGCTGTACCAGCGCCTCGGGATCCCCACCGTCGCCACGGTGGCCTGGACGACCGACCAGGTGATGCGCAAGCTGCTCCCCGGTGACGCCGCCCCCTTGTGGACCGACCCCCTCGGCGGCGTGAACCTGGTGCAGTTGCCCGTCTCGGAGTACTGGGCGGGACGCAAGGTGCGCAGCTTCGACGAACCCGATGAGTTCTCGGTCGTCGCCATCACCCGCGACGCCGCCACCATGCTGGCATCCGACGACCTCATCTTCCAGGAGGGCGACGTGCTGTTCGTGCTGTGCCACGCCATGTCCGGCGATGCGTTGCAGGCCCGTCTGGGCGGGGAGGACGCACCGTGAAGGTCGCGATCGCCGGAGGGGGCAAGGTCGGCACCTACATCGCGGGTGACCTCGTGCGCAGCGGCCACACCGTCGTGCTGATCGAGCGCGACCCGGCTCGGGCGGCCGAGGTCGCGGCCACCTCGAAGGCACAGGTGCGCGAAGCGGACGCGTGCGAGCTCACCGAGCTGCACGCGGCCGGCCTGGACGACGCCGATGTGATGGTCGCCGCAACCGGCGAAGACCAGGTCAACCTGGTCGTTTCGTTGCTCGCGAAGCAGGAGTTCGCGATTCCCCGGGTCGTGGCGCGGGTCAACCACCCCAAGAACCAGTGGCTGTTCAACGAGGCCTGGGGCGTGGACGTGTCGGTGTCGTCTCCCCAACTGCTCACCGCCCTGGTGGAGGAAGCCGTGTCGGTCGGGTCGCTCGTGCAGTTGCTGCCCCTGCGCGGATCGGAGGCGAAACTCGTCGAGGTGCGCCTCGCCCCGGACTTTCCCTGCGGCCCGGTGCCGCTGTCGAGGATGGCCCTGCCCCGCGACGCGACGATCGTCGCCGTGGTACGTGAGGGACACGTGATCGTGCCGAACGGCGACACCGTGTTCGAGGTCGCCGACGAGGTGCTCGCGCTCGTCACCCCCGAGTCCGAAGCCGATCTCAAGGCGCTCCTCGTCGGACCCTGAGCGCGCGGCTGGTCGTGTCTCGGCAGCCCCATCCGCGAGTCGGGCGTGAAGGCCTGCTAGCAAAGTGGTGTTCCCCGAAGGGCGGAAACCACCGAGCGGCATGAGATTCGTGTCGAGATGGTGACCGTCCGAAACGGGAAACCCCGACCCACGTTCACCATCGTGACTTCTGACGAGGCCACTTTCGGTGATGTGGTGAGGAACTCCCAACTGCGATCACATCCACTGGAGGTTCTGGTGCCGAACATCACCAAAGCAGACCTGCTCGACCGAGTCGCGGACGCGGCCGGCGTCAGCAAGAAGGAAGCCGAAGAGGTCCTCGGAGCGTTCTTCGACGTCACCGTCGCCGCCGCGAAGAAGGGCGACAAGGTGTCCTGGCCGGGCTTCGGCTCGTTCGAAGGGATCAAGAAGAAGGCGTCGACCGGACGGAACCCGCAGACCGGCGCGCCGGTGAAGATCCCGGCCCGCAAGGCGCTGAAGTTCAAGGCGTCGTCGACGATGCGCGAGCAGCTCAACGGCAAGAAGTAGCCATTCCCGACACCACGACCGGACGTCGCCGTGCGCGGCGGCCGGAGGGTTCGACGCGGCCGGAGCGGGGCGACCTGTTCCGGCCTCGGTCGTTCTCGTGGCCTGCTCGGCCCGTTCGGCCCGCCCGGCCCGTCGATCGGAGCGGTGGCCGATCAGCGCGCCGTCGGCGAGGCGGTCAGCCGGTCGAACACCGTCAGATCCGCCGGTTCGTCCACGTCCCAGCCCAGCGAGCGGTCTCGCACGATCCGGGTGACCAGACCGAGGCGCGTGCCTTCGGCGACGTGACGATCGAACGACCCGGGCCCGTACGCGAAGCCGAACGACGGCGACGGGGTCGACACGACGTTGGTGCCCGAACCGTGACGGTCGGGTACCAGGACGAGCTCATCCGACATCGGGTCGACTGCGTCGAGCGAGGCGATCAGGGGCAGGTCGCTGTGGACGACCACCACCCTGGTGGCGCCGGCGGTGAAACGTTCGAGCACCGCGGCATGGACCGCACCGTTCAATCCCCTGCCGGGCTGCCAGCAGACCGATGCACCCTCGCCCTCGGCCCAGCGGGCGACCTCGTCGTCGTCACACACCACCCAGGTCCGTTGCGGGCCGGCCGCGTGGACGACCCCGACCGCCATGTCCCGCGCCAGCTCGGCCCGTTCGGCCACTGCCAACGCGGGCGCGAGACGGGCCTTGGCACGGGCGAACGCCTTGACGGGAATCACCACCTGACTCGTGCGCGCGGGCGCCATCGAACGTCCACCTTAGGACCGACGGGCGGCGTCGAAGACGCTCGGCGGGTTCCGTCGGGCCGCCCCGTGGAAGGTTGCCTAGTCTGAGACCCATGGAGATCCGGGTCACGGTGGTCGGAGCGGGATCGTGGGGGACGACGGTGGCGGCGCTGGCCGCGAAGAACACGCCGACGACCCTGTGGGCACGCGACCCGGTCGTGGCCGAACAGATCGACACCGAGCGCTGCAACGAGCGGTATCTGCCCGGCTACACGCTGCCCACCTCGCTGACGTGCACCGCGGATCTCGAGCTGGCCGTCCGCGGCGCCGACGTGGTGGTCATGGGCGTGCCGTCCCAGGGATTCCGCACCGCGGTCCGCGAGGTCGCCTCGTGGGTGCGTCCGTGGGTACCGGTGGTGAGCCTCACCAAGGGACTCGAGATCGACAGCCGCCTGCGGATGTCCCAGATCGTCGCCCAGGAACTTCCCGGTCATCCCGTCGCGGTGCTGACCGGGCCGAACCTCGCCAAGGAGATCCTGGCCGGTGACGCCGCCGCGAGCGTGCTCGCGATCGAGGATCAGCACGTGGCCTCTGCGCTGCAGCCGCTGTTCTCGGGTGACTTGTTCCGGGTCTACACCCACCACGATGTGGTCGGGTGCGAGATCGGTGGCGTCCTCAAGAACGTGATCGCGATCGCGTCGGGCATGGCCGACGGACTGGGCACCGGCGACAACACCCGCGCCATGGTCATCACCCGGGGACTGGCCGAGATGATCCGCTTCGGCACCGCACTGGGGGGTGAGGAGGCGACGTTCTCGGGACTGGCCGGGATGGGTGACCTGATGGCGACCTGCATCAGTCCGCAGAGCAGAAACCGGTCGGTGGGGGAGCAATTGGGGCGTGGCCGGTCCATCGCTGCCATCATCGACGACATGCGGATGGTCGCCGAAGGAGTGAAGACCTCGAAGGTGGTGCACGAGATGGCGGCCGAGATGGGCATGGAGATGCCGATCTGCGAAGAGGTCTACGCCGCCTGCCACGAGGGCCGACCCGCGACCGACGCGTACCGTGGACTGCTGCGGCGGCGGGTGGGCCATGAGCGAGCGGTACCGTCACGGGGCATCGAGTGACCGTGCCCGACGACCGGGGCCGATCGCCGCGCAACTGGACGAGGCTGGGCACCCTCGACGGACCCGGCGAGCCGATCGTCGACCAGGTCGGGATCGTCCAGGTGGCGCCCGGCTGGCCGTCGATCGAATGGTGGATCGCCGGCGACGACCGCTGGTACTTCCCGGCCGAGGAGTCCACGGTGCGCCAGTCGTTGCACCACAACACACCGGTCATCGAGACCCGCATGCGGGTCAAAGGGGGCGACGTGTGTCTGCGCACGTTCGCGGTGACGGTGCCGACCACGACCGGGGTGCGCGACGTCGTCGTGGCGGAGATCGAGAACACCACCGGCGTGCCCTGCGGCGCCGCGTTCGCCGTGCGGCCCACCGGCGTGGTCGGTGACGCAGCGATGCACCGGATCACCATCGAGGGCAGCGTGATCCGGGCGGACGGGCGCCCGGTGTTGGTGCTGCCTCGGGAGCCGGCGGGGTCGCTGGCCGGCACCCGGGCCGACGAGCCGTTGACCGCGCGGGTGCGCCGGGGCGAGGCGACCGGGACGTCGTTCGAGCCCGTCGCGTGCCGCGACGGTGCTGCGGAAGCGGTCGTGGTCGTTCCCCTCGCCCACCGCACCAGCTTCGGCGTGGTGGTGCCGGTTCCCGAACCCGACGGCACGCTCGATGCGGCCGCAAGCGAGTTTCCCGGCGCGGTGCCTCCGGCCGACAACGTCGCCCGAGGCTGGCGGGCCCAGGTGCGGGGACTGGCGCGGGTGCGGGTGGCCGACCCGCGCCTCCAGGCGGTTGCCGAGTCGGCGCCGCCCTGGCTGTCGGCCACGACGAACCACCCTCTCACACCGATCGGCCGGTCGGTGTGGGATGCCGCGGCGACGCCACGGTGGCAGCACGTGGCGGCCGTCGCCGGAGCTCTCGATCGGATCGGTCTGCACGACCGGTCGGGGGTCCTCCTGGCACGGGCCGCATCCGCCCATTCAAATCTGCCCGGCGGTGACGCCACCCGGCTCGTGGAGGCGTTCGCCGCCCACCTCGCCAGAAGGTCCGACGACCTGTTCGCCGCTGCGGTGGCCGACACCTGCGCGAGCGTCGTCGCGTCGGTGGAAGCGGGTACGACGGTCGTCGATGCCCGGCGTCGGCGTCGGGTGCTGCTCGCCGCGTCGACGGTGTTCACCGCGTCCGGCGAGCTCTCCGCGGCAGCAGCCGCGGTGACGGCGGCGGCCGAGCGCGGCGGTGTCGGTGGCGCGAGTGCCGCCGACGCGGATCCCGACGGCGGCCGCTGCGGCGAATTGTGGGCGGCGATCGACGCGGCGGAGGCGGGTGACGCCGCCGGCGCGTGGGCGGTGCTCGACCGCTATCTCGACGACGTGTCCTCCACCGGCGTGTGGAGCGAGGACGCCGGCGACGGGCCCGACCGCCACGACGTCGGCGTGTCGGCCGCGGTTGCGTCCCTCGCGCTCGACCTGCTCGCGACGGGTCACGACGGGTCCTTGCGCTGTGTTGCACACGTGCCCGACTCGTGGCTCGGGACGTCGCTGGAGGCGACCGGCGTCTCCACACCGCTGGGAACGGTCGGCTACGCCGTGCGCTGGCACGGCGACCGTCCGGCCCTGCTGTGGGAGTGCACCCCGTCGAGCGACGACGCGGTCGTGCCCGGCGACCTGGAAGTCACCGCGCCGGGGCTCGATCCTTCATGGACCGGCGTCGGCGCGAGGGGCGAGGTGCTGCTCGGCGCGCGCGACCTGTCGCCGGCGGCGGCCAAGAGCGGATCGCGCATGACAGGCCTGCAGATCGGCCCATCCCGGAGCGGGTCGTGAGCGCACGCGCGCGGGCCGGAGCCAAGACGCTGCGCGGACTGCTCGAGCAGTACGGGGTCGCCGACGCCGAGATCGACGCCGCGGCCGAAGAGGGCACGCTGGCATTGTTGGCGATCGAACGGCTGGTCTTCGAACACGAGCCGCGGATGACCACCGAGCAGATGCTCGCGATCACCCCGCTCGACCCGGAGCGGACCATCGAGCTGTGGCGTTCGCTCGGCTTTCCCGATCCACCGTCTGATGCGGTGTTCTTCACCGATGCCGACGTGGAGATCCTCGGCATCCTGGCCGACCTGATCGACACCGGGGCGACCGAACCCGACCTGTTGGTGCAGATCACACGGGTCGCCGGCCAGGCGATGGCCCGGTTCGCCGCGGCGCAGGTGGAGTTGTTGATGGAACGCTCCGCGGACCTCACCGAGGCGGTCGCCGCGCAGGTCGCCGCCGAACGCGCCGAGTCGGCCGACGACGGCGCGACCGCGACCGAGACC
>Ga0182738_1006878_pt1 | contig 11701 bp, 9 predicted proteins | sample eDN5th30CBELigMG_FD_128876 | JGI IMG/M metagenome (GOLD analysis project Ga0182738, IMG submission 128876) | Enriched Miracle-Growth compost microbial communities from Emeryville, California, USA - eDNA 5th pass 30_C BE-Lig MG (version 2)... ...
ACCTTCCTGTTCGACCCGGTGAAGGCGATGGACGTGCTGCGTGATTTCGAGAAACAGTGGGGCGGCACCGCGCAGGAGCGGCTCAACAAGCGTTATGCTTCCTATGCCGCGGCAGCCGGGATCCAGGTCCCGCAGGCACCGATCGAGACGTCCGACATCATGCGCCACGTCGATGCGGAAGCGCGCGCCGATGCCGCGCGGGCGGAGGCGCTGGCCAATCAGGTCGTCTCCCCGCCGCCGGAGCCTGTTGGCACGGAGGCCGACGATGTGGTCGCAGCGCCAGCCCCCGGGCCTAGTGCCTCGCCTGCTGCAGGAGCGCCGCAATGAGAGCGTCGATCGTTCCCGCACCCATCGCCTCACAGCCCTGGGCCGTGATCTTTCCCCTCGTTCTGCTGGTCTGCTTCGGCGCCGCGGTGCTCTACTCGGCCGCTGGCGGCAGCTTCAGCCAGTACGCGCAGTCACACTTGATACGCTTCGTCATCTTCATGGCGATGGCGCTGACGATGTCATATTTCTCGCCGCAAACGGCCAGATCACTCGCGTTTCCGGCCTATGGAGGCGTGCTGCTGCTGCTGATGGCCGTGGAAGCGATCGGCGCGATCGGAGGCGGGAGCCAGCGATGGCTCAATCTCGGTCCGATCGTGTTGCAGCCGTCGGAACTGATGAAGCCAGTCATCGTGCTCGTTCTCGCGCGCTATTTTCACGAGCTTCCGCCCGGCATGGTGCCGACATTCCGGGCCATGATTCCGCCCGCCATCCTGATCGGTTTCCCCGTCGCGCTGGTCCTCCTGCAGCCCGACCTCGGAACGGGCCTTGCGATCACGTTCGGCGGTGTCGTCGTGCTGTTCCTGGCGGGTATCCCGATACGCTGGTTCGCCATCGGCGGGGCCGCAGCCGCAGTCATTGCGCCCCTCGCCTATTTCTTCGCCCTGCACGATTATCAGCGTCGACGCGTGACGACATTCCTCGACCCGGAGAGTGATCCGCTTGGCGCCGGCTATCACATCACCCAGTCGAAGATCGCGATCGGCTCGGGTGGCATATTCGGCAAGGGATTCGGGAACGGATCGCAGAGCCACCTCGATTACCTGCCCGAACCTCACACGGACTTCGTGTTTGCTACCATGTCCGAGGAATGGGGCCTCGTGGGCGGCATCTTCGTGCTGCTGGTATTCGGAATCGTGCTGCGCTGGGGCCTCGGCGTGGCCCGCCGGGCGCCGGACCGCTTCACCTCCTTGCTCGCCGCAGGCATGACCGCGACGATCTTCTTCTACGCCGCGATCAACCTCATGATGGTGACCGGCATGGCCCCCGTAGTGGGCATTCCCCTGCCCTTCATGAGCCATGGCGGAAGCTCGATGATGACCAACATGATCTGCGTCGGCACGCTGATGATGGTCGATCGTGCGAGCCGCGCCCGCCGCGGATCGGGCGAACTTTCGAGTTAAAACGAATGAGGTGATTTGCCCCCCTTGCCCTGCTCGCGACGCCCGCTATATGGGCGCCTCTCCCGGCGATTCGAAGCCGGGCGCTTCCGAGGCCAAGTCGGAATGTGGACGCATAGCTCAGTTGGTAGAGCAGCTGACTCTTAATCAGCGGGTCCTAGGTTCGAGCCCTAGTGCGTCCACCACTTTCCCCCTATTTTTCAATCAGATACTAGGATCGCCGGATCGGGCGATTGAGAGCATTTTTGTGCTAAGTAGCTCTCTAGGTAGCAGCGCGCTAATTCGGCACTGCGGCTACTCAGCCTCCGCACATCAGCGTTCACGGTGAAAGATTCATGGCCTGCGCTTTGTCCGACTGCGCGTGAGCGAGTCGGCGTTTCACCTCTCAGCCAGCGCGACTGCTACCCATCTTGCTCCGCACCAGCATCGCACGCTGGGATGGCCGCTTAGAGCCTCAGGCAGCGCGGTGTCATAATGACAGCTAGGCCACCCGAGCTCCGATCCAGATCACCCGGCCGACAATATCGACGCCTTTGCGTTGGATGCCCTGCCAGCTCGGATATGCAGGGTGGTCGGTAAGAACGGTCAGACGGTTCTTCGTTGGGTCGATCGCTATTCGCCTTACGAAGATTTCAGAAGACCCACGGATGGCGTAAAGGCCTTCTCGCACGCTCTCCTGGAAGCGAACTCGGCTAATCATAACCTCGTCGCCATTACGGAGGGTCGGCTCCATCGCCTCACCAACAATTGGCAAGATTGCGACACCGGCGGGCTGATCACACAGCCGACCGAGCCATGCCGCATCAACCAGCCGCCATTGTGAGCGTGAATCGTTACCTGTCCTGAGAACGGCGGTGCAAAATTAGACCACGGTAGCGGCGGCGAAGTGCTGCTGCGGGCGGCGTAAAAGTCGTCCACTTTTTCCCTTTTCGCGATGCTGGCGAGGAGGGATGAGGGATTTACACCGTGGAACTTTACCTGAAGGTTCGTCTTGCCTGCGCGGGCGGCATGAGCGCCCGGGCGGCAGCGAAGCATTTCAACATATCGCGCGACACGGTCCGCAAGATGCTGTCGTATTCCGAGCCGCCCGGTTACCGTCGCAGCGCCCCGGTGCGGCGACCGAAGCTGGAAGCGTTCATACCGATCATCGACGGCTGGCTGGATGGGGACCGGTCGGTTCCGCGCAAGCAGCGCCATACGGCGAAGCGTGTGTTCGATCGCCTTCGCGAAGAGCATGGCTTCACCGGAGGCTACACGATCATCAAGGATTACATCCGGGAGCGGGATCAGCGCAGCCGGGAGATGTTCGTGCCGCTGGCACACGCACCCGGCCATGGGCAGGCAGATTTTGGAGACGCTCTGGTCGAGATCGGCGGGGTGGAGCAGAAGGCGCACTTCTTCGTGCTCGATCTGCCGCACAGCGACGCCTGCTACGTACGCGCCTATCCGGCTGCCGTTGCCGAGGCCTGGATGGACGGCCATGTTCACGCCTTTGCGTTCTTCGGCGCGGTGCCGCTGTCGATCGTCTACGACAACGACCGCTGCCTGGTCTCGAAGATCCTGCCTGACGGGACGCGGCTGCGCGCGAGGCTGTTCAGCGCCTTCCTGTCGCACTACCTGATCCGTGATCGTTACGGTCGCCCCGGCAAGGGTAACGACAAGGGCGGCGTTGAAGGCCTTGTCGGCTATTGCCGTCGCAACTTCATGGTGCCGATCCCCCGGTTCCCGACATGGGAGGCGTTCAACCTGTGGCTCGAGGAGCAATGCCGCAAACGGCAGAACGACCGGCTGCGGGGCGAGAGCGAGACGATTGGCGAGAGGCTGCGGCGCGATCTGGCGGCGATGCAGGAACTGCCGGCTTCCCCCTTCGAGGCCTGTGACCAGACCAGCGGCCAGGTCTCATCGCAGGCGCTGGTGCGTTACCGGACCAACGATTACTCGGTGCCGGTGCGCTTCGGCCACCAGGAGGTGTGGATCAGGGGCTATGTCGACGAGGTGGTGATCGGTTGCCGGGGCGAGATCATTGCCCGCCATGTGCGCAGCTACGAGCGCGAGGATGTGATCTTCGATCCGATCCATTACCTTCCCCTGATCGAACAGAAGATCAATGCCCTCGATCAGGCCGCACCATTGCAGGGCTGGGACCTGCCCGAGGTATTTACAACGCTGCGCCGGCTGATGGAGACGCGCATGGGCAAGCATGGCCGGCGCGAATATGTGCAGGTACTGCGCCTGCTGGAGAGCTTCGCTCTAGCCGATCTGCATGGCGCGGTGAAGCAGGCCCTTGATATGGGCGCGATCGGCTTCGATGCGGTGAAGCATCTCCTGTTATGCCGGGTGGAGCGCCGCCCGCCCCGACTGGACATGGCGATCTATCCCTACCTGCCCAGGGCCAGAGTGGAGACAACATCGGCGCGCTCGTACATGCGGCTGCTGACCGGCGGAGCAGCGGCATGAGCAGCCAAGCTCCCGAACTGCTGCTCGCCAGCCACCTCAAGACGCTCAAGCTGCCAACCTTCCTGCGCGAGCATGACAAGCTGGCCCGGCAATGCGCAGCAGAGGGCGTAGATCATGTCCGCTACCTTGCCCGGCTTGTCGAACTGGAACTGATCGACCGGGAACGCCGGATGGTCGAGCGCCGGATCAAGGCCGCGCGGTTCCCGGCCGCCAAGAGCCTCGACAGCTTCGACTTTGCCGCCATTCCGAAGCTCAACAAGATGCAGGTGCTCGAACTGGCGCGTTGTGACTGGATTACCCGTCGCGAGAACGTCATCGCCCTTGGCCCGTCGGGGACCGGCAAGACCCATGTCGCGATCGGTCTTGGCCTGGCGGCCTGCCAGAAGGGCCTGACCGTCGGGTTCATCACTGCTTCCGCGCTGGTCAGCGAGATGATGGAGGCACGCGACGAACGCCGCCTACTGCGCTTACACAAGCAGATGACCGGCTATAAGCTTCTCATCATCGATGAGCTGGGGTTCGTGCCCCTGTCAAAGACCGGTGCGGAACTGCTGTTCGAGCTGATCTCACAGCGCTACGAACGCGGCTCGACGCTGATCACCAGCAACCTGCCGTTCGACGAATGGACCGAGACGTTCGGTTCCGAGCGCCTGACAGGCGCGCTCCTCGACCGGCTCACCCACCACGTCAGCATCCTCGAGATGAACGGCGAGAGCTATCGCCTGGCCCAGAGCCAGGCACGCAAAGCACGTCCCAACCCCTGACAGAAACGGCAATCCGGGTGTTGGCGACCCCCGCTCGGGCTACGCCCTCCCGGCGCTCGCCAACACCCGGATCAAGTGGCCTGGTTTTGCTCCGCCCAATGGACGACTTTTACGCCGCCGTTGACATGTCCCGTTCAGCAATGGGACTTTTACTATCGAACGCTGCCCGACTGTCGGCCCCTCCTTTCCACCGAGCATCTCTACGGGCACGTCAAAATGCAATGCCAGCAGCGCTATATCGCTTTGGTCAAGGCGGGCTGGAGACCCTCGTTTAATGAACTGCTGGATGTATGCCGAGTTTCGCCCGAGGAGGCGCGAAATCGATGCGTAGGTCTCTCCTCGCTCGCTGATTAGGCCATCCAACGCCTCCCGCGGCTCCATCCTATCGTCTCCTTCGATTTCCTACCTCTCTATCACACGCCGGAGGAACAATCCTAGTCGGACAGCCCCGACAAGGTCAGTAGGGCAAGCAAAAGAAACAAACGTCGTACGGGAGCACAATGCCACGGCACCTGCGCTACTGGGTCGGCCTCGACGCCGGCCACTTGGAGACTGCGGTCTGCCTCGTCGATGCCGAAGGAAACGTTTTCTTCGAGGCAATGACTGAGACCCGCGCTGCTCCGATAAGGGATATCCTTCGCCGGTTCGGCGTTGAGCCTGTCCAGTCTATTACGATCGAGGCCGGTGTCGGCACTCAGATGGTTCGGGATCTCCGATCGTTCGGTTTTCCCGTTCAAGTCGCCGACGTTCGCAAATCAAGCAAATTCCTGGCGATCCGACGTCAAAAGACAGATGCGAATGATGCCAAAGGTCTCGCTGAGCTTGGCCGACTAGCGCAGTCCTTCGGTCCCCATGTTTTCATCAAACCGGTGGAGCACCAGGACATCCGGATAATGATCAACATCCGTCGAACCCTGCTAAAGCATCGAGCCAGGACGGATGCGCTGCTCCAGTCCATATTCAGATTGCACGGTGCCAGTATCAAGCTCCTGAATGGGCGAGGATCGCTCGCAGCTGAAGTCGCTAACCAACTCAGGCTTTTGAGCACCAACGGCGTGACGATCCGCGTCGATTTGGATCCCCTGGTCAGGATGGGAGAAGATCTGCGCTCTCATATCTGGGATATGGATCGAAAGATGCGCACAATGGCCGCCAGCATCCCGGTTTGCGCCAGATTTCAGACGATTCCTGGCGTTGGGACAATCACAGCGCTGTCATTTTACAGCGCCGTCGGAGACCCGTACCGCTTTAGAGGCAATCGAGATGTCGGGCCTTATCTCGGCCTAACGCCCAATCTGTATCAATCTGGCGCCACCGCGCGCCGCGGCCGGATCAGCCGCTACGGAAACAAGCTGACCAGGTCGCACCTAATCACGGCAGCCACCGTGCTGCTTCGCACAATCAAAACCGAAAGTTCATTGCGTACTTGGGGCCTCCGGCTGGCAACAAAGATCGGATTTCTCAAGGCTCGCGTTGCCGTCGCGAGGAAGCTCGCTGTGATCATGATGGCAATGTGGAAGACGGGCGCCTCGTTTGATCCAGACAAATCGAAACCGCGGTTCCTCCAGCCGGAGGAGGCAGGCTTGGACCCCGTACGTATTTCTGGGACCAAGATCCCGTTGTAGGTAATTGGGCCAAGCCTGCCGTCTGATCCCGCTGCCGGGGGCCTTCTGTAAAGGGTCAAACCTGATGCATTATCCGCTAATTCAGCGATAGGGCATCAAGCATGACACATTATGTGCCCATGGGCACCAATGCGGGCCGAACAGCAACGCCGCCGATCGCTGCCATGTATCGGCCGCGACGTTAGTTTGAGAGCGCGACTGCCGGGAACGCCAGTTTACGCGCGAGAGTCTCAATTTCCTCGCGCCATGCCAGCTTTTCTAGCCATGATCGGCGGATCGACGACGCGCCGTAAATTGCGCCGGCCAACTGCCCGGCAATTGCGGCAGTAGTGTCGGCATCGTCACCGAGGTTGGCTGCCAACAGCACGGCGTCGTCAAAGCTCGTCGTGTTTGCCACGGACCAGATCGCTGCTTCGAGGCTGTGCGCTACGAATCCGCTGCTCGCAATCTGATCGCGTGCTTTCCCGCGCCAGCTACCGGCCATGATTGGACCGACCTCAGGTCCATATTCACCCGAGGGAACCGCCAGAGCATCCTCAAAGCTGGCACCTAGGATAGCCGCCCGCAAGACCAGTGCATACGCTTCACAGGCCTCGAGGCACGCATCTGCAGCGTGCGTGGTCATGCTCTGTCGGCGGGCTACTCGTGTCACTACTGCGGGATCTTGCTGTATCCCCCAGATCGCGACTGGCGCGAGCCTCATTAGTGAGCCGTTGCCTGCCGAGTACGGATCGGTCGAGCCGGCAATCGGGTCGCCCGTTTCCTCGAACCGAGCAAGGGCCTGCCGGGTTGCGATCCCGATATCGAAACAACTTCCCGTGGGACTGAATGCGCCGTTCCTCCACCAATCGACAAAACGCAGTTGTGCTTCTCCCGGCTCAAAAGCCGAGCCCTTGGCCGCGCTGGCGAGGAGAGCTTCTCCGAGCGCCAGGGCCATGGAAGTGTCATCGGTCCATGTCCCCGCATCCAAGCCGAACGGCCCTCCCCCGACCATGTCCGTGATGTGGGCATAGCTGTCGCGCGGCTTGAACTCGAGCGTCGTCCCCACAGCATCTCCGACCGCCAGTCCAACCAAACAGCCATAGGACCGATCGTAGATGCGCTCGATCTCTCGCAGGTGATCTTCTTGTGCCTTCGTCTCAATTGCGCCAGGCCTGACGCAGCGAACGTGAGCGATTGCACTGCTAGCGTCAGCAAGGCCAAGTTCGACTAGCAGCCTCGCTGCCACAGTACCGGCCCGGCCGAGCCCGCCGCGGCAGTGGATGAAAATGCCGTTCCCGTTGATTAGCAAGCCGCGCAACCGAGCTCCGGCCGTCCGCCATCTTTGCTCGAATTCCTCGCCAGGTGCCGTGACGTCGGGGATCGGCAGATGAAACCATTCCATCCCGCGCGCAGCAACCGCAGTCTCCAGATCTGCCACCCCCAGCAGCTCGATCTCGTGCTTCTCAATCAGAGAGACGACTGCAGCAGCCCCCCACCCCCGCACCGCGTCCAGATCGGCCGCAAGGTCACGCTTCCACTCAAAGCCAGCGAGCGCAGGCCCTTGCTTTCCTGGACAGAACGATAGCCCAATCCTACCTCGCGCAGCAGCGAGTGTCGGGATCCTGATGGGGTCGGTAATGCTTGTGCGACAGTTTTCGGTCATTGAGTCCCATTAAAGCAACCATCCGACAAAAATGGTCGCAGTTAACCTTCTCAGAAACGAAGCTCTCCGATCTGGTGATCATGGCCGTCACCAAGTTTCATCCCTTTTCGAGCTAACGCCCACTGCGCTTACCCAGAAGAGGTCGCTTCGTGTCCCAAAGGGCTTGCTCAAGAAGCTCGAGAGTCCATTGATCCATCTGGGGTGAGAAAAACCAAAGCGATACCTTCACGTCCATCGGATAACCCCTCGCCCATTGGTTCAGGCGCATCGCATATGTGTCTACCCCCCCGATAAGACCGAGGTGTTGCGCAAACCTAGATGGAAATGACTTTGAGCTGCCTACATACAGTGAGGCGGGATTCGGTTCATCCAATAGGCGACTGTATCGTAGTTTTCGGCCAGAGTGTTCACAATGCGATGCCCGTTGCTTAAAATTGCCCTTCATTGTGCCGTAACCAGAACCATCTGTCAGCTCAAAGCAGTAAATTACGGCTGATCGTGCACTGCATTTTTTTCGCACACGATCCAAAACTTCTTTCATCCCATCTGGATCAGATAGTGCAGACAAATTAAACTTGAATTGCTCATCACCAATCGGGGCGGATTCTTTCAGATTGCCCATCGCACGAGCGAGATTCGACAATGCCAAAGCCCGACAGGTACTGAACTCCATGACTAAATTCCCTGCAAATTATGTGATAGGACATCAGGCAAATTCTATCGAAGCTATGAAGGCGCCCCCGGCGAGAGATTTAATGCGAGCGCTCGGGCAGCATCATGATCAAGACCAAAATGCTCAATCATGCCCTCGAACAAATGAGGTTCAGGCTGTCCAAGCGCGAGACGGTAACGGACCAGCTCTTCGCGCAGACGCTTGAGTTGGAGCTCGACGCGGCTAAACGGCACTGCAAATGTGACACTGACCGGCTTGTGATTGGTAGGCGACCACCAGCGCTCTAACCCAAGGCCCTCCCTCTTTGCCGCCCTTGCAGCGTCGAAAATTGCCTGAAAAGGGCTGGTCCAGGACTCGGCCGTCAGATTGCCGAATTTGTCAGCAAGAGCCCTCCGGACACCAAGACTTGCGTAGCGTGATACCCGGCCCTCTCGTTGTTCAAAATCGACAGGATCCCGGGGCAAGTCCCAATGAATGACTCGGTCACACCATACGTGAAAATCAAGCCCCTCCTGGCCAACGGATGTCGTTGCCAACACATGCGGCCAAAATGGCGAGTTGAAGCCCTTGCGAAGAGTGTCGGAGCGAAGCTTCTCACTGGCCTTCGACCCTGTATTGCGCCGCTCGGCTCCCATGTACGGTGCCGCAGCATGGACTCGAACTGTCCGCGTCCCACGAGTAGTCCTCCGCTGGACGCGCCCTGGCCGTCCAACAAGACTTTGGTTTAGAATATCGAGAGTTTCAGCATCACCTACCAATCGCGTGACTGCCAAGTGCTCGTCCAACGTTGCCTCGAGGCAACCATCAAGCAATGCCTGACGAAGTGCTTCGGGATACCCACCAGGTATTTTTCTGCGCCTTGCGCCCAAGACCACGGACGCGAAGTAGCGCTGACCGAGATATGGCCGAAGTTGTCGCCAACAGAAGTCGAACGCATCCGGAAGGAGATCTGACAGCTCCTCCTTCTGGTGCGGGTGCCTTCGGATAGTTCTTGCAACAATCATTCCCGGTGTGCCGAGCATCCAGTCGGCTAGACTAAGTATCTCACCCTTCGTGATTGAGCGGCTCACATTTTTGCGCTGCCAACCGCGTGGCTTTACAAGGCGTTTGAGCTGCCAAAGTGCTCCTGTAACCTGAGCGCCACCACCGAGAATTCCCTCGATATCGAAGGCCAATCGCCATGGCTTTCGAGCAGGCCCAACTGGTGCAACAACATCAAAACCGTGCTGTTCGAGCCAGGATCTAAGGCCCTTTTGCGCAGCGCGGCGCACATCACTGACTTTAAGATGCCCAGATTTTTCAGGGTCAAAGGCTTCCGACAGTTTTGGGAACGGCATAAACATGGCGATGAGTGGCCATGGCGCTTTGGCATCCGGTCGGAGATAACTTTGCGTTCTAGGCTTGCCCGAAGCTTTGCGCGGACCCGAGCGTAACTCTACCTCGCCGCTGAGCCAAGATGCTACAGCGGGTGGTGTGCCGCGATATCTGCTGAAAAGCAGGGCTTTCCCGAACAGACGCTCACTTGAAGCAAGCTCAGCCCACCTTCCTCCCAACGACCACCAGGGGCGTGTCGGAGCGAGCCAAGGCAGCGTAAGCGCGTCAATACTGAGCGTAGACGAGCCACTCCCGTTTGGATCGACTAGTGACCTTAATTGCGGGTGAGCCGGGCGATGCTTAGTCGATGCGATAGTTATCGATGGAAGGTCTGACCCCAGCGCTTTGCATATCTGATACTGGAATAGTGTCTCTGCAGGGTATGGAACAGATGACCACAGCGGTTGCACCCAACTGCGCGGAACTCTCTTAGCTTTTTTCGATACATCGACTGCATGGGCCAAATGACGGAATGTGATCAGGTCTCCAGCCTCGACTGCCGCAACATTCTCTCGCCGTTCAAATAGCTCTCCACTGATTGCTGTAGCTCGCTCAGTGCGGGCAATGACCGGGCGTAGGGCGGTCTCCAAGTTTTGCTTTGCAACGGCAACGTCAGCAAGCGCAGCCTCGATATCATCGCGTCTAGAAAGGGCATGATGGTGCGCTTCGATTGCCGCTTCGGCATCTTGTGCCAATCCTGCACCGAACTGACCGTGCAGGAAACGAACCAACTGAATGAAATGACTGTAACGCCCGCCTGGGATTTCACCGTGATCCAGCCGCTGAAGACGGTAGGGCGTCGCAGACAGCAGCAAGATAGCAGGTCGGCTCTCGTGACCGTCAATCAGCGCATCGACCAACTTTCGCTGAACGAAATGCCGCTCCTGTGCTAGCGGCTCCGCTCGCGGCAAGCCAGCTGGCACTATGAGATCAGCGTACCGGTGAAATTCATCCAGGATGAGGATGTCGGGGCGAGTGGCTGGGTGCCTCAGCGCGACAAGCGCGAGCGCAGCGCGGCAACGAAGGACCAACTCGGGAACAGAATTGCCCCAAGACTCAAGCAAATTCTGCAATCCAAGATCGAGCGGCTTTCCTGTCAGAGATGTCAGCTCTCGCACGGCCACCTCAAACGGACGCTTAAGATGGGGAGGCGCAGGCTCGACGACAGCCGAAAATAACCGCCGCTCACCTTGCTTCTCTCGCTCCAGATCGATCGCGCGTAGCCTCTGCCAAAGCTGCGGCGCGACTTCCTTGAGCAACCCGATGATCAGATCGCGTTCAGCGGCGCGACCAGTCCGCTGACCAGGCTTCCACCCAGGCAAGCTAGTATCCGGCGTGTAAGAGTAGACCCGAAAGGAAGATTCCTGTCGATCTGGCTTCTTGCGCAATGCGAGCGAAAGCCGGTCTTCTGGGCTAGGCCAGTCAGGCTGTAATGCCCTAAGTTTTGTGAGGTTTTGTGATGCGATGTCGAGATTTGGGCAAAGATATACTATGTTCAGAGTGCCATTTTTCCGGCGCTGAAGTTCTGCCGCGATAGCTTTCGCTGATACAGTTTTTCCCAAACCGACCTCATCCGCAATGAGGAAGCGCCTGCTCCCATCGTCACGGATCAGAGCATTCACTGCAGCATCGACCGTCATTTGCTGGAAACGCTCGAGGGTCATTTTGCTTCGCCGATTGCGCAACGGATCGCAGTCCAAAGCTGCTCAATCTGGGCC
>Ga0182738_1006880_pt1 | contig 11696 bp, 7 predicted proteins | sample eDN5th30CBELigMG_FD_128876 | JGI IMG/M metagenome (GOLD analysis project Ga0182738, IMG submission 128876) | Enriched Miracle-Growth compost microbial communities from Emeryville, California, USA - eDNA 5th pass 30_C BE-Lig MG (version 2)... ...
AGCGTATCGACCCAGCCGCCGAAATAGCCGGCGAGTACGCCCAGGATGATGCCGCTGGTAAGCGCGAAGGTGACGACGACAAGGCCGATGAACAGCGAATAGCGCGCGCCGAAGATGAGGCGCGAGAGGATATCGCGGCCCACGGCGTCGGTGCCGAGAATGAACTTGGCCGTACCGTTTTCCCACCATACGGGTGGTGTGAGCAGCGCGTCGCGATACTGTTCGTTGGGAGCATGCGGTGCAATCAGCGGCGCGAAGATCGCAACCAGCACCAGCAATGCGAAGACAACGAGGCCGAGGACGGCCCCGCGGTTCATGGAGAAATAGTACCAGAACTCGGCAACGGCGCCCGGACGGGCCGTCGCCTTGGGTGGCACAGCGGTGGTTTCGGTGCTCATCGCTGCCTCACTGTACGCGGATGCGGGGGTTGATGACGGCGTAGAGGAGATCGACCACGAGGTTCACGGCCATGACGATCAGCGCGATTAGAAGCAGGCCGCTCTGCACGACGACGTAGTCGCGCTTGCCGATGGAATCGATCATCCACTTGCCGATGCCCGGCCAGGAGAAGATGGTTTCGGTGAGAATGGCTCCAGCCATCAGCGTGCCAACCTGCAAGCCGATCGTGGTGACGACCGGGATCAGCGCATTGCGGAAGGCATGGATGCCGATGACGCGCCGTGGGCTGAGGCCCTTGGCGCGCGCCGTGCGCACATAGTCCTCACCCAGCACTTCCAGCATGGCCGATCGCGTCTGTCGCGCAATGACGGCGAGCGGAATGGTTGCCAGCACGATGGCCGGCAGGATGAGATGGCTGACGGCCGAGGAAAAGGCGCCGCTCTTGCCCGAAAGCAGGCTGTCGATCAGCATGAATCCGGTGACGGACGGGAAGAAGTATTGCAGGCCGATGCGGCCTGAAACGGGCGTCCAGCCGAGCGTGCCGGAAAAGAATATGATGAGCAGCAGGCCCCACCAGAAGATCGGCATGGAATAGCCTGTGAGAGCAGCGCCCATGGTGATCTGGTCGAACCACGAGCCGCGCTTGACGGCGGCGAAGATGCCGGCCGGAATGCCGATGATGATGGCAAGCAGCATGGCGACGGTGGCCAGTTCCAGCGTTGCCGGGAACAGTGCCAGGAATTCGCCGATAACGGGCCGCTTGGTGGCGAGCGATATGCCGAAATCGCCGTGCAGCACGTTGCCGATATATTCGAAATACTGGACCCAGATGGGTCGGTTGTAGCCGAAGCGTTCGAGCAGTTCGGCATAGCGTTCGGGACTCACGCCGCGTTCGCCGGCCATGGCCAGGATAGGATCACCCGGCAGCAGGCGAACAAATGCGAAAGCGGCGAGCGTGATGCCGAAGATCGTGGGAACGATCAGGGCAAGTTTGTGAAGTATATAGCGGAACATTGTTGATCGCGATGGCAAGACGGCGCCCAAAAGGGCGCCGTCCCCGTTTCGCTTGTCTTATTCGGCGATATCGACGCCGTCGAACCGATGGATGCCGAGCGGATCCATCACGAAGCCCTCGACCTTCTTGGACATGGGCATGAAGACCTTGGAGTGGGCGATGGTCAGCCACGGCGCTTCGCGCTTAACGACGACCTGAGCCTCCTCGTAGATCTTGGTGCGTTCGGCCTGATCGGTCGTCGCCTTGCCCTTCTGGAGGAGGTCTTCGAACTCCTTGTTGCACCAGATGGCGTAGTTGGACTGGCCGATGGCATCGCAGCCGAGCAGGAAGAAGAAGTTGTCCGGGTCGCCATTGTCGCCGGTCCAGCCGAGCTGGAAGGCGCCGTCGCGATCCTTCTGCTTGCCGCGCTCGCGATACTCGGTCCACTCGTAGCTGACGATGTCGGCCTTGACGCCGACCTTGGCGTAGTCGGCCTGGATCATCTCGGCAACGCGCTGGGCGTTCGGATTGTACGGACGGCTGACGGGCATCGCCCAGATCTTCATGGAAAGATCCTTGACGCCGGCTTCCTCAAGCATCTTCTTGGCCGCTTCCGGATCGTACGCGTCGTCCTTCACGTCCTTGTTGTAGCCCCACATCGTCGGCGGAATCGGGTTGACGGCAACCTGGCCGGCGCCCTGATAGACAGCGTCGATGATGGCCTGCTTGTTGACGGCCATGTTGAGGGCCTTGCGGACCTCGGCCTTGTCGAACGGCGCCACGGTGGTGTTATAGGCCATGTAGCCGATGTTCAGGCCTTCCTGCTCTTCCACCTTCAGGTTGTCGTCGGCCTGCAGGCCGGCAATGTCGGCCGGAGCCGGGTAGGACATGATGTGGCACTCGCCGGCCTTCAGCTTCTGCGCGCGCACGGCCGGGTCGGGCGTGATGGCGAAGATCAGGTCGTCGATCTTCTGGCGGCCGCCGAAATAACCATCCCAGGCGGCGTAGCGGATGACCGCGTCAACCTGATAATCGACGAACTGGAAGGGGCCGGTGCCGATCGGCTTCTGCGTGAACTGCTGGAGGTTGCCGTCCTTCTCGAGCTGGTCGGCATATTCCTTCGACACAATCGAGGCGAAATCCATGCCCAGGTCCGGCAGGAAGGCGACTTCCGGCTTGTTGAGCACGAATTTGACGGTCAGATCATCGACCTTGACGATTTCCTTGAGCAGGTCCGGGAAGCCCATGCCGGTGAAGTATTCCCAGCCGGTGCCGGGCAGGTAGTCATACCAGGGGCTGTCCTTCTTCCACTGACGCTCGAAGGAGAAGATCACGTCATCGGCGTTGAGGTCGCGGGTCGGCGTGAAATAGTCGGTCGTCTGGAACTTGACGCCGGGGCGCAGCTTGAAGGTGTATTCAAGGCCGTCATCCGAAACGGTCCAGCTTTCGGCCACGCCTGGCATGATGCTGGTCTTGCCGTGCTCGAACTCGACCAGGCGCGAATAGATGGTGCGCGAGGAGGCGTCGAAGTCGTTGCCACCGCTCCACGGCGACGGGTCAAAGCCTGCCGGCGAGGCTTCCGAGCAATAAACAAGCGTTTTCGCATTCGCTGCCACACCGCCCAATGCGGTTGCAGCCGCAAGGGCGGCTGCAAAAGTCAGCATTTTTATCATTGAACACTCCCTGTGTGATCCAAGCCCCTCTAACAGGCTTCGAGCGCGCATATAAGCATCGTTTACGCCCCTTTGGAACTACTGTTTGCAGGGCGCCGGGCCAGCGGAACAAAATTTCAACATTTTCTAATGAGTGTGCATTTTATTACGATTCGGCGGCTCATCACGAAATACATCGCGTGGAAATATGTGCCGCGGCATTGATGACGCAGACTGCATGACAAGTATTCGACGTGCCCGACCTCTCATTTGCTCGCCTGCGCAAGGCGGCGTGGGCCGGTGCGAAGCGGAGCATGGGGAGCAAGGCTTGCAACCTGCGCGCATGTGACCATAGATTGGATCGCAAGGCGGTTTCATCCAGAAACGCCGCCGCGGCGGCGACGAAAACAGGAAGCTGCAGGGAGGAGCGCGTGGCCAAGACGACCGGTAAAGTCAGCAGGACCGCCGGCCAGACCGAACGCGAAGAAACACCTAGATCCACGGCGACACGGGCTAAGAAAACCAGCCCCGCCAAAGCTCCGGCCAAGGCCGCGCGCGCCGCCGACCCGCTGTCTTCCGCCAATACATCGGCTGCGGAGACAGCCACAAGGAAGCCAGCCGTAGCGAAGACCGCGCCCAAAGCAGAACCGGCCCCCGCCATCCAGGCGGATGTGAAAAAGAAATCCGCGCGGAACGCGACGACGACCGCCGCAAAAGCTCGCCCTTCAAGGACTGCTGTCCCCATGGATGGGTCGGGCAAGACGACCGAAGGCGGGAAATCCGCAAAATCCTCGCCCAAGAAAGCAAGGATTGCCGCGAAGCCGGTGCGTGATGAAAGGCCGTGGCTGAAGAGCTATCCCGGCAACCTGCCGCCGGAAATCGGTCCCTTGGAATTTTCTTCGATCGGCGATCTGGTGATCGAGGCGTCCAAGAAATATGCCACGCGACCTGCCTTCACCTGCATGGACAAGACTATCACCTTCGCGGAACTGGAAAGACTGTCGGCCGCCTTCGGCGCCTTTCTCCAGTCGAAAGGGTTGGAGCCCGGCGCGCGCGTGGCGCTGATGATGCCGAACGTGCTGCAATATCCGGTGGCGCTCCTGGGTGCCTTGCGTGCCGGATACACGGTGGTGAACGTCAATCCGCTCTACACGCCGCGCGAGCTTGAGCATCAGCTTAACGACGCGGGCGCCGAGGCCATCGTCATTCTCGAAAATTTTGCCACCACACTGCAGGGGATACTCGCCACCACGCGGGTCAAGCATGTGGTGGTGGCGACGCTGGGAGACATGCTCGGTCTCAAGGGGCTGCTGGTCAATCTGGTGGTGCGGCGCGTGAAGAAGATGGTGCCGGCATGGTCGCTGCCGGGGCATATCCGCTTTCCAGCCGCCTTGAAGGAGGGGGCCGCGCGCACTTTCAAGCCGGCTCGGGTTTCGGGCGACGACATTGCGTTCCTGCAATATACCGGCGGCACCACCGGCATTGCCAAGGGTGCGATGCTGCTTCACCGCAATGTATTGTCCAACGTCGCGCAGAACGCGCTGTGGATGGAAACGGCATATGTGAAAAAGCCGCGCCCCGAGCGGCTGACTTTCATCTGCGCGCTGCCGCTCTATCACATCTATGCGCTGACGGTGAATGCGCTGATGGGCATCCAGGAAGGCGGCCACAATATCCTTATCGTCAATCCGCGCGACATAGGCGGGCTTGTGAAGGAGATGGAAAAGCATCCGATCAACATCTTTCCGGGCCTCAACACGCTGTTCAATGCGCTGCTCAACAACGAGGCCTTCGGGAAGCTGGATTTCAAGCCGCTGCTGCTTACCTTCGGTGGCGGTATGGCGGTGCAGCGCACCGTGGCGGATCGCTGGAAGAAACTCACCGGCGTTATCATCTCGGAGGGCTATGGTCTTTCGGAAACATCGCCGGTCGCGACCGCCAATCGTTTCGATGCCGACGAGTTCACCGGCTCCATCGGCTTGCCCATCCCTTCGACGGAACTGTCGATCCGCGACGAGAACGGCAAGGCCCTGCGGCTCGGCAAGGTAGGAGAGTTGTGCATTCGCGGCCCGCAGGTCATGGCCGGCTACTGGAACCGCCCCGATGAGACCGCGAGAGCCATGACCCCGGACGGCTTCTTCAAGACCGGCGACATGGGCTATATGGACGAGAAGGGTTTCACCAAGATCGTCGACCGCAAGAAGGACATGATCCTGGTCTCCGGCTTCAACGTCTATCCGAACGAATTGGAAGACGTCGTGGCCCAGCATCCGGGCGTGCTGGAGGTGGCCGCCGTCGGCGTGCCGGACGAGCACTCGGGAGAGGTTCCCAAGCTGTTCATCGTCAAGCGCGACCCAAGCCTGACCGAAGCCGACATCATCGCCTTCTGCCGCGAGAACCTCACCGGCTACAAGCGCCCGCGCCACATCGAGTTCCGCACCGAACTGCCCAAGACGAATGTCGGCAAGATTCTCAGGCGCGAACTGCGGGGATAGGGCAGCCCTTTAGCCGCGCGAAAGAAACGCCGGCAGGTCGGCCACCGAGTCCAGAATGACATCGGCCATCGGCGCCAGCGTTTCGCGCGTGCCGGTGCCGGAAAGCACGCCCACCACAAGCCCGGCCCCGCCGGCCCGTGCCATTTCGAGGTCATGGCGGTTGTCACCCACCATGGCGATTTCGGACGGTTTCAACCGGGTGAAGTCGGCGAAGGCATGCAGCACATCCGGCGCCGGCTTGGGGTTGGCGACCGCGTCATAACCGTAAGCGGCGTCGAACATCTGCGCGATGCCGAGCGCCAGCAGCGTCTTTTCCGCGCCGCTGGTGGAATCGTTGGTGGCCACGCCGAGCCGAAAGCCGGAGCCGTGCAGGGTGGCGATGGCATCCTTGCTGCCGGGCAGCGCCACCGAGGCGGCGGCCCCTTGCTCGGCGGTGATGACATTGAAGCCGGCGAGGATGGTCTGGCGTTCGGCGTCGTCAGCTTCAGGATACCAGAGCGCGATGACTTCCGCATTCGTGCCGGCGGCAAAGACGGAGTCGGCCTTGAAACACTGATTGGCGAAATCGTAGCCCGCCAGTTCCAGAAGCGCGTTTGCCTTGTCGCGGTCGCCGTCCGCCGCCTTCAGCGCCATGACGTCGCCGACGGCGAACCATGTCTTCTGGAAATCGACCAGTGTTCCGTCCTTATCGAACAGGATTGCCTTTATACCACGCAAATCCGTCTACTCCGTTGCCCTCAACTCATGAATATGACGCACCAATCCGGCGGTCGAGGCGTCGCTGCGGGCGGCGTCTTCCGTCCCTTCAACGACAGGGAGAAGCGCGGTCGCCAGTTCCTTGCCCAGTTCCACGCCCCACTGGTCGAAGGAATTGATGTTGTAAAGCGTGCCCTCGACGAACACCCGATGCTCGTAAAGCGCGATCAGCCGGCCCAGCGTATGCGGGTCGAGCTTGCGATAGAGGAGGGTGATGGAGGGCCGGTTGCCGGAGAACACACGGTGCGGCGCGATGCGGTCCACTTCTTCCAGAGGCATGCCCTTGGTCAGCATCTGACGGCGCGCCTCCTCCAGCGTACGACCCTTCATCAGCGCTTCCGATTGCGCCAGGCAATTGGCCAGCAAGAGGTCGTGATGTTGCTGCAGCTCCGGCTCATGGCCTTGCGCCGCCGCGAGGAATTCCACCGGAATGATGTCGGTGCCCTGGTGCAGCAACTGGAAGAAGGCGTGCTGGCCATTGGTGCCGGGCTCGCCCCACACCAGCGGGCCGGTCGGTGTCGATGCCTTCTGGCCGCCCAGTGTGGCCTGCTTGCCGTTCGATTCCATGTCGAGTTGTTGCAGATAGGCGGGCAGGCGCGCGAGATGCTGGTCGTAGGGAATGACGGCGCGCGCCGGATAACCGCACACCACGCGGTGATAATAGCCGATCAGCCCCATCACCACGGGAATATTCTTCACAAGTGGCGCGGCCTCGAAATGCCGATCCATCTCGCGCCCGCCCGCCAGAAATTCCTCGAACCGCTCGGGGCCGATGGCGAGCATGATCGGTAAGCCGATGGCCGACCATAGGGAATAGCGGCCGCCCACCCAGTCCCAGAAGCCGAAGACGCGATCAGGCGCGATGCCGAAGGCGGAGACCTTGTCGAGCGCGGTGGAGACGGCGACGAAATGCTTGTCGACGGCATCGTCGCCCAGCGCCTGCTGCACCCATTTGCGGGCCGTCTCGGCATTGGTCATCGTCTCGACCGTGGTGAACGTCTTCGACGCGATGACGAACAGCGTCGTCTCGGGCGAGAGGTCTTTCAGCGTGTCGTGAATATGCGCGCCATCAATATTGGAGACGAAATGCGAGCGTGGCCCGTCGTGATAGGGAGCCAGCGCCAGTGTCGCCATCACCGGTCCGAGATCGGAACCGCCGATGCCGATATTGACCACGTCGGTGATGGGCTTGCCTGTAGCGCCTTTTGCGGCGCCCGAGCGAACCGTTTCGCAAAATGCGGCCATGGCGGCCAGCACCGCGCGCACGTCCGGCATCACGTCCTTGCCGTCCACCATCACCTTGGCGTCCGGCCCGGCGCGCAGCGCGGTGTGCAGCACGGCGCGGTCCTCGGTGATGTTGATCTTGCGCCCGGCAAACATCGCCTCGCGCCGTTCCGGCAGGCGGGCGGCCAGCGCCAGCTTTTCCAGCAGTGACATGGTCGTGGCGGTCACCGCACATTTCGACCAGTCGAACAGCAGGTCGCCATCCGTCAGCGAGAATTTTGCGAAACGCTGCGGATCGGATTTGAAAGCCTCGCGCATATTCGTCGGGGTGTCTTCCCGATCTTCGCGAAGCGCGGTCAGTGCTGCATGAAGGGGGGCTTCGGTCACTGTCATTCTCCGTTATGCGTGCTGCGTCTTAACTCTATCAGCGGTGGCGAACATGGAGAAATTGCGTCGCTGACTTCGATTGAAATTTCAATCGATTTGATACTGTAAAGAAAAGATATTGTCGCTTTGGGCTATGCGCGCATAGATCACTGGCATAAATCCTAGCGATTAGAAAAATTCATTGGCGCAAAGCGTTGGACCACGGATACGTTCAACTGGTCCACAAAATACTTTTCATAGCGCCTGACCGGGGAAATACTCATGCCACAGAGAAACGATTCGGCCATTTGGTCGGGACTGTTCAGGATTTCTGCGGAATCGGGTCAGACGCTTCAGGCTCAAATCCGTCAGGCCATCGTGGCCGCCATCCTCGACCGTCAGATTGCCGCCTCCATGCCCTTGCCTTCCTGCCGCATCCTTGCCGAAAAGCTCGGCGTGGCGCGCGGCACGGTGGTGCTCGCCTTCCAGCAACTGGTCGATCAGGGCTTTCTGGTCGCGCGCGAGCGACGCGGCCATTTCGTCAACCCCGATGTCCTGGCAATGCCGGCCAAGCCGCAGCAGAAGACCAGCGACCAGGCCAGCGAGATCGACTGGAAGGCGCGCAGGCAGATTTCTGCGAGCGACATGCCGCGCCCGGCCAAGCTCGACAACTGGATCAAGTCTTCCTACCCCTTCGTCTACGGCCAGTTTGATCCGGCGCTGTTTCCCACTGCCGAATGGCGCGAGTGCAATCGCATGGCGCTGGCCGTGCTGGAAATCCGCAACTGGGCGGCTGACATGGTTGACCGCGACGATCCGCTGCTGATCGAGCAGATCCAGGCGCGGCTGCTGCCGCGGCGCGGCATTTTCGCCAACCCGGACGAGATCATCGTCACGCTCGGCGCGCAGAACGCGCTCTATATGCTGGCCACGCTGCTGATGACCAAGGGCACCAAGGTGGCGATGGAGGACCCCGGCTATCCGGATGCGCGCTCGATCTTCCGGCTGGCTGGCGCCGACCTGCACCCGACGCCCGTGGATGAAGAGGGCATCGTCACTTCGGCGATCCCCTCGGATGCCGGCTTCGTCTTCGTGACCCCGAGCCACCATTGCCCGACCATGGTGCCGCTCAGCCCCGAGCGCCGGCAGGACCTTCTGGCGCGGGCCAGCCGCAACAACCAGATCATCATCGAGGACGGCTATGACAGCCAGCTTCTCGACGACGCCCCGCAGCAGGCGCTGAAGAGCATCGACCGCTCGGGCCGGGTCATCTATGTCGGCTCGATGTCGAAGACTCTCGCGCCGGGCCTGCGGCTGGGCTACATCGTCGCCTCCGCCGATCTGATTGCGGAATTGCGCGCGCTGCGCCGCTTCATGCTGCGCCACCCGCCGGCAAACAACCAGCGCGCAGTGGCGCTGTTCCTCTCGCTCGGCCATCATGAGGCGCTGGTGCGCCGCCTGTCGACGGCATTCGACGAGCGCCGCAAGCGGCTGGTCCAGGCCATCGATGCTTTCCTGCCCGACTGGCGTCCGACGGATTCGGCGGGTGGCACGTCGCTCTGGCTGGAAGGACCGCGCGGCACGGATTCGCGCGGGCTGGCCGAGGCGGCTGCATCGCGCAGCGTCATCATCGAGCCGGGAGACCGTTTCTTCGACCGCAGCGACAAGCCCTCGCGCTTCATGCGGCTGGGGTTCTCCTCCATTGCCCTGCAACATATCGAGCCAGGCATTCGCGAGCTTGCCACTGCCGCGGGGCGTCGTCCGGCGGCAGCCTGAGAAAGCTTCTTTCGCCGCCTTCCCATCGAGTGAAATCATGTAACGGCCGGGCCTTGCCCGGCCGTTTTCGCGTCGGGTTTTCTGGCCTATCTGGCGGCAATTCGTGGCCCATACGCTGGACCGATCCGCCGCTGCATAGTCTTGGGCGTAGGGGAGCAGGCAACGTGACCGGAGGCACATCCGGCGCGGCGATGCCGGAAAAAATGGTGGAGGTTTTTCCATGTCGACCACCCTGGAGGAGCGTGACCTGACGCCACAAGACCAGCGTTCGCGCCGGTCCGGAGGCCGGGAAGCGCGCCGCGCCATGCGCGCTGCGCCGCTGGCCGAAGATATTCGCCCCATTCGTCCCGGACTGGAAGGTGGCAGGTACAAGCCGTTAGGCCAGAACGATCTGGAGCGTATCCATGAAGCGGTGCTGACGCTGCTTGAAACCGTTGGCTTCGCCAATGCCATTCCCAGTTGCATCGAAGCGCTGAAACGGGTTGGCGCGACCTATGGCGACGATGGCCGCATCCGCTTCCCGCGCGAACTGGTCCTGTCGACCATCAAGACCGCGGCACGCAATTTCACGCTCTACGGGCAGGACCCCAGGCACGACATGGTGATCCAGGGGTCGCGCGTGCACTACGGCACCGCCGGCGCGGCCGTTCATCTGGTCGATGTCGAAAACCGCCTCTATCGCGAGTCCATGCTGCAGGACATTTATGACGCTGCCCGCATCGTGGACCAGATGGACAACATCCATTTCTTCCAGCGGCCGATGGTCCCGCGCGACATTCCCGATCCTCTCGATATGGACTTCAACACGCTCTATGCCTGCGTGATGGGCACGTCGAAACATGTCGGCACGTCCTTCACGGTGCGCGAGAACGTCGCTCCGGCGCTGGAAATGCTCTATGCGATTGCCGGCGGCGAGGAGAATTTCCGCGCGCGGCCCTTCGTCTCCAATTCCAACTGCTTCGTCGTGCCGCCTATGAAGTTCGCCGAGGATGCCTGCGGCGTGCTGGAAGCCTGCGTGGCCGGCGGCATCCCGATCCTGCTTCTTTCGGCGGGCCAGGCGGGTGCCACGGCGCCTGCCGCAATCGCCGGTGCCGTGGTGCAGGCGGTGGCCGAAGTGCTGGCGGGGCTGGTCTATGTCAACGCGCTCAAGCCCGGCCATCCGGCGATCTTCGGTACATGGCCCTTCGTCTCGGACCTGCGCACCGGCGCCATGTCCGGTGGATCGGCCGAACAGGCGCTGTTGACGGCGGCCTGCGCGCAGATGGCCCAGTTCTACGACCTGCCGGGCGGCTCTGCCGCCGGCATGGCGGATTCGAAGCTGCCGGACATCCAGTCCGGTTTCGAAAAGGGCATCACCAATGTCATGGCCGGCCTGTCGGGGCTCAATCTCGTCTATGAATCGGCCGGCATGCATGCCTCGCTGCTGGGCTTCTGCCTGGAAAGCCTCATCATCGACAACGACATGCTGGGTTACTGCCAGCGTTGCGTGCGCGGCATCGAGGTGACTGACGAGGCGTTGTCGATCGCGACCGTGACCGATGTCTGCATGAACGGTCCCGGCCACTATCTCGGCAATGAGCAGACGCTGAAGCTGATGCAGACCGAGTATTTCTATCCCGTCGTCGGCGACCGTTTCAGCCCGAAGGAATGGAACGAACGGGGCAAGCCCGACATCCTGCAGCGCGCTATAGAGATGAAGAACAAGATCCTCGCCGAGAGTTTCCCGGCGCATGTCTCGCGCGCCATCGATGACAGGCTGCGTGCGCGTTTCGACAACATCCTGCTGCCGCGTCGCGCGATGGGCGCTTAGCTAGCATTACAGTTGCGGTTTTTTCTGACTTCTGAATCCATGGGTTTCCATGATTCGGAGGCCATGGATGACTGGATTATCGATCGAGGCGACGCTGGAGCTTTGGGTGTCTTCGCTGCGCGATGTGAAGACCCGAATGCGGCCGTTGTTCACCCAGGAGCGCGTTGCGGTCTCAGCGGGGCAGTTTCTGGATGGCCTGCTTGGCGATGAACGCCGCAAGACCG
>Ga0182738_1006882_pt1 | contig 11694 bp, 14 predicted proteins | sample eDN5th30CBELigMG_FD_128876 | JGI IMG/M metagenome (GOLD analysis project Ga0182738, IMG submission 128876) | Enriched Miracle-Growth compost microbial communities from Emeryville, California, USA - eDNA 5th pass 30_C BE-Lig MG (version 2)... ...
AAACGCACTCTCGTATCGGCCTTCGCAAGCGAAGCCGGCTTTCTGATCACCGGCGCCTTGATGGAAGCAACGGCGGGAAACGCGAAAAGAACCGTAAGAATAAAACTAATGAGTCGCATGGGGAGAACCTCCTTGGGAAGCGGAACCGCCTTCACTCACCGCCTTGCACCGGGAATGAATGATCGCCTGATAGGCCACGGGGTCGGTCACGTATTTTTTGATAGCGGAACACTTTTCCAAATCAATGGGACAGGTGAAGGGCGGCCCTTCGCCGTGTTCTTTGACCAAGGCGGAGGTGGCCTTATCGACTTTCTCCTCCATTTTTTTGGTCTTGTAATCGGAACAGTTGATGGACTCGTCAAAGCCCGGATTCACGTACTCGTTCCAATCGAATTTTCTTTTCGGCACCCATTTTCCGTTTTCACAAGCCAAGTAAGGATGGGGACCTTCGATCAATTGTTTCCAAAACTGCAGGCCCTCATAATCGGCCATCATGTCCGCGTAGGATTTCACGCCCGTGGTGGTCAGACCGTAACCGCCGTCTTCCTCCGCCTCGCCGAGTTTCAAAACCTCTTCCAGCGAAGCCCCCTCTTTGGACTTTTGATAATAATCGAAACCCTCGGTCATGAAGTGGGAAAGTTTGTCGACGCCGATTTTTGTGTCCCCCACCTGCACCACGTAATTCAGACCGGCCATGGAAATCATCGGGCTTTCCATATAGGTGAACTCTTTGTAAACGGATTTCTTGGCATCCATGATGCATTTCGAAAAGTTCTGGTCGGAGGCCCACGTTTCCATGTTTCCCATCCACGAAGAAGCCAGCGCCGCGCGAAGCACTTCAAAAACTTGCGTCTTATCGCAACCGACCAGAGAGGGCACCACCAAGCCGTTCATTTGAAAATCGAACTGCTTTTTCAAACCCTCGAGGGCCTTCTTTTTTTCCTCCGCGTTCAAGTGCGCCTTTTCCACGGTGGCCTTTTGCTCGTCATACCATTTCTGAAGAGGCTCCGGCACTTCCACCTCTTCCTTGGGTTTCGCCCCTTGTGCATAAGACGCATCGAGAGCGGTTTTTATTCTGCGATTGACTTCGGCATTGAGAGCGCCCGAAACATCCTGCATCTGTTGGAAATGACAGCTGGGGTTGTCCACCTCAAAAGCGTAAAGAGCCGGCTCGAAACAGAAAGCTCCCACAAGAAGGCAAAAAAGAGGATGTCTCATTCATCTTATTTTACGAACCCGGTTCACAAAATGAGTAATCAATTTTTATTCCTGGACCTTTGTCGTCGCCCTTGATCGCCTTATTTTTTATATTTGCATTGAAGGAACATATCGATGCGCACGCCGTCCGGGGTGATCCATCTCCCTTGGGGGTCGGCCAAAAGATAAAGCTGGCTGTTGATCCCGCACTCCCCGATGAACAGGGGGTCTTCCGGATGGTAAGAGTGCTGGGTGAGGGCCGGCAAAGAGTCGGTGATGTTTTCGGTGTAGATCGTTCCCGCCGTCTTGTAAGAGTTCATCAACCGCACTCCCGGCGCGATGCTGTCAATCGCGGGTGAAATTCCCTCCGGACCGTGACCGTTCAAATAACCGATGAACGATCGGGGCACCTGCCGCGACCCGGCCGCCTCGTCCCAGGCGTGGGGCAAGTATTCCCTCGAGTGGAACAAAATCAAAGTCACGTCGGCATAAAAATCTTCGGGGCTGTCATAAACCGTCTTCGGCCCCATGGACACCAAATGGCCGTGAAAAAAATCTTTCTTGTCCATGTGAAAGTAATATCCCCGCACGTAAGCCTCTGTGATGTCCCGGGCGATCTGATCTCCCAAATTTTTGGGAACATATAAAAAGTCGAAGGGCTTTAGGCTCCAAGAACCGCAACTGGGATCCTGGTCGGAGGTCAACGTCGCGATCCGGCAGCTGCCTTGCAGAATTTCCTCGGAAGTTTCATAGTGCTCGACGGGACGGGCTTGAGCGCTCAAGGCCCATAAGACAAAAAAGAATAACGTTGCTTTCATCGCTTCCCCTCCCCAGAAACCTCTCCTACCATAAAAAATCCTTGCTTCGCCAGCTCTCTGTAAATTAGTGAAAAGACGTGATCCGAACATTTTGTTTTTTCCTTTTGTTTCTTTTCGCGCTCAACGCCCATGCCTTGGGGGAAGACACTCTCCTGTGGGGGATGGCCGATTATTCACCGGCGGATCTGTTTCTCCCGAACAAATACGGCGCGACCTTGGGAATGAGCACCGCCCCGGACACCGGCTGGGAGATGGAGTACCTTCATGGCGGCTTTTCCTTTCCGCTGATCTTAAAGGATCTCGGGCACATGAGTGACAACCGCTTCTCCGTGATCCGGCGCTCCTTTTGGACCGGAAGCAGCTGGAACGTCAGCTACGGCCTGACTTACTTTGAATTTTCAAGCCACTTAGGCAGCCAGCTTCTTAGCAGTGCCACGTCCAACAACATTCCCTCCATCGATCTTGTGACCGTGCGCTCTTTGGGCTTCAATCTGGCCCTCGGAAACCGGTGGTTTTTCTGCCCCAACTGGATGGTGGGAGTGGACTGGATTTCGTGGTCCCAGCCTCTTTGGCTTTTGGAGCGCCGTTCGGACTTTCTCGACCATTCAAACAGCCAGGGGGATAAAGACCGCGTGGCCTCCGTGATCCAAAGCCTCTCTCATTTGCCGCGTTTCGCGGTTTTAAAACTTCAAATCGGGTTTTATTTTTAAGGGACTTGCCCCATAAATTTTTCAGGGCCGGGGCGCTCGGAAGCGTTTTAAGGCCCCCTCCCCGTGGCATCTGGGTTGCAAAACATTCAAGAGCGCGTGCCCGTCCAAGGAGGCCACTTGAAACGCTCCGCCCTCTTCGTCTTTGCTCTGATGTTCTTCTCCCAGCCCCTGTTCGCGGCCCATTGGTGCGAATTTCTGCTGAAGACGGATAAGCCTTCTTCACAAAAATTTTTAGAAAGAATTGGGGCCCTTTCCCGGCGCTACGAATGGGACAAAAAAACTTTGAACCTTGTGCGTTTAATTTCCGCGGTGGACGTTCACTCCCAAGACCGCACTCTGATCAAGACTTCCGCGCTGTCTTTTTCCTTGCGTAAAAAATTGGATCAGGGCGTGCTGACCTATATCATTCCGGCGGTCAACTTGGTCAATGAAGAGCATGACTTGAACGCGGGAAAAAGACCTTCCGGTCTGAACACGGATTTCGCAAGATTGAGCGTGGCACTTCTGAGCAGTATCGAACAGGAAGTGACGGACTTTCCGCAGATCACCACCGTGCACATCGAGGCCACCAGCGTGGTGAATCAGGGCTTGATCGCGCTTTTTAAGGCGTCCGGTTTTCATCGCCAAATTCCCGCAATGGCGTCCCAATCTTTTCAGCGCCGCGTGTTCGATCAGGATTTCGGACCGCGCTCTCACTGGCGTTGGGATCCCCAACTGGATTTGATGGCGCGCGATCCGTTTATTCAAGTGCAAGCGGATGGGGATTTGCTGAAGACCTGGAATCTTTCTTTGCGCGTGGAGCGCAGCCCTTAAAAGTTCGGCCTTTTTCCTTACATCAAAAAGCCGCCCAAAATCATATTGGCCACGGAAAAATAAATCACGATCCCGGTGACGTCCACCAGGGTGGCCACAAAGGGAGCTGAAGCCGTCGCCGGATCAAAACCCACTCGGCGCAAAACGAAGGGCAGCATGGAACCGGCCAAGGTTCCCCATAAAACCACTCCGATCAAACTACATCCGACCGTCAGGGACACCAAACCGTAATGAGCTCCATAAAGCGTGGCCCGAGCCGGCCAGAAGAACACGCGCAACAAACCCACTCCACCGAGAATCGCGCCCAAGGCGAGGCCCGACAAAGTTTCCCTGACGAACACCCGCCACCAATCGCGCAGCCGCACTTCTCCCAGTGCCATCGCGCGGATGATCAAAGTGGACGCCTGGGACCCGGTGTTCCCTCCGGAGGAAATGATCAACGGAATAAATAAGGCTAAAACCACCGCTTTGGAAATCTGATCTTCATAGCGGGCCATGGCCGTGGCGGTGAACATCTCTCCGATGAACAATACCAAAAGCCAACCGGCGCGTTTTTTGATCATTTTGAAAAAACCGATTTTAAAATAGGGCTCGTCCAGGGCTTCGATCCCCCCGAACTTTTGAATGTCTTCGGTCGCTTCCTCTTGCACGACCTGAACGATGTCATCAATGGTCACGATCCCCTTCATGCGGCCGTCTTCGTCCACCACCGGAAGGGCTAAAAATTCGTTGGCCGAAAAGACTTGGGCGATCTGCTCTTGGTCTTCCTCTTCTCTGACGGTCACCAGTTCATCGCCGTGAACCATCATGTCTTCGACCCGTTGGTCCGGGGTCGCCCGGAAGAGCTGCCGCAAGGACACCACGCCCAACAACTTTTGGGTTTTGTCCAAAACATACGCGTAATAGATGGTTTCCACCTGAGCCGTGGTCTGAGCGCGCAGATAGCGGATCGCCTCTTCCACCTTCATGTCCGCGCGCAAGCGGGCAAAGCGGGAATTCATCAATCCCCCCGCTTGGTCCTCATGATAGGCCATCAATGCCGTCACCTCGACGCGCATGGGAGGATCCAAAAGCTGCAGGGTGGACGTTTGCATTTCTTCGGGAAGATTTTGAATCAAATCCGCGATGTCGTCGGGCTCCAAAAGGCGCACCCAGGATTTTCTGTTGGCCGGGGGAATGGCCTGAAGAAGTTCAGCCTGATCGACCGAAGGGATGCCTTCAAACAGCTCTTCCGCCCGCGGACGGTCCAAATTGAAAAACAATTCTTCATGGGAGGATTTCGGCAGCGATTTCCAGTCGGAAAGCAACTCGTCAATGGAGGTTTCGGACAAATCCCGAGGGAGGAAGATGTCTTTTTCGTCTACGGTCATAGGGCCCTCGCTCACAGCAACTCATTGCCTTGAGGGGTACTCCGATCGGGAGCCGGGGTCAACGATCTTCCTACCTCTTTAAACGGCTCAGCTCCGCATGAAGGCCGTGGACCTGATCCACCAAACGCAAGATCACTTCCAGAGCGTCTTCATGGGTTTCACAGAGCCGCTCCATTTCCACGATCAACCGAATGCGGCTTAAATCTTCATCATCAAAGAAAGGCCCCGAAGGATCCACGGGTTCGATCAAGCGCCCCATGATCCATTGATGGATGTTTTCTTCGGAAACGTTGAGCCGCTCGCAGACATAAGTCATCTCATACTTTTTCATGGCGAACCTCCCCCTGCGTAAGACTCCACTCCCTGACGGCCTTTTCCAACTCCGGCGGAATCTCTTTGGGAACGGTGATTTTCACCTTGGCAAATAGGTCGCCGGGATTTTTCCCGCGGATCCCCTTGCCTTTAATGCGAAGTTTCGTGCCGGAGCTGACCCCTTTGGGAAGAGTCATCTCCACTTCTCCATCCACCGTGGGAACGCGCACTTTCCCTCCCAAGAGCGCCACGGAAAAGAGCACCGGGATTTCCACTTCCAGATCCCTTTCCTGTCGCCGGTATTGGTCGGAGGGAGCCACTTGAACGGCAAGATAAAGATCCCCGTTGGGGCCGCCGTTGACACCGGGTTCCCCTTTGCCGGCAAATTTTAATTTCTGTCCGCTTTTGATGCCCGCGGGAATTTTGACGGAAAGATGATGGCCCTCGGGTGTTGAAAATTCCTTTTCCGCGCCCAAGACGGAATCATTAAAGGGAATGTTCATTTGGTAGAGGAGATCTTCTCCCTTGAGGGGGCGATGTCCGCGACCGCCGCGAGATCCCCTTCCGAAAATCTCTTCGAAATCCATTCCTCCGAAAGCTTCCCTGAAAATATCGCGGTAACGGCTGGCGTCCCCGGATTGCGTTTGTGAGTAGAAAGGACCATAGCCTCCTCCCGGGGGAGGCGGCGGCGGATTCATTCCTCCGGCATCATACTGCGCGCGCTTTTCCGCATTGCTGAGGACGGAATAAGCTTCACTGATTTCCTTGAACTTTTCCTCGGCCATTTTGTTTCCGGGATTGAGATCAGGATGATATTTCTTCGCCAGTTCTTTGTAGGCTTTTTTGATCTCCTCAACGGAGGCCGTTTTACCGACGTTCAGGGTCTTATAATAATTTTTTTGTTGTTGTGAGTGCGCCATTTTGCGAAAGAGTGCCGCCATGGGCTCTCAATGTCAACGGGGCCAAACTCCTCAACGCCTTCCATCTCTGAAAAAGAAGATCGGTCCCTGCGGAGGAGGAGGTGGCCAAGAATCTTCGGGAAGAGGGGGCATCCTTAGCAAACCGCCGACCAAAAAGACAAAAGCACCGGGAAAGAAAACGAGAAAGGAGTATTTAAGAAAGAAAAAGCCCGAAACCAAGAGAACCACTGAAAATATCAGAAGGATATTCGCATAAAATTTCCTGCGAGGATTTATCTTTTTGATTTCTCTTTCCGGCCGGTGAGGGACAAAACCGTTCATGAACACCTCTTGAGGAAAGCGGTTGCGAGAACGGCAACAAGGCCCAGGAGCACCGTGATCACGAGAGCCCAAACGTTTCCTTTTCCATTTTGCCGCCCTCCTTGAAGAAGAAACATCCCCTTCAAAAAGACGGCGCGCAGCCATACGCAAATGACAAACCAATTCACAAAAACTTCCCCATCTTCAGGGTCAACCAACGGCCCTTTTATAAGGATAAGTTATTTGATGAATAGGCATGAGCGGAAAGAGGATTTTTCCCAATTTGAGACAGCTCTTTATGAGTCCCGAAGACGACTAAGACCTCTTAAACAGAAACTTGCGTAATTCCGCAAAAACTCTTTTCCCGCACCCTAATTTGGATTTGAGCTGCGTTTAATTTGTTTCTTAGGGACATCTTGCGGAACTGCGCAAGTTTCGTTTTAAAAGCCTACGTCCCCTTTAGGAAAATTCCGGCAAACAATAAACCGGCAAAAAGAAGGGTCCACAGCCGCCACCTCAAATAGCTTCTAAAACTCCCATGAAGATCCAGCGGCACTTCCTTCTTCCATTCATCAGAAACCATCGCCCTAAAAAAGCTTTTGTCGGATAAAAGCTCTCGGTCGACAGAAGAGAGCTTTCGCAAATTCTCTCCCCTAAAAAATGTCGTCACAAAGATTCCGGCAAGGCAAAATAAGAGCGCACCGTGAACAAGCACTTTGCTGTCCAGAGCCTCCTGATATTCAACAGCTAGCGCCGCGCAAAAGACAATGGAGACCGATGCCCAAAAAACCCTTTCCGCATGGACGGCCTGACGGACGTCTTCATGAAACTCCTGAGGCACACGGCCTTTCCAGGAGCGGTCAAAAATATGTACTTTCTCAACACCGATTTCTCGAAGCCTTTTTGTTCCCCAATGGAATTTCAAGTAACTTAGAAGGATCCATAAATTCAATATAAAGAAACCCACATTGATCAACAACGGCAAATCCAAGCTATTGATCAATGGATGGGAAGATTTCATTTGGAAGTATGTGAACATATTGAATCCATTGATCACTAGAACTAATGCCATTAGAAAAAATAAAATCACCCCTACTCCCATTCACCATATGTAGGTGACAATTACCCTTCCCTAAAAACAAACAACGCTAATCCCAAAAAGACACCGGCGACACCGTAGGGAAGAAAATTAAAATTTCCCCATATGCCAATGAATCGGAAAGAAGAATAATAAAGATATCGATATTCCCAAAATCCCTGGGGAGCTAAAATCATCAATAAATCCAAAATACCGCTGCAAATAAGTCCTTTTGCCATCCAATCAATCCGCTGCAATTTCCGCTGACGCAAAGAAATAAAAACCGCTCCATAGACCAAGATACATAGAAGATAATGGGCGATGGAGTAAAGGCCCATAAGCATCAGAATCCAATGAGGAGAAGTCTTAAAAGAGAGAGAACTTCCGACAAGCCGAAGAGAAATATAACTCGAATAAAGAACAAAGGCCGCCGAACAAAAGAGGCACAAACCCACAAACAAAATAAGAGCGCGACGACTCATTTAAATTCCCTCCTCAAGCAAATTCATTTCTCAGAGACTGCTCTAAAAAATGAGACAACTCCCCTTTAAAAATAAAGATCAATACGCAGCCAATAAGCAAAACAATAAGAACACCCATAAAGAATAAAACAAACCGTCTGTTGAAACGAATCAAAGCAAATTCCCCTCATTTATAAACATAACGAATGTCTCAGAATGAAACAACTGTCATGCCAGACCTCAACAAGTGACTGCTTCCTAGACATCCAAGCCCCCGTCATTGGCTTCTGGCACGGCTGGCAAGCCGTTTGCTCAGTAAAAGGGCATGAAAACGACGAAATTTTTAATGATGGCTGCCGCTTTCTTTTACTTTGAGCAGATCATTCAAGATCATGTGACCGAAACTCTGCCGGCGATTTCCTATGCCGCTCAACGGGTGCAAGCGCGCGAGCTTTTACCGAATTCACTGAATATGGACTCCTTGTCTTCTTTTGATTCCGAAAAAGTTCTGCGGCTGGTGGAAAGACGCCTGCCGAAAAAATACCGCGCGCAATCCGACTTGGTCGCACGCACCATCATCCAGGAAGCGAAGAGAAATAATTTGGATCCCTTGTTTTTAATGGCCGTCATTCAAACGGAAAGCGGCTTCAATCCGGAAGTGCGCGGGCGTCATGGAGAAATCGGCCTGATGCAGATTCTGCCCAAAACTTCCCTGTGGCTGGCCAAGCGCTTTCACCTTCAGGGAGAGATCGACCTCACCCGTCCTGAAATCAACATCAAATTGGGCGCCGCCTATCTGGCCAAACTCAGAAAGCGTTTCCATCACGTCGGAAACCGCTACATCGCCGCCTTCAACATGGGATCAAAAAACGTTCACCGCCTGCTTGCCTCCCAAGTGGAGCCGCGCATTTACCCCGACAAAGTCTTGCATCACTACAAAAAAATCTACTCTCAAATTTCAAGCCCCGCGACCAAGGCCGCCGTGGCCGCGCTCTAAAACCGCGTGGCATAGTCGCAGCGGCGGCACAATTCTTCCCGGCGCTCGCCCTTTTGAAAACCTTCCACCAGATTTTTTAAACGCGGCGACTGAAGAATGTCCATAAACGGCACCTGATCCAGATTCCCCAAATCCATCACCGCTTCCTTATCCAAACAGCACGGGACCACGTTTCCCTCGGAAAGAACGGCGATCTGATTTTGGCCCCCATGACAGCGCCCGCTTTCCGAGAGAAGAGGCTGTTCAAGACTCGGCCATTCAAAGCGGCTATCAAAGTGCAGATACAACCGTCCCGTGACCTTCTTTGATTTTTTAAAACCCGGATCCACGGACGGATTGAGGGCCACCGAAAACCTCTCTTGCAGTTTTTCAAACAACCAGGCATTGCGCCCCGAAACGTCCCGTTGATCTTTCAAATTCCAAAGCCTTAAGTTCACATAGAGATCGGGACGTTTTTCAAAGGCCGTCTGGCAAAACTCAAAAATTTTATTCACATAGGTGTCGGCGTCGGCTTTGGGAAAATTATCGAAAAAACTTTGCAGGGAAAAATTCACCTGAACGATGGTGGGATGAAGAAGCGCCTGTTTGATGCTTTCGTTCAGCAGTGTCCCGTTGGTGGTGATTTCGAGCGGCACCCCCAGCTCTCCCGCGCTTTCGACGAATTCCCGAAACAAGGGATGCCCCAGGGGTTCCCCCATCACGTGCAAACACACCCGCTCGGCGAAATCCTTCACCTGCGTCAAGCGGTGCACGAAGCGGTCTTTTTCCAGACGCCACTGCGCTCTTTTCACCTCGGGGCAAAAAGAGCACTTCAAATTGCAGATGTTGCTGATTTCAAGATAGACGCGTTTGAATCTCTTCAAATCACTTGGATTTTTTCTTGGCGAATTCAAGCATTATTTCCTCGACGTTGTTCAAATCGTCGGCTGAGATTTCAAAGCTCTTCTTCGTGCCTAAGTATTTTTCGATTTTTTCAAACAATTCGAAATCGATGAAGGGGGTCACCTTCCCGCTTTGATACTCGCGCTCTTTTTCGTCATAAAGGCCGAGGAAAGTGCGGTCTCTGAACCAAGTCTGATTGGTGCTCTTTTGCACTTCCTGCTTTTTGGCGTCGCTGGGATTTCTTTCCAAAAATTCAAAGAACATTCCGCTCGCCTTGGAACCGGGGAAATACCATTCCCCGCTGAAAACCTGGATCAAATCATCTTCTTCATCACGCAAAATGGGAGTGACGAACTGCACCCCTCTCTCCAACGCGTGCTTGTAAAAAGAAATCAGGTCCGGAGTACGCAGCGCGATGTGCTGCCAGTGAGCCGCCGCCTCGTGTCCGTCCAGCATTTCCCGCACGTGGGAGGACTGGGTCTTCGGCTCCGAGGGCTGCACCACGGCAATGATGGTGTTTTGAAGTTCCCGGGGAGTGTCGTCCGCTTCGCCGATCTTCAAAGCATAAGTCATGGACTGCTCGCCCTGACCTTTTTCCCACTCTTTTCTTTTGTCATATAAAATGTCTTCGGGACGCACGCCCAGCAAGATCCGAAACAGACAGTATGCCACGTTGTAGAGACGGGGCTGAAGAAGAAGGGTCATGTGGTCCACTTGAAAATTAAGAAAGGCTTCCTTTTTCATCACGGTCCTTTGCATTCAATGAAATGTTTCTGTGATCTTTATCAGCAAAAAACCATACTTCAACCAATAAAAAAAGCCCAGAGTCTTTCACCCCGGGCTTTTTCGCGCTTAGTTATGGATCTCAGACCTAGCGACGTGCCTGAAAGCAGCTGATCACGCGGCAGGAGTTCTTCATCCGACGATCTCTCGTCATGCGTTCACAAGAGGCCAAAGCACGTTCTTTCACTCTTTCCGCAAGATAGCCGTCGGCGCTGAAACGCTGACCCTGGCGGTTTTGAGCCACACATTGAATACGACGGTAATGACGGCCGAATCCGTCATCGGGACGGCCACCGCGCCCATGATCATCATGTCCCCGTCCCGGTCCACCAGGACGGCGGATCACATGACCCCGTTCGTTGCGCGAAGCCAACTCTCCGATCACGCGAATCACTCCGCGCACGACGTCTTTTCCCGACGTGCCTTGAATCGTCGGCCCCATCAGAATGTTCGCCTGTTGATCCAAGGAATTTTCCATGCGGTTCAATTCCAAATCCGTTTGTGTGCCCGCATAAGCGGTGGAAGCGAGAGCGAAAGTCGCTGTGATCATCAGAAGTTTTTGAAGCATGTATCCCCCTTCAAGGGCCAAAGTGACCCGGTTTTTGGTTTGTCCCCTCTTAAAGCAAGGGCAGTGCCACCTTCTTTTGGAGCCGCACTGACACCATTTTTGCGGAGAAAAGTTGACAACTTCCTTAAAGATCTTGACTCTCCTTCGGTGAACTTAAAAAAGACTTTGCCTTTTTTGCTGCTGCTCGTGGGACTGATCCTTTTGAGTTTCTTTCTGACGAGGCCTTTAAGAAAATCCCCGCCGCCCGCAAAAAACGCGGCGTCGTCCTCACCAGCTCTCTCTTCCGCGAAGGACGACAAAGACCCCACGGACAATCAAACGGAAAAAGCGGCGCAGACTCCTTCCACTCCGTCCCTTAAAGAAGAAGACCTTCACCATTGGATGCAGGAAAATGCGCCATCGATGGATTCTTTTTCTTTGGAAGACCAAAGAAAATTAGACGCCTTCGTTCAAAGTTTGGGACCGGACAACATGGAACAGTTACG
>Ga0182738_1006883_pt1 | contig 11693 bp, 7 predicted proteins | sample eDN5th30CBELigMG_FD_128876 | JGI IMG/M metagenome (GOLD analysis project Ga0182738, IMG submission 128876) | Enriched Miracle-Growth compost microbial communities from Emeryville, California, USA - eDNA 5th pass 30_C BE-Lig MG (version 2)... ...
AGCCGCGCAACCGCAATGCGATAATGCTGGGCCACGATGCCTGCGACGATCGTTTCCCAGAACTCCGAATGCGATAGGTCCTCGCGGTTCTCCGGAAAGACGATGCGATCCTCGCCGGACAAAGCGAGAATATACACTGGAAAGCTCTTTCCCATCGGTTTGCCCCTGTCCATAGATTTGCTGCCCACTGCCCACAGTTGCAGGTCATGCGGTGCATGACCGAAACGCGATTCGGGACAAAGGAGGCCACTGGACGCACTAAAGTATTCATTATGCGTCTATGAATAGCATCCCTGTGCTGATTGGCAGGCGATGCCTGCCCTACAAGAGCTTAGATCAGCGCGGTTACTTGCTCGCCAGCACGGCAACGGCGATGGCTAGCCGCGTCATCGCTTGTGGGGCCTGGCGCAGAATGGGGCCGTGGGCTTTGATCGTGGCCTCGGCCTTGGCGCGGTAATCGTCATTGCCCAGCTCGCGCGACAGCGTGAGCAGGTTAATCGCCGCCACCGAGTTGCCCGAGGGCACCGCGGCATCGACCGGGCCGCGGCTGCGCACGATCAGTTCCTCATGATCGGCCGAGGTGTAGAAGAACCCGCCGTGCTCGTCGTCCCAGAACAGTTCGATCTGCTTGGCGGTGAGCGCGTCGGCCGCTTCGAGCCAGCGTTTTTCGCCGGTCGCCCGGTACAACGCCAGCAGCCCATCAACCACATTGGCGTAATCATCCAGGTAGGCGTTCAGCCGGGCTTCGCCTGCGGTATGGGTGCGGTATAGCCGACCGTCCTCGGTGCGCATGGACTTAAGAACGAAGTCGGCCGCCTTGGCCGCGGCGTCCAGGTACTGCTGGCGCTTGAGAATCCTCCCAGCGTCGGCCAGGCCGCGGATCATCATCCCGTTCCAGGCAGCCAGGATCTTGGTGTCCAACAGCGGCCGCTCCCGCTCGCCGCGCAGCTTCATAAGCTGTGAACTGATCAGCGACAACTGTTGGCGAAGCGTGGCCGCGTTCATGCCCGCTTCCTTGGCCACCTGTTCCAGCGGCACAACCTGCTCCAGCACCCAGGCACCCTCAAAGTTGGGCTGGCGATCCAGGCCGTACACGCGGGCAAACTGGCGATAGCCTGGCATCTGCGTCACCGGCTCCAATTCCTCGCGGTGCCAGATGTAGTAGCGGCCCTCTTGGGCTTCCGTCTCGGCATCGAGCGCCGAGTAAAAACCGCCCTGCGGCGAGGTCATCTCGCGGAGCACAAAGCCGGCCAGCTCATCGACCACGCATCGGTAGCGCTCGTCGCCGGTGAGGGCGAACGCCTCGGCATACACGCTGGCCAGTTGGCCATTGTCGTAAAGCATCTTTTCGAAGTGCGGCACTCGCCAATAGCGATCGACGCTGTAGCGGTGGAAACCGCCACCAATGTGGTCGCGGATGCCGCCCGCCACCATGCGATCGAGCGTTGTCAGCAGCATCTTGCGGGCAGCCGCGGCGTGGTCACCCTGGCCGGCCTTGGCGCGCTGCAACAGGTACAGCAGGTTCGACGGCTCGGGGAACTTGGCCACGTCGTCGTTGTCGGGGTTGTAGCTGAAACCGCCGTAGCGAGGATCGAAGTCGCCCGCCAACGCTTCGTCGACGCGTTTGAGCAGCGGTTCGCCAAGCTCCAGCGGCAACGGCTCGGGCCGGCGGCGAAGCTGTGCCCGGACCAGATCGGTAATATGCTCGGCTGCCGCCTGCACCTGCTCGCGGTTGTTCTCCCAGGCCGATTGCACGCGGGCAATCACTTCCAGAAAGCCGTCCATGCGAGCCTGCGGCATCTGATAAACGCCGGCCAGCAGGTTGAGCTTGAGCATTGGCTGCCGGGTTCGCGGCGGGAAGTAGGTGCCGCCGCCCAGGGGCTGCCCATCGGGCGTGAGGAACATAGAGAGCGGCCAGCCGCCGCCCTGCGACGAACCGATCAGGTGGTGATACACCTGGAGGCCCATCATATAGATTTCATCAATATCGGGCCGTTCCTCGCGATCAACCTTGATGCAGACGAAGTGCTTGTTCAGGAACGCAGCAATCTCGTCGTCCATGAACGACTCGCGCTCCATCACGTGGCACCAGTAGCAACTGGAATAGCCAACGGAGAGGAAGATCAGCTTGTTCTCTCGCTTGGCCTTGGCCAGGGCTTCCGGCCCCCAGGGGTACCAGTCCACCGGGTTATGCGCGTGCAGCAGCAGGTAAGGGCTGGTCTCGCCCGCCAGGCGATTGGTGTGTTTGGGTTTGCCGCCCTCGGCCGGCGGCGCCGCGCTGATGTGCGAGAGCGCCGGGCCTGCCACCAGGATCGCGGCCAATAGCCAAAAACCACACCGGGCTGCTGCCGAACGAAACTGCTGATGCGGCCTGGCTGCTCGATCCTGTGGAAGCCGCCGCGGAGAACGAAGCCGGCCGCGCAAGGGCGGGGTAGGGCAGGGCATGGCGAACTCTGTAGGGGAGGGAGGCGAAGATTCAGGCCAGCCGCCGATTAGCGGCGGCCGGAGCCAAGCCAACAGCAGGTGGGATGCGCAAGCCTAGCGTGGCAAGCAGTCATAAACCCGCGCAAGATCGCACGACTAATTGAAGCCCTTGAGGAACTGGCTCAAGGCGTCGTCCGGCGAATCATCGTCCGAATCGTCCTGATCTGAAGCCGCCGGGCTGTCCTCGGCTGCCGCCTCAGCGGCCGCGACCGGTTGTTCTTCAACCGCTTCATCGGCGTCCGGCTCAAAATCGAGGGCCTCGTCCAGGTCGAACGCCTCGTCGGCCTCCGACTCGGCCTCGCCATGGTAGACACCATTGGAGGCGCCGGCTTCCTCGACCAGTTCAAACCCGATGTCATCGTCGTCATCGGAAAGGGTTGCCTCGGCCGCGACTTCTTCGCTGACAGGTTCGTCGGCCGCCTCGGTTGGCATCTCGAAGAAGGGCGGCGCATCGGCGCGGCCGTTAGTCGGCTTCGCAGCCTTGTCGGGCTTGGCAGCCTTGGTGTCCTTGGCCTTGTCTTTCTTGCGGCCAAACGGCCAGAAGCTGCGTTTTTCCTTCTTGGCCGGCTTGCGGGCTGCGGCCGCGCTGGCCGGAGGTGCCGCATCCAGCTCGGGCAATTCGGCTGCCTCGGTGGGCGCTTCGTCGGCGAGGTCGTTTTCGGCAGGCGCTTCGTCGACAGGAACCTCGTCGAGGGATTCCTCATCGGCCAAGAAGTCGTCGACCGCCGATTCTTCGAATGCGGCGGCGAAATCATCGGCCGGTGCTTCGTCGTCGGGCAGTTCGCCCGCGGCGGCGAACTGGGGCACCTCGTCGGCCCGGTCGGCCTCATCGTCGGTGCCGCCGGCGTTCACAAAGAATGGTTCTTCTTCGCTAGCCGCTTCGGCTGCCCGCTCAATCGCCTCTACCGGCGTGGGTGCGGGCGCCGCTTGGGCTGCCACAGGCTTCTGGAATGGCCGGCCCTTGAGCGGCTTGCCCTTCTTGGGAGGCGGCGGGGGCGGAGCCTCGGCCACGCGTTCTTCTGCCGCAGGCTCGATGGCCTGTTCCGGTGCGGCTGCCTGCTCAGCGTCCGCATCGGCATCATCCGCTAAAAAACCGAAATCGGGACCGCCGGAAGCCGCCGGGGCAACCTCTGGCTCGTCCTCGAGGGGTTCGTCTTGTGCCGGGCCTGCCAGCGACTGGGCCACCACATCGTCAAAGGCGTCATCAACGCCGAATTCTTCATCCGCTTCGTCGCCCGCCTCTAGCTCCTGCTCGGCAACTTCCGGCTGGGTGGCCGCTTCGGCCACGGCCGGAACCGGTTCATCGTTGAGGAAGTCGAAGTCGTCTGCTGAGGCATCGGTTGCGGCCACTGCTGGAGCTTCGTCGGCCTCCTCGGGCGCGAAAAAGTCTTCCACCGCGTCTTCGGCCCCATCGTCGGCGAGGTCGTCCCCAAGCGGGACTTCCTCAACCGCCACATCTTGAATCGGCTGCTCAAAGTCGCCAGCCGCCGCCGGGGCCGCATCGTCCTGCGCCGCAACATCGCCCGGGAAAAAGTCTTCCTCGTCGCTGGCGACCGGTTCGTCGCCCTGGGCCTCGTCGGCGCTTTCAGACTCGTCGGCCGCGTCATCCATCAGGAAGGAGAAATCGACCGCATCGGAACCGCCGCGGCCACCTGAGCGGGGGCGCTTCGCCGGCTCCGCTGGCGCTTCAAAAGCGGGGGTCTCCGACGAGCCGGCCGAGTCATCCTCGGCCAGATCCTGGGCAGCCGGGCCTTCGTCCTCGTCTGCGGAAAACTCGTCTTCATCCACCGGTACAACGTCTTCGACGGGCAGAACGTCTTCCTCCGGCGAGGCGTCCGCCTCGGACGCCGTTTCAACGCCGGACAACGCCCGTTCCCAGAGCGAGCCGCCAGAGGGCTCATCATCGTCTGCCGATTCCTCGGCGATAGGTTCCTCGCTGGCCGGCTCTTTGTCGAAGAGTTCTTCGTCGTCCAAGTCGAACAGATCGTCGTCGTCCACCGGACGGACATCTTCGACCGGCTCGACGTCCCGCACCGGAGCCGCGGAATTCCAGGTGTCGTCGTCGCTGGCCGCGGACGGGGCGGCCGATTCAAACTCGAAGTCGTCGGCATCAGCCGGGGCAGCCTCGTCCTCGTCGTCAAACGACGGAACGTCTTCCGCTTCCGGCTCTTGCGCTTCGTCGTCGGCCAGGAAGTCGAAGTCGGGCTCGCCGCCGCGCTTCGCCACGGCGGGTGCCTCGTCGGTGGGCGTGTCTAAGCTGCCCTCGGCCGGAAATGCCTCGGCAGGCTGGCCCAAGAAGGCTTCCAACGGCTCATCGTCGTCTGCGACTTCGGCCGCTTCCGGCGCTTGATAGTCGACCTGGAAGGTGAGCGGGCCGATCGTCAGCCGTTCGCCCGGCTTAATGACGGCCTCGGTAACGCGATCGCCGTCGACGAAGGTGCCATTGAGCGAGCCCAAATCCTTGACGACGACGAACCCGTTGCGCTCAACCAACTGGCAATGTTGGCGACTGACCCTGGCATGGCCGATTGTAAGCTTCGCTTGGCGGCTGCGGCCAATATCGGCAGGAAGCTTGAGTTTGACCTGGCGCCGATTGCTTTTGCCATCGACGACGATCAGTTTCACCTCCATGGCGGCCCTCGGAAGTTGCTGGGCAGGGGCCCGGGTTCGCCATTCCTTCGACCTTGATGCGCAACCTTCCGTAGCCGCTTGCGTTGAGCGCAGGATAAGATTCGATCTTACTGCCCCTTGCGGTGGGTCGCAACACTCCGGTTGTGCGAACCGAGAGGCTTTCTCGTTCCGATGCTTCCGGCGTGGCTGCCGCAGGTGGGACCCTCATTATGCTTGACGCCCCCGCTGCTCGAAATGGGGGAATTCAGGGGGGCGGCGATTTCTGGCAAATTACCCGCCACAGTGCCCCCACTGCCCCCGACCGGCCTGCTGGGCACTGCTATCGCCCCCGTCCCACGGGTTATCGCCCCCCGTTCCACCGCCTTCTCTTGCCGCAAGCCAGCCGTTATTCTTGGGGTGCGCTTTGCGGTTCCCTCCTTAGGCCTCCCAGGCGCCTGCCGCCAACCGCGACTGCTAGCTGCCCCTGGCCAGCGAACTTCCCTCCCCCAATTCTCTCCCACACGAAACGCTCGCGATGAACGCTGAAGTCTCCGCCCGATTCCGCGACATTCGAGCCAAGGTTGAAGCCGGCCAACGGCTCAGCTTCGACGACGGCCTGTTCCTCGAGTCGCCGGAGGTCGATCTGCACGAACTAGGGCAGTTGGCCAACCTGGTTCGCGAGCGGCACAACGGAAACTACGCCTACTACAACATCAACACGCACCTGAACCCGACCAACGTGTGCGTGTACCGCTGCACCTTCTGCGCGTTCCGCTCTGATCTGCGCGACCCCAAGGGGTACGTCATGAGCGACGAGCAGATCCTCGCCCGAGGGCAGGAAGCCGTCGACTGCGGCGCCACCGAGATGCATATCGTGGGCGGCCTGCACCACCAGAAGAAATACGACTGGTATCTGCACATTGTCCGCCTGCTGCACGAGGCCTACCCGCAACTGCACCTCAAGGCCTGGACCGCCGTCGAGATCAACTGGTTTGAGCACATGACCAAGCGCTCGGCCCGCGACATCCTCGCCGAGATGATCGACGCCGGCCTGGGCAGCATGCCGGGCGGCGGAGCCGAAATCTTCCACCCCGAAGTCCGCGACCGCATCTGTGAACACAAGGCCGACTCCACCCGCTGGATCGAAGTGCACCGCCAAGCCCATCAGCTTGGGCTGAAAACCAACTGCACCATGCTCTACGGGCATATTGAGAAGCCCTACCACCGCATCGACCACCTGGTGCGACTGCGCGAACTGCAGGACGAGACCGGCGGCTTTCAGACCTTCATCCCCCTGGCCTTCCACCCCGATAACACCGGCCTGAGCCACCTGCAAAAACCATCGGTGCTGATGGACCTGCGTACCATGGCCATCAGCCGGCTGATGCTCGACAACATCCCGCACATCAAGGCCTACTGGATCATGCTGGGCATTGGCACCGCGCAGGTGGCGCTCAGCTACGGGGCCGACGATATCGACGGCACGGTGCGGCACGAACTGATCTACCACGACGCCGGCGCCACCACGCCGCAGGTGTTGTCGGTGGAGCAGATCCGCCGGTTGATCGAGGAAGCCGGCCGCGAACCGATCGAACGCGATACGCTGTACCGCCGCGTCGAACGGACCGGCGACCACTGGCGGATCGCCGACCCGGTCGGCGCCAACTAGCCCGGCATTGGCCCAGGCCGCTCGCCTACCACGCTCGCCTCCCACCAAGGTTTTCTCCGTGGCCGATTCGTCCGTCTATGTGGCAACCCGCCGCGTGCAGTTTCGCGATACCGATGCCGCCGGCATCGTCCACTTTTCGCGGTTCTTCACGTTGATGGAAGAAAGCGAGCACGAGTTGCTGCGGCACCTGGGCATGTCGGTCATGCAGCCCGACGAAGAGGGCAAGATCACCTGGCCGCGCGTGTCGGCCCGGTGCGATTACCGCGGCTCGGTGCGTTTTGAGGACGAACTGCAGATCGAAGTCCGCATCGAGCGGATCGGCGAGAAAAGCGTGACCTACGGTTTCCGCTTCTTGCACGATGATCGTCCGATCGCCGAGGGCAATCTGGTGGCCGTGTGCTGCCGGATGCTGCCAGGACAGCCGCTGGCATCGATCCCCATTCCCGCTGACATCCGCGCCACCCTGGAAAACTACCAGCGGCAATGCGGCGCATGATCTGGCGTGTACCGCGCTTGTAAGACCTGCTGCTGGCAGTGAAAGATTTAGCGCTTAAAGCATGCGCTTAGCAGGCGGTGTCTTCGCTCTCGGGCCGGCGGAAGAACACGGCGAGGACATAAGCTGTCCAGGCGGCCGCCAAAGTGCCTTGTGCCAGCGGCGACAGCCCTGTGTGATCGCCAGCAACCGTCGCGGCCGAACCGATCCACATCCCCACAGCAACCACGGCCAGCACAGTAGCTAGCGCTATGGTTGCCATGCGGCGCAATCGACGTCGGTTGGCACGAATGGCTGGCATAGTTGCGCCCACCCTTCTGAAACGAATCGGCCCGAGCAGCGATCCTCCGCCGCTGGCATCGGCCGGTAATAAGTCACTATCGGCCGCGCGGCTTCTTGCTTATCGGCACAGTTCGCGCAGCCGCTATACGCTTTCTTGTCCGAGGGAATCCGGCAGCAACCGCGCGCCCCAGATCCGCACAGTAGCATCAGCTGAACGTATGGCGTGCTAGCCGTGATTTTGCTGTCTGGCCGAATTGGCCGCGGCTATATTCGCAGCGTTCATCCGAATACCCATCTTGGAACCATCAGCTATCAGCCCTGGTTGCCCCCGCTTCACCTGTGGAGCATTTGCAATGCCGATGGGATCACCATTTGGACCACTGAATGACAGCTACAGCCCGCCGACCGAGGCGTTGCGGCACTTCACCAACCGTGTCACCGAGTTAGAAGCCTTCGGTCGCGCCCTGGCGATCCCCTGCCGGCGATCATGTTTTACGGCGTGGGTGGCACCGGCAAGACATGGGTCTTGAAGCGGCTGTGGCAATCGCTCGACGGCAGCCTGCCGTGCGCGTACTTGGATCTCGATCGCAACAATCCCGGCGGCGCTGCCTGCCATACCGACTGGTCGCGGGCGGCCCAGAAATTCCGCGAGATTGGCGACGACGAAAACCACCAAGGCACGATGGAATTGCTCGCATACCTCAACGAGGAAATGCCGCCGGAGGGGTAAGCCTGGCCGCCGGTTTACCGCATAAACGGATTGTCGCGTCTGGGGTCTTCGAGTCTACTAAAGTGGATGCGAGGTCTCGGGACTGCGGCCGCGCGTGGCTGCTCAAGGAGTTCGCCTCGTCCCGATCACCGGAACCATCGCGGAGCGTCCCAAAATGAGCGGCTCTTCTGGCAGGCGTGACCCGCGCCCCAAGCGCGACGATTCGCCCAGCAGCAGCACTTCGCCCCCTGGTACCTCGCCGGCCGTGCCCGAGGCGGCGGAAGGTGCTTCGGCGGAAGCTGCGCCCCAGGCTGCTCGGCAGCGCTGGCCCCGCCTGACATTAGCTGCCTTGGCCGTAACGGCGGTGGCTATCACAGCGTTTGTCCTGCTGCGAGAAAAACCGGGCGACAAGCCACTCGGCCCGGACGCTGGCGGGCCGCATCAACCTCAGAACCTCCACACAGCAGGCCCCGCTCCTGAGCCGCAGTACGAATATCACCTGGAATCCGTAGCCGCCGCCGGCAGCGAAACCTGGCAGCACTGGGCACCGGTGCTGGGCTTGGCGATCACGCCCGACGAACGCACGATCATTTCCCTGGGAGCCGATGGGCAGCTTAAGCTCTGGGATCTGGCCACGGAGCAGTTGCGGCAATCGCTTTCGCTGGAAGTTCCTACAGCCGATGAACTTGCAGCCGATTCCGCAGCCCGGGAGGCGGTGGCTATGGTGCTGTCGGCCGATGGCGGTGTATTGGCCGTCAGCACGCCGGCCGGCACCAACTGGTGGCGGCTGCCGCAGCTTCAAGAGATGGTCCCGCAGGAAGCCCGGAAGCAGGCGGATGGCCGCGTTCTGGCGCTCAGCCCCGATGGCCGCCAACTGCTGATCTGGCGCGATGGGCTGCACGTGCACGACACCGCAACCGCCGCGGAACTCTATCCGATTCCTTGGGTTGCAAGCAAAGAATCGAAAACCGGCGCTCCGGCCGGCCCTGGCGCCTCCGGGTCGTCCGACACCGTAGCACCCGATTTTCCGCCTACCAGGGAGCAGTCTTCCAGCGCGGCCGTCTCCTCAAGCACCACGAAGGAAACCGCCGACGCCGGCCCACCATCGTCGCAAGCCCCGGCGCCTCAAACGGTTGCCGCGGCCGGTCCACGCCGGGCCGTGTTCCGCAATGACGGCCGCTACCTGGCCCTGGCCGATCCTGGCCGGGCCGTGGTGTGGGATGTGGCCACGCTGGAGCAGGTGGCCGAGATTAAGGCCGACAGCACTATTCAGGACATCGCTTTTGGCGATGGCGACGCACTGCTGATTGCCGGGGCGGCCGACGTCAGCGTGTGGGATCTGAAACGGCGGCAACTGATGGACCAGATTCCGCCGCACCGCTTTTCCGGCGATCCGCGGCGAGGGCAGATCGTCCTGGCTCGCCATGCCCCGCTGATTGCGGTGATCGAGCCAGAAGGCGTCACACTGACCTCGACGGCTGATGGCGCCCAGGTCGCCCGGCTGGCCATGCCAGCCCAGTTACAGGAGTCGGCCCCGTTCGACAGTCAGCGGCAACCGCGGTTGGAGTTCAGCGCCGGCGGCCGGTACGTGGCGCTTGATACGTCGAGCTTCGGCATCCAGGTTTGGGAGCCGTCGATGCAGCGGCTGTGGCCGGCGGATCGGGCTCAGCGGTTTGCCGCCGTGGCCGTCAGCTACTCGCCCGACGGCAGCCAGTTGGCCCTGTTCGATCGGGCGGGCCGGATGCGGCTGGTGGATGCCGCTACCGGCCAGACGGTCAAAGACTTTGCGGCTTCGTCCTCCGGTCCGGTCGCGCTCAGCGGCGACTGGCAGACCTACGCCAAGGTGGAAGACGGCGAGGCCGTCGTGCGGAAGCTGGGCACCGGCGAGCGGTTGCGGGCCATTCAGCTTGAAGGCGGCAAGGTCGAGGCCCTGGCCCTGAGCAAAGAAAGCCGACTGTTGGCGGCCAGCCTGGTGTTTGATCACGACGGCTTCGCGCAGCGGATGGTCCACGTATGGGACCTGGACAGCGGCCAGCGGCAGTGCGAGATCAACGTGAGCCAGTTTCCAGCCCATCGGCTGGTGTTTCATCCCGACGGCCGCCGCCTGGCCCTGCTCCGGAAGGACGAAGTCCTGCTGCTGGACACGGCAACCGGCGAGCCAGTATGGGAAGAACCGCAGCAGCCATTTTTCCGCTCGCGGCCCGGCGGCATCGGCCAGAAGGTGGCCGTGCAAACGCCTGATCCCTGGCTCCGCGTGGTCGATACCGACAGCGCGGCCGATCTGCTGCACGCCACGGGCGATCATGCCAACGACGTGGTGGCCGCTGCGTTCTCGGCCGATGAAACACTCCTGGCCGGCTGCACGGATAACGGCCGCTTACTGCTCTGGGAACTGCCTGCCACCGGCAAGGCTCACTCGGCCGGCGCCATGAAGGTGAAGCCGTCGGTAAGTCTGAAGCTGGGCCCCGAGCGAGGGCAGGTGTTCGATGTGGCCTTCGCACCCGATGGCGGCTCGCTGGCCGTGGCCTGTGGCGACGGCGTGACCCGCGTGCTGCGGATCGTGCGGCACAAGCAGGGCGGCCCAGAACAAGACAGCACGAAGCAGAAAACTCAGCCCAGCCCCTAAATCGGCAGCATGGCATCGGGCGATTCTCGGGGGGTACCCCGTGAAACTTCGGGCGTTTGCCGGTAATCTAGTGGGAGCCGTGTTCCCTCCCCCTGGGGCAGCACCGCGAACCTGGCAGGCCGCAGCACCGTCTTTGCTGCCATCGGTTGTTCCTCCCCCCTGGCCAAACGCCGGGCGGTGGGCAACTCTGCCAAGCCACAGACCGGCGAAACTGCGCTGGCGCGCCGACATCTGTCCACGCGTTCTCACGTGCACCTCGCCCGCGACCAGTCAAGCTGCCGGTAGATGCGTCGGCGCCGCGGATGCCGGCGCGCACCGTTTATTACCCCGATTCTTCTGGAAAGACGTACCGCCCATGGCCACGATCGACAGCCGCGTTCCCGCCCCGATTCAGCATCGTGGGGAAGAGCAGTCCAACGAGCATCGCCGCCGCCTGGTGGAGACGGAGCCGCACTGCTTGCGTACCTTCACGCCGAGCCTGGCGGTGTTCTCGCGCAGCGCCGGCAGCTACCATTGGACGCCCGAGGGCCGGATGCTTGCCGACTTCACCTCCGGCGTGCTGGTGGCCAACCTGGGACATAATCCAACCCGCTGGTGGAAGAACCTGTTGGGCTACCTGAACGTGCCGGACCTGAGCCAGCAGACCGACGAGTACGTGGCCATGGTGCCGCTCACCGCGTACAACGCCGCCACCGAGGTCGAGATCGAGGCCAACCGTCGGCTGCTCGCCAATCTGCAAAGCCAGCCCGGCGGCGCCCGCTGCGAGCAGGTGATGTGGGCGGCCAGCGGCAGCGAAGCCGTGCAAAAGGCCCTGTGGGCG
>Ga0182738_1006884_pt1 | contig 11692 bp, 8 predicted proteins | sample eDN5th30CBELigMG_FD_128876 | JGI IMG/M metagenome (GOLD analysis project Ga0182738, IMG submission 128876) | Enriched Miracle-Growth compost microbial communities from Emeryville, California, USA - eDNA 5th pass 30_C BE-Lig MG (version 2)... ...
AAAAAATCATTATTTAATAAAAAATGCTGAAATCCGATTGGTCAGAATTTAAATGAAATTATTAAAAAATCATCTCGAGCATTTTTCAAAAAGTCCTGAATTGAATGCGTTTCCAACAACAGATCTATATATTTTGTCATAGGCTCCAGTACGCTCTTTAAAAACTATTTTTCCAAAAACTTTTTAAAAAACTCACTATTAAAATTGTCCTCTTTCTTTCCTAATGGCGACCAAAACGACTTTCACCAACGAAAAAGGAACGACTCTTTCTCTTTTTATCTCGAAATAATTTTTTTTTAGATTTCACGCAAGACCTCTCCGACGAGTCAGTCAACGAAAGTCCAGATGAATCCGATGTATCTGAATACCTCGGATCAGAAGATGAGCAAGTGACCCGAAAAACATGCGGTGTTACAAAAACTATCCGCAAAACTGCCCATCCAAGGAAGAAATATCGATGCATCTCTGATAATCTCCGAGAAAAACTCATAGATGCCGTGGAAAACCGGGGTCTCAAGATCAAGCAGGTAACTCTTGGGTTTTCAACACGTTCCTGATCTCCTACAGGCCGCGAAGAAACTTCGAATCAACTATTCTTCAGCAAAGTCCATCTATCAAGTTTTTAAGAAGGAAGGAAGATCATCAAAGAAGATTATGAAGAAAAGAGCATCGAAATCAACAAAGGATCATGAAGACAACGATGAGATCAACCTTAAAGATGAAGAAACACAAAGTACTCCTGGCAGTGTCAAGGTTAAAAGAGAAGTTGACTCAGACTCATCAGAGAATCAGGATGTAAATGATGATCAGAGAACTGCAGTAAAACACGAAGAATCTGAACAAACTGCAGGGTCATCGGCACTTTATATGGTGAAATCAGAGGAAACCTCACAAGTGAAGGCCGAGTTTAACAATGAAAAACCTCTTCAGCAATATAGTCATAACCTAAGCAATTCAAATATGAATCAGGAGAATGGCAATTGTATGCCCCCGGCAAATGAACTCTATATGTCAAACATGAAATTTGAAGGAGAAAACTCTGCTCCCCCACAGATGATTCATGCACCCCAAAATCTTATATATCCAAATAATCTCTCTCTTAATCCCCCTTTTCAAAGCCAAAACTTGTTGGCTTCGAATTTTTCTTTGATTGGAAATGCTCCAGGCTTCAATAATACTCCGGTTTTCAATGCACAAAATTTGTATATGCAAAATCTTCTCATGAACCAATATCCAATGCAATATAATTATCTCAATCAAAGTGCCAATCAGCAAATAAATGGTATGTTAAATAAAGGAGCACAGACCCAATACGAGAGAACGCAAAGATAGTTGTTTTCTCATGTTTTTACTTCAGAGGATAACTTCTGAACTCTGAAGAATTTGAGGGGAAAAGGGGTTATTGGAGCAGAGGGAGAATCCCTTCTCGAGCAAGAAATAGCGATAGCTTGACAGAAATTTATACTTTTGATGTGTTGTTGACTACGCTCTGCATGAGCTACTTTTGTAAAGCACAAATAGATGTATTTTAGAATTTATTTCTTAGTTGTATTTCGCAGTTATATTAAAAGAAATTTCACCGCCTGAAGAAGTTTCCAGAAACAAAAAGTTCTTTCCAGAGATAAGATGAGAGATGCTTGGCTAATTACCTCTCAAATGTCAACTGGCAATCTCCATTTGAAAGAGCAATAGAAATATTTTCCCTTTTTATCTTTCTCAGCTAAATCACTATTTGACAAAGAATATTCTTCTTAAAAGCAACCGAATAATCAAGGAAGAAATCTTATTGAGGAGAATCCAAGATCGATGTGGCTTTATGATTTCTTTAGATGTTTTAACTCACCATCCTTCTTCTCATCAACCAGATTCATTGAATTTATTCTTAATTTCGTCTCGAAAGAATTAGAAAAAAGTCCAGAAAGTCCTCTTCCTCTTTTGTTTTCGGCCCCCTTAATTCTTAAAAGGTTTTCATTTGTCTTTTCTGAAAAGTTGATCTTTGAGAAAGCCCTCTCCGAATTCAAAAAAAGAATCTTCATCCCCCTCTTTTGATTATTTTTACAAAAGCTTTGGTAGCTCAAGCTTTTTTTAGAAAGATAAAATCCACCCTTGAAGAGAAGAAACTCTCATCTTTAGGCCCTTCAAATGTTCATCTAACCAATGAAGATTTGGCAAGCAAAGCTTCAAGAAATATCAATTCAAAACCAACATTGGGGAGAAAAGAATGTTCTATTCTATTTGAAACACTTCGGACTTTTGAGGGCTAATTGATAATTCATGACAAGACGATCTCTGATTCTCAATTAAAATGGTCAAAAGAAGGCTTAGGAGGGTGTTGGAAGGACTTGAATTAACCCATTAATAATGCTCCATTATTCAGAAAAGTCTATTTTCATAGTGGAAGGTTTCAATTCGACACCAAGGTTTAGCTTGCTCACTTTGGAGTCCTCCATCAATCAGCAAGATCTCTCAAGCTTCCTTTTCACTTTTGGAAAGGCAGTCCTCAAAAGAGGAATCTCTATTTTGATGCTTATTGATAGATCTCTAAAAAACATCCCTTCTTTCTTCCTTAAAACCCAAAATTTTGGAACCTAAAGTCCCAAGGAAGACGCAACTCCATCTTATGCTTTTAAGGCCATTAGCCAAACCCTTTCTCACAATGACCCATCATATGAGAATATCTATTTCCTGAAATCGATGGCGAATTACTTCCAAAGAAGATGGGGAACTGTTCCTCTGATGGTAAAGGACTCAGAAATGGTGAAAAGGGTTGAGTCTGCGGGAAGATTGTTCAATTTCTAAAGCAAAATTACAAATTTTCATGTGAATTCAAGTTGAAACTCATTTTGATTCAGCAAAACACTTTCGATGTCAGATTTAAATTCCAAGTAAACTTTCCAGCAAGTTCACATTTTTTTCCTTGAAAACTAGAAATCAAAATTCAAGAACTTGATCTCATGAATCTTCAATATTTATTAAGCTTCTAGACCCCTTTGCTTATCAAAAGCCTTTCAAAAGCACCTCTCAATCAAATCAAAAATATTCTCAGAAAAATAACCAAGAAAAAATTTCAATTCACTGTTCATACAGTTATAAATACTATTTTGGGGCGGAATCAGTTAAAAATCAAGTTCTCCTTTAAAAATATGAATATGAAATGATGGAGAAAACTCTTCAAACTTTTTTCTTTCACATGATTTTAAAACCTATATTAAAGAAAAACAGAGAAACAGAGATAGGAGATTTTTTCTAACAATTTAAAAACGACTCATTATTTTTCAGTGTTAACTGAGATATCCACTTATTCACTTCTCGAACCCCAAAATTGCTAAAAAAAATCAGAATATTACATTTCTAAAACCCTTTTTTCTTTTGAACCCAAATTCTCAAAAATAATTTTTAAATATGGAGATCTCGAGAGAATTAACCAATCCTCTCCAAACACAGTTCTTCTTCAAGGTTTTCTTTTTTTCTGAGACAAATATTTTATCTTTTGTTTTTCAATTTCAGATTATTAAAAAAATTTATGTTGTGTTAAAAGTGAAAAAAAAAAGAATAAAATATATAAAATTCAATTTTCTCTTTTTTTCATGAAAAGAAAAGCGCTTGAATCAGGTACTTGAAGCGAAAAATTTAATTAATCTCAATGAATTGACTTCTCGCATGTAAACAGTTATGAGAAAAGTTTTGAAAAATATCTATCAGAGAACTAGCAATCTCTTATTTTCTTTAATCAAGCCTTTTTCAGAATCTGATCCGAGAGGTAAGGCAATCACGCATCTTCAAGGAAATCAAAGTCTCTCAAAATTTTATCAACATCAAACAAATTCCTCTCGGGAAAACTTTTTTCGTGTCCTCCTTGCATGAGGAAAAAATCAGAAAGCTACAAAAGTTTTTTTCGATCTTTATAAGAGTCTCAAATTTTGATTTTGGGCCACCAAAAAAAAATTCCGGTCACAGGATTTAAAATCTCGGACTGGAAAAAAATGGAACCTTTCATCTCCTTGAATAACAAAGAAAAATTTTACAAGGCTCTCTTCGTTCAATATAGGTTCTCCTCCTGTCAATTCAGAAATCAGTTATTTCTCATTTTTCTTCTTATTTCAAAGAGAAACCTTCTCAATAATATAAAAAGAGGAAAGGAAAGATCCTTGTGAGAAAACGATCCTTGACTCCTATGGCGTTTCTTCAAATTCATTTGAGCCTAAATATCAAAGCAAAACAAACCAGCTGTCCTCTTCTTTTCTTGAAAACAAATATCAGAGCCTGAGTTCTCATTTTAATGGAAGAAATATTAACCTAAAACATATAAACCAAAGCAAACTTTCCCATTTTCTGAAATTTCTCAAGTTCTCTTTCAACAAAGGAGTTGAACATCAGAACTTGATACTGAGGCGCTAATATTACTCTCAGAGATCAAAACACTAAGCGGGGACGAATAATTTGATCCAGATTAGATACGCTTTTCGCACTCGCCTAAAAGTTGCTTTAAATTCACCAGCAGCCCTTAATAATATATTATAATTACAAGCGAGATTTATCTAAAAATAAAACTTTACTGTAAAATGGACAAACAAGAAGTTGATCCTTTCGGATTCAAGGGCCAAGCCCAAGATTACGACATTGAGAGACCCAAATACTCTCAAAATTTTGTCAACAAAATTCTCAGTGAAACCTCCTCTTTCAACAATTTCATTGACGTGGCTTCTGGAACTGGCCTTTTATTCTACGAACTTGCCAACAAATTCCAAGGCAAACTTGTCGTACAAGACAGAAGCAAGAAACAACTCGAAGTTGCCAAAGAAAAGCTCAGCAAAACCCAACTTAACCCTTCCAATGTTGATTTCGTCGAATCTGACGCTTTTGATATCCACAAGCATCTCCCTGAAAACACCAAATTTGACTTGGTAACCATCGCCCAAGCCTTCCACTGGGTCGACAATGACAAGTTCTGTCAATATGTCATCAATAATTTGCTCACTGAAAATGGTACTTTTGCTGTCTGTGGTTATTTCTGCGAAGGATTTGATTATAACACTCCTGAAGATCCTGAATTTGCTAAGCTTGGCCAAAAGAGATATGATGAATTCTACTCTACTGTGCTTCCTCATTTCGATTGTGATAGAACTTCATTGGATTTAGGACATACCAACTTTGATTTTTCAAAGCATTTTGAAAAAACAGGGTTTATCAGAGAAAAAACTCAAGTTGAACTTCCTTTGGAACGTTTCTACAAGTATCTTGGAACATACTCTGCCTACAATATCTACAAGAGCAAGCTTGGAAGTAATCCTGACTTTGGAGATCCTTTGGCGGTGTTTAAAAAGAATGTTGAAGAGGATCTTAAGGGATATTATGCCAAGCATAATATTTCTCCCAAAGAAAAACCTTTGGTTATGAGAATGCCATTCTTCTTGTGGATCTTAAAAAACGGCAAAAAACTTATTTAATCATGTTGCTGCAGATGTTTCTCTTCAAAAAATTTATATAAAAATAAAGCTTAAAAGCTTTTATATAATAATATATAATCGTATGAGATCTAATATTTAATATCAATATACAAGCGAATTATGACTCATTATTTTTAAGATCAAAGTAAAATTGTGGACTTCGATTAACATTTTTGAAGAAACAGTTCTTTAAAAATAAATGGAAGAAATATTTGAAGGAGAGTTTGGTTTCTTTTTTGTTGAAAATCTTAGCTTCATTCAGAAGAGTTGATTGAACTTGATCTCAAAGTTTCCAACAAAAAATATTACTCTCATTTCACCTTTCAATCGCCGAGTTTCTCTGATCCCTTCGGAAAGTTTTTGAGGTCGAAATGCAAAGCTAAAGCCCATCATGAAGGTAATTATTTTGATTAGTTCTGCAAGGTAAAGATTGTTCTGAAGCCTGAAAACACAAGAGACTGGTGGGATAAAGGCTATTATGAGTTTTAAACCCTCAAAGTCTCAACTCTTCTGGTGCATTATTGAAATCATATGGCATTCACATGTTCATTTTTATCAATTTCTTTTTAACTCTAATACTTTGTTGTTTTGGGCAATTTTAAACAAATTTATGGGGGAAAATGGAGGCTTGTCTCAAACTTGTTGATGCCAGGATGAAGAGAAACTTTTTTCTTCCTTTAAATTTCCAATCGCAAAGGGAATCTTTTTGAATTCCTCACTTCTGAAACATGGATTATTGAAAATATAAAAAAGAGAAAATTATCTCCATCAAATTAAGATTCGCTCTCAAGAAAACTCGGGGGTCCAAAAATCTTTATTTTCTCTTGAGTTCTTTATTGCCTCTTCGAGACTTCTTTTCTCACCGACAAAGTCATGAGGAGGCGCTTCTCCTGCTCAAAACACCTATCTCTTTAAAGTCTCTCACATCAGAATCACTTCAGGATATTAAAAATTGGACTCACATCAGATACGCATTTGCACTAAACTAGAAATTACGCTATAAATCCTCTCTCAATTTCATTATTATTTATAATCAAAAAATTTATCCCAAAACATGAACAAAAAGGAATTCGATCCTTTCGGCTACGAAGGCCAATCACAAGACTATGACATTGAAAGACCAAGATATTCCAAAAGGTTTGTTGATGAAATACTCGCTCAAACTGCGTCTTTCAACAACTATATCGATGTTGCCTCTGGAACTGGCTTTTTATTCTATGAGCTTGCCAACAAATTCCAAGGCAAACTTGTTGTTCAAGACAGAAGCAAGAAACAGCTGGGAGTTGCTCAAGAAAAACTCAGCAAAACCCAACTTAACCCTTCCAATGTCAATTTTGTCGAATCTGATGCTTTTGATATCCACAAGCAACTTCCTGAAGGCACAAAATTTGACCTTGTAACGATTGCCCAGGCATTCCATTGGCTCGAATATGACAAGTTTTGTCAATATGTCATCAGTAATTTGCTCGCTGAAAATGGTTCTTTTGCTGTCTGTGGATATTATTGTGAAGGAATCGATTTTAATTATCCTGAAGACCCAGAATTTGCGAAATTGGGACAAAGACATTATGATAAATACTATAAGACTGTGCTTCCTTATTATGATTGTGATAGAAGTTCGTTGACTTGTGGTTATACGGATTTTGACTTTTCCAAGTATTTTGAAAAGGTGGAAAATATTAAAGAAAAACATCGTGTTGAACTTCCTTTGGATCGTTTTTGTAGATATCTTGGAACAAGTTCGGCTTCGAACATGTACAAGAGCAAGTTTGGAAACAATCCAGATTATGAAGATCCTGTTGAAGTCTTTAGAAAAGGGGTTGAAGAGGATCTTAAAGGGTATTGTGCCAAGCATAATATCTCTCCAAAGGAGAAGCCTTTGGTGATGAAAATTCCTTTCTTTTTATGGATATTGAAAAATGGTAAGAGGCTTCTATAATGTTTATTGTGTGTTGAAATCAAAATAAAGTATGAAAATTTATTTAATAGAATTGTAACTATCTAATTATTGAGACTTTTATCGAAATGACTTCCTCTACTCATCATAATTTTCTCGATAATCAGGATTCTTTTAATGGAAAATTTTGGGGGCCTTAATTGGAAGGGTCCGATTCTGAAGATTTTTGAAAGGGATTTTTCATGGCTCTTAAATAGAAGAGTTACGGTAGCTTTTTTCAGAGAAGCAAAGCTGGAGTTGGAATTAACAAGCAAAGTTCAATAGAAGGACCTATTTTTTAACGAAAGATAAAACTCAAATTTCAGCAAGTGAGAATATTATTATTGTCATGATAATAGCTATCTGGTTCCATTTTCATCATGCAATTATCACTTATGCAACAACAAAATTATTTAACCAAGTCATGCAATCGCAAATTCTTATGCTTATAAAAAGAAATAATATCTTACTCTCTCAACACACACATCTCTTTGGAAATATGTTATTAAAAACTCACATGCACACAAGTAACACATTAGTTTCCCATAATATAGAAAACTCTCTTCAGAGATTTCCCTCTTTTATAAATAAAATTGTCTCAGTCTTTAGAAATTCTTAAGACCATTCTTTTTTCTTTCAGCATTTATATCTTCCTTCTTCAAATTCTTTCCCTTTAAGTGCTTCAAATTCTTGGTTCCAAGAAGGATGCTGGCTCTGAGCTCAATTTCAATCTCAGTGTAATTATCCAATTCGTAGAACTTGATATCTTTCCAGTTGCCAAGACCAAACAATTCGAGGCCTCTGATAAGAGCTTCATCTTCTTTTCTGCTCCAATAGGCACCCTTTTTGACGAGGAAATACTTGTGGTTGATGGCACCGTCATCTGTGATCATGTCCTTATTAGAGAAGGTTTGTCTCATGTTCTTGGCGTAAGTGCTAAAGTCGAAATTTTCAGACATTGGACCAACAAGTAAATTTCTTGATAAAAAGTAGTTTTTGTATTACTGTGGATATTTTGAGTGAAAAATTTAGTATTTATCGTTTAAGTTTAGTACAACAAGTTGACAGCGGAATTTTTTAAATAAAACTGCGGCGCAAACAGATAAAAAAAAATTTCTCTTTGCTTTTCATTTTGTTTGTTTGTTTGGTCCATTTTGACCTCTTCGAGTTGAGCTCTCTGCATATTCCTCGTTCTTCAAATTCAAAAAGGAATCTTTTTGGCAAAGAATAGTTAGATGGCATGACTTCCTTTTCTTTGAAGAGGCCTTTAGAGAAATTTTTCTCGGAATAAAACGATGAGCCTTAGCAGACTTTCTAGTGAGAGTATGATATGAAAGAAAATGATCCTCTTGTCTTGAGTATGAATAACAAAATTTGGGTCTTATTTCTCTCAGTCTCAAATTGTTGAAGATACGACTGCCTCTCAATCTTTCTCTCTGAATAATGACTTCGACTTACAGTCTAAACAGAACCATGTTCTCTGAAGTTTTTTGAGACAAAAAATATTGTACGAAATCTTTTCCAAAAATTTTTTGGAGTAAATTTTTTCAGTGTGCTGATCTGATATGTTGAAATTCTATTGATTTTTTTTTTGACAAGAATGTTTTCTTCACAAAATATTTTTCTTGATAGAAATTTTTCTGAATTTTTTCCCACAAAAACTCATTTTGGAACTTCTTCACATTTTCTCAAAAACAAGCCTAAAACTTTCCATGAACATTTGTTTGCGTTTTTTTTGGCTCTTCTTATCACAATTATCACAACTAAATGTTCTTCAAAACAAAATCCCTCAAAAAAACTTTTTGGTCTCATGAGAGTGATTATTAACTTGGTCTCATTTTTTTGTCAATAAACTGGTATCCCTTTCTTCATTGAATAAAACAAATATCTAAAAGGACAAAATTTTTATTTGATAAAAATCTCATTTTTCAAGCATTTTAAATTATGACTTCCACCTACCTCGAATTTCCTGCCAACCTGAGCTCCAACAACCAAGGTATTTATTGACTCTCATATTCTCCTTCAATCAAAATCTCATTCCCGTCAATAGAAATTGTTGAAGATGATACCAGAAAAGAACTTGAAATGAAATTCTTGAATTACATGCCAATGAATAAAAATTTGAAGAAATCCCAGCTTAGTTATGCTAACCGTACCAAGGAAATAGAAGCTCATTATAACTACGTTATGAATGAGATTATCAGTGATTTCTTGAACGAAGAGAAAAAACCTTTGAATATTTTGCCCAAAAAGAGCAATATGGATCTCAAGAGAGCTCTTTCAAAGAAATTTGCTAAACTCAATAAAAGAACTGAAATTGCCATTGTTGAACTTCTCAGTATTGTCTTCTTAGAAGCTCATTGAATTAAACATGAAAAATAGGAGAGAAGATTAGTGGAATAAATATTGATAAATCTAAGCCAAAGGAAGAGGAGGTTGAGCCAGCTGCTGAAAAGGTGAATAAAGAAGGAAGGTCAAAGAGAGATGATGTGGAATATGAATCTGGCGAAGATGAAAAGGCTGATTATGAAGAAGAAAGAAATGATGAAGGCGGAGCTAGTTTACTTGAAAAAATGCAATTGCAAGAAAAAGCTCTCAAGGTATATTTTATTTGAAGAAAAAATTCGCTAAAATGAATAATAGGAAAGCAGCGATGATGAGGATAGAGGAGATGATGATCAATAAGAATTTTTTCGAGAGGAAAAAAGAGATTTATTGCTTTAGATCTGTTAACGAGTGAGTGAGATGCATTGAGAATAATTGATATCTCTTTCATACGAAAAGAAAATTGTCATGAATTTGTTGTAATTATATATAAAAATATTCATAGCTTTGTAAAAGGAAACGTGGTTTTATTTTTGTTTTCAACTTTACCAAAATTTGACCCTGAAACGATTGAATAAAAATGATAATCTCTGACTTTGATTGAATAATTTGAGATTGAAAGAACTCTCTCTAAAATATTTTTCATCCCTTTTCTTTTTTACCAGCCCTTTCAAGAATCACTTGCTTGAGCTCAAAGCCAAAGATATTTTTCTCAAGAAACATTGTTTGAAAAACCTAAATTTATAGTTTCGGAGCTTTTTTCTTCCAAGACAAGATTCTTCTTAAGGAAGACAAATCCATAAAAATAGATTTTCCTTTATTTCAATAAAACAATAAGACTTGAAATAATACTTGACATCACAAAGTTTCTTCTTCAAAGTGAGAAAAGCAAGTCTTTCATTGATAAACTTTCTTTCTCAAACGACGCCTTGAGATTTCAAGAGAACTGAGAAATGTTGTTAATCCTCTTCCTCTTGCTCTCAAGATATAAGTTGAATTAAAATTCAAGCAAAAATCTTTTCTTCGATTTCACCTTAAATAGATTTTTCCAGCAAAAAGAATCAACGTCTAATCATAAATTTCCAGCCTCAAAACTTCAAAAATAAAACAAAAAACAAAGTCCAATTGCTGTGATTCACCGCAGATGAGCATCTCGCTTCTCTCTTGACTTTTTCGAGTTCTCAGTGAAAGCTTCAAACTTGTATTCTCAATAATATTTGAAGAAATTGATAAATTTATAATTTTATCAAAATCTTTCGAAAGGTCTAAATCATAATCAACAAAAATCTTCTAGACTCTTTTTTCAACAAATATTCTAATGCCATCTTCCTTCGAAACTGACATGTTTTCTGTGCAAATTTTATTTCTCTTGCTTCTTTAGAAAAATCCATAAGTCTCTCAATCGACGAAAATTCTATTTAAACCTCTTGATTTCGCTGAATTATATCATATAAAAACAATTTTGAAAAGATTATTCCACCTCACGACAATGCAAGACACTACACAGCTCAAATCTCTCACTTTACCCAACAATGAGACCTATGCCTATCGTGAAAGAGGCACTTCTCCAAAAATTCTCCTTTTAATCCATGGAGATCTTGGCTCTTCATACTATTATGAACCTCTTCTTCAGACATTCTCTGAACAAGGATACAGAGTTATTGCCCCTGACCTTCGAGGATATGGGCTTTCCTCAATGCACAATCCTCCAGATAGTATTGACGATCTTGTTGATGATATCAAACAATTTGTTGATCACCTGAAACTTGAAAAATTCGCATTGCTTGGCTGGTCATTAGGAGGAGGTCTTTCTATGAAGTTCGCGGCAAGATACCCAAATTACGTTGAAAAATTAATTCTATTCCATGCTATTGGAGTAAAAGGGTATCAAAAATACATTGAAGATAAAGATGGGAAATCAACAGGAATAAGAGCAAAGACCTTTGAAGATATCCTGACCATAAAAGATGTGGCGGAAGTAGAT
>Ga0182738_1006885_pt1 | contig 11692 bp, 10 predicted proteins | sample eDN5th30CBELigMG_FD_128876 | JGI IMG/M metagenome (GOLD analysis project Ga0182738, IMG submission 128876) | Enriched Miracle-Growth compost microbial communities from Emeryville, California, USA - eDNA 5th pass 30_C BE-Lig MG (version 2)... ...
GAGGTTGCTCAGCCCTTGCCGTTGCGTCGGTCGCCAGCAGCATTACCAGCGCGGCCAGCAAACCGAATAGGTTAGCCTCGCGGTTGAAGACGCAAGTGTCGCTCGGTACGCGGTAGATGTGTTTCATCGGGCGCTACCAAGGAGAAAGGGAAAGCTGCTAGCGGCGGCCGGGGAAGCTAGTATCGGCCGCTGGCCTTGCCCGGTCAACGAACCGCGGCAGGCGGCTGCTTTCATACCGCCGGGGGAGAAGCTGGGTAAGCGATGCGCAGGCTGTTGCACGCCGGCGGCGCTGATGCGCGGCTGCTGGCATTGATGCTGTTGCAGCCTGTCGCGGGGGGGTGTTGTCAGGATGGCGACACTTGCTGTGGGTGCATCCGCTCACTCTTGCCCTGGTTGCAGCGACCTGCTAATTACCTGCTGCACACGGCTTGCGCAGTCGCGGCAATGATGTCGGCGACGGAAGCCGAACAGGTTGTCGCGGAACCTGGCACGGCGCGTGCATACGCTGCCGAAGGTCGGACCTGCCGTCCGATGAATATGTAAGGGGCCTGGCCGCCGGCGAACCGGCGGCAAGCTGGAATTGGAAGCAGCTTTGATGGATCGTTGCAAAAGGAGTTTCATGATGAAACGGTTCCGCAAGATCGCATTGCTGGCAGGGCTGGTCGCGGCAGCCTGGAGCCTGAGCACCCCCGAGGAAGCCCGCGCCGACGTCCACATTGGCCTGGGCTTTTTCGCCCCGCCGCCCCCGGTGTATTACTACCCGGCCCCGGTGTATCCCTACCCGGTGTATCGCCATTACCACTATGGGCCGCCCCGGCACCATTACTACCATCATCATCATCACCACCACGGCTGGTGCTGGTAGGCAGCGGCCCGGCGGCGCAGCCACCATCGGCCCCCCAGAATCTGAAATCCGCCGCCCCCTGCCCCGCTCGCTTTGCTGGTTCAGGTGCCCGCAATCAACTCGCGCATACGTACGAGCCACGGCCCCCACGCCGTGGCTCGTTCTTTTTGCGCGCGGCGCTAATTGCGCGCGGCGCTAATTGCCCGGCGGCACTCACTACCTGCCGCATAATCATGACGGCACCTCGTTGCATGCCCTTTGCAGGCGGATCACAATGAGCGCCAACACTTCCTACCAGGTGGGGCAGCGATCTCATCTCCGGCCACCGCAGCTTTGATGGATTCCAGACTGCGGAATGCTCGGCGAGGAGTTACCTTCTCGCACCACGGATCTGCTCGAGATCATTCAGCAAAGAGGGCAACGAACATGTTAGGGATCATCATCGGGGCGGGCGTATTGGGCGGTATTATTGCGGTGTTGGAAGAAGGCGAATTCCCCGGCTTTCTCCCCATGATCGCCTGTATCTTGGCTGCCAGCATCCCAGCGGCGATCATCAATACTTTGCTCCCGCGCGAATTTTTCTTTATTGGCCTGGCCGTCGGCGCCGTGTGCGCTGGCTTTGCCATCTCGGCCCTGTGCGGAATGTCGGTCAAGCGATCCATGCTGGCCGTTGGCATCTACTTCGTGGTTATGATCGTGTTGGACATCACCCTGGCGATGCTCATGGCATAACCACAGTAAGCGTGCGCTGCCTGAGCCATCTACTGGCTGAACGTGCGCGCATCGGTCGCCAGAGAAAGCGAGAAAAGAGCCAAGAAGGGGACTGCTTAGACCATCTCGGCAATCGGCGGCTGAGCAATCAATTGCGAGATCGGTTGCGGCAGGCTCGGCTCCAGCCGCAGTTGGCCCACGTCGAACAGCGTGTGCATGATTGTGGCGATTAGATGCTTGGGCGTGAGCGGGTTGGCGGCGGGTTCGCCGCCGTCGCGGGTTGATTGCCCAATGACCTGCGGAGCGTGACCGCCGCCGTACAACAACAGCGGAGCCAACCGCGACCAGTGATCGCGGCCGCCGCGTTTGTTGATCCGCGGCGTGCGTCCCATCTCGCCACAGGCCACCAGCAGAATCTTGTCTTGCAGGCCCCGGGCTTCCACGTCTTCGATGAAGGCCGCCACGGCATGATCGAATGTGTAGCCCACGGCCTGCATGCCATCGACCATGTTGAGGTTGTTGCCGTCGGCGTGCATGTCCCACACGCCGTCATACCCGGCGTGAATGGTCACAAACCCGCAGCCCGCTTCACACAATCGCCGGGCCAATAGCAGCAGCTTGCCCAGGCACTTGGCGTTGCCGGTGTAGTAGCCTCGGCGGCCGCGATTAACCTTCTCCCAGTTGTGCCGCTGCGCATAGCGGCTGGTATCGTAACGGGCGACCAGTTCTGGTTCTTCCTGGCTCAAGTCGAGCGCCTTGGAAACGCCGCCGCCTAGCAGTAGCTCGTACGCTTGCTGCTGGAACTCGTCCATTGCGTCCAGTTCGCCGCTGGCATCGATGCGGCGGCTGATGCCGTCGAGCTTTTCGAGCAGGTAGCGGCGATCGTCGAAGAACCGCTCCGGCGGGAGGTTTAGCCGCATGTCGCGCTGCAAGTTACCATCGGCGCCCGGCACAAATGGCGCAAAGCCTGAGCCATAGCTGCCGGTTGACGACAGGTTGCCCCGGGCACGCCCCTTGGGCACCTCCGTATCGACCGCGTGATTATACAAGATGGCATTGGTCGGCATGCCGGTCGAGGGCCGCGTGGCTCCGGCCACCCGGGCGTAATGCACGCCGATATTGGTTTCGAGCGAGTCAGGCCCCACCATCGGCTCGATATTGTGTCCGGCGTTATTGGTCTGGAACGCCCGCACGATCGTCAGCTTGTGAGCTAGCGCCGCCAACTGCCCCAGCGTATCGCCGAACCACAGGCCAGGCACCGTGGTTTGCGTGATGTCTGTCACCGTGCGGACGCCCGAAGGCGCATCGGGCTTGGGGTCGAAGGTTTCGTGCTGACTGGGCCCGCCCTGCTGAAACAGGAAGATGACCGACTTGTCTCGCAAAGGCCCTGTGGCCTCGAACGAACCGCCCGCCGCCTTCATGCCCAGCAGCGATGCGAGCGATAGCCCGCCCATACCCAGGCTGCCAATCCGCAAAAGCTCGCGGCGGTTCATCCGGTAATTGCCGTCGCAGATGGTTAGCATGACTTCGCCCTGATAGCTGGCGGAAAGAATCGTCCGTGGCAGGGGCGGATCGGATGGTTGGCGTTCTGCGGGCGCACGGCGAACCGGCTACCCGCACCGGTAGATATCAGCAGCAATTGATGCCAGGAGCGCATTGGTTACGGCCGGCGCGTCGGCGGTTGTCGTAACTACTCTGCCGCTAAGTTTTTCTAACGAGTGCCTAAATCCTGACGTCCGGCGCGCAAAGCGGCCACTGCGGCGCCGCATGACGTTTTCTGCTAGCAAACCGCCGACTTGGGCCGCGGAAGAACTGCCCTTTCCCCCGGCAGGCGGTTTGACGATACTTTTGGCTCGACAAGGATGTCCTTTGATTCTTCCGTGGTCAGTCGCATGGTTCAGCTTTCCGTGCTGATTCCGGCTCGCGACGCCGGAGACGAAGTTGCCCGGCAATTGCCCGAGGTGATCCGCGCTGCCGCTGCGCTCGCGGAGACATTCGAAGTCATCGGCATTGACGACGGCGGCTGCTTCGAGAGCGTGCAGCTTTGGCGCCGCCTGCTCACCGAGTATCCGCAGTTGCGGGTGTTGCGACTGGACGAGCGGCAAGGGCTTAGCGCGGCACTGGCCGCAGGCATCTCAGCCGCCCGGGGCCAAATCATCGTCACCATGGAGCCTGGCCCGCGCTACTTGCCCGAGCAGATTAGCTGGCTCACTGAGCGCCTTGCTAGGGCTGACCTGGTACATGGGCGTCGCCGTCGCAGTCGGCCGATCAAGTTTCTGCAAGCCTTCACCCTGTGGCCGCGGCGGCTGTTATTCGGAGTGGAAGTCCGCGATCCAACGTGCCTGTTTTGGGCCGCCCGTCGCGAAGCATTAGCCGGCTTGGACCTGGGCCGCGGCATGCACCGCTTCATCGGCGCGCTGGTAGCCGTCAAAGGTTTCCGCGTGTGCGAGATCACCGTGGACCATCGCCCAGCACGCTGCCCGCGGGGCCACTTCTCGCTACCCAGCCTGACCAATCTGCTGGTGGCGTGGTATCTGCGGAGGATCGTACAGCATCCCACCTACGACGAGCTGGCCCGGTTCGACTCGCGAATCGATGGCCGGCAACTGCGGGTTGATCCGGCCCGCAAACCGGCCAGCGTGTCCGCCATAGGACGTAACGGCCCGGCGGCCTAACGCCCGTGGTGCCCTCCCCCTCAGCCTTTCCCGCTCACCCCCGATAGCCCATGACAACGCGCCCCCTGACCATTTTCTTTAGTGCCGGCGAGCCCAGCGGCGATTTGCACGGGGCCAATCTGATCGGCGAGTTGAAGCGGCAAGCGCCGGGCTTCCAGGCCATCGGTTATGGCGGGCCTAAGATGCAGGCGGCCGGTTGTAAGCTGCACGCCGATCTCACCGCCCTGGCCGTGATGTGGTTTTTGCGGGCACTGCTGAACATCCACAAGTTCTGGTCGTACCTGTGGCAGGCCGATCGCTGCTTCCGCGAAGAGCGGCCCGACGCCGTGGTGCTGATCGACTTCCCCGGCTTCAACTGGTGGATCGCCCGCCGCGCTAAGGCGCACGGCATCCCCGTTTTTTACTATGCCCCGCCGCAGATTTGGGCCTGGGCCCGCTGGCGGGTAAAGAAGATGCAGCGACTGGTCGACCACGTGCTATGTGCGCTGCCATTTGAACGCGACTGGCTCGTCGAGCGCGGCTGCCGCGCCACGCTGGTAGGCCACCCGTTCTTTGACGAAGTACGCCAACACGACGTGGCTTCGCCCTTCCGCAGCGAAGAGCGCGACGATCAACGTCCGCTGGTGGTCATTCTGCCGGGCTCGCGAACCCAAGAGGTGAAACACAACCTGCCGTGGTTCATCAAAGCGGCCCAGCAGGTGCATCGCCAGGTGCCGCAGGCGCGGTTCGCCATCGCGGCCTTCAAACGCGAGCATGCGGACATGGCGGCCGATATGTTGCACGCCGTGGGCCGCTCGTTCCCGGTTGAGATTCACGTGGGCCGCACGCCGGTGCTGATCGCCCAGGCAACCTGTGCCATGGCCGTTTCTGGCTCGGTATCGCTAGAACTGTTGTACTACCGCACGCCGACTGTGGTGCTGTACAAGATTGGCCGGGCGGGCTATTTCCTCCAGCAGTTCTTCCGCAAGGTGAAGTACATCACGCTCGTGAATCTGCTGTCGGTGAAAGACCCGTTCAATCCGGACATCACGCCTTACCATCCTGGCCAGCCCGACGCGGCCGACGTACTGTTCCCCGAGTACCTGACCTGCTCGGACCGTTCGATCGCCGTGGCCACGCACGTGATTGAGTGGCTGACCGATCCGGCCAAGCGCAGCGCCTGCCGCGAAGCGCTGGGCGACCTGTGCGACCGCGTGGGCCATCCCGGCGCTTGTGAGAATGCCGTGCGGCTGATCCTGGCTGATCTGCAACCGCAGGCTACCGATGCAGCAACGGCCGCACCTGAGCAACCTCAGTCGCAGTTGCCTGCCACTGAGGCGGCGCGTGCGCCCGCTGCCGAAACGCCGGCCAGCCAAACCAAGGTTCACGACGTTCGCCCGCCCCACTTTGCACAGCGCGAAGGCCAAGACACCCACGCCGATGGCACCAAGCGCAAGCAGTGGGAACGGCAGTAGAGCCGACCACCATCTGCAATCTGCACACGCCAGCTAAACTAGCGTAAGCCAGCCACATCGTGCAGACGGTCTTTCAGGGCATTACCGATTCTTTTGCGTCCTGCGCTGCCGACGAGCGCCGGCAACGTTTCAAGCGCACCCATCAATCAACCTTTTGCGGCTTATGTCATCGCCTGCGGTCCATCTTGTACTGGCTGGCGGCGTCACCGGGGGCCATATTTATCCGGGCGTAGCCGTGGTGGAATCGCTGCGCGAGCGGTTGCCCGATGTGCGCGTCACACTGATCGGCACCGGCCGGCCTTGGGAACGCGATGCGGCTAAGGCAAACGCCCTGGACTACCTGGCTGTGCCTTCGCAGCCACTGGGCAAAACACCCCGCCGGCTATTGGGCTGCGTGAAAGAGAACCTGGCCGGGTATTGGCAAGCAGTGCGGTTCTTGCGCCGCGAGCGCGTGACGGCGGTGCTGGGACTTGGCGGGTATGCCAGCGTACCAACGGCCGCCGCGGCAGTGCGGCTCGATCTGCCGCTGGTGCTGCTGGAAGCCAACGCAATCCCCGGCAAAGCCACGCGATGGTTTGCGCGTGCGGCCTCGCACGTCTGCCTGGCGTTTGAAACGGCCGCTGTCGCCCTGCCCCGCCGGGCTTCCATCCTCACGACCGGTACGCCGGTGCGGGCCGGTTTCACGGCCGCCAGGGTTCCTCGCCCGCTGGGCTATTTCAGCCGCGTGCCCGTCGTTGCTGGCGTTTCCAAACATGGCGGCGCAGTAGCCGTTGCGCCGCCACCTTCGTCCAGGCGGCTTGTTGTGCTGGGCGGCAGCCAGGGCGCTGCTCGCTTGAACGAGGCCGTACCAGCCGCGCTCGCCCGGCTTGCGCCACAACTGGCGCAGTGGCAAGTAACGCACATTGCCGGCCCGGAAGGTGTGGAAGCTACAGCACGTTGTTATGCGGCGGCCGGTGTGCAGGCTGAAGTCGTCCCTTACGTGGCCGAAATGCCTAAGCTGCTATTGTCGGCCGATGCCGCCATCAGCCGTGCGGGCGGGGCGAGCTTGGCCGAGTTGGCCGCTGCGGGGGTTCCAGCCGTGCTGTGCCCCTTCCCGTTTGCCGCCGACGACCATCAGCGTCACAACGCCCTGGCGATGCAGGCCGCGGGCGGTTGCCTGCTGGTCGATGAACGCGAGGCCGGCGCGGAACTACCCGGCCGCCTTGCTTGCGCTATTGGTCAACTGCTGGACGATACAACACGGCGGCCGCTAGCTCACGCGATGCGGTTGCAGGCCCAGCCCGATGCCGCCTATCGCATGGCTCGGGCGCTCGAAGCGTTGATCGCGGCGCGGGTCAGTTATCGCCCTTAGTTACCTCGCCGCGCGGCTGGCCGTAGCCTGGGTGCACGCTCTCGCCCCCGGCTCTCGTCTGCCCTCTTGTCCGCACTCTCTGCTACTTCCCCCTCGGCAGCGGTGAGCCCAGCTACTACAGTGGTAAGTAGATTCAGGACGCGGCGCAGCGGGAGAAACGACAACTATGGAGCTACTGGTAGTGGAGGACGACCAGCGGTTGGGCAAAGCGCTCAAACGCGGTCTGGCCGAAGCGGGGCACGAATGCACCTGGGTGCTCAACGGCGAACGAGGGTTGCAACTGGCACGCACGCAGCAGTACGACGCTATCGTGCTCGACCTGCTGCTGCCCGACCAGAATGGCCTGACCATCGTGCAGGCCATGCGCGACGAAGGCAATCAAACCCCGGTGCTGATCCTCACCGCGCTGGGTTCCGTCGATGATCGGGTGCAAGGGCTGCAAAGCGGCGGCGACGATTACCTGGTCAAACCGTTCGACTTTGCCGAACTGCTTGCGCGATTGCAGGCCATCTGCCGCCGCTCGTCGTTCCGGCCTGCTCCGCGGTATCACGTGGGCGACATCGAACTGGATCTCAGCACCCGCAAAGTCACCCGCGGCTCCGTCGAGATCGAGCTTTCGCCAACAGAGTTCAGCATCCTTGAGTTTTTGATGCGGCACGCCGGACACGTCGTCACCCGCAAGATGCTTAACGAGCATATCTGGGGCGAAGACTGGCAAGGCATCACCAACGTGGTCGACGTGCACATCAACCGGCTGCGGCGCAAGCTCGACCGGGGCGGCGAAGACTCGCTGATCCACACCGTGCGAGGCCGAGGCTATGTTTTCCGCACGGCTTAGGCAGGTCGCCCGCACGATCCGTTTCCGCCTGATGATCTGGAACGCCGCGGTGGTGGTCGTGACCGCGGGTTTGACGCTGGTGGGCATGCAGATTGGCGTCCGCCGCGCGCTGCTGCACGAGGTCGACACCTTTCTGCTGGACGACGTGCACGCCCTGATGGAGTCGGTACTGGCCGATAGCGGCAGTTTCACGGTCCAGCCCCACAAGCGATCGCCCTCATGGCTCCAGCGGCACGGTCACGGCCGGTTCGTCACGCTGCTGGATCGCCAGGGCAACTTGGTCTGGGCCAGCGACGATCAACCCGAAGACCTGCCCTTCCCCTTGCCGCTGAAGGATTTTGGTCCCGGCTATGTCGGCGGCTACCGGATCGCCCAGCGGACGATGAACGACGACATGGGCCGGCAACTGATTGTGCGGGTGGGCATCCCGCGCACGGTGCTCGACGAAGATATCCGCCGCGTCGATTTTCTGGCGCTGGTGGTGGCGACGATCGCCTTGGCGGTAGCGCTACCGCTGGGATATTGGCTGGCCCGGCGAGCGGTGCGTGTGCTGGGCGAGATGACCCAGCGCACCAGCGATCTGCGGCCCATGCGGCTGGACGAGCGGTTGCCGGTTCGCGGCACGGGCGACGAACTCGATCAACTGGCCGCGACGATCAACGACCTGCTTGACCGCATCGCCTCGTACTTGAGCCGGCGGGTGGACTTTGTGGCCAATGCCGCGCACGAACTGCGGACGCCGGTGGCCGCGATCCGCAGCACGGCGGAAGTGGCCCTGGGCGCGCCCCGTTCGCAGGTGGAATACGAGCAGTTTCTGGCGGACGTGGTCGAGGAATGCTCGACGCTGGAATACCTGGTCAACCAACTGCTCTTGCTTTCCGAGGGCGACGCCCAGCGACTGCGTGTTCATTGGCAACGGCTGTCGCTGGACGACATCGTCAACCAGTGCTGCGACATGTTTGAAGCCTCGGCCGAGTCGCTTCAGTTGGAAATGCACGTATCCACCGTGCCGACCGTAGTGGAAGGCGGCAACCGGCACCACTTGCGGCAAGTGCTCAACAACCTGGTCGACAATGCGATCAAGTTCACGCCACCGGGCGGCCGCATCGACATCCAACTGCGGCACGATGCCGGCGAGCAACACGCGGTGCTGACCGTGGCCAACACCGGCCCGGGCGTCGATCCCGAAGGGGTGAGCCGCATCTTTGAACGCTTCTACCAGGCCGACAAGTCGCGGCAGCGTGACCAGAACCGGCGCGGCACCGGCCTGGGCTTGAGCATTTGCAAAACCATCGTCGAAGCGCACGGCGGAACCATCACGGCCGAAAGCGTGCCCGACGAGCTGACGACCTTTACGGTGCGTCTGCCGTTGGCTCCGTAAGAACGGCGCTCTCGAACGTGATGGTTCACACCTGCGTGCCTTGGTTTTGCGTGCCACGACGCTGTGAGCCATGCGATTACGACATCGGCGTCGTCATACAGGTACGCGTCATATCAATACGTGTACCCGGTTCGTGGTCCGCACAGGGAGCCCCCCTCTAGAAGTCAAGCTGGGCCCGCACGCCGAAGATGCTGCACGCACTGGCGCCATTGATCGGGCTGTCGAGCCACGACCGCACATACTGAAACTGGAACTTCGTGTGCGTGTTCAAGTACCAGTTCAGCCCGAAGGTGATATCTTCCAGTCGGCCGCCGCGAACATTGTTGTCGTTCAGGTCGATGTACGACCAGCGCGTGGCTACCTCCCAGGCCCCCCAGCCGTTGGCGCCAAAGTTTTCGTCCGGGTCCACGCCATCGAACACGCCCTGGCTGCGATTGTATTCGCGGCGTTCGCCGGTCAGAACATACGAAGCCTGGGCATACATGCCGGGGAACGTGAGGCTCGGCCCCACAATCTGGTCCACCATGGCATACATCAGTTCTGACTGAAGCACCAGGGAACCAAACGACTGGGCCAGTTCGAAGCCGACCACTTGGTAGGTGTGACTAGGCACCGGGCCGGTATCGACGAAGAACGGCACCGGGAAATCCACATTGCGGAAATCCAGTTGCGTGAAGCCTACTTCCGGCGGCGTCCGAATCTCGGTGAAGCCGGTCGACGGCTCGTTCCAGGTGTACCCAAACCCGACGTGCGTGTTCTGGTTGCTTTCGGGATCGGAGAGCAGGAGCCCCGTGAACCGCGTACTCATGCCGTAGCCGTCGTCGCCGGAGACGTTGCCGAACACGTCGGTCGGAAATCGGTAGCCTGAGACGGCCCAGGTCATACGTTCATCGAGTGCCGTGTCATAGAACCCGATGCCCGTCTGGCGGAACGGAACAAACGCGAACGGCAATGCCCGCTCGAAGAACGTCAGCTCGCGGACACTGGTCAGGGCGTCCATGCTGAACGGTTGCCGCCACTGGCCCACGCGGAAATGCCCAAAGGGCAGATCGCTGATATCCATGTACACGTCCATGAAGCTGGGCCGGCCTGGGAACGCAAAGTCGAACTCGATCATGTACGACACGTTCTCGGCCACGTTGCCCTTGGCTGCCAGGCGAGCCCGGCGAAAGTCCAGCACGTCGTGAACGCCAGAGACGGCTTCGCGGTTGGCGGAGTCCTGCGTGAACCACAAAGCATCGGCCTGGAAGAAGCCGGTCACAGTAATGGAGGGATACTTCGATTTCGTCTGGCAGTTGCACGGATTGTTGCTCGATGAGTTGCAACCGCAACTGGGACAGGTGGGGTGGTTGTGGCTGTCGCAGTCGGCACAGGCTTGATTCGTGCTGCCGCTGCTGGCTTGCAGGTTGGTGGAGAAGCTGTGGAGGTACTCGGTCAGTTCGATGCCTTCGCTCCGCGGCGGCGCAGGCGCGGGGGGCGGGGGCATCGGTTGGCTGGCCGCGGGGCTTAACTGGGGCGTTGGCATCGTCGCCGGCACGCCAGGCTGGGTCTGCGCGGCCAGGGGCGTGGCCACCGCCCAGCTTGCTGCCCAGGCTGCGTGGATTGCAAGCAGCCCAAGCATGCTCCAACGTGCTCTCCGCTGAACTTGTTGCATGACGATTATTCCTTAAGGAGGAGTTGTGCCGGTTCTGAGGGTTGTATCGGCCCATCGGAGGTAGTGCGTCCAATCCTCAACATGACGATTCATACATGGTGCCGCCCCGGCGGCAGCCAATGGGGCCTGAGACACCAGGCCAGTCGCCGCTTTCTGCCGAGCTTGCCTATCCCCCCGGTGCGGTTGACCATTCGCCGGCTGGCGCTCTATGCTTTTGCTGGAAATGAGTTAATCTCTGATTTTGACGTAGCTGCGAACCTCGCAGGGTAGTGGGGTTGCGCGCTGCGCTTTTTTCGTTGTGCGGCATGGCCAAACCGGCCTGCCCGCATCTGGTATTGCCAGACAGCATGGTCGCCCCTTTCCCGGGCGGCACCTTGATCGAGGAACCTTTACGTGGCCGGGACTTGCGTCGTTGGATTGCAATGGGGTGACGAAGCCAAGGGCAAGATCGTTGATCTGCTCACCGAGTCGCACGACATCGTCGCCCGCTATCAAGGCGGTGCCAACGCCGGGCATACCGTCGTCACGGGAGGCCAAACATATAAACTTTCGCTGATGCCTAGCGGCATTCTCACGCCCGGCGTTCAGTGCGTGATCACCGGCGGCGTGGTCCTGAACCCGGCCAGCCTGCTGGGCGAGATCGACGGCCTGCTCGAGCGCGGCGTGAAGGTCGATTCCAACCTAATGATCAGCGACCGGGCCCACGTGATCTTCCCCTGGCACTTTGAGGAAGAACGCGTGCGGAACCTGGGCGCGTGCGATGCCGAGGGCATCGGCACCACGA
>Ga0182738_1006886_pt1 | contig 11692 bp, 9 predicted proteins | sample eDN5th30CBELigMG_FD_128876 | JGI IMG/M metagenome (GOLD analysis project Ga0182738, IMG submission 128876) | Enriched Miracle-Growth compost microbial communities from Emeryville, California, USA - eDNA 5th pass 30_C BE-Lig MG (version 2)... ...
CATCCTGGTGATAAAGAAAAAGGAAAGAGATTTGAGGAAATGATCATTCGGGTTCATAAGAAAGTTTTTGATTCGATGTATTCTGGAAATTACGTGAGCTATAAAAAATATGATTTCTGTATCTGTAGTATGTTTGATGATGACTTGTAAAATTCTCTCGAATTAGTATCTTTTTCGTAGGAATAAAATGTCTATTTAAACGCAAGGGTTTAATATTATCATCACGCCTTCTCGATATCACAAGTCATTCCCAATAATTCTTTTTCAAAACCATCCCTCTTCTTCACAAAGGACTTCTTTTTTATTAAAATTTTTTCCCCTCTCTCTCTCAGAAAGAATGCCTTTTCACCATTTTATATTCTTTCCCTCGTTCGCAAAATATAGTACACTAACACTAAAATAAAAGTTTTTTTTTACAATCCTCAGGTAACTTCCAAGACGTTTTAATTATTTTTTTAAGTGCCCTGGCTTGAGCATATTCATTAGGCTTACTCATACTATGTCTTACCAACCTGACTCTACTCCCAAATCCGCGTCTTCCAATTCCCTTGGTAACCCAATCACCTCTATCTCTCCCTCTCACCTTCCTAGACATTGCTACTCTCAAACAACGGCGTTATCAATACAAAGCATTCCGTCAAAACTTCTTTGGGAATAATAGCGATGGTTTTAAAAAGCTTGTATCTCCTTTTGTTCATCCCCTTCTTTAGCTGGAAGCGACCTTGCTGGGCCTGGTTTACAAGGCAAACAAGACTTTCCAGCATCCGAACGCTCTTATTCTCCCATTTCTTCTGCTCGCAATGGCAATGTGAATATCCCTCTTATGCCCCATTCTTCTCTATTTACCAATAAAGATAAAGAAACCTCTTCTTTCCATCAACAACGAATGACTTCAGGTACCGTGGAAACTGAAATCCCCCTCATTATTTTTCAGAACCGAATGAAGCTCTTAAATTTGTTTCGACTCCAAAAGGCAATCATTCTCCCAGTAAAACCCTTGCTGAGTAATATTTTCATGTCTCAATGTGCGAAATAACCTCCTTCTTAGCCTCAGTCCCACAAGAAATCCATTTTATAAAACCCACCTCACCCCACGGGCAAGTGACTCATTAAATCCATCAGATTGGCTTGAAACCATGGAAAACGAAATCTCCAATCTTCAATCTATGAAACAAGCACCCATGACTCCAGAATCCAAACGTTACACTACGCCTAGTATCTTTCAAAAGGATTTACAAAACTATAGAGCTGCACGTCAAAGTGCCAAAGTTGCTAATGATCACCTTGAAAATTTCCGGAATAGGACCCAGGATTCTGGGTCTCGTTCCCTAGATCCTTACAGAGTGAATACAAATCAAACAATGGACTCAGATTTTGCAAGGACTCTCGATAATAATGAACGCAGAGGCTTTCTTTTAGAACATTTCTACAGAAGAAACAACCTTGAGGTTCCTGAAGAAGATGAGAGTCCTTCTGATGAGCTTGATGTTCGTAAGAACTCCAAATCTATGAAACACAGTCTTGACCAACATGTTCGACGGAAAGACAAACCTAATCCTATGCATGATTTGCTTAAATCTCAAATCAAAAAGAGGACTAATCCTCTCCTTAAAACTCCAGAAAGACCTACTAACTATAAAGTCGAACCGTTATTTGATAAAAATGTCCTCTCCAAAACTGAACAAACTTCTTCTACCACAGCTATGCCCACTACCTCGACCTCTACTACTGCTAAAAAATCGGCCTCAGATAGCTTCAAAAACTCATTCAAAGCCCTCAAAGCAGAATTAAACAAGGGAGTGAGAGATAATTCTGAAACCAGAACGGTCCCAGTTTCTGGGAAAGATTCAAAGAGACTTCTTACTGATGTCACCGCTATCGAAGAGCCTCAAAAACTTCGTGCTCAAAAAGTCATCTCTGAAGAACAGCCCAATTATAGTACCCCTTTTACTCCTGATAAAACCAAAACTATCCAGATCCCAGGATCTCCTGGCATGACAGAATCTCAAAGCGGAACTTCCTTAAACTCCTCCTCTGCCAAAAAACTTCAACTCAATAACATCAACAAGCCTCTTCCTTACACGATTGCGAGTAATTCTGGCTCCGTAAAAACCTCTCCAAAAGGCCGACCAAAAGCTGCTTCTAATGCTACAGTCGCAAATAAACCAAATCCCTCATTGATTGGAACCCCAAAAAGTATAAAGACTATTGAGAATAAAACTTCGTACACAACTCTCAAAAAACCTTCGACTTATAATCTCACAAGTGTGCCCAGTGGAGGCAGTACTGCATATACTGCAAGTATTGGCGATACAGAGAATCCAACAAATACTCATCAGACTGAGGCTACTCTTCCAAAGGCAGGAAGCATAGTGAATACAGAAACTAATGAAGCAAACAGTAGCAATGGAGAAAGTTTCTTTAAGACCTGGACTCCAGGAAGCTATGCAGCAAATAAAGCAAAGAAATTAGAGATGAGTGCTTTGAAAACATTGTTGCAGAAAGAAGCAAAGGAAAAGCAACATCATGAAATTGTGAATACAGCAGCCGGAGGAGTAGAAAGTTATGAATCTGAAAGAGCCAGTAGCCAGAAACCCAACAAGAATGAAAGAGATAGTTCATTAGGAAAACAAGCCGCTGCTAACAGTAATAATCTCAAAGAAACTGTTGTTGAGGTGAAAAAGGGAGGAATAGCTGAAGCAGCTTTAACTTATGATCATTATGGGTTCAAATCTGCCAATAATAAAAATGACCCAACTGCTTATAAGAAGCACTCTGTTGATAAAAGTTCTAATTTGAACAGCTTGAAATCAAGTCAACTTATTGAGCAAAAAGTCCAACCAAAAGAGACCAATAAAGAGCGCTCAAAGGATAAAACTCCACAAAGAGCCCCTCGAAAAAATAGCGGAGCTTCGACTGTTATCGTTTCTGGTCTCGATGCTGATGCTGCCAAGAAAGGAAATGATGCTGCTGCGACATTGAAACCAAAGCCTAGCTATTCTAATCAGTTTATAAAGAGTATAAAAATTGTTGATGTGACTTTGAAAGAACAAAAAGAAATCAATCTCAATGAGAAAAAATCCTTGACTTTACAAGCTAAGGACCTCAAGGAAATGCAGTTGCCTAAAAAGAATTCCAAAGAAATTCGTAGCAGCAAGCAGTCTCGAGATTGGAAAAATCCTACTGAGCTAAAAATTGTCAACGTTGAAGTGCCTCCTGCGACATCTAATGAAAAGTCTCTGAGTAACCTCGATATCGCTTTCAATGCCAAAGCTTCCCTTCAACAAATTCCTAATGAAGAACCTGAACAGCATGGAGTGACTTCGCCACAACAACAGCCTCATCAAATTCCTGCAGCAAAGACTGTTGAGCATAAGTCATCGTCTGTTAAAGAATCTCATGATAAAAAACATAAAGGTAAAGGTTTTTGACTGAAAACTAATCTCTAATTATTCTTCGTAGGTTCATCAACAACAACGAAAAAAGAAGAAAAAGGAAAACATCATACAACGGCCAAGAAATACGAGACAAAGAGTGAGGCAATTACGCCTGTAAAATCCAACTCAAGATTGAAGAATATTACGATTCCATCAACTGTTCTCAAGACTTTAGGTCTTGGGTTAAATAGTAGAAACCCTAAATCTACTCTAGTTACTGGAGAAAAAACTAAAGCCAAATAATTACATTGCTTTAAAAGAAAAAGTTTGAGAAGCTGTATCATTATTTTTAGTGTATAAAATATTTCGAAAAATTACTGTTTTTGAGAAAAAAGAGTGATAAATTTTTGTGATGAATAAAGGAGATCGATAAAGATGATTTCCTCAGAAGTTTTATGCTATGAAAAAGTTTTTTGATAATAAATTTTATTCGTTCGTATTCCCACTTATATAAACGTTTAGTTCTTTTTGATAGTTTTTTACTTTGCTTTGTTGTATCTATTGTGTGTTTGTGGTATTTTTTAATGAAGAATTATTTTTTATTTATAAAATAAAATTTGAGAAAATACATTTGCAAACATCAAATATCTCCGATTTTGGAATCTAAGCAAAGAAGGATCCACTTTAGGTTGGTGACTTTTCAGCTTTAGAATGTGGGAATGCGATTATGAAACTCACTCTATCACCCTTTTTTCCTTCGAACGTGTTGATTTGGGGTTTCTCAGTTTATGGTTGATATAATTGGCAAGAAAAAAACCCTTTTAGTTTTTAATTATTATTTGCCTGAATATTAGGGAATCAAAAAAATTTGAAGAGTTCCAATATCAAAAGTTTTTGACAAATTTCAATATAATTCAATTTCTTGAATTTTAAATTTCCATAAATTCTGAAGCCGGGATCGTCTTGAGGATCAAGACAAGGCTTGAAATCAGATAAAAAGTTTCGTTCTCAAGGATTTTAGAAAAATTAGAATTTTCATTAAAATGAAAGAAAAAAAAGTAGAGAAAAAATTTTTTTCATGCCAGACTCGATGCTGTTTTTCTTTTTGATAAGAAATCTTTGGTCCAAGATCTTCGTGAGAATTTTTGAGATTTTATTTTTTCCTAAAAAATTTTTTTGAAAAATTCTTTTTTTCAAAAATATTATTTTCACCAAAGGTATCATCAGCTCTTTAAAGAGATCAATTTTTCCAAAAAATCTCCTCGCAAAAAAATCTATTTCATAAAAGTATCATTAACAAATCTTAGGTAAGTAAATTTATTGAGAAAAAACATCATCAAATATCTTTTGGATATTTTTATTTTACCTCCAAAACACCCCTTTAATAATATCACACACTTTAAAATTAAAAACCGTTTACCCACCATTTCAAACCCTCTATCTCTTTAAGTCTCTACCTCATATTTTCTTCATATCATCAAACTTATTTCCTCTCTTATTCTCTCTCTCTCTAAGTCATTTACTCATTCCTAACGATCTCAATCTTCTTCTAAATTTCAAATCATCAACTCATCTCGTTTATCTTTATCTTCTTTTTCAGAGTCCAGAAACAACATTTTCAAATTTCCTTTGTCTTCTTTTCTTTGCTCCTTCCAAATCTCAAAGTTTGAACTTTGACACCCCTAATTTTATAAAACTTAAATAAGATCACTTCTCATGTGATCTTCGTAAAAATTCTGCTGTTTTTTATTCAAACTCTTCAGGGTGTTTTCAATTATCACGCTCCCAAAGGAGAGAAAATAGGCTTCCATGCCTCGAGCTTCAGCTCCTTTTTTTCCCTCAAAATTGAAGGAAAAAAATTCTTCTCCTAAAAATGACTAAGAATCCTAAAATTCCCTTTGCCTTTAAATATCTCTCTAAATTATTTTAAAGACAACAAGGAAAAAAATCAAAAGCTATCTTTTAAAAAAGAAAAGAACAAATACAAGGAAGAACATTTTTTTTAGAAGAATTTTTTACAAAAAAAAAAAATCCCCAAATCAAATTTCTAAATTTCTCAACTCAACATCTCATTCGACAATATCCGATATCTTAGTAGTTAAAACTGATTACAACAGGAGATTTGTTTTTAATTTTCAAAATTGCCAATAAGCGCTAAATTTAAAACTAATCCTTGAAACAAATTTTTTGAGCTTTAATGCACATCAAGGAAGTCATCATCGACGGCTTTAAGTCCTACGCTACCAGAACTGTCATCTCCGGCTTCGATGCTCAGTTCAACGCCATCACCGGTCTTAACGGCTCCGGAAAATCCAATATTCTCGATGCCATCTGCTTTGTCCTCGGCCTCAGTACCCTCTCTTTGGTAGCTCTTTCTCCCTTTTTTCGCTCTTTTTAACCTTTTCCAAGGCCAGAGTCACCTCCTTGCAAGAGCTTATTTACAAATTCGGTCATGCTGGTGTCACCAAGGCTTCAGTCTCTATTACTTTTGATAATACTGATAAGAAGCTCAGTCCTATTGGTTTTGAATCTTATGACTCAATTATTGTGACCAGACAGGTAAGACTGAAGGGAAAATGAGGTAATAATGAGAGTAGATTAGTGGAGGAAAGAGCAAATATTTGTTGAATGGACATAATGAAAGTAATCAAAGAATCAGAAATATGTTCAAATCTGTCGGCTTGAATATTGATAACCCTCATTTCTTGGTTGCTCAAGGTAGAATCACCAAGGTTATCAACCTCAGACCTGCTGAATTGATCAGTATGCTGGAAGAAACTGCCGGTAAAAAGAATTTTGACAAGATGATTTTTCTAAAAACCCATTTCTTAGGTACTTCTTTGTATAATGAAAAGAAGAAGGAGTCTTTAAGAATTATCGAAAAGAAGGAAGAAAAAGTGAAAGAAATGAATGATCTGCTCAAGACTGATATCGAACCCCAAATGGAAAAACTTAGAAAAGTAAGATATAGTTTTAAAGAAAATTCAAATTTTAATCCCGTTCCATAGGAAAGAGAAGTGTATTTGCAATGGAAATCTGGCCAAATCGAATTAGAAAAAGTCCAAAGATACGTCAGAGCCTACGAATACTATGAACAAAAGAAGGTCTTGGAAGACAGAAGATTAGAACTGGCCAGTTTAAGATCAAAGGAACAAGAAGTTCAAAGATGGTTGAATGACAATGTCACCAAGAAGAGAAAGTTGATGGAAGAAATTGAGGAATATAGATCAAAGAGAACTGACAATATGTACGAGAACTTCAGCGAATTGGAAGGACAAGTCAAGCTTAAGAAGAAAGAAATTGCTGATTTAGAAACTGAGCTCAAGAATCTCAACAAAAACATCAAGGAATCTGAAAAGGAAAAGGACGCTATTGAAGGAACTATTGCTGAATTGGAAGCCAGCATTGTGAGAATTGATCAGAAACTGATCTACTTGGACTCCAACATTGAAAAGCAAACCAAACAATTGAAGGAAAGAAAGGAGCTGTATGAAAATAACGAAAGACAATTAAAGTCTCTTCTCAACAACAAAGACAAGGTTGGCGCTGAAGATGCTTCTTTCTTGCTTGACAAGCAAATCAAAGAAAGAGAAACTCATTTGAGTAACGCTGAATCTGAAATCAAGCAATATGAAACCAAGAAAAGACACTCTGAACAAGAATTGGAACAATTGAAATATTCTGTTGAAAACACTATTGCCAACACCAAACATACCCAAAGCGAAATTGAACAATTGAACGCTGAAGTCGAAAAGCTCCGCAAAACCATGGACAGTATTTGAAGATTTCTTTTTCTCTCAATAACCTTTCTATAGAATATGACGTCTCACAAGAAGAATACCAAGATTTGGTCGACGAAAAGAGAAAGCACGAAGAAGAATGCCAATTCTTATCCAGAAAACTCGATGAAGAACTCCAAAGAAACTCCTCCTTCAAGCTCTACGTATAATATATCTCTTGGAAAACCCCTAATAATCCCTTATAGTACCGCTACCCTGAACCTAATTTCGATACTCGTCGTGTTAAAGGAAGAGTTTTTCACCTCTTTAGCGTCAACGATCAACAATTCATTAAAGCTCTTGAAGCTATTGCCGGAAGCAGATTGTACCATATTGTCGTGGATAACGAGCAAACTTCCAAGTTATTGTTAAAGAGAAACAGTTTTAATGGACACGTTAATCTTATTCCCAACAACAAGATTGTTTCCAATACAATTCCTCAAGAAGCTGCTGAAAGAGCCAAGCAAATCGCCCAAGAAATGAACGGAGATGCCGCCCCTGCTCATACTTTGATCAGGTACGATAGAGAACTTCAACCTACAATGGAATCCGTGTTTGGTGGTGCTATTATTTGCAGCTCAACTGAAATTGCCAAGAGAGTTGCTTTTGACCCTAAAATCAGAAGAAAGTGTGTTAATCTTGAAGGAGATGTCTTTGATCCTTCTGGTACTTTGACTGGTGGTTATCAAAACATGAATGCTTCCACTTTGACCAAATACAATGAATATAGACGTATTGAAAATGAATATAACGAAAGACGTCATAAGCTCAAGAGTATTGATGATAAGTGTGAGAAATACAAGAGAACTTTGGAAGAATTCCAAGGCCTTAGAAATGACTGCGATCTTAAAGTCCACAAATTAGATCTCTTGGATAAGAAATTGAAGGGAAATACCTCTAACAAGAGCCAAGAAAAGATGCAAAGTCTTGAAGATTCTATCAAGGATCTCAAGGAACATATTGAAGAATTAGTCAGAGAAAGACAAGAATTAGAAGCTGAATTGGACAATTTGAGAAGAGATAAGGCTTCTACAAGCAAAGGACAAAAGAGCACAAAGGATATTTTGACTGAGCAAAATGAGAAATTCAAGAGAGAATTAAATAGAGTTCAAGAAGATCTCAAGAGAAATAAAAATGAAAAGACCAATATGGAAGTCGAGAGGGAAGATGCTGAACATGAATTGGCTCGTAAGAAGAAAGGTCTTGTTGATGAAACCACCACCATCGAGAAATATAACAAGAACTTTGATAAAATCACCAAAGAACTCGAAAAGACCAGAAAAGCTTACTACAAAGCTGACGTAAGATGAGTTATTAAATGGCTTTATTAACCAATTTTGCATAGGAGGAAAAGAGAAAGCTTGATAAGACAATCTCCAATGTCGATTCTAAGGTCACCCATAACGAAGAACAAATCGTATTTATAAATTTGAAGATAATCTCTCACCACCCCCATAGAAACATATTGACCAAGAGAATGAAGATTATGATAAGGAAAAGAAGAGAATTGAAGGCCAAATGAATAGATACAACAGAGAAGTTAAAGAAGCTCAAGATAGCGTCTTCAACATGGAAAAGGTCCTTCCTTGGCTCGTCCAAGAATACGAAAACTTCGGTATATTCTTTCATCCAGCATCCCTTTGCTCATTCCCATCATAGGTATCCCAGGATCAGAATTTGACTTTGAGAGAGCAGATGTCGAGGCCGAAAAGAACAGATTCGATAATCTCAAGAAATACCAAGACAGTTTATCAAAGCGTGTGAACATGAAGGTCGAGGCAATGAGTGATAAGGTCGAGAAGGAGTACAAGACTTTGCTTGAAAAGAGAATGATCCTTGAAACTGACAAGCATACCCTCAACAGTAACATTGACGAGCTCGATAAGAAGAAGCAAGAAGCTTTGGACACCTGCTGGGTTGCTGTTAATAAGGATTTCGGCAAGATCTTCTCCACTTTGTTGCCTGGAGCCTTTGCTAAAGTTCAACCTTTGCCTAATAAGCAGATCTCTGATGGTTTGGAGTTGAAGGTCGCTTTTAATGAAACGTGGAAGCATAGTTTGTCAGAGTTGTCTGGTGGTCAAAGATCTTTGTTGGCTTTGTCCTTTATGCTTGCTCTCTTGCTCTATAAGCCCGCTCCTCTTTATATTCTGGATGAAATCGATGCTGCTTTGGATCTTTCTCACACTCAAAATATCGGTAAGAACTTGTCTTTTAAAAAAATTCTTATCCATAATAGGTTCAATGATTAGTTCTCATTTCCCACAAAGTCAATTTATCATTATTTCATTGAAGGAAGGCATGTTTAATAATGCTAATGTGTTGTTCAAGACATCATTTGTTGATGGTGTTTCTCGAGTTGATAGAATTGTGTTGAAGGAAAAAGGCAACAAGAAAAAGAAGGATGCCATGAATATTGAAGGCTAATCGATAAAATTTACTTTGAGTTTTGTGTAAATAGTTCTAGGGAAATGAATGTATAAGGTTTTATATAGATATAATCATCATATATAGACTCTCTATATATCTCTATCGAAATCTATAAAGAAGAAAGAATTATCATACTTTACCATTTTCGATTTTGTTTGCTTTGCTTTTAAAATAATCATCATTTAAATCAAGTTTCCAACAATAAATTACAGTAATTCCTTATACAATGTCAGTAGTATTTTTGAGATCTCTTGGAAAAATCAAATGATAATCATACCTTTTAAACGCTATATAATTCCCAGCAATCACCATCTCTCCCATTTTCTCATAAGTCTTCATCAAGATCTCTTCATACTCTTTCGATTTCTCCTCATCATGTTCCCACACCGGCCTCAACCAATCTCTTAACTCATTCCGATACTCAATATCCATCGTTAATGGCCTCAATCTAAAATTCTCCAGCCTTCTTTTATGCTTCCACCGAATCTCATCCAAATCTTTCAAAAATCCTTGCACCATCTCTTCCTTCCCTGGCAACTTTAATTTCCCTTCAATTATCACTTTAACAATCATCGTCTGAAGCTCATACGTGGTTAAATTCAACGGTGAAGCATCAGTAAATCCCACAAAGAAAATATCTGGTTCTCTTATACAAATCATCCTCTTATAAACCGGCCCAAAAAATCTCTTCCTTATCGGATTTATATCAAAATCCACCAGTTTATCCTTCTCAAAATCCAAAAATGGCAAGTTAAACTGATATCCTGTACCCAATAATATCGTCTCAACCTCCTCAATACTCCCGTTTGTTATCTTCACCTGCTTCTCTCCTATCACTTCCTCTATCTCTCCTTCTATTATTCTCAACTTTCCTGTCTGAATAAGCCCTTCGAAATCTTTTGCTTTTCCCAAATAATTTACTTTCCTTCCCACTAAAACCACCTTCCCAACGCTCTGTGGGCCCAAATACGGATTTGCCAGTAATTGAACCACAATATCTATTGCAGACATTCCTGCTCCGAGTACCATAATTCGATGCCCTTTGAGGAAATCAGCATCTGGGCTTCGAAAATCCTTTGCTGGGATCATCTTGCCTTTGAATTTTGTTATGCCTTTTATTGGAGGAATATATGGCTTGCTATTATGTCCTGTACAAAGAACAACATAATCAAAAGAAGAATATTTGTATTCAAGCTGAGCCTCTTCTTCTTGTGACCAGGTCGCTGTTTTTACTACGAATTTCCTTTCTGTTGAGACTTGAGCTTGTTCTTCTGGAGTGAGATTTCTCCATAAGCGAACAGATTGGACCAAGGTATTCAGATTAAAGCAATGTCTGAGGTCGAATCTGGTGATATAAGCATCGAGGTATTCTTTATGTTGAGCGATATTTATAAAGAGAGGAATGTCAGGATGAAGATCTTCATGACTAAAGTCTTTGTGGGACATGAAAAAATAAGGAACATTGGTCATGAGATAAGGATATAAAGAGCCGTGAAAATGACTGTTTAGATGATAGTAAAGGTCTTTCCTTTTATCTGGGTCGAATTTTAGGTCAGATGCATTTTTCTCATTGTAATTCCAGAGACCTCCGATGTCATTAGTTGCTTCAAAGACTGTGATTTCAGCATTTGGGATTTCGGAAAGATGCCTAGCGGCCATGATTCCAGATGGTCCTGCTCCAACGATACAGATCTTCTTGATTGTTTGTTTCATTTTTAATTGAATGGGGATTTGTCAAATTTATTGTCGGAAATTAAAGTAGTATTTTTGGATTTTTATCTGATGATGGGTTTTTAAAATGAGAAAGTATTCGTCTTCTTAACAAAACAGTATATGAACCAAAAACTAAAAGACAAGATTTTTTCGAGATTTTTTTTTTCAGTTCATTTTTAGACCTTTTTCATAGTATTAATTTGGAATTCAAATAACTTTTTATATACTCTTCCCTCTTTAGCAACCAACTCTTTATGTGTGCCTTCTTCCACGATTTTACCTTCATCCATCACCACAATCTTATCACAGTTTATGATTGTTGACAGTCTATGAGCGATCACAATCACTGTTCTATCTCCCAGTGCCATCAACTCATCGATCGCCTTTTGTACTTTA
>Ga0182738_1006888_pt1 | contig 11684 bp, 11 predicted proteins | sample eDN5th30CBELigMG_FD_128876 | JGI IMG/M metagenome (GOLD analysis project Ga0182738, IMG submission 128876) | Enriched Miracle-Growth compost microbial communities from Emeryville, California, USA - eDNA 5th pass 30_C BE-Lig MG (version 2)... ...
CGGAGACGAGGCTGAGCTGCGGGATCACGGCTGCGGCGGTCCCCAACAGAAGCACGATCGCGGCCGCTGCGGGAAGCGCCGGCAGCCGTTCCCGTCGTCGCACGGCACCGACCGCCAGGGCGAACGCCAGCGTCCACGTCACGGCCTGCACCGCGACCTGGCTCGCCACGAGCACCACGGTCTCCCACATGGTGTCTTGATCCTGGCACAGCGGGGGTCAGGCTGAGCGGCGGCTTTTCACCAGGAAGGCGATGCCCAGGACCGCGAAGACGGGAATGAGGGCGAGCGCGCCGAACGGCAGCAGCAGGATGAGCGCCGGCCCTCCGACGATCGCCGTCGCCGCGAAGCACAGCACGGCGAGGGGCCACCCGACGATCCCTGCCCGCCGACCGCTCGTGGCGAGCAGGGCGAACCAGCCCGACATGGCGAGCACGGGCACGGACAGCATCCCGTTTCCCAGCAGCGCCGCCTGAATCGCAGCCTGTTGGACCACCGTGTCGTCGGTGATCTCCGCGATGTTGGTCGCATACAGGCCGTAGGCGGTCAAGGTGCCCGCGGCCGCTCCCATCCACCCGAACCCTGCGATGACGCCGAGCACGACGCCGACGGCGGACGGGAGGCTCGGCGCTGCACCTCGAGCCGCGTGCAGACGGAAGACGGCGAGCGCCAGGACGACGGTCGCGACACCGATGGCGGTGAAGACGGCGAGCTCGGCGGGGACGAGCGCGCGAAGAGCGAAGAGGTCGGAGGCGATCGGGTATCCGCCGGCGCCTTCAATGGGCGGCTGCACGACGAAGACGACGATGGGCTGGAAGAGGTAGGCGGCGGCGGCGATCAACGCCGCGATCCCTGCAGATCGGTAGAGGCGCCGCGTGGACACGCGCGTGGCGGCAGACGGCGTCGCCGCCTGCGCGGGAGTGGTGGTCTCAGTCAACGGTCGATCCTTTCGAGGCTCCGCAGCTGCGGTGGATCGATCGTCGATCCCGCTTCTCCCAGGCGACCAGTGAGTGGTCTTCCCGACTCGGGCGGCGCGTGGTCTTCCCGATTCCGGCGGAGGGCGGGCGGCGGGCGCGTGCGGCGGGCGCGGTGTGCAGAGGCGGGCGGCGCGTGCGTAACTCCTCCAGATCGGCGCGCGCGGCGCGCGATCGGCTGCTTGAGCCGCTGCGCCGACGGAAATGGAGGAGTTGCGCACGCGCGTGCGCCCGGAAGGCACGGCTGGTCGCGGACCACTCCCCTGGTCGCGGAGGGCACGGCGTCGCGCGGGTCAGGAGCGGATCGGGGTGCCCTGGTGGAAGCGGAGGACCGGCGTTGTGCCGCCGACGTCCCACAGGGACGAGTGCCGGCTGCCGCCCGCCGGTGTCGTGATGCGATAGGTCACGAGGATGAGCGCCGGACCCACCTCGCGGAACGACCATTCGTCGGCGTCGGGCGCCACGCGCCCCTGTTCGGCGGCGAGCGCGGCGACGATGTCGTCCTTCGTCCACAGGCGTCCGGATCGCCCGATCTCAACGAAGTCCGGGTGCAGGAGCTCGCCGACCCGGACGCGATCGCGACGCACCGCTTCGTCGAGGAGCGCGAGCTCTGCGGTCCTCACCGCCGCGTACCGGTCGTCACGCCCGGTCATCTCAGCGCACCAACCGCCGCGAACTCGTCGGCGTCGCTCGTCTCCGCTCGCACGGGGAACTCCATCCGCTCATGGTGCCAGAGCGGCCGTCGGCGTCCTACCCGAAGTCGCCCGGTGCCATGTCGGTGAACCGGGAGAAGTGGCCCTGGAAGGCGACGGTGATCGTGTCGGTCGGGCCGTTGCGGTGCTTGGCGACGATGAGGTCGGCCTCACCCGCGCGAGGGCTGTCCTTCTCGTAGGCGGCCTCGCGGTGCAGAAGGATCACCATGTCGGCGTCCTGCTCGAGCGAACCCGACTCACGCAGGTCGGAGAGAGCGGGCTTCTTGTCGGCACGCTGCTCGGGACCACGGTTCAGCTGCGAGAGCGCGATGACCGGCACCTGCAGCTCCTTCGCGAGGAGCTTGAGAGCGCGGGAGAACTCCGAGACCTCCTGCTGACGCGACTCGACGCGCTTGCCCGACGTCATGAGCTGGAGGTAGTCGATGACGACCATCTTCAGGCCCACGCGCTGCTTGAGCCGGCGACACTTGGCGCGGATCTCGACCAGCGTCATGTTGGGGCTGTCGTCGATGTAGAGCGGGGCGTCGTTGATGCGGCCGCGGGTCGCCGCGATCGTCGTCCAGTCGCGACGGTCGAGCGTGCCCTTGCGCATCGCCTGGAGCGGGACGGCGGCCTCGGCGCTCATGAGGCGCATCGCGATCTCGCTGCGCCCCATCTCGAGCGAGAAGAAGATGGTCGGCATGTCGTTGCCGATCGCGGCGGCGCGCGCGAAGTCGAGCGCGAGCGTCGACTTACCCATCGCAGGCCGGGCGGCGATGATGATCATCTGGCCGGGGTGCAGGCCGTTGGTGAGCTGGTCCATCGCGGCGAAACCGGTGGGGACGCCGGTGAGCTGGCCGTCACGGCCGGTGGCCGCCTCCATCTCACCGACCGCGGCGTCGACCGCGATCGTCAGCGGGATGTAGTCCTCGGCCTGGTCGCCGCCGGTGACCGAGTAGATCTCCGCCTGCGCGTTGTTCACGAGGTCGAGCGCCTCACCCTGGCCCGAGTACCCCATCTGCACGATGCGGGTGCCGGCATCCACGAGCTTCCGGAGGATCGCCCGCTCGGCGACGATCGAGGCGTAGTACCCGGCGTTGGCCGCCGTGGGGACGATCGAGGTGAGCGTGTGGAGGTAATCCACGCCGCCGGCGCGCTGCAGCTCCCCCGTCTTGATGAGCTCGTCGGTGACGGCCACGACGTCGGTCGGCTCGCCGTGCGAGTAGAGGTTGAGGATGGCCTCGAAGATGACCTCGTGCTTGGGCACGTAGAAGTCGGTGCCGCGCAGGGTCTCGACGACGTCGGCGACGGCGTCCTTGGACAGCAGCATGCCGCCCAGGGCGCTCTGCTCGGCGAGCAGGTCGTGCGGCGGGGTGCGGTCGGATGACCGGCCCTCGACGGGTCCGCCGAGGCGATCCTCGGAGATGTCGGCAATCGACAAGCTCAGCTCCTCATTCATGATTCGGGTTCTGCGGACACGGTCGCGCGGCTTCCGTCCACGTGCCCGGATGCCGCGCGCCCGGTGGAGAAGAGAACATCATCGACGTCCGACATCATCGTCTTCGTCGTGCCTTTCGGTCGCCCTCCCCCGGGGGCGCAACTCACGTTAGGAGCACCCTCCCGCAGGTGCAACTCGGCCTGTGGATAACTCTGTGGAGACGTTGCGAGAAACGCCGACACGCCTGTGTACAACACCTGTGGAAAACGTTCGCGGCGCTTGCTCCGCGCAAGTTTTTTCTCGCGGGTGACCAGGCGTTTCTTTTTCCACGGGCTGTGGAGGGGGATGTGGTTGAAGTGTGTGTTGAAGGTTGCCGATCACGGGAGAAGGTTGTGTACAACGACCTCCGGGCGTTTCGTGACGACTGTCCAGTCGAAGCCCTTCCCAGACGGCGAGCGGGCTCGCGCCGGGACGCCCGTCGAGCGGATGCGCCGCGCGTCGGGCATCGGCGACGCGCGATCGGATTTTCGGGAGGGGGTCTGGACGACCGGGCCGACCGCAGGTAGCATCCCACTCACGCGGAAGGCCGGACGATGTCGCCGGACTTCCGTCATCCGGGGGGAGAGAGCATGCAGCTCGTCGCGCATCGCGGCCGCGCACATCTGTTGCGCGTTCTGCTGCTGAGCGTGGGCGTCGCCCTCCTCTGGACTCTCATCACGCTCTTCGCCCAGAGCTCGCCCTCGTCGGCGGCGGAGGACGACGGCAAGACCGGCAAGGGCCTCCTCGGCGCGGTGACCTCCACGGTCAACCACGTGACCGGGGCGGTCGCCTCCACGGTCGGGGAGGTCGGCACGATCACCAAGACCGTGGTCAAGGCCGCCGAACCCGTCACCAAGCCGGTCCTGGCGGTCGCCCCCCAGCCGGTGCGCGAGACCGTCAAGACCGTCGTGAAGAAGACCGTCGCCACCGTGGACAAGACCACCGCGGCCGTCGACACGACGGTCCGCACGGTGACCGACAAGACGCTCACCACGGTCTCGGATGTCGTCGCGAAGACGCCGGTCGTCGGTGACCTCGTCGGCTCTCCCGCCCCACTGACTCCCGTGATCCCGCCGGTCGAGTCGGTGCTGCCCGACCTCGATCCCGTTCTGGGCACGACGCCCGACGCACCGGCTCCGGGGGCACCGCTCCCCGCGGACGCCGTGCCGACGACACCCGTCGCCCCGACGGTCGCCGCACCCGCGACCGACGCCGTCACGACCTCCGAGGTCGCGTTCGGCGCATCGGTCGTCGACGCGTGGCACGCGATCGGCGCGACCACGGCGACGGTGGCGGCGACGGCACTGACGGCCGCGCTGCCCGCCCTCGGCGGGCTCGCCGTCGACATGCCGTCGTCCGCGCCGGCATCCACCGGTGCCCTGGTCCTCACCTTCGGCGCGATGGCGATCCTCGTCGTCGCGCGACCGCGCTTCGCGGCCTCGTTCTTCCGCACCTCCGGTCCGCGGAACGACGCGCTGCCCGGCGCGCCGGTCTACGAGACCGACACCTCTCCCGGCTGAGCAGGGGACAGCTGCGCCCTGTGCGCGGCATCCGCTCCGGCGCGCCCTCCATCCGGCGTCGCCGATGACATCTCGGCGCGCCGTCCGGCGCTCCGACCCAGCTCAGTCAGGGAGAAGAGCAATGAATCGCACCATGAAACGAGCGCTCCTCGGAGTGCTCGTCGGAGGGGGCATCGCCCTCTTCAGCACCGTCGCCGCGCAGGCGGCGGAGACATCAGGAGAAGACGGGACGGCATCGGGCACGCAGGCGCTGCTCGACATCACGCTGCCCGTGAACATCTCCGGCAACGGCATCTCGATCCTCGGCAACTCGTCGAGCACGAAGGCCTCCACGCCCGCATCGACGCCGAAGCCCGCCGCGGCACCGCAGCCGGCCACGTCGGAGCCGAAAGCGGCGCCGGTCTCGCAGCCGGCCGCGTCGACGAGCGGCAGCAACGGGACCGCATCGGGTACTCAGGCGCTCGTATCGGTCAAGGTCCCCATCACCGTGAGCGGCAACGCCGTATCGGTCGTCGGCTCCAGCGCGTCGAAGGACGCCGCCACGGGGTCGGAGCCCCAGGCGCCGGCGAGCGCGACGTCGACACCGACCGCACCCGCGACGAGCGGCGCGGACGGCACCGCATCGGGCACCCAGGTGGTCGCACCGATCTCGGTGCCGATCACGATCGGCGGAAACGCCATCTCCGTCCTCGGAGACAGCGCCTCCACCGACTCCGCCACGAGCCCCGGCTCCACGGCACCCGCGGCGGGCACCGCAGGCGCCACCACGGACGGCGGCGACGGACTCCTCTCGGGCACGCAGGCCGTCGCACCCATCGCCATCCCGATCACGATCGGCGGCAACGCCATCTCCGTCCTCGGGGACAGCACCTCCGCCGATTCATCGACGGATGCCGCGCCCGCCCCGGGAGGCACCGCGAACGACGCTGAGCCCACCACGGACGGCGCCGACGGCGTCGGCTCCGGCACCCAGGTCGTCGCTCCCATCGCGGCCCCGGTGACCGTGGGCGGCAACGCGATCTCCGTGGTCGGGGACAGCACGTCGTCGCAGTCGTCGACGACCGCCGGACAGCCCTCGGGCACCGGCACGGCCGCGGTCACGGACGGCGCGGACGGCGTCATCTCCGGCAGCCAGGTCCTCGCGCCCGTCCGCGTCCCCGTGACGGTCGTGGGCAACGCCTTCTCGGCCGTGGGCGACAGCGCGTCCACCGGCTCCACCGTGACGCCGGCGGCCGGCGCCACCGGTCCCGGCGCGATCACGAACGGCGCGGACGGGCTGCTCTCGGGAACGCAACTGGCCCTGCCGGTCGCGCTGCCGATCACCATCGGCGGGAACGCCGTCTCGGTTGTGGGTGACACCGTGACGGACAACCCGACGGGCGGCGACCCCGGAAACCCGGGCGACCCCGGAAACCCGGGCGACCCCGGAAACCCGGGCGACCCCGGCAACCCGGGCGACCCGGGCGACCCGGGCATCCCCGGCACCCCGGGTACGCCCGGCACCCCGGGTACGCCCGGCACGCCGGGGAACCCCGGTGGTCCCGGTGACCCGGCCAGCGGCGGCGGTGCCGGCGGTGCGGTCACGGGCGGCGGCGCGGCCGACGCTCTGGCCGACACCGGCGGCGGCGACCCGCTCGGTCCGCTGGGCCTCGCCCTCGTCCTGTTCGTGATCGGCCTGCTCGCCCTCGGCGGCAAGTACGTCACGATCCGCATGGGCCGCACGACTCGCTGACGGTCCGCCCCGCGGGAGGAATTCCCCAGATTCCCCAGCTCCCGCGGGGCGGCTCCTGCTTCCCGCGTGTCCCCGCACGCGGGAAGGGCCGGCGTGCGCGCGTGTCCTGGGGGAGGGACGCGCACGGGATGGGAGGGCACTCCGGCCACGGGTGCACGGTGTCATGGGCGGCGCCGTGCACCCGTACCTCCGCGTCCGCAGCCCGCGCATCCGCCCGATGCGTCGGCACGAACGGGGTGGGGAACCCTCGGACGGCCTCCCCGGAAACGACGGATGCCGCAGACCCGAAGGTCTGCGGCATCCGGACGTTGCGCGCCTTACTTGGCGGCGACCACCTGCAGCGTGATCACGGCGGTGAGGTCGTCACGAAGGCGAACGGTCGCCTCGTGCTCGCCCACCGACTTGATCGGGGAGGTGATGTGGATCTTGCGCTTGTCCAGCTCGCCGAGGCCGGCGGCCTTGACGGCATCCGCGACGTCACCGGTCTTGACGGAGCCGAACAGGCGTCCCTCGGCTCCGGCCTTGACGGCGAGGCGCACCTTGTTGGACTCGAGCGAGTCCTTCAGCGCGACGGCCTCTTCGTGGTCGTGGATGGCGCGGGCGTCGCGGGCGGCGCGGATCGACGCCACCTGCTTCTCGCCACCGCGCGTCCACGCGACGGCGAAGCCCTGCGGGATGAGGTAGTTGCGGGCGTACCCGTTCTTGACCTCGACGACGTCTCCGGCGCTTCCGAGCCCGGCGACCTCATTCGTGAGAATCAGCTTTGCCATGTCGGTGCTCCTTAGCGGCCAGCGCCGGCGTAGGGCAGGAGCGCCATCTCGCGCGCGTTCTTGATCGCCTTGGCGATCAGACGCTGCTCCTGCACCGAGACACCGGTGATACGACGGGCACGGATCTTGCCGCGCTCCGAGATGAACTTGCGAAGCGTGGCGACGTCCTTGTAGTCAATGACGCCGACGCGGATCGCCTTCGCGGGAGCGGCGTTCTTGGCGCCCTTCCGCGGCTTGCGGCGGTCGCCGCTCGACTTTCCAGCCATGGGTTGTCCTTACGTGTTGTCGGATGCCGAGGCATCCGGAATCTCTTAGAACGGAGTGTCGTCGCCGTAGGCGCCGGGGGCGCTCCAGGCGTCGGCTCCGCCGGCGTTGTTCGAACCGGGCGTCGACCACGGCTCGTCGGCGACCTGCGCGCGCGGCTGTCCGCCGCCGCCACCGGATGCCGCGCGGGTGACCTGAGCGGTCGCGTAGCGCAGCGAGGGGCCGATCTCGTCGACCTCCAGCTCGATGGACGTGCGGTTGTTGCCCTCGCGGTCCTGGTAGTTGCGCTGCTTGAGGCGACCGGTCGCGATGACGCGGGAGCCCTTCGTCAGCGAACCCGCCACGTGCTCGGCGAACTCGCGCCACACGCTCGCGCGGAGGAACAGCGCGTCGCCGTCCTTCCACTCGTTGGTCGCACGGTCGAAGTTGCGCGGCGTCGACGCGATCGTGAAGTTCGCGACGGGCAGCCCGTTCTGCGTGTAGCGCAGCTCGGGGTCAGCCGTGAGGTTTCCCACGACGGTGATGATCGTCTCGCCGGCCATCGTCGTCAGGCCTTCGCGTCAGCGGTCGCGGCGGTCTTCGCGGGGCGGGCGGCCTTGCGGGCGGCCTTCTCCTCGGAGCGCTTCGCCTCGGCGGCGACCTGGGCGATCGCCTCTTCGGCGCGCAGGACCTTCGTCCGCATGATCTGCTCGTTGAGCTTCAGCTGACGGTCGAGCTCCTGGGTGGCCTCGCTCGTGGCGGTGAAGTTCACGACGGCGTAGATGCCTTCGCTCTTCTTCTTGATCTCGTAGGCCAGTCGGCGACGGCCCCAGATGTCGATGTTGTCGATCGTGCCCCCATCACTGGTGATGACCTTGAGGAACTTGTCAAGGTTCGGGGCGACGGTGCGCTCGTCGAGCTCGGGGTCGAAGATCACCATGAGCTCGTACTGGTGCGTGTGCGTCACTATCCCACCTCCTTCGGACTAGAACGGCTCCCGGGCATTTCCCGGAAGCAGGAGGGTGTGTGCACGTCGTCCGGAACCACGCGGGCGCGCGGAATCGCGGACAACCCTCCCATGGTACCGGATGCCGCGACGGACCCCCAATCGGGGCTGCGGCCCTCAGCGGAATGCGGGGATGCCGGTGAGGTGCTGGCCGAGCACCAGCGTGTGCACCTCGTCGGTGCCCTCGTAGGTGCGCACCGACTCGAGGTTCGCGGCATGCCGGATGGGGGAGTTCTCGATGAGCACGCCGTCGCCGCCGAGGATCGTGCGCGCCTCCCGGGCGACGGCGATGGCCTCGCGGGTGTTGCTGAGCTTGCCGAGCGAGATCTGCTCCGGCGTGATCGTGCCGGCATCCTTCCGCCTGCCCAGGTGCAGGGCGAGGAGCGTGCCCTTCTGGATCTCGACGGCCATGTCGACGAGCTTGCGCTGGGTGAGCTGGAACCCCGCGACGGGCCGGCCGAACTGCGTGCGGGCGAGCGCGTGCCGCAGCGCCGCCTCGAAGCTGTCGCGCGCCGCGCCCATGACGCCCCAGACGATTCCGTAGCGGGCCTCGCTGAGGGCAGAGAAGGGTCCGCGCAGACCGCGTGCCCCGGGAAGCATCGCGGATGCCGGCAGCCGCACGTCGTCGAACCGCAGCGCGGTCTGGATTGACGCGCGCATCGAGAGCTTGGGCTCGAGCACCGATGCCGCGAAGCCGGGGGCGTCGGTGGGGACGAGGAATCCGCGCACGCCGTCGTCGGTCTGGGCCCACACCACCGCGACGTCGGCGATGCTCGCCAGTCCGATCCAGCGCTTCTCGCCGGTGAGGATCCAGTCGGCGCCGTCGCGCCGTGCGAAGGTCTTCATGCCGGCCGGGTCGGATCCGGCTGTGGGCTCGGTGAGCGCGAAGCTGCCGATCGCCTCCCCGCGGGCGAGGCGGGGGAGCCACTCCTGCTTCTGCTCCTCGGAGCCCCAGCGATGGATCGAGCTCATCGCGAGCGAGCCCTGCACGGACACGAAGGTGCGCAGCCCCGAATCGCCCGCCTCGAGCTCCATCGCGGCCAGTCCGTACTCGACGGCGCTGGCCCCGCGGCATCCGTATCCGTCCAGGTGCATGCCGAGGACGCCCAGCGCGCCCAGCTGCGCAGCCAGCTCGCGGGGGAAGACGGCGCGGTCGAACCAGTCCGCGATGTACGGGCGGATGTGCGCGTCGACGAACGCCCGCACCTCGGCGCGGGTCGCGCGCTCGGCCTCGGTGAGCAGGGCGTCGATGTCGAGGATGTCGGCGGTCGCCCGCAGCGCGTCGATGTCGTCCGGGTTCCTCGCAGCCACGCCGCCTCCTCCTGTGTCGCGAGCCCGGCCACGGCGCGTGTCCCCGTTGTGGCGCATGTCCCCGTTGTGGCGCATGTCCCCGTTGTGGCGCATGTCCCCGTTGTGGCGCATGTCCCCGTTGTGGCGACGTGCACCGGCATCCGCTCGCCTCTTGTGGGACATGCTACGGACCGTGTCCCACTTGTGGCGGCTCCGCCCGGGTGGAGGCCGCCACAACGGGGACACGCACCGAGACGCGGGGGAGCGACGCCGGGCGCGCACCGAGACGCGGAGCGCGGGGAGTCCGGGCGCTGGGGCTCCGGGACTCCGGCCGGACGCGCACCGGGGCGCGCGGGCGCGCGGAAATCCGGCATTCCCCGGGGCAGGGGGCACCCGCTAACGTGTGCCCATGGAGTGGACTGGGGACGTCGCCGCCGGCGACTGGCTCCGCGATCGCCTCGACCCCGGCATCAGTGCGCGCATGCACGGCGTGGTCCCGCGCGGCTTCCCCTCCTACGTGCGGATCTTCCACCCCGCGACGCGCTCGCGCCCGGTGGGCCGGGACTGGCCGACGCTCCCCGCCGACGCCGACCCCGCCGCGTGGGACGCGCTCGCCGGCGTCGACATCGACACCGAGCCCGCGCGCTGGGCCGACGCGGCGGCGTCCTTCGGCACGCGGATGCATCCGCTCGCGCAGTGGCACGCGCTCGTCGCACAGCCCGGCGACGATCCGAACGAGTGGCAGCAGACCCCCGCGCCGGACGGCTGGCAGTACGACGCTCCGACGGAGGGAGAGCTGGATGCCGGCGAGCTCGCGGCCGTCGCCGCGGTGCTCGCCGCGCACACGACCACGCCCGAGGTCGGCCACGTCGCGCTGTGGGAGGGCTGGGGCGGGCTGCTCGGCTTCACCGGCGAGGGGCCGTCGCGCACCTTCTTCTCCCTCGGGGTCCCGCAGGGCTCGCCGCATGCCGAAGTCCTCGGCCGCAGTGTGCACGATCGCTTCAACAACCCGTACCGGAAGTCCTCGTGGCAGCCCGGCATCCTGTCGGACGACATCTCCCGAGGTCCGCGGCTCGAGCTTCCCGCACGCGGACACGTCCTCTTCCGGGGCGGTGTCGCGGAGCTGGCGGATCCGGAGTGGGTGCTCCGGGTGCCGTGGCGGGATCGCCCCGCCGAGGAGCACGGGTTCGACCCCGCGGCGCACTCGCCGAGCCTCGTGTGGCCCGACGATCGTGCGTGGGTCCTCGTGAGCGAGGTCGACTTCGACTCGACGATCGTGGCCTGCGCGCCCGACCTCGCGGCCGCGCTCGTCGCCGACGACCGATGGGAGGCCACGGCGATCCCCGCCGACGCCGACCTCACCTGGGAGGGAGACGGGATCAACCCATGAGCACACCGGCCACCGTTCCTCCGCTCGACACCCGGCCCCTCGTCGAGCCCATCGACGCCGGCGCGGCACGCGCCTTCGCCCGTCAGCTGCGCGCGAAACGCGGGCAGCAGCGCCTGTTCTCGGGTGTCGGCGGGGTCTTCGCCCTCATCGTCGGCGGCTTCATCCTGCTGGGCTGCCTCTTCCTGTCCGCGGTGGCATTCGCCATGGTGATCGAATACGGCCAGCCGCTCGGATTGATCTTCGCGATCTTCCCGCTCCTGCTCCCGGCCGCCTTCGTGACCTTCCTGGTGGTCAAGCTGCGCGGGGCGAACGCGGGCCAGGCGAACGGCTGGTATCGCCTCGACCGGTTCGCGCGCGCGAACGGTCTCGCCTTCAATCCGTGGCTGCCTGCTCCCTCGCGCCCGGGCATGATCTTCTCGCTGGGGCGGGCCCGCGGGGCGCACGACGTCGTGTCCGGCACCCGCCGCCGATGGGTCGAGGTCGCCAATTACACCTACGAGACCGGGTCCGGCAAGGACACCACGACCCACTTCTGGGGGTATCTGGCCCTCCGCCTGGACACCCCGCTGCCGAACATCGTCCTCGACGCCACG
>Ga0182738_1006890_pt1 | contig 11682 bp, 7 predicted proteins | sample eDN5th30CBELigMG_FD_128876 | JGI IMG/M metagenome (GOLD analysis project Ga0182738, IMG submission 128876) | Enriched Miracle-Growth compost microbial communities from Emeryville, California, USA - eDNA 5th pass 30_C BE-Lig MG (version 2)... ...
AATGATTTCTCTGAGGAGAATATCTTTTCGAATTGGATTGATCATAATCCCTTCGGTTAGAGTTATGATGGTTTCTTGAATAGTTTGATTTGGATTTGGACGAATACATTGTCTTCTTCAAGTCTTGATTTAATGATGATGTTTAGGAATAGAGATGATCGCGAGAAGTCGTTGAGAGCTCGTTTGGTAAAAAAATTAAAAAATGATTTATTAGATTTAAAATAGAAATCCCCAAAAAATAGTCTGCAAATCTCCGAAAAAAATCGACTCTCTTGTTCTTGATTAATAAAATTTTTTTTTAAAAAAAAGCCAAGATTTCGAAACTAAGGAAATATTTGAATTTCTAAAAACAAAATTTTTTGGGAAATAATTATTAAAGAAGTACAGAATAAAACTCTACTAATAATAATAACATTAACATATTGACATATTGAAACAATACAACATGAAGAACAACAAAAGAACGTTCTCGATATATATATATATATATATATATATATCTATTTATTCATGCATATACACAAATAGATTTTTTTATTTGCTGAGTAAAGGAGAGAATTTAGTCATGAATTCTTGCATTTTGTTGGTCAAGTCTTGAGAGCTTACAGGAGGGTTATCCAGTTTATTTGTATTCGTAAGTCTTCTCTCAACATCGCTAAGCCATTGCCTATTTTCACCGACTCCTTGGAGAACTGCTTGTCTATCTTCATTACTTATATTTCTGTATTTAGAGTCCTTTAAGTTGCCAATATTTTCAAAGTTTTCCAAGGTCTTTGAGAATTGGGAGAGGTATTCAGGAATCGATTCAAAATCAGCATATCTTGTTTCAACAGGTCTCATGTCTCTCTTGAGTTTATCGAGTTTTTGTTGATAGATTTGAATGGTAGTCTTTGCGCCTTCACTATACAGCCAGTTTTCGAGTCTATCCAACTCTTCGAGCATTGTTGCTTTAGCCTCAGGTCTGATATAATCAGAGTATTTTTCATTGAGTTTTGCTCTGCAGTCATAAAGATAAGCCTCAAGTTCATTTCTCTTTTCGTGGGTCTCATGAACTGATCTGTCTTGATAGAGCATTTGTGCCTCTTCGCTAGCATAATATTGGATTTGTTGTTCAGTCATTGAATTGAAAGAGGAAGACTGAGTTTGAAGATCAGTGCTATTGCTTCCCTTCTTTCTTTTGACTTCATCTTCTTGTTGTTTGAATGATCTTGGTGATTTTTTGAAAGTGCTTCCAAACTGGTTAAAGAACCCTTGATTGTGACCACCAACTGCGAGATTATCTTCAAAGAATTCTTCGACAAGCTGTGCATTGTCCAATTCTAAAAGACCGCTGTGGTTTATAGCAATTCTAACCTTTGTCGAGAAATCTGGAGTTCGTGCTTTCTTTCCTTGAATGATGTAGCGAGCTAAAAGAGGAGATCCGCCAGTTGGGGTTCTTATATCATAAGAGAGCGAGAGTTCGATATTTTTGTCTTGGTGGAAAGTCATCACTTTAGCGATGGGAACACTGCATCCTGCAGGGAAAAGAACAGCTGTTCTCTTTTTCTCATAGCCGGGCTCAGCTTCGATTTCCATTCCATCATTTTCTCTGAAAGTCCAAGAGCATCTTATGGGGTAATAGTTGGCTTCTTGGATTGTATAAGGAACAAATTTGAAGGCTGGGCTCAACATTGCTGCTTGCATAGCACATCCTCTGGCAATGGATTCTGAACCATTAAGAGTTCTTGAGCATTCCATTTTAAAGACCTCTTGAATGGCTTTTTGAATGATGGGGATTCTGGTGCCACCGCCAACAATTTCAATACTGTGGATTGGAACTTTGATAGATGATCTGAGTTCAGAGAGCATTTGAATAAACTTTTTGACGACAGGAGTAATAATTTCTTCAAACTTTTCTCTGGTTAAAGTGTAACTCAAGTCTTCATCTTCGGCAACATTATCGACACTGAGAACAGCTTCACTGTTTGCGCTCAAGACTTTTCTTTGCTTTTCAATAGCATCGAGCATTCTCAAACGAGTCTTTGGATTTGCTTTAATATCGACTCCAAATTTCTTTTGGCACATATCTGCATAAAATTCGAATAACTTCCAATCAAAGTCTCTAGTTCCAAGGTTTCTTTCGTGAATTTCGCTGAGGATTGTAGTTTTGTCTTTTGAAAGTGCACCAAGAGAAACACTAGCACTACAGTGTCCAAAATCGACAAAAACGACATTTCTAGGGTTTGCTGAGAGTTCTCCTCTTCTAAAGAGACCATATCCAGCAGCAATAGCTGTAGACTCGCTCATGAGTTTAATAATGTTGATTTTTGCGATTTTACCGGCATCAAGGAGAGCTTTACGTTCTTGTTCAGTATAATAGGAAGGAACTGAAATAACCATCTCATTAGCACTAAATCCTGCTTTGGTGATGTTTTCCTTGACTTTAGAGAGCATCATTGCGACGGCCTGTTCTGGGATGAACTTTTGCTTTTCTCCTCTGTTTTGGATTTCAAAGGCGATTTTGTTATCATCAGTGGGAACAATAGGAGTAAAAATGTATTTCTTTTCTTCCTCCAAAACAGGAGCATCTGGGGTCAGACCCAAGAATCTGTTTGGATAAATGATTGTATTCTTGAAGTTGGATTTCAATTGAGCATACCCTTGTTCCCCAATAAATCTTTCACTGGGCCCGAAGCCAACAACAACGGGGGTTTCTCTGTGAGAGGCTTCATTGGTGATAATTTCGACAGTTGCTCCCTTCGCAACAGCGATGACAGCATTATTACCACCAAGATCCAAACCAATAGCTCCGATATTCTTTTGCATATGGATGTGTAATTGTTGATTTTTAATTTTGATAAAAGTTAAGAAATTTTTTCGATGTGTTGTTTTTATATTGTGAAGAAGTTTCTAGATCTCAGATCCAAATAATTTTTATATCCCTCTAGAACCTTCCTCGACTTTTTCTGTAAAACCTGAGGGTGTCTGAAGTTTTCAAGGAATGGCTTTTCGTTCCTATTGGAGCTTTGGGAGTGCCTCAAACTTGGATTGAGTATTGTGAGATGCGTAGAATCCAGTTTCTTGGACAAAGGAAACTCTTTCGCGAAGTTTCTGGAAAACGAAAGAAGACCCTATCACAGAATGCTTTAATCATTCCGACCTTTTCGAGAGGAAATGATCAAAATTGGAAAGAAACACAAGAAAAAGTCTGGTGATTTTCGAGCCACGTTTCAAACTTTGAGGTTTAGGCTTTTTAAATTGAAAGATTTGAAATATCTTTCCAGTAATTGTATGACGGAGTGATAGGTGATTAAAAATTACATTGAAAAGAATTTTTGAGACAAACTTTTGAAAAGTGCAATAACAGGAGAGAGAACTTCCTTGCAGTGAGATAATATGACAACTTGATTCGAACTTGAGGTGTTTCAGAAAGGAAAAAATATGAGCCGATTTCTCTTTATCGCTTGTTCCCTCAGCCCCAAAAAAATATGCCATTTTTATTTAGAAAAATTCAAGTTGAAAAATTTTTTCGTTTACCGTTTAAAACCTTGAAACCCGGAAACAATAAAACCGCACTCAGAAAACTTTGATATTGTTTATAAAATATAAAGTTTTCATGCGTTGAAGGCCAAAAGTATTTTTGGCAAAAAATCAAACTTTTGTTCCTGAAAGAGAGCGCAATAGTTTTATTGCCATTTTTGTCGTTTTGATAGCAGTTAAGAAGAGAGTTGAACAGTATTAAAGAAATTCCTTTTAGTAAAACGTTTATTTAAGTTTATTATTGAATTGCGTAGAAGAGCAAATGATCTCTGAAGAATTTCCACTAATCGGTATTTTAGATGAAGAGAGAGCCCAAGGTCTTATTAAGCCTGATGAACTCAAGTAAATCATTGTCAAGAGCTGCACCCTTAACCTTTTAGATCCTTAATGTGTGAATATATTCAGGTTTTTAGAGATTTGTTGAAAACACGATATTTACAAAATTTAGGTGGATCCTTACTATCCAGTTCTAATGGATCTTCTTGCAGAGAATGGAGTTACTTTTGAAGAAAAGACCAAAATTGATATCAAGCTCATCTTTAAAATATTCAAATCGTCCCAATTTATCAAAGCCGTTCCTTCAGTAACCTTTTGGCTATTTGCAAATTTTCTCAGGCATAAATTTAGTTTTATCAGAAGAGAATAACAAAATATACTATTCGACTCCTCAAATCTGCCATAATTGTCTATACCAGAGGCTTTTTGACGTAAATGATGTAAAATGAAGTTTTTCTGAACTTTGGAATAGAATGAAACAAATTGGAGATTGCGCAAGTGTTCATCAGATGAAGGAATTTGAGAATTTATCCACAGGTATTCCATGCGATCCCGAAGTTATTCACTCTACGCTCTGGGTTTTGAGAAATCAATGAAATTTGAAATAATTTTGCAAAAAATAGATTGCTGGAAGAACCATAAGCAATAATATTTTGGATAAATGGCTTGAGATGCATGTGGATTATTTAGAGAATAGAGAAAAGCTGATGATTCACGAGTTTCTGTACTTGTACTGCAACACTAAAGATCGAAAAGAATTGGTAGGGAGATCCATTTTGATGGAACAAATAACAATTTTTAGTATCATAAAATTCCAAAGTTACATATGAATCCAAGAATGGACAAGAGCGTAAGTGGTTGAAATGAATTGAAAAAATTAACGAGTCATTTCTAGCTCCATATTTTCCAAGTGGATTATGAATTTCACAAGACATACATGAGTCCAGACACGAAAATGCAACATATGCTGAATTTAAATTATAATGTTGACAAGGTATGGATTGATATTTTTACTCAAAGATACTGAGAATGAGAATAGGCAATATATGAAGGAGTTTCAAAGCCAAAACCAAAGTTTGACTGGAAAGAAAAATTCAAATCTTCAAGACGTTTTTTGACTAAAAAAGAAGTTCCTCAAGAAGAAGAACATGTGGTAAGAGAATGTTTGGAGGAAAAAAGAATTTAAACAATATAGAGTGATTTGAGAAAGCAATTACGAAGTTTACTGGCTACAGTTGAAATTAAGAAAAGAATAAAAGAGGCCAATCGAAAAGTATTCTGTATGAAGCTTAATGGCCGAATTGCTTATGGTTTATTTTTTGTGAAAAAATTTTTCTAATTTTTCTTTCTTAGATGAACTTGCATTGACAGAGCCTAACCTCAAACCTGGACCCGATAAAGATGATGCTGAGGAACCAAAAAAGAAGAAACCAACTCTATCTTCGAAGAAGATTGAATTCTCTCGACCTCAAACTGCTCTCATTACTAGCCCAAAGAGTCCTCAAATTAACGTTGAAAGTTTGAGATTAGCTCAATTGCGACCTCAAACTCCGCTTAGCAATATTGTAGCAAAGCCGTTAACATCCAAGGCTGTTCTTCCCGAGCCCGGAAGCATGAGCAATAGACAGACTACTGCTCCAACTACAGTCTCAACAAGAGAAAAGAAACCAATTTTAAAGCCATCAAGTGCTTTCAAAAGGGACAATATTACTCCTTTAACAGCTTCAGACCGCCACGAAACTCAAGTTTCATTTGGAGCGAAGACAACAACAGAAAGAGAAAGAAGATTAAAAACTAATACCTCCAATTTGACAATTGATAGTCGAGCTGATCTCTTCTCAGAAGTAATGATTTTGGAAGAGTTGATTTGTTAATACATAATTTTTTTAGTTTGAAGATATCTTTCATCAAGAATACAGAGCATTTGAATATACAACCCAATTCAAAGATGCCAAGCTTAATCGACCGTAAGAACTTTTTAAAATTATTTCAAGAGTTATAATTTTTATCAAGATCAACTGCTTTATATTATGGTCAAGGTGAAGTTCGAATGAAAATCCCGAGGATTCTTTCTTCAAAATAATTAACAACGAAAATATAGTGTTTGAATATTTTCAGACTTTTTTTATTCTTATGTGAGTTTATAGTCTTTTTTGTATGTATGCAAAGTACTTTTTTATTAATTATAAAATGAATTTTTTCAAGGATTAAGTTTGTATAAACAAAAACAACTACAACAATTTTGTTTATAAAATCTTCTTTTACTTCATTATTTCCTTATTTCAGTAATATTTTACAAGTAAAAAATGATAATTATTCGAGATCAAGATCTTGTTTTTTGTGATCAGCCTTCTTGATATCATAGAATTTATAATTTCTCATATCTTTTGAAAGGATAAAACAAATAGAATTTCACATAGAGCTTACTTTTAATTTCTTCTCCTCTAACAGTCAGGAAATCATTACCCCATTTGATTTCAGTCCAATCCAAATCTTTATAATTGATTTGAAGATATTGATCAGGCAAAGGAATAATGCTTTTGCTCATAAATTCGTTATCGATGAGGAGGGGGTTGATAATTTTGGAGAGTTTGTAAGTATCATAGATCTTGAATAAATCATCCTCAGCAGTTTCAGTCTTGGTAAGTTCATATCTAGAATCTTGAGTCTCCAAATACAAAACTTTTGTTTTTAACAAATGCGAAGTAAAATCTGGCCAGAGATTAATATACCCATGAATTTCAAGTTTTTACCTTCGGGATCTGAACTTTTATCGGCAATGGACAAGAGACTATATTTGGTGGCGGGTTCATTACACATATTGAAAATAATGGCTTGTTCTGGAATTTTGCTGAATTTCTTGACATTGATTGGTTCCATTTTGACTCTTTTGGAGGGAAGAACGTTGCACATTCTTGAAGCAAAATAAATTAAATCTTCAAGATCTCCTAAAGTGCTAAGCCATGAAGTTGATTGAGGCTTAAGACTGAAACCCTAGATCATTGGTGAGCATGTAATTAAGAATCCACGAAGTTACCATGTATCCACCGGTTTTACGACTTTTAAGACCATTTTTAAGGAAGGAAGTGTAATTTCTTCGAGCTTGAATGGTTAATTAATCGTTTTGGGGGAAAAGTTTTTAATTACATCTGCCTACAGCGCAAATTAAAGATAAGCCTTGGTAACTTTTGTTGGGAAGTTTGTAGAGGTCAACCATGCCAGAATGTTTCAAAATACAGACGGCATCTGAATTACTGGTGTATGATTCATTTCCCCAGATTTGTCTTTTGACTAAAGTTGGGTTGTAAGGGGTAATATACTCAATGCCGATTCTGATCTTTTTTAAATTATAGCAAAACAACACGATGTTTATTTTTGTACTTCAATAAGAGAGTTGACATATTCTGAGAGGTCTGGAAGAGGGACAAAGGGCTTATACAAAAATACTCTCTCCTTTGACAAGCCTTGTTCTTTTTTACTGGCGATAACTTTGCCCTTTTTGGCTTTTGCTGCGCCTCTAAGGTTTTCACCCGCCTTGGGTGGTCCTCCCTTTCTTCTGCCAGCAGGCTTAGAATCCATAGCTTGGGAATCATCAGCGTCATTTTTTCTATCCTTTTCGTTTTCAAGAAGTTGGTTGCTATTCTCTTCTTCAGGAATTTTATTGTCATCAAGTTGGTCCACTGGAGAGACTTTAGAAAGAGTTTAAAAGGTAAGAATACTCTTGTTTTCCTCTTCTTCAGGATCCTGTTCTAAGATGCTCTCGTCAGAGCGGAAAGAAGAAACTTGAGAATTTTCGGAAAAGTCAATAGCTTCTTTAGATATCATAACCCGAATAATCAATATATTTATTATCTTTATGTTGAGTATTTTTGATTTAAAACAGATCTTTTTTTGGAGTCAAAAATATTTTTGATTTTCCGAGTCTTTGGTTCGATTATTTTATTTAATGTGATTTTAAAATTGTTTGTCTCTACAGATTGTTATATATACACTCTCCTATGATTTAAATAGTTGTATGATAAATAAAACTTTGCAATAGACTATACTAAGACTATGTATGATTTTTAAAAAACATTATTTTTCTTCAGGTTTGAAAGGGTTTTTGGGTTTTTCAAAAGACATTTTTTTGAGCTCAACAAATCCGCCAGGATTAGGAAGTAGAGGTTCACGAGTTGAGTGCTCTCTTCCTTCAATGCTTGGCCTTTTGTATGAACTAAGAGCATCCAACTCGGATAAGTTATCGTCAAACTTCTTTGTGCTGCCAATTTGAAGCTCCTCATCCTCCTCATAGACTTCAGGATTGTTGTGCATATTCATAAATGTCCTATTGCTGATAGTCTTTCTCATTGTTTTCTTTTTTTCAGCCTCGTCATCATAAATTTTGCTCTTCATGGTGAATAATTTCATCTCCTTGTAATTTGGCACGATTTGGAATCTATTGGCTTTATCTGCCATAACTTGCTTAAAGTTTTTGATTTCCTTCATCCAGACTTGCACCTCTGGAAGTTCACCTCTGTAAATCCTAAGGTCATGGTTCCATATATCTCTTTCTCTCTGCCTCATAGCAGAAATAGGTTCAAGGGTAAGTTTTGAAAGGATTTTGAGTTTAAGATATTCCTCACCTTCAGGAATAAATTTGAAACTTGTATCTTTATCATGATCTTTTCCTTTGTCGAAAGATCCTTTCCTCATGACGGAAGCTTTGCGTGGATTCTGATCTCCTGTCGAAATGGGTTTTCCAAGCGAAGTATCATTCTCAATTATACTCTTTAAATCGCTACAAAACACCTCCTCCTCACGAATATTTGAATCATAGGCAATATTGGGGAAGGGAAGATTCATATCTGGGACGGCTTTGAAATTACCAACATTGGCGATATGTTCTTTTTCCACTCTCAAGAAGTTCCAAACAGATCTTCTGAAAATTTCAATGAAACCAACAATAAGACCGAAGAGTTCTGGTCTAATATTTCTTGAAATAACGTCAGGACTGATACTCATAACCCAGACAAGTCTCATCAACAAATTAACTGCCATTGCAAGATAATATAATTTAGGATCGTTGTAAGATAGATCATTTCTAAGGAATCTATGTCGAGCATTAGGAACTAAAAAGCCCCAATCCTTTTTAAGATCCCATGAGTATGAGTAAACAGTACTGATGGCAGCAAATAAAATCCAAGCTCTGAAAATAAATTGCTATCATGAAAAAATAAATAAATTATCCTTTATTTTTCACTTACGCTTTGGGAATAGACAGAGACGAGATAACTGAGAACTGAAACAAAGAAAGAAAAGAGATACTTGATTGAATTGATAATGGATTCATGTCTAATGGAGCCAGCATCATAAGCTTGTCTCAGGCACTGGAAGAATCTGATAATAAGAGGAATAGCTGCCATAAGGACACCTTTTCCAACACCTTTAGCAGAATAACACTCTGAATAACTTCCTGTCTTATCAAAAAAGAAGGTGGTATAGAAACAGATTGTGTATTCCAAGTCCTTAAGTGGAAGAACAAAACTTGCCAATTGATCAGTTGCCCATATCAGCTAAGAGAAACTATTAGTTGAGAGTTAAAGTACTAAACATACAGGGAAATTGAGACTAATGAAGGGAGTTTTGAGGATGTTTTTGGCAATTCTAAACATATAGAGTCTTCCTTGTCCATTCAACATTTTTCGATGAGGGAAGACAAGATATCCGATAAAGACGAGCCAGACAAAAAGAGGGATAACTTCTTTGGGAACAAACGATAAGGACTGACTGAGCTTTCCTTTTTGTCCTTCAAGGATGAGATACCACAAGAGAAGAACCAAAAGGATAGTGGTAAATCCGGCAGCTCTTTTCAAGATCTTAAAAATATTATTGAGCTGTGAAATATAACTTTATACCTCGCTGAGTTGACTGTAGTGGTAGTTGAATCTGAAAATGAGTTTATAGTTGACGTGGTAAGAAGTCCAGACGTAAACATTCCATGCAAGAAGCCAGACATAAATGATCATGAGACCAACACCTCTGAAAATTGGAAAGATTTTTGGAAATAATTCATTTCCGTCAACATCTAGACCCTCATCCCAGAAAAGCAAAGCAATAGCAATAATGAGGAGAGCTGAAAAACCAAAGAAGAGACCAAACCAGAAAGTTTCATTTCTTGAAATGAGATTTCCTTGGAAAATCTTTCTAAGCTCTTTCATTCCTTCACTTCTGTTTTTATGGAAAAAATCAATATAATCATTTTCCACCGAATATAAATAATTATTCAATCTATCTCTCAACGTATATGTTTTTGTCTAAAGGAGGGTGAGCGGTCCAATTTCCAAGGAGGAAGTACCTCTAATAAATGTTTTTCAAATCGTCCTTTTAATTCGGATTTAGGATTAAAATCTTTGACAGCCTTCTTTTGCTTTTTGAGAATCTAGGAGGGGTTAAATGGGAAGAAAAATGAGGAAGTGGTTTACCTTTTGAAAGGCTTCAAGATTGACGGCAATGTAGTCGCTAAGTAATTTAATCTCTTTAATTAAAGCCTGGAAGGACTCCTGAATAACATTTAGTTAACAAAGAGACACCCAAAGCTCTATGAACCTTGAGCATTGAAGAATGTTCGTTTTTGACTTCATCAGTGAGGGCTTCGCTTCTTTGTTTGTAGATGACAAGATTAATTCTTAATTTTCTCCATTTTGTGATGATTTGGTTCAATTTGATGTTGAAGAATGCCAATACCTCAAGAAAGTTTTGGGAAAGTTGAAAATTATGCTATTACCTTTTCAAGATCATAAAAGATTTGTTTTTCGAAAGCTTTGCTGAAATATTCTAATTTCTGAATGTCTTCAATTGAAAAGTTGTGCAATGAAACAGCATTATTATCAATCTTAGAGCGTAAATAGTCTATAAATTGCTAAGGCGGAATGATATACTCTCTTACACTGGCTAACGAATTTATAAGGAGAGAGAAGCTTCTTTAAAACTCTGTAAGAGACATAAAAATCAGCCCATTCAGGAATTTTAGAGTTGTCAAACCTTCGTCCAAATTTCATTTGGTCGTTCTAAATTTTATTAATTAACTTCACACCGATTAAAAAATATTTCTAGGCAAATCACTATGGCTGTTGACCCCAGGAGGATGAAAAATCCGGTGTTGATCTTAAGTTTACTACTTAAAATAGATTGTTGCCGGGTGAAAGTAGGACTAATCCGAATACTGATGAAATACTAATCATGAGTCGAGGAAATTTATTTTTAGTTTTTGATTTCTTCTTATTTGCTAAATATTATATAAATTCTGCTGCGATTATAAACTTTCAAGGGAAATACGACGGGGGTTATGAGTTAAGACTAGTGAATAATTAAGAGTAAAAAGAACTGTGGCTGCGTTTCTAGAAGCGTTGGGAATATTTTTTATGATATTAAAGGGTTCTTGGTAAAGTTATTTCTGGTAACAAGAGAATTTTCAGAATTTGTGATTTGAATCAGAGTTTCCAAAGTGTGTATTTGACCAACTTGATTCGTTGGATTTTTATGCAAGTTCAGAGAAAAGGTTAGTCAGATTTGAGACTTTCCTGGAAAAAAAAAATTCTCAAATATTTTTTCAATTTTTGTTTTTTTGTGAAAATTTTTTTTCATCAGATCTTTTCGCTAAATCCTGAGAATCTTGACTTTTATCGATCTCTCTCCACCTTTTATATTTGAGAGTTTTTTTTTGGAAAGTTCATTTGTTCGATTTTTTTTTCTTGAGAAACAATTTTACCGGACAAACATACAAAAAAAAAACAATGATCAATAATGTAAAATCAAGGATGACTCTCTTTAAAATTATACTCGAAATAAATAAACAACAAACTCTTTAGTTTTCTTGATTCATTCCAGTTCCTTTATTAACAGTTTCAG
>Ga0182738_1006891_pt1 | contig 11682 bp, 10 predicted proteins | sample eDN5th30CBELigMG_FD_128876 | JGI IMG/M metagenome (GOLD analysis project Ga0182738, IMG submission 128876) | Enriched Miracle-Growth compost microbial communities from Emeryville, California, USA - eDNA 5th pass 30_C BE-Lig MG (version 2)... ...
GCAGGTAGCAGTTCAGACTCCGACGCACTTGTTCCACGCTCAGCTCTTCATCCAGGCTCTGCCGGATGCGGCTACAGAGCAGGAAGCTCAGACCGGTTAGATAATAGTGTCGGTGGATGCACCCCTCTGGTAAAAATTAGCTCAACGATATATACCTCAGAAAGCACGAGAGAGCCAGATAATGCCTCCACTGCTCCGATTAAGATGCCATCAATCGCCGCATCTCGTGATTTCTCCGCATGGCATGGATTGTGCGACGCGATCGCTAACTCTATTAGGGCTCATCAGCCTTGCTGTGTTTTTGTTCCCCCTGGTTTTGAATCTGCGGATGTCATACCAGCGATTGTGTCTTTCTGCGATGAACATGTTCGGAACAATGTTTACCATGTGCGAGGAAGAAAGCTAGCCACAGCAATCGACCTGCAAAGAGCAATTGAGGCGTCATTGGGTGTGTCTATTACAGATTTCGTCAGATTTTGTGATTCACACGGTGGGGGCCTTCTGATTATTGATGGGTTAGTGTCAGAGAGTAATATCAATGATCGAGTCGTGGAGTCAACGGACTTCAGTCAGCATATAGTTTCGATAATTCGTGATTATTGTCCTGAGCTTGCAATAGTGGCCTTTACAACCGATCCTGGCACCCCTTCGACACACCAAGTTGAACCTCTTGATGCGGCCGCCGTCGGTGATTTTGTACGAACGCACAATCTATGTGATTTTCAATTTAAGGATGTAGCTCAAATTGAGGCAGTCACAGATGCTACAGGAGGGATTCCTCAGCAAATTGTGCAGTTCCTGGAACTACGAAAAGTGTCAGATTTTGAGACGGCCATTGCTGACTTGCGCAAGCCTGGTCAAGTTCAAGATCACGATTTAACGGGCGGCCAGCGTAATGTGCTCATGGTAGAAATGAATGTTAACGCCGGACTACGAAATCTCATTGACATCCTTGCCGTACTTGAGCGTGGTGAGCCGCTTCGAGAAATTCGCAGTATGCTTTCTGTCGGTCAGCCCTCTGCTCAGGATGTATTGCTTTTGACGTCAATGCAATTGGCAACTGCGATAAGGATTGACTCTCCCGGGGAGATGAAGGCCGATCCCGTTTCAGTTGTTCGGCTTCGTCGGCATGCTTGGGACTATGTTAATTCTCAAATGTCAGTGGAACGTCGTAGCGAAGTCATTTCACTCGTAGCCAAGACGTATTTTGGAGGAAAATGGCCTACGGAACCCGTAAGGCTGCGGCAGAGAGGCCATTGGGGAAAGGGGCGAGGCCAAGACGCATCTCGCATCTATGCAAATGAGGTGTTTATTATTGAGCAGTTGTGTGATGCTGCTGAAAATAACACGGCAGCTTTGATTCGGGTTGCTTCACTTGCGTTGAAGTATTGTGAGAAACTTCGCCGTCAAGATCGGTTTGGGGACGCATATTTTGCATCGCGCGAATTACTGAGTCGCGTCGAAAAGGCCTGCCAAATGACGGGTGATGCTGCAGTTAGAGAGGAATTTCGCATTTCAACTGCCAGAAGTTCTCGTATGGCTGGCGAAAGTAATTTTCGCCATCCAACTTTTGGAAGGGATTGAGGACACATCGGAGCCTGACGAGTTTAAATCGCGACGGTTAGATGCATTGGCAAATTTGATGTTGAGTTATGAATCATTGGGAAGAATGTCTGACGTTGCTCGAATTGCCGAAATTCTTGTCAAGGATGCACCAAGTAATTCTTGGCATAATATTCAGGCGTCGGCCGTACAGGCGGCATTGAACGGAGATCGAGACGAGACGGTCAAGAAGCTTTTGTCTCTTGAACGTAAAGCGAGACGATATAATCACAATGTTATTGCTGAAAATATATTATTAGATCTCGCATATAGCGCATCTTCTGCAACAGAGGCTAAAAGGTACTTGCAAAAGGTTAGGTCGGATGACGAAAGAATGTATAACTATATTAGAGCAACAGCAAAGTTTGCTCTCCTTACCATCAACAGTGACGGTCCAAGTGCGCTTTCGTCTCGTGATATTGCCGCAATCGAAGCTGGGTACACATTTATGTTTTCTCAACGGATGGTGACTCTTTTGACTCAATTTCACGAGGTCATCTGTAGAATACTTGAGGAGCGAGGGGACCGTGATCGCCAAATTGAACTGCTGAAGCACAGCAGCTTTGTGTGGCGACTGCGAGGTGACTTGCTGACGGAACAGCGGTATCTTCGTTTGGTAGAAGGGCACTGCGCTCCAGAGCGAGCTTCAAGTGATGGCCCATTGCGACGTGCCATGTTGTATATTCTCGCGAGATTGCGTGGCCTCACTGGAACGAGCATTGCAGGTTGATGTGTCTTCGCCAAATACTTTTTTCGGATTCGGCAACCGGTTCCGCTTCCAAGACAAGTTGGGCGATAAGTCGGGCTACGAGGGAAATCGCTTGGTTTGGCTCGGCATGTTTCTGCTGACCAGTGGCAACGTCGGAAAGTAATTGAAGCCAAGACGTTACAGAAGGCAATTACCTCCGGAGAGTTTCTCGACTTCGACAAGGTGATGGGAACTCCCACAGTCGGAGCACTGCAACAGGCGTTGTTTCAACTTGACGGGCAGATCGACCGCCTTCGCAACATCATTCCCAAAGGATGTGTCGAGGGCGGGATGACACTTTTCAGTGACCAGAGTATCAAGAACAACCGCAAGGCTGAATTTTCACTTAAGAACGAGCGCTTCGTTATGCCTTTTGTGGTTCACGACCTGATCGATAATGCCATCAATCTGTGCCGAGCGATCCATCTTGCCCTGGAAAGGGGATAGAAGTTCTCTGAACGGCGTACAATTACATACATCCGAGATGAGAATGAGAAGATCAAGGACTTGAGGGCGATATTAGAGGATGTTGAAAACTGGCTCGCAGATGGAACTTGAGATCTGGCGCTTCAATCGGCTCGAGTCGCTTGTGATGGAATTGCTCAGCTCGCATCATGTGCCAATCAAAAGTTGCGGATTTTCTCTTTGATGGTACTTTCATCGCATGGCAAAACGAAAAACGGCCCGAACCAAATCATCGCTCGTTCATTCGAGAAAATCACTTCCTGCTGAACCGGATGTTCTGTTGCAGGAACTCCGTGGTTTAATTGCCGATGCCAGGGAGCGGGTGGCTTCTGCAGTCAATGCGGCACTGGTCCTGGTCTATTGGGAAGTTGGGCATCGGATTCGTACCGAGATTCTCCGCTCGTCGCGAGCAGCCTACGGTGAGGAAATTGTGCCGACACTGTCAGCACAATTGATACTGGAGTTCGGTGATGGGTTTTCCAAGCGGAACCTGTTCCGCATGATCCGGTTCGCCGAGGTTTTCCCCGAGCGAGAAATTGTGACGACGCTGTCGGCACAATTGGGATGGAGCCATTTTGTCGAGATCATTCCGCTGGATGACTCATTGAAGCGTGATTTCTACGCGGAGATGTGTCGCATCGAACGCTGGAGTGTCCGAACCCTGCGGGCCAAAGTTCAGGGGATGCTCTTTGAGCGAACCGCGCTGTCCAAGAAACCCGCCAAGTTGGCGGAACAGGAGCTGGCGGCATTACGAGCGGAAGACCGGCTGACGCCAGACATGATTTTTCGTGACCCGTACTTTCTGAATTTTCTTGGCCTTTCGGATGCTTATTCTGAAAAGGATTTGGAAACGGCAATTTTAAGAGAGCTGGAGAAATTCATCCTCGAACTGGGAGACGGCTTCGCATTCGTGAGTCGTCAGAAACGGATCATCATCGACGATGACGACTATTATCTGGACCTGTTGTTCTACCATCGAAAGCTTCGCCGCCTGATTGCTATCGACTTGAAGATCGGCAAGTTCAGAGCTGCCGACAAAGGGCAAATGGAACTCTACCTGCGCTGGCTGGATCACCATGAACGTCAACCGGGTGAGGAATCTCCTCTTGGCTTGGTCCTTTGCACCGACAAGTCCGACGAACACATTGAACTGCTGCAACTCCACAAGAGCGGCATTCGCGTGGCGTCGTACCTGACTGACCTTCCGCCCCGTGATGTCCTGCACAAGAAACTCCACCAGGCGGTTCTCAACGCCCGGGCCAGGCTGGAATCTGATCGTAAGGGGATCAAGTGAACGATAGCATCGGCAGATAGCAAACCGCGATTGCATGCAGGCTTGCTAGGCGATGCAAAGAGGAGAATCGATGAATGATATTCAGTACGAATCTACTAATGCAGTGAACTTTCCTTGATCGGACGCAATCAGGAGGGCGATATGCCACCAAAGAACAAGCCCGGCAGGATCGTTCAGGCGATTCATTTCGAGGATTTCGACGGTTTCCAGTTTGAGCGATTGGTCTTTGCTTACCATGCCCGCACCGAGAAATGGCGATCCCTCGAATGGTATGGACAAGCTGGAAGTGACCTGGGACGGGACATCTGGGGCATCCGCGATGACGGCACCAAGGACGGTGAGTCCATTTGTGTCCAGTGCGTTAACCGGAAGAGCCTGGCGTTTTCCAAGGCCGAGATAGACATTTCAAAGGTGCTCAAGGCAGCGTTGGGCGTGCCGAAGCGTTTTCGCATCGTGACACGCTCGAATGTCTCTGCCGAAATGCGAGACAGAATCAAGAAACATGTGACGTCAAACGGCGTCAGCAGCTGCGATATTTGGTCCGGTTCGGAGTTTGAAGAATTCCTGCGCCACAGGGCGGAGTCGCTTCTCAAGAGATTTGTCGAGGGCGAAACCTTTCCCGATGCTGCGGCTGACCTCGTCGAATTCGCCGCCAAGTCCGGTTCGCTGAACGACAAGGAAACGCTTGCACTGATGGCAAGGCTGTTTGACCGACCAGCCTTTTACACCCCCATCGATCAGGAAAGCAATCTTCCCGATTTCCGCCAAGCGATTACCGATACGATCCAGGCGCTCGGAACAGGAATTTGGAAAGCCCGCGACGGTAACGTGATTACACGGATACCCTCACGGCAGCAACTGAAGGATGTTGCTTTGCGAAAAAAGATCCAAGCAGTCGAAAAATCGCTTGCCCAACTTCGGGCGAAGTTCGATGACTTGAGCAAGTCCGGGATCATCCGGCATTGCAACTGCCATGACCCGAATTGCCCGGTCTACTTCATGTCATCTGAAGCCGCTCGCGAACTGGAAATGCTGCGTCGTCAATCACTATGCATGTTTCGGGATGCATATTCTGAATTCGATGAACCGGCCGGATGGTGAGGCCCATAGCCATCCTGTCGCCTCGACTTTCAGGCCCCAGTGAGTGGAAACCGATCGTTTCTTTGGTATTGTCGCAATTTGTAATATGGACAGAAGTTACACATTCATTGAACCCCGCTATGTCCCTGATTCGGCCTGCGAAATGCCAGCCCGGCTGGGGCCGTTTGGGAGTGGCGAATTTCCGCCGTCGGGGTCATACGGGACCGGCGGGAACGGACTCCGGTTGTAGGGACAAGACGGTTTCTACCATCGAAAGAATTCCGGCCCTGACCGGCTCGGAGAGTCGCGGCCAGGCATTGATGACGCGGAGAAAGTCATCGTCGTATTGCCATTCAGCGACAGCGTCGGACAAGCATTGCCGATCGCACTTGCAACCCGGACTGCAACCAGTTTTTTCGTGCTGACATAACCCGTTGACGTGGCAATTCGTTACGGAAAACGGCTTGTTCGCTACGGAACCGAAGGGGGCCATTCACTTCAGACAGATTCCTCACCCCCATTTCTTTCACACACAGGATCACTGATGAAGATTCTCTTTTTGAACAACCTCGGCGCCGGGTTCGCCGACCAGATCGATATCGCCGAAGGCACCACCGTTGCTCAATTGTTTGAGCAACGTGTCTCGCACGGCAGCCCCTCGGATTACCTGATCCGCGTCAACCGCCAGCCGACCACTTCCGATTATGTGCTGCAACCGGGCGATCGCGTCAGCATCACGCCGACGAAAATTGAAGGAGCGGCAGTCCTGCGGACTGGGAACAGGGGTGAAAGGGCAGAGGCTGTCATTTATACACATCTTCCATTCCCTTCCGCGAGATTCCAGTAAACTCTGGCACGGCATTTGCCAGTCACTCTGACAACTTCAAACTGTCAGTTCGGCATGGAAGCGCGCGATGGACCGGAGCATTGGACGGGAACTGGACGGCATCGATCTGGGGGACGAACGCTTGAATCGACGCAGCAGGAAAGTCCTCGAAGCCAACCCCCAGGCCAGCATCAATGCCGCCTGTCAGGCCTGGAGCGACACCGGTGTTCTGGGTGCCGGTGGTGGACCAGCCGGTGCCGTACTCCCCGTTCTCCCCCAGGGGTCCGTAGGTGAAGTCGCTGCCCGCCTGGTGATGGGCCACGACACTCTGGTTGATGGCGGTGGAGCTGCTCTCGGCAGTGGTATCGGTGCCGTAGATGTCGCTCCACGTTCCGGTGGTGATCAGGCCGGAGACGGTCTTTTCGAGGGTGGCCGAATCACTCTCCGCGCTGCTGCTCCCGCTGCCGGTGGTGACCCACTGGCCGTTGACCAGGGTGGAACTGGTCTGGGACTGGGACTGGGAAGAGCTGTCGGCCGACTCGGTGAGTTCCCCCGAACGGAGGATCGTCCGGGTGACCTCCCCATCCGCATGGCCGAAGCCGCTGGTCAGCCCCCACAGCTGGGAATACGCATCCCCCGGAATGGAGCCGAGCCCGAACCCGACATAACCCGGGCCGGTGCTCTGGATCGTGTCCTCCCAGGTCCCTTCCCCCGCGGAGCTGCTGGTGGAAGAGGCCTGGGCGGAGCTGCCGGCGGTGCCGTCGGTGGCGGTCCAGGTGGTGCCGCTGAGGGCATAGTGGACGGTCGCTTCCCGGGAAAGGGAGGTGCTGGAACTCTTCTGGACGGTCCCCTCCAGCAGCGACGGCACCCCCGCGGAATCCGTGTACAGCACCCGGGAATAACTCCCCGAAGCCGTGTCCCCGGTCGTATCCACCTTCCCCGTCTCCCCCGTCCCGGTGCCGGAATAGGTGAGGTTGAGCGTCAACTGGCTGTGGGCGACCTCGTCGGCGGTGCGGACTCCCGCGAGCGTGCCGTCCCCCAGGTTGGTGCCGGTGGTGTAAGCGGTGGAGGAATGGTACTCCCAGTCCGTCCCCAGCGTGACTTCTCCGGTTTCCAGCGCTGCGGTCGGGACCCAGGCGTCGTTTTCGTCCAGCGTGAACTGTTCGGTCTGGTTCTCGATCAGCCGGGCGAAGCTGTGGGCCTGGAGATTGCCCGTGGAGTAGGTCCCGTTGATGGACGCCGCGATGGGGGTCTCGCCGACGGTGGTCTCGTCCTGAACGCCGACATAACTGGTCTCCTGCCCCGTGGCCGACAACGTGGACCAGGCCCCGCTGACAAACTGAGATGTGACCATGCCCGGACTGTCGCTTCCCACCCAGGGGGAAGGGAACGAACGGACGAGTTGCCAAAGCGGTCGGCGGGGCCGATGGGCGCTCCGCGGGATCCGGGGATGCCTGATGCCCATCTCACGCCATCCTCCTGCGGCCCTCATGCTGCCGGACATCCGACAACAACGTGGCAATCTCGCCAGTCTGGCTTTTTGAATGTGGTCTGGATCGGGCATTGAAAGCCTGTTCAAGGGGAGGTCACGTGTCCGATGAGGCATTGGCGGAAGACGCCATCCTGGCTGCGGCGGCGGCGGATGAGGGTGCTGCCGACCGCCGGTTCCACCGAGCCGTCCGCGCAGTGCAGCGTCACCCGGGCCAGCTGTGGGCCGACCCATTCCTCCAGCCGGTAGACGGCGGTCGTCTCCCGCCCGTCTTTCCGGCAGAGCGTACCCGGCAGATACGCTCCCACGGGAAGCGGGATCTTATGGGAAACAATGGGGTGTAGCATACGATCGTATTTGTCGCCCTTGCTGACGGCTTCCTCCATTCGTTCGTCATATTCGGCGACGTCGGGAAGTTTTCGGATATCCTGGACAAGGATAGACATTGTCACAACATGCAATGCAGGTCTAGTCGGGAAGATGGTTGTTAAAAAGAATGGAACACCAAAATCATTGCAATCTCCGTTTATGCAAATTATGCAGTAATTCGAAGCAGACAGCAACAAGCATCGCTCTGCCCTGTGAGCAGCTTTAATATATTTATCTTTCTCGTAGATACATTCTGTTCCCGGCACAACTTCAAATGGAATGGTACTTACTTTTAAAGTACAGAAGTGCAATTGTCTTCCAGATAAAGGCTCGTAAATCACGCGCAAGTGATCTGTTGGCCATGGATCGCAGCTTTTGTATACGATTGATGGCAGGTCGCAACTAATGGCCCTGGCGTGCCATTCTTCATTTGCCGATGCTATTCTGTAAACAAATAAAGTTATGTCATGTGCCATGAGCTGTGCATTAATTTACAGTGTTGTTTAGCGAGGAATCATTCCCAGATTGTGCAGTAAATTATCTACCTGTCCTTCCCAGGCATCGACTAATTCAGGCCTGAATTTTTGTCCCCAAACTCCAGCCTTCGTGGCCTGTTTGAAGTGCAATAGTTCTTCAATGACGTCCTGCACCTCGGTCCCTTTGTAGAACGTGATCGTCTTGTCTTTGATATTCGTTCTGGCCAGAGTGCGGTAGTTGCCGCTCTTGGGGCCCAGTTCGTCCATTTTATCAATCAGCTGCCCCCCCGCATCCTCGAATTCCTGATAAATCCGGGCGATATAGCTGTCCACTTCTTCCTGGACAATCCGATTTGCGCGCTGCGCGGGTAACTTGCTCTAAAACCACAGGTGTCGTTGCAAAAACTCAATCACGTCGCCAAACAGGACATAAAAGAGGCTTTTCTTTCCGCAATGAACTTTGGCAATGACTTCTGCCCCAATTGTCTGATGCGGAAGCTCCCGAGGATTGATTTGGACAAACGCTTCAACGATGGTTCCCTCAGATTGAGATTCGTTGGACCGCGTTGCGATCTCGTCCAATCTGCCTTGCAGGCTCGTTTCCACCGCGGTTGCCAGGACGTAATCCACATCGAGGGTTCTGGCTGGAACTTGATCTAATGCGCGCAGAACATGCCCCAGGCGGTATTCTGGAATTTCCAGTTCAAGACGCCAGGCTCCGTCGGGCTGCATGAGTTGCAGCAACAACTCACCTCGCTGAACGGGGCGGTTCTGCAGAATCTGTTTTAATTGGAACGTGGTGACAATTCCCGCTGCTGGAGCCAGAATCCTAAGCTGAACGATTCGTTCTCGTACTCGCTGGAGTTGTGATTCCACACCTGCTGCCTCAATCTTCGCTTTCACAAAATCGGCCTCCAGCCGAGACAACTCTTCAGCATCGTTTTTTCGCCGGGCGATGTGCTGTTGCTGGGTCAAGGCGGATGCCAATTTGCGTTTTTCCAGGAGTTCGTTCGCCAGAGAAACTTCTTCAGCTTGCAATTCCTTGTTTTGAAGAATCAGGAGAAGCTCCCCCGACTGAACGTGCTGGCCACTTTCCACAAGAATGCGATCCACGTCAGCATCCCAGGGGGCAAAGATTTCGTACTGAGTAACCGGCATCGCCCGGCCTTTTCCTTCCACCCGATATTCCCATGGAATCAACCACAGTCCAGCCAGAACAACGGTGAAAGCAACCAGGATCGCCAAGGCTGTCCAGTATCGGCGTCCATGAAACCAGCGCCAGCCGTTCCCCAGCATTGTCAATACCGGCAGAAAAAAAATGGATTCGTGACGCAGACAGTTGGAAAGTGCGGCTTCGAAATGGGCGGCAATCAAGTCGGCACGTTCCAGCACTCCATCCCGCGGCCTGGCCTCACTGACCTGCTCGATGATCATTGTCCCCAGGAGCTTACGTTTCGATTCTTCATTCCTCGCGTGGAGAGGATCATCTTCCAGAATAAGACGAGCGGGAGTCCTCAGCGGAATAAAATGGACCATGCGTGTGCGACTGACGGCAAGATATTTTGCCAAAGACTTTTCCATTGAAGCAGGAAGATCATCAACATTTCCGCAATAAGTAACGGGAATTCCCAATTGCAACATGTCTCCAGCGACTTCCGCCATTCCTTTGAGGAGGCTTGCCCGATGCAGAACATTTTCCTGTCCACTGACTCCTGCAATTCGAACTCCACGACCCTGTTTCAAGGCCACGCTCACTCGGTCACACCGGATGAGAACGCGGCCGTCATTCACAGCGATGGCAACGGTCTTCTCAAGACTCAACGTCTGCTGCATCTTCACCAGGAAAGGATCAAGTTGCCTCCAGAATTGGGCTGACATCGTGGAATGGGAAAATTGGCCGTCAGTCATCTCTCACCAGAGCTGGTCTCGGAAGTACGGATTCACGTGGATCTCCCCATTAGCCGGTGCAGATAAGACCCATGATTGGCCCGGCATCATCAAAAAAATAGACGGCTTCACGTGTTGAGGTGGCAATCCCTCCTTGTCGATAATGAAGAGCGCGGGCACTAAACTCCTTACTGAGTGCCGCATACAAAACTCCCTGAAATAATCAAAATTCCTCACCTCGTGCAATCAAGCCCCACGGATTTCGTGAGGTTTTTAATTGAATTCGGCTGACTGAAACAAATGGAATCTTTAAGATGCTCTCCTCCTGGATTTTAAATACTTTTTGCAGAATATTCAGTTTGTCCCGTTTTCTGTCTGTGAAGCAAGCCTGCCTGTGGTTCTTCGTCCTGAATGGCATTCTCCTGCACTCCGCGCTTCCTGCGGAAGAAATTTCCGTCGGCGAATGCAAGATGACTTATCGAAATAGAGCCATTTTTTCAATTGATCACCCGGGATTGGTGGCCTCGATCCCCGAAGAAGGAACGATGGTTCAACAGGGAGACTTGCTTGTCCAGCTACAGGATGAAATTCCTCGGGCGAACCTGGCCGTTGCCATTGCCCGGATAGGGAGTACCGCTTCTCAGATCATGGTCGAACAAAAAAATGTGGAATCCGCAACAGTGGAATATGAATCCGCCATAGAGGCAAACCGGGTTTCCCGGGGCGGCATCGCTGCCTATCCAGCGACGCATATCGCCCGACTGAAGATTAATCGGGAAGTTGCGGAGTTCAAACTGGAAGTTGCGAAAGCGGACCATCAGGTGCATCTTCGGATGCGGGATCAGGCTGAAGCGGAATTGCAATCCTACCGAATCGTCTCGGGTTTTTCAGGAATGGTTGTTCAGGCCTTCAAACATAAAGGAGAAAGTGTGCAGCAAGGAGAATCGCTTGTGGAACTCGTCAATATTTCGCAGCTTCGCGTGGAGGGATACGTCAGCCTTCAGGAGTCCACTCGAATCAAACCCGGCCATCCGGCAGTCATTCATCTGGAAAACTTTGCCGCGAACATGGCGGGACCACTCCCGACACTGAAAACCACTCTTGGTTTTGTCGACGTTTCCGTTCAGACCCTGTCGAATCGTGTCCGCGTCTGGGCCGACATTGACAATACTGCTCAGCAGTTGCGGGAAGGCCTTCCCGTCAGGATGCACATCGAAATCGAAAAGCATCCCTAATCAATCTGTTCGCGGATATTTTCCGGTTGTACATTTCAATGAACATAAGACATGCAACAACAGCCTGATTCGGAATTTTCGCTCAGCCCCTCTTCGGCGAAACCGATTCCGTTGACAGGACGAAAAGACCTTCAAGTGGCTCGGATCGTAACCGTTCACACCCCGTTGAGTATTGAGGGGGCGGGTTTTCTGGCGAAGTGGGCGGTGAGGA
>Ga0182738_1006892_pt1 | contig 11681 bp, 5 predicted proteins | sample eDN5th30CBELigMG_FD_128876 | JGI IMG/M metagenome (GOLD analysis project Ga0182738, IMG submission 128876) | Enriched Miracle-Growth compost microbial communities from Emeryville, California, USA - eDNA 5th pass 30_C BE-Lig MG (version 2)... ...
ACTAGATATGTTAAATTGGGATTATTTTAGTCTATTAGATTCATTAACAATTGCAAGATCTCGTCGCCATATTGAGAAATATTACAACATGAACGATATTGGGAAGTTTCCAAACCGGTTAGACCCACTGAATATAAAAGAATCCATCGATGAAATTGAAAAATTTCCGCCTATGGAACAAATTAATAATGAGATTTTGCGTTTAAGATTAGCGGTTTATTCACCAATGCAATATATCTTGCCAAATATGAGAGCGACTTATAGTGAGAAATATGATACAAAAATTGCAAATGGAAAAGTGTTCAAACAAACGGACCGTGAAAATAGCTTGATTTACTTAATGAAATCAAATTTATTAAAACGACTGGAAAGCTCTATCAGTTCATTTACATTAACATTAGAAAAAATTATTCAAAATATTGAATTACATATCCAGAAAATAGAAAACTATGATTATACGTTTGATGTTTCATTAGACATAATGAATTTAGATGTAGAAGATCCTGAACTTTCGGATGCATTCATTGGTTCCAAAGTGAAAATTCTACCGAGAGATGTAGATTTAATTCGTTGGAAGCAAGATTTATTGTATGATAAAGAAATTTTAGTAAAACTTTTATCGCAAGCAAGAGAAATAGATGCTAAGCGAGATAAAAAATTAAATAGATTGAAACAGATAATTGAGCAAAAAATTAATCACCCTATTAATAAAGGAAATAAAAAGGTTTTAATTTTTACCGCATTTGCTGACACAGCAAATTATCTATATGAGAATTTGCATTCGTGGATTTCACAAAACTTTTCTATCCATACAGCCATTGTGACAGGATCAGATAATCCAAAGACTACGTTGAAAATGAAGAAAGTGGATTTTAATAACGTGTTAACAAATTTCTCTCCATTATCAAAAGAAAGAGAGAAAGTTCAGCCAGAAATGAAAGAAGAAATTGATATTTTAATTGCAACAGACTGTATTTCAGAGGGACAAAACTTACAAGATTGTGATTATCTTATTAATTATGACATTCATTGGAATCCAGTTCGCATTATCCAACGCTTTGGACGAATAGACCGGTTAGGAAGTAAAAATGACGATATTCAGCTGGTTAACTTCTGGCCATCAATGGAATTAGATGAATACATCAATCTAATTGGTCGAGTGAAAAATCGAATGACCATTTTAGATATTTCATCTACCGGTGAAGAAAACGTCATTGTGGAAGATAGTAATGAAATGAAAGATTTAGAATATCGTCGTAAACAATTAGAAAAGCTTCAAAATGAAGTTATTGATTTAGAGGAAGTAAATGGTACAATCAGCCTCACTGATTTTACAATGGATGATTTCCGGATGGATTTACTAAACTTTATGAAGGACAACGGAGAAGACATTAAAACTGCTCCATTAGGATTATTTAGTATTACAAAAAATCATAATCAAAATCTTCAAGAGGAAATTCAACCGGGTATCATCTTCTGCTTGAAACAAATTGGTAATATTACAGATACAAAAGAAAAAAACGCATTGTTCCCTTATTTTCTCATTTATATGAAAGAAAATGGAGATGTCTTATATTCACACGTAAAAGTGAAAAAAATATTAGATATTTATCGCTCATTATGTCTAGGACAACATACAGCTGTAGAAGATTTATACCAACTATTTTATGACGAAACAAGTAATGGGAAAAAGATGGGTCCATATAAAGAATTACTCGAAAAAGCAACGGATGAAATCTTAGGCAAAATCGAACAACAAACAACGCTAAATATATTTAGTCTCGGTAGTTTGGATAGTCTTGTGACTAGTACGAATACAAACATACAAGATTTTGAAATTGTTTCGTATTTAATTGTTAAATGATGAATCTTGGGGGGATTGAACATAGAAGCGAAAAAACTTTATAAAAGGATGGGTCTAGAAAGCAGATTGACTCCTTTAAATAAAAAACTAGATAAGAAGATGTTCTATGACTTTGCAGATATCAAACAAAAGGAGAAAAATGTAATATCAAAGTTTGTTGAAAGATTAGAACTTTCATATCTTTTAACACCTTCCACAATCAATATTCAACCTATGATCAATCAAGAATACCATTACGAAGGGGTAATGTTTGTTACCGCTTCCTTGAAAGAAGAGACATTAGATAAACATGTTAATGTATTAGAAGAAGTTATTCACGGAGCATTGCCTCATCCAGTGGTTATTACCTTTACGTGGCAAGATCAAATTCTCATTAGTACTTGTATCAAACGATTGAACAAAGTAAATAGAGCTGCTGTTGTTTTAGAAACAATACATCGTACAAATTGGATAGACGATCAAATTACTGATTCAGTAAAAACAGCTTTTCTTCAATCGTTCCAATTAGTGAATCTGAATTTTGCTAATTTCTATGAATTTTATAAAGACATGGACCTTACAGTGGAAGCTTTTGAAAACGCAAAAACGGTTGGTGACTTTACTATTGTAAAGTCGGATGAAGAAAGAGAACAGCAACTCTTACTAATTCAGCATATACAAGAAAAAGAACTAGCAATATCAAGACTAATAGCTGCAATAAAAAAGGAAACACAATTTAATAAGAAAGTGGAAATGAATATAAAGGTTCAACAATTAACAATGGATATTGAGCAGCTAAAAAACAACTTTTGAAAGTAAAGGAGAATAGTAAATGGAGAAGTTAGATGGAAAAACACTTGACCTAACACACGAAAATATAAACGCACTTAAAGCTTTATTTCCCGAAGTTATAACGGAAGGGAAAATTGATTTTGACAAATTAAAATTGGTGCTAGGTGATGAAATAGATACGAATAATGAAAGGTATGAATTCACTTGGCATGGGAAAGCACAAAGCTTAAAACTTGCCCAAACACCTTCTACTGGCACATTACTTCCGGATAAAGAATCGAGTAAGAACTGGGATACAACTGAGAATCTTTATATTGAAGGGGATAATTTAGAAGTACTAAAGCTTCTTCAAAAATCATATTTCGGTAAAGTGAAAATGATTTACATTGACCCACCTTATAATACTGGTAATGATTTTGTGTATAAAGATGATTTTAGGGATAATGTTAAAAACTACAAAGAATTAACCAAACAGATCACTAAATCAAACACAGAAATTAATGGTAGATTTCATACTGATTGGTTAAATATGATGTATTCAAGATTAAAACTATCTAGGAATTTATTAAAAGATGATGGTGTGATTTTTATATCTATAGATGATACAGAAGCCTTTAATTTAAAAAAAATATGTGATGAAATCTTTGGAGAAAACAATTTTATTGGAATGTTCATAGTAAATTCATCACCAAGTGCAATTGACTATGGGCATATAGCAAAAACTAATGATTATGCACTGTTCTATGCTAAAGATATATCTGAAACGAAGACTAATATACTACCTGAAAAAGAAAAAGAGTTTAAGTATAGTGATGCAAAAGGAGAATTTAATATTTATCCTTTGTATAACGGTAACGTAGCATTTAACCCTGAAACAAGACCTAATTTATTTTATCCATTTTACTTAAACCCAAATAATAAATTAGATGAAAACTTTTATGAAATCGGATTAGAAAATAGAGAAGGTTGGATAGAAGTATTTCCGGTAATTTCAAGGAAAGATGGTATTCAAAGAGTTTGGCGATGGGGGAAAGAAAAGGCAAAGCAAGGACTAAATGATGAAATAGTAGGTTATAAAACAGACTCTGGAGAATATCGTGTAGTGCAAAAAACAAGACTTACAGGAAAAGTGATTAGATCTTTACAATTAGATAATGAAATATCCACAAGAAGAGGCACTGCAGAAGTAGAAGGTATATTTAATAGAAAAATATTTCCTTTCCCTAAACCTGTTGAACTTATAAAAAGATTTATTTCTATTAGTACAGAAAGCGATGATATAATATTAGACTTCTTTTCTGGTTCAGCAACATCTGCACATGCAGTAATGCAATTAAACTCAGAGGATAATGGAAATAGAAAATTTATTCTTATTCAGCTACCTGAAGTAACTGATGAGAAATCTGAAGCATATAAAGCCGGATTCAAAAACATTTGTGAAATAGGAAAAGAACGCATCCGTCGCGCAGGAGATAAGATCGTTGAAGATACAGGGAAATCTGACTTAGATATTGGTTTTAAAGTATTTAAATTGGATTCATCTAATGTTAAAATTTGGGATCCGAATATAGAAAATCTCGAAGATAATCTTTTTGAGCTACAGGAAAATATTAAAGAGGATCGTACGAGAGAAGATTTATTGTTTGAAATTTTATTAAAGATTGGTATTCCACTAACTACTCCAATCGAAGAAGTAAATATCAATGGTAAAGTCATTTATAATGTTGGATTTGGAGCGGTTCTACTATGTTTAGAAAATGAAATTAGTTTAGAAATAGTGCATGAAATTATCAAATTGAAACCAGAAGATTTTGATACGAAAGTAATTTTTAAAGAGACTGGTTTCCTTGATGATTCGGTGAAAACAAATGCCATTCAAACGTTGAAGAAAAACGGAATCACTGATGTTAGGAGTGTGTAGACATGAAGCTTCATTTTGAATCTAAATTACCCTACCAGCTTCAAGCAATTGATTCTGTGGTGAAGGTTTTTCAAGGACAACCTGTTCGTCAATCAAACTTTACTGTATCTTATGGAGAAGAGGCGGGGTTAATTCAGACTGCATTAGGAGTCGGAAATCGATTAGATTTAACACCAGAAGAAATTATACAAAATGTACAAGAAGTTCAAGCTCTTAACGGTTTACCTCGTAGTGAAAGTTTAAATGGCTTAAATTTCACAGTTGAAATGGAAACAGGGACTGGGAAAACTTATGTTTATTTACGTTCGATTTATGAGTTACACCAAAAATACGGTTTTACAAAGTTTGTCATTGTTGTGCCTTCTGTTGCAATTCGTGAAGGGGTATATAAATCGTTACAAATAACTGAACAACATTTGAAAGGTTTATACGATAATCAAACTTTAGAGTATTTTATTTACGATTCTGACAAGTTAGATCGTGTTCGTAGTTTTTCAACAGCAACTACGATACAAGTGATGATAATTAATATCGATGCGTTCCGTAAAAGCTTTGAAGATCCTGAAAAAGAAGATAAGGCAAATGTCATTCATCGTCCAAATGACCGTTTAAATGGATATAAACCAATTGAATTTATTCAACAAACCAATCCAATTGTTATCATTGACGAACCACAAAGTGTTGATACAACAGATAAATCAAAAGAAGCTATAGCTTCATTAAATCCATTATGTACATTGCGGTATTCTGCAACACACGTAGATAAATATAATATGATTTATCGTCTAGATGCGGTGGACGCGTATAACGAACGATTGGTGAAAAAAATTGAAGTAATGTCTATTCGCTCTGAAGAATCTTTCAATCAACCGTACATCAAATTGATAGAGGTAAAGGAACGAAAAGCAAAACTAGAATTGGATGTAGAAACAAAAGGGAAAGTGAAGCGTACGGTAAAAAACGTGAAGTACGGAGATGACCTATTCGATATATCGGGTGAACGTGAGCTATATCGAGATTATCGAATTGAGCAAATTGAGTGGACAGAAGGTAATGAGTCCGTTGAAGTTGGTGGTAACCTGTTAAGGATAGGTGATTCTATTGGTGATTTCGATGATGATACAATTAAGCGTTATCAAATCCATCAAACAATAGAAGAACATCTTGATAAAGAACTACGGTTAAATCCAAGAGGTATTAAAGTATTGAGTCTATTTTTCATTGATAAAGTAGCCAATTATCGTAAGTACGATAAAGATGGAAACCCAGTAAAAGGTAAATATGCAGTTATGTTTGAAGAGGAATATAAAAAGCTAATTCAAAAGCCAAAATATCACACTCTGTTTAAAGAAATTGATGTAGATGTCGATGTAGAAAAAATTCATAATGGCTATTTTGCTCAAGATAAAAAAGGTAATTTAAAAGATACAAGGGGTAATACGCAAGCTGATACAGATATTTACAGCTTAATTATGAAAGATAAAGAGAGATTACTGAGCTTTAATGAACCACTGCGCTTTATTTTCTCACATTCCGCTTTACGTGAAGGCTGGGATAATCCTAATGTCTTTCAAATTTGTACGCTAAAAGATTCAAGTGGAACCTACGTTAGTCGTAGACAGGAAATTGGAAGAGGTTTACGTCTAGCAGTGAATCAGAATGGAAAACGTGAACCAGATTACAATGTTAATACGTTAACGGTTATGGCAAACGAATCTTATGAAGAATTTGTAATGGGCTTACAAAATGAAATTGAAAAGGAATCAGGAATTACATTTGGTAAAATTGAAAAACATACATTTGCAAATGTATCTTATTTAAATAAAGAAACAGAAGAATTTGAACAACTTGGATACGATCTATCTAAGAAGCTATACGAAGACTTTAAAGAAAAAGGATATATCAATGAAAAAGACAAAGCTACATCTGTTTTAAAAGAAGCCATCGAACATTATGAAGTCGATATTCCGCAAGAATTTGAACCGTGGAATAAAGCGATTATGATAGAGTTAAAACGTATTACAGAGCGTTTACCAATCAAAGATGGAACTAAAAAGAAGAAAGTAAAGCTAAATAAGGCAATCCTAGATAGTCATGAATTTATTGAACTTTGGGACAAGATTAAATATAAAACAGTTTACTCCATTCAATTTGATAGTGACGAGCTAATTAAAAAGTCTATTGACAGTATTCAAGGAATGAAGAAAATTGAAAAGGTACGAATGATTAGCCGAAAAGACGCAATTTCCTCAATGGATCGTCTAACAGGCCTAGAAACTGTTACAGTGAAAGAAGGAGTAGAGAATTATGTATCTTTACACCATACTTTACCTGATGTGATCACTGAACTACAAAACCGTACGAACTTAACACGTAAAACAGTTGTTCGCATTTTAACTGGCAGTAATCGACTAGAGGATTTTAAAAATAATCCTCAAAAGTTCATTGTAGAAGTATCGAAGATTATCTTACGTGAAATGAAATTTATTCTTCAAGATGGGATTAAATATTACAAAATGGATGACGAATTTTATGCAGTTGAGCTATTCCAAAACCAAGAATTACTTGCTTATTTGAATGATAATGCAGTAGAAAGTTCAAAGTCGCCGTTTGATCATGTTCTTTATGATTCTGATATTGAGGAAAGTTTTGCAAAACGATTTGAATCTGATGAGAATGTCAAAGTGTATGTAAAACTTCCAAATTGGTTTAAGATCGATACGCCAGTGGGCAGCTATAACCCTGACTGGGCAGCAGTCATTAATAAAGGTGGCGTAGAAAAACTCTATTTCGTATTAGAAACGAAAGGAACAGACATTTTGGGATTATTACGTCCAGAAGAGCAATCGAAAATTGAATTTGCTAGAAAACATTTTGAGGCGATTAATACAGATGTCGCTTTTGAAGGACCAGAAAATGACGTTAGTGACTTCTTATTGAGAGTTTCATCAAAATAAATTAATGATAAGACAATAGTGAAAGTGGATCCTTTCATAATCACTATTGTCTAACCTTTATAAAACAGTAGGTGTACATATTTATGACTATGACAAAATTAAATGCAACAGAAAAAGCAACTAGAAATGATATTAAATTATTACTTACTTATTTAAACGGTAGATTAGTAGGAGATCAAGAAACGTTAAAATTTATGAAAGAACTTAATAGTTGTCAATTAGAGGATGTAGTTAATCGATCACGTAAAGCAATCTATACAGTGCAAAAAGATGACTTTTGGCAAAAAATTAGTTCAATAGCTGGATTTCGAAAATTTTTAGAGAAGAAACAGATAAATAGCTATCAAGAGTTGGAAGACCAAGCAAATATATATTATGTAATGAATTTTAATAAAGACTATTAACTAACTAAATGTTTAGTATAAGGGGGAATTAAAGTGGAAACGAAAACCCTGAACACAACAGGCTACTTTTACAGCGGTTTATCGAGGAAGAATCAATATGATGAACAAACAAAGAAATGTATCGAGAAAACCGTTATCAATCTTTTAGATAAGAATACGAGTTTAAATAGACCGGGAATGTTACTTGGGAAAATTCAAAGTGGTAAAACAAGAACATTTATCGGTATTACTGCTTTATCATTTGATAATGGGTATGACGCTACAATTGTATTAACTAAAGGGACAAGAGCATTAGCACAGCAAACATACGAACGTTTAAAGTCCGAATTTGAAGAGTTTTATCGAAACGATGAAATTCAAATTCATGACATTATGAATTTACCGGATAATTTAAGCCAATGGGAATTAGATCAAAAACTACTTTTAGTAGTTAAAAAAGAAACAAACAATTTAAAAAGGCTAATTTATGCTCTATTTGAGCAATATCCATCTTTAGCCGAGAAAAGAGTTTTAATCATTGATGATGAAGCAGATTTTGCTAGTATCGGTTTTTCAAAGACTAAACAAGAAATCATTGAAATTAATGTAATTGCTGGACAAATTGATGAAATCCGAAAAAACTTATCTCAATGTGATTTCCTTCAAGTAACAGCTACTCCATACTCTCTGTATCTTCAACCGGAGGATTTAAAAATTGAAGGCTCTACTAAAACCTTTACACCAATTCTCCCAGCATTTACAGAACTAGTTCCTGTTCATAAAGGATATATCGGGGGAGATTATTATTTTGAAGAAAGCGAAGATGAGGACTCCATTGCGTCGTATATATATCAACCAATTTTAGAAGATGAACTAGTCGTATTGAAAAAATCTGATCGCCGTAAATTTAAAATAGAAGAAGCATTAACAAGCCATAAAATTATGTCCCTTCGAAGTGCCATTGTTAACTTTATTGTAGGTGGAGTGATTAGAAGGATACAGGAACAAAGTAAGGGTGAACGATTAAAAAAATATAGCTTCATTGTACATACAGAGCAAGGAAAAGCCGCGCACGAATGGCAAGAAACCATTGTAAATGAAATTAAGGAATTACTCAGAGCAGCTGTAGATTCAGATCCTGTTCTATTAAGCGATTTAGTGTTAGAATCATACAAAAACTTCGAGGACTCTATGAATGTACTAGACTGTTATATGCCTTCATTTGAGGATGTAAAATATGAAGTTACTAAGGCGCTACAGAAAGATTATTTAATGATTACGAAAGTAAATTCAGAAAAAGATGTTAGTCAGTTATTAGATGAAACAGGTCAATTAAAACTACGTACACCTCTTAATATTTTCATTGGTGGACAAATCTTAGATAGAGGGATAACAATTGGAAACTTAATTGGATTTTATTATGGACGTAATCCGAATAAATTCCAACAAGATACAGTGTTGCAACATTCTCGAATGTTCGGTTACCGCCCAATTGAAGATTTAGCAGTTACAAGATTTTATACAACACTACGAATCTACGAAGTAATGAAAAAAATGCAAGAATTCGATTCAGCACTACGAGAAGCTTTCGAAAAGGGAAGTCAAGATAACGGTGTTGTATTTATTCAAAAGGATGCAAAAAATCAAATTATACCTTGTTCACCAAATAAATTGTTGTTATCAAAGACAACTACATTAAAACCATTTAAACGATTATTGCCGATAGGTTTCCAAACTGGTTACAAAACGTATATATCAAGTATAGTAGATCAAATTGACAAGCTAATTGATGAGGAAAGCGGTGGAAGTGAAGAACCGTTTTTACTAGACTTGGAAAAAGCTACAAATATAATAAACCTAATTAAAAGCACACATGATGATGCAGTAGGCGAATCATGGGATGAAGTTTCATTTATTTCAAGTATGGAATATTTGGCGTTAAACACTGATAGCAATCATGCTGGACATGTTTGGTGTATTGTTAGAAAAGATCGTAACATTGGACGTATTCGTGAAGATGGTAGATATGAAGACTCGCCTGTAAGTTCTAAGGGAGCAAAAGGTGAACTCAAAGAAGCAAGAAGTGTAGCCAAAAATATTCCTGCATTGATACTAACTCGACAAAACGGAGAAGAAGGAGAAAATAAATGGAGAGGTGCTGCTTTTTGGTGGCCAGTTTTATTAACTCCTGAGAATACAAAAACGATTATTTTCTCAAGTAAATCTAATGATTGAAAAATGAAATATCAAAGTCAAATTGCTAGAAGTAAATACTAATTTCATTATTTAATGTGTTATGAAAATTATTCTATACCATCGTTAGTTACCATTATAAACATTAATATTTGAGCAACATAGTGAACGGAAGAATAAAAGATAGTCAAAAAATTGTTCAGCATAGTTAAATAATGTGTTAAATAATGCCGGCAACCAATTCTCTGGTGAAAACGTTGATAAATATGTTAAAATAAGGAAGATAAAGGACATAATCCTTTACTATCCAAATGGCAGTGCCATTGTGGATTAGAGCAAAGTAATCCACCCTAACCATTCACAGTGTAGCAGGGTGGATTATTTATTAACATATGTTTAAACATAAGCCTAATAAAAGGTGTTTGAAAAAAATAATAGTACATATCAACTCTACACCGTTATTTTTGCAGTGATTATTCTAATTGTTATAAAGCGAAACAAATGATAATACTAGTATTATTTACTCTACTCTTCTTGCCAAGAATGTTTTCTCTAAGAAGTATTAAAAAATTATCTTCTTTGGAAAGTCAATGTTCCAATCAAGTAGTTCACTTACCATGCAGTAAAATAAAATTAGACAAAGAGTAAAGGGGGAGAACAATTGATAAGATTTCTTATTGTTATAATTAGCTGCCTTCTTCTACTTTCCAGTGGGCTGTACAATATAATTACTCAGGGTTTTACACTCCCATTTCTGATTCTTACTTTGGGAGGTTTAGTTGGCTTAATTGGCAATTTATTTTACAAAGGGAAGAAACAAGAAGCGTAACAAGCTAATAGACAGAATCATGCTGCTCGCTAACTATATTAATTGAAGAACCTTTAAATCAAACAATTTTGTACCTCCTTGATTGGAGGTTTTTTTGTTTTAGAGAATTGATACAAACTGGCTTGATACTCATGCCTGCAGAGGCTCCATGTCAAGTTTCAATATTGTGTAGTTGCCATTGCAATCTTATGATTTTGCAAAGTACAATAATATTGTAGAAGAAGTGAAAATGGAACAAAGCAATGTAGTCTAGTTTAAGAGAAAGTAGTTATTGGCAGCAAAAATTTAAAATTAATATTTATTAATTTCTAAAAATATCTTAAAATCTTAAAAAATGCGGCTATAATTTTTATAGTTTAAATTGAAAGGAGCGAAAATAATATAATTAAGTATAAACAAATAAATTCAATTTGTTTTAATACAAATTAATTAAATTCAATTTAAAAAGGGAGATCCCCAACTTGGTTCTAATAATGTGTGGTTTAAACATTCATTATCTGAATAAGGAGGGGGTCTTTTTGTTTCCAATTAGAAGGGGGAAAGTATGGCAAATTCCATTTTAAAAAGAGCAGTAATTAAAGAGGAACTAGTAGAATTAACAGGAAACTGTGCCATGGCAATAACTTTAAATCAATTACTATATTGGTCAAAACGAGTAAAGGATTCAGACGGCTTGATTGCTGAAGAGTTAGAGCGTATTTCTACAAATAAAGTTTCTGATTTAAGACATGGCTGGATTTATAAATCTTCTGAAGAATTGTCT
>Ga0182738_1006893_pt1 | contig 11681 bp, 9 predicted proteins | sample eDN5th30CBELigMG_FD_128876 | JGI IMG/M metagenome (GOLD analysis project Ga0182738, IMG submission 128876) | Enriched Miracle-Growth compost microbial communities from Emeryville, California, USA - eDNA 5th pass 30_C BE-Lig MG (version 2)... ...
ACTAAAGTGAGGCAATTATTCCAACAGGCTGAAGCAAAAAATGAAACAATCGATTTTATTTTCATGGTAGGAGGGTTTTCTGAAAGTCCTTTCCTGAAAAATGAAATTATCAAACGCTTTGAAAACGATAAAGTCCAAGTAAGAATTTTGACGAGAAGAACTTTTTAATAATATTTCTCATAGGTATTGGTCCCAAGAAGGCCTCAGATATCAGTTGTAAGAGGCGCTTGTATGTATGGATTGAATCCTAGATCTATTTCATCAAGAATTGCCAAGAAAACCTACGGAATTAACACTTTGACTACTTTTGATCCAGAAAGACACCCTGAGCATAAAAAGGTTGTGATAGAAGGAGAAGATTTTTGTGAAGATGTGTTTGATCCTTTTGTGAGAAAAGGTGATTCAGTGGGAGCAGATGAGATTCATACAAAGACTTATTGTCCTGTCAGAACAAAACAATCAGTGATGAGAGTTATTTTCTATTGCACTGATAAAAGAGATGTTGACTTTGTTGATGAAGAAGATGTGCACCAATTGGGAGAATTGTGTGTTGATATTGGAAAGCCATTCCAAAGTGTGGATGAAAAGACTGTGAAAGTCACTTTGCTGTTCGGAAGCACTCACATTTACGCTACTGCCACCAACAGAGAAGGTACTGAAATAAAGAATTGTGAATTCAAGTTTGAATGCGGAGGAAATTAACAAAAAGAAGCGAAGCTCTAATTTTTTATATTTCTTAAGTGAGAGTAATAAATATTTTTGTTGCATCATACATACCAAAGAATAGCATTAAAATAGATTGCCATCGATCTAGAAATTTCTCAATAAGTATTTTGTAAATATATATATTCAAATTCTTTATATTGTTAACAAATTTGTTTGTATTTCAAAACAAAATTTGGAAGAAATTAAAAAGATAGATTAATAATTTAGCGGAGCGGAGAATGAATCGTGATAGATATAATAGAAAGCCCCTACGTCCCCAGATGGACTTGAAAACCACAAAATACAACCTTGATGAAGCCCTTGCAAAATTTGAAAGGTTCAAAGGGAGTGACGTTCGACAACGAGAGTTTAAGGATGAGCTCAATAAATTTTTTCTGAGTCTCCGATTCACGGATAAATTTCGAACTTCAGCCATTTACTTCCTTGAATACTTGAACCCTAAATTCGTCAGTATGATCAGGCAAGGTGAATATAACTATGAAAATATAATTGAGAACGTCTTGGTCATTGCAGATCATTTAATGAAATATGGTAAGAATTGAATTTAGATGTCTATCTTATCGAGAAAATAGAGAATAATGAAGTGGATGGAAATGTGAATAGATTGGTTTATGATTGTTTGAGCCAGACATTGCCACCATTGAGAAAATCAATATTCAATGAAACTCTTTCAAATAAAGAAATTTACATCTTTTTGCAGATTTTTAAATACTTCAACCAAGATATCATGCATAATGATCAACTTCGATGTTTTACCTTCTTCCAGGTTGTGATGAAGAGTTATAGAGATCGTGGTTCGAGTTATAAAAAACATGCAATTTTGATTGCACAAAAAGTTTCAGACAAGACTTATAAAAAAATGTCTTTGTTCATGCTCATTACTTTGATCACAAGCAAAATTTGGTACAACTATTGCTCATCAATCAACGGTAATCCAAGTTTTGACGAATTTTTCTTATTTTCAATCAGAATCCGAAGACCTTGGTGTGTTGCTGGAAATTTTACAAGGAGTGGTGAAGAAGAATAAAGAAAAGTTTGTTTCAATTTTGGAGACTCTGATCAAGATGGTTTTGGAAAAATTTGCAAGCGATTATCAAAGAGAGCCTGAAATAGTTTCTGCGATTATTTTGTCAATATTTTCAATAGCAAAACTCATGCCTAGTCTGATTCCAGCCGCACTCAATCTTATGATGGAGAAACTAACCTCTGATGTTGTCATCGCCAATATCAATGTTTACACTTGGATCAGTAATTTGAATAAAAGAGATTATATTCCAATCACTGAGAGACAGAATGAAAGGAATGAGGAAGTGATAGATTACGAGAATTATTTCAAGAATAGCCATTTAAAAAATGTCGTGCCTTTATTGGTAAAGGACATTGTGCAATACTGTATATTCCAGCAACCAGAAATGTATGTCAAGATTGTGAAATTTTTGACTTCATTCCAAACATCACAGAATCAAAAATCAGAAGTCCCAGCCATTCAGAACTTTGTTTCAAGTCTTCAAACCATGCTCCTCAAAGATACATATTACAAGAGAATTGACAATAAATATTTATTGGGCGACAAAGAAGAGCCAATGAGTGAATTTTTAAAAGCAATTGACTCAAAGAACCTGGAAATTACCAATTACTGGAGTTTTCTGTTCTTCCTAAATTATTCAGAAACCTCAAGTTGTTCCCAGTATTTGGAGCTCATTTTCACAAGAGATTATCAAGTTGCAGAATTGATTTTCTGGATCCACTCTTGCTATAACTTTAGTATCTTAAATCGCATTGTCATGTAGGACCTTTTGGATTGTAAATTTAATTTTATCTTACATAGTAAGCAATATTTGAAGAATAAGATAAAGGAGTTGATTCGAAACAATGATGAAAAGAATCAACTGAGGACATATTTGAAGAATATGGAATATATTGTTGAATACAGCACAATATCGAGTGATCAAAATTTATTGGGAGCTATTTACAAATTGCTCTTTGAATTGTTGATTTTTTATTTGGAAAAGCTCAGAGCATATGAACTTGAAAAAACAGACGAATTGGAGTTGGTACTTGATTTTATCTTCAAAGTTTTGGGAACAGGAGAAGATTCAAGACTTTTGCCTTTGATGATTTATGAAATTGATAACATCCAATACAACAAGATTATTGGGATACTTTGCAGCATTGTGTTTGAATTTGGGTATCAACACAAATTCTTTAATCAATTTATCAAAATAAGTAATAATTTGGGGTTTTGGGAATCATCTAAACTTTCACCAAGTCATAACACTTTCAAGAAGTGAAGAAAGAAGATTTATCATTCTTTTGGTGCAAATATTTTCAACGCTCGGTTATCATGTTCAAGCCTGGAGGGATAAAAGCAAATTAAACGATGGATATGAAGACTCTAGAAAGGAAGAAAATTTATCTCTTCAAGATGAACTTTTATCAAAGTAAAAAGGAATTTTTGTTTCACAGAAACATTAAACGAAAACAGGCTAAGATTGACAAGTGAGACTGGGGATAAAAATCAAGGCAGTTCTGATGAAGAAGATATCAAGAAAAGACAAGCAATAGGTCTCTTGATAATCGAATCAGCTTTGGGGCTCAACATTACTCAATATGTGTATTCTGATCCCTTGTTGATCGAGACTGCAAATAAGCTGCGAGCTGAAAATAAATTGGACCCAACTTCCGAAACCTATCGTACATGCCTCGCAGTGCTTCGTAAAATGTTTGAATGGCTCTTCTATGATACTTCACCTGAACGGCCGATTACTGTGTAAGATGAAAATTGAGAAGATTTTATTTCTAAAACAAAATCATAGGTATAAGGGAATATTGCCAAGAAATTCTAATCATCCATTTGATGAATATTTAAGAAAAACCGTCTTGGAAAATCATTTCCTTCTCTCAATTATCCAAATGTTAATCTCAACTACAGGTATTAGGGGATTGAGGTTTCATGAGGCTTATTGAATCTAGATTCACCTGGGTTGAGTGAAATGACTTTATGCATTTTAGCAAATTTGATCAGTGTTTACAACGACAAAAATGTGACTTGCAAGCCTCACCTTACCACTAAAATTATCATACAAACCCTCGCTCAAGTAATACAACTGGAAAATTTTTTTAATTCAGAATAGAGGGATATAATTGATAAGAGATTGGCATATTTAGGAGATGTGGTTGACAAGTTGAAGATCGAGTCTTTGAAGGATATTCTGATGATCATCTTCAATTTGATTTGTCAATTCAACACTTTCAACGCAAAGAAGGCATCTGAGATTGAAAAGAGTCAATTAGTTTTTTATCGTTCAAATATGAAAGCGATCTTCACGGATGAGATCAAGAATATTTCAAGCATTTACAAACATATAAAAGATGTATTTCTTTAGTTAAATAAGTATAAAGTAAAACTTAAGCATTATTTCTTATCAAGCTTTAATTGTTTTAATTTGGGATCGGTTTCAATATCACCTCCTCTCGAAATTTCTTTCCTCTTTTTAAGATTCGGGTTTGTAGGAATATTGAAGAGTTTATTACAATCATCGTCATCATGATTTCTTTCCCTGAGAACAATTTTAACTTTTCCATTATTAAACAATTCTTTATCATAATTAAAGGATTTCTTTGTCTGAACAACTTTCTTTCTGGGAATTAAAGGAGAATTTTCTTTTTTTTGAGAGTTATTTTTGCTTGGAGACACGACTTTGATTTCTTTTCCAATAAATTCACCAACAACTTTTTCTTTCGAATCTTCGCGGACAAGTTTCATTTGTACAATATCGTCCGGTGAGTCACTTTCATGTACTTTTTCTCCTTGGCTTTGACTTTTGTTTTTCCCAGATCCTCCTGTTCTTTTAAGGTTGCCCCACTTCTTATTTTTGGCAGGAGAAAAATACTTTTTAATTCCCGCTCCTTCGACTTTATCTTTATAATCTCCAAACTTCATCAGCACATCTTGAGATTTGATTGTAACATCATTGACATATGGTGCTAATTGATAAAAAGTGATTTTTCTCCATTTTTCTGCTTCTCGGTTGAGAATAATATCTTGAAGATCCTGAAATCTATAGTTATCAGAATTGAGCCACATTTCAGCTTCTTTTTCATCAACAATGACAGGCATACGAGGATGAAGATGCCTTAGATCTCCTACAGCATCTGTTGTCAGTAGTATGATGCATTCATCAAAGGTGTATAAGGCTGGGATCAGGAAATATTCAAGAGTTTTGTCCTTTTGAGACACAGGCTTAAAAACGTAAGGTTCTCTTCTCTGGTTCCACTCAAAGTAACCTTGGACAATAACTAGACATCTTCTTGAATCCATGAGAGGGATAAATGTGGGCTTCGTCTGAATTTCTTCTGCCCGGGCATTGATGATAAAGACTTGGAAAGGACTCTCATATCCCCATTTTGCAATATCCAATACTCTATTTTTTCCATCCTGCTTAATTGTTGCAAGGTAGTTGGTTGGAGCAACGTTGTAACTTGGCTCATATTTCTGAGGATTTTTTATCAACTTGGTACCAGCAATCCTGAGAAGCTGGTTAAGGTTGTAAGATTGATAAACCCTTCCACACATCGAGTTCAAAATTTGATATTTAACCTTTTGGAAGAATTGATAAATTATTTTATTCAAGACTTCTTAGAAAATCCCTTGGAAAGAATTCAGATCATAAACTTGCTTTTTTATCAAATAAGAAAGGAATTTTCGATTTTCTGTTAATATGAGAGTCTGTCAAAAGTATAATTATTTTTTAGGAGGAATAACTTGATATCAATCAATAAAGTATTTACATAATGTGAAAGATTATGAAGTTAGTTTTGGAGATTTTGTGTTTTAAGTTTTTTCACACCAGGTTGGACGTTGTCAGAATATTTGCCAGGGAACTCTTTTCTTTTTTTGGGACTTAATTCATTTTTTTCACTTTTGGGGCTGCTTTTCCCAGAATCACTGTCAGTTTGATCTCGCACTACCTTGGAACTCTTTCCAACTTTTTTCTTACTTTGTTTGCCAGTCTCACCATCTGCTTCTTGAATTTGATCGTCTTGAGTTGATTTGGTTGGACTTTCAACATTTTTCTTGACTACTCTCTTCTTTGAGGATTTTCCTTCTTCTTTATCCTCAACAACATTCTCTTCTTTTTGAGAACTTTGTTCCTCACTGTCCTTGATTTCCGGTTTTTCCTTCGACTCTTTGGATAAAGGTTTTAAAATTATTGTTATCTTTTGTTCATCTTGCTTTCTATTCTCCTTTGGAGTCTCTTCAACTTCATTTTCATCAATTTCCCCATCATCTTGGAAAATTCCTTCGACAGGTTTTTCTGGGGAAGCTTGTTCAGATTTTGTGGGGGGCTTTTCTTTTTTAGCAGATTGGAAGAATTTGAGAATTCCGCCTTTTTCTTGACCAGTGTGATATTCGACAGCCTTGGTGAGTACTTTTTCGGATTTGTCTTTGACATTACTCACGTAAGGAGCGACTTGGTAGAAGAATAATAGTTTCCATTTCTCACTTTTCTCATTGAGTATATCTAAACGGATATTTTCAAACTTGTATTTATCACAGTTGATCCATTTTTCAAGTTCAGCTTGGTCCAACAAGACTGGGGTTCGATTATGAATATGAGAGGTATTGCTAAGAGCGTCTCTTGTTAAGATTATGACCGACCCGTCGGAAGCTTGCATTCCAGCTAACAATAAATGAAGGGGTAGTTTGTCATGTTTTGTGGTAACAAAATTTTTGGGACGGAACAGAAAGGGTTCTTTTTTGGTGTTCCATTGGAAATATCCTTCAACGATGACTGCACATCGTGAAGAATTGATCATTGTTTTGAAGGATTTTTTCTGATGAGGGTCTTCTCCCCTTGCATTAAATAATAGTCTTTCAAAAGAGTGATAACCCCATGGCATGATGTCAAGAACTCTGCTTTTTGGTTGAGATGAATCATTATTTGGATGAGAGAATTTGATAACTGGAAGGTACTCTGTTGGAGCAATGTTATAGCTTGGAATATATTTGTCCGAATTTTGGAAATGTTTAGTGTCAGCAATTCGGAGCAACTGAGAAAGGTCGTATGTCTGAAAGACTCTTCCACACATGGCAAAATATAAATTAAAAACCGCAAATTTTTAAATTTGTCACATCAATATCTGATATGTATCCGGTAAATCAGTCGCCTTTACCGTTAGAAATAAAACTCACTGAGTCAGGAGTGGAGAAAGTAATAACTCAGATTCAAGAGATATTTTGATTGGAGAGTTTATAAAGATTGTCGATGAGTGAGAGGAGAAATTTTCTCCTCATAAATTGTTGAAGGGTAAAAATGGAAAATTCTATCCTTCTTTGAGAATTAATTCAGATTTTTCGAATTCTCTTTAAAATTAAGTTTAGTTTCCTTCTTTCTTGCTATATTCGCTCAAGACCAAAGTTTTTGAAGAAAGATTTTTCCAAAGGGTTGATAATTTTAAGAAATCACTTTGATCGGTAGAAAGGAGAAAATCTGAGACAAAGGTTGGATGATCTTACCGTTGGGAAGCTGGAATGAGTTATTTTTGATTATTTTGACCACTTTGGAATATTTTTCAATTTTTTTGAGAGAAAAATTTTTGGGAGATTTTTTCGTTCAATTTTTCGTCCAAAAAATTTCTTGAGAAAATTTTCAGCAATGATTTTTTGTTCACTTTTTCTCATAGAAACTCAGAATCAAATAATTTATGAATATTTAAATATTTCACTAGACTCATAAAAAGCTAAAAAAATAAATGAATAAATAAAATAAATAATAAATTAGCCATAAAAGAAAGTTTAGAATCGTTTTAATGATGGATGAGAATAAGGGATTAATTTTTCTTTGATTTCTTCAGTGGCTGGTTTGTTGAGTCTTTCTCCAGTTCTCATATCCTCAATATAAATTGCAAGTGTTGTGAAGAATCCAAGGACGACAAGCCCAGCAAGAGTGATTTCAGTCCAATAATAACCAAACTTTTGTTTTGCTGTGTTGGTATGATCGTGAATTACACCAAGGACCATGGGGATAATTGTGAGCATTAAATTTTGGAGTGCGGTTGCAATACCATAAGCAGTGCCAACTAATCTTTCTTTGACAACGAGAGGGATGCAAGGCCAATAAATTGCTGCATAAGTTGAGTAGAATAATCCGACTCCAAATAATATCCCAACGATGCTGTAATTAGGAACACCTTTTGGGGAAGATGGGAGATAAGCGAGGATGAGATGGTCTGCCACAAAGATAGCAGAGGAGATGAGCATGAAGAAGGCTCTTTTGCCTTTGTAATCTGTATACATTCCAAAGAGAGGAATGATGACGGCAGCACAGAGATATATAATGGGAATAAGTTGTCCAGCCTGTTCTGAGTTGAATCCAAATCTTTGAACCATAAGATCGTTAATATTCGTATTTAAGCCGTAGAAACCTCCATACAAGAAGAATCCATTGAGCAACAAAAGGTAGTAGATGAGAGTGAAGCTCTTGAAATCTTTGATTGAGGCTGTACTTAAAGGATTATCATTATTTCGTGACTCGGTGACATCCATTTCATCAGCTTTATTGTCGAAATAATTTGCGAACAATCCACTAATGAAAGAGAAGACACAGAAAAAGGCTCCAACTAAAAAGGGTGCATAGACTTCATGGAACCATCCATAAACCATTGGAGAGAAGAAGCTGTTGAAAGAGCTTCCGAGCCTTGAAAAGCAGAGGGTGGCTCCCAGAGCAAGCGCAAGTTCTTTTCCTTTGAACCATTTAGAGATTAAGACAGATTGTGCAACTCCAAGACTTTCTCCTCCAAATCCATAGATGACTCTTCCTGCAAGCATAAGATTATAATTGTGGGAATATGCTCCAAAAGTCACAACTCCTTGTCCGATAATCAGCAGGAAAGAAAACAGGTTGATACCAAGTCGGACCCCAAATTTATCAACAAACATGCCTCCAAAGAAAGGAAGGATAATATTTGGGAAGGCATAGACGCTGTAGAGAAGATTATACCAGAAAGTGTTGATTTTGAAGTCATCAACAATAGCTGCTTGCAAAGCTTGAGGATTATCAAAGCAAAAGTAATTGCCAACACCGTTTAAGCAAGAAAGAATGAGAACAGCCCATCTGAAACTAGATGCACGATAATTGGATTTCTTCGTTGCTTCAATCATTGGAGCAGCCAAGGAAGTATCCGAGCAGCAGTATTCGAACTGGTTCATGTTTCTTTTGGAAATAATTTTTTGAGGAAATTAATACGCTCGAAATTAGAGGGGATATAAATATGCGTGTTTTTAGGCATCGACTAAATCTGAAAACTTAAAATAGGATTACGATTAAACTTGCGATTAGATTCTAAAGAAAAATGAAAATGAACCAGCTATCAACCACCGCTTATTTTATTTGGAAAGATAGATTTGGGAGTAACTTTATTGAATCGGATGTTTTGGCGGAAGAAAGATGGTTTTCTCAGGTTTTTTTCCCATTAAGTTTGAAACTAGATTTTTTGAGAATCTTTTCCAACAAAATTTGATTTAATCCTGGCCTTTAATCAAAAGATATGACTCGGAAAAAGAGAAATCAAGAATTATAATCTCAATCCCGAATCAACAGAAAAACTCATCATCCAAACCTCCTACCTGAGAAGAAACTTTATTTTCAATACAAGGGTTGCTCAAAAGATTTTTCGGAGGATATCCCAGTTTTCTTACAAGTTGGCAAACATGGAGAACAAGTCAAAGAAAGATTCCAGCAAAGGTCGGGTAATAAATAAACCGCGCTAAAATTTCTTTTCAAATTAAATGAGTCATCAAGGTTTAAGCTCAAAAGAAAAAAAAAACTCTCTTTGTTGAAGCTGTTGTTGTCCTATAAATATCATTTCTTCATTTCCTGAAGACTTTATTTCAGAATCTTGATTTACAACAAGGAATTAAACAAAAAATTTCAAAGATGCCTGTCTGTGGTGATGAGGAACAAAAATTAATGTAGAGTACTTTTTTATAATAATTGTTTCGAATGCTATTCCTAAAATAAAATATTTTCAAACTCAATTATGAGTGACGGTGAGAGTGACTATGACATCAATCGTCAGAGAGAAATACAGGAGCCTTTTGTTGGCCAGAGGAACATGAAAGAAGTTAACTTATCAGATCAGGTGACAGATTGGCTTCTGAGAGTCTCATTCTTGGTTTGTATTGCTCGAATAGTTTCATTAGCTATCCAAGCCGCTGTCAACAAAGATTGCTCTCCAATGTTTGTGTATAATTTATGCAATATGGTCAGTTATGTGCCCTTTGCAGTTCTGTTTGGATTCACCTCTAGAAAACTGAGACAGAGAATAATGCAGAAACAAAAGGTGGACTACAAAACGAATGTTAAAATACAATTGATCTGTTATGGAGTATTTCTGGTTGCAAAGTTTGCAATCGTGTCGATTCACATCAGCGCCCCTTCAGTAATGGGAAAGTGTTATTTAAAACACGGATTGTGGAGGTGGACAGCAGGAATAGGTTTTTTGGAAATTTCATTTTTTGCATATTTAGTTTACAGAATTTTTAGTTCATGGGAATTCTGGAAGAAGTATAATTAACTAATTTTTCTTTTCGTTATCGTGTAATGTGCATCCTTTTTCTATTTTAATGTAATTCTTTACTCCAGTAATAATCATAAAAATTTTAGAAATATGAATTATTTTTTTCTCAAATTTTGGTATTAATTTTTTCAAGAGAAAAAATGAGTTTGATCGCCTCATTGAAATCTTTAACAACATAGTCAGCAGGATCAGTTGGGTCATTTTCAATTCCATCATATTTTTGAAACACTCCTGTTTCAACAAGAATTGTTCTCCATCCAAGTTTCTTGGCTCCTCTAACATCTCCATGAGGATTGTCCCCAATCATATAAATATTGCTTAATTCTCTGTTTGCCAATTCATGGAGATATTTTTCAGCATATTTAAAAGTGGTTTCATATGGTTTTCCGTAGAGATTCACATGGAGGTCTTTATGGAAATATTGTTTGTAAATATGTTTAAGGCATTCAGTGAAAGCGCCCAATGTGAATCTTGGAAGGTGATAAGGCCCAGGATAGACCAGATCATTGTTGGTTGTGTAAATAGGAATATGCTGATCAGGGATCTGATTTGGTAATTTTTCTGCAACATTTCCATTGTGTGTTGTTAACAAGTCACAAATAATTTGTGTATATTCATACCAATATGGTGGATCGTTCAAAATAAAAATGGCATGAACTTGAAGAGCTTTGTCGAATACACTTTGATCTGAAATGTTTAATCTTTCTCCAATAATCTTCCTCATTTCCTCGACAGAACCACTCTTTGCTAATTTAGAGACAGGAACCATGTTTGGGTGAAGACAGCTATATTCTTCAAGTGTGATGAATTTTGTGAGACCACACTCTTTTGCTGTTTTATGCATGTCTCCATCCCCTGAAACAATGACCAACCTATCTTGATAATCCTTCATAACCGGACGCAAAGCAGTGAAATTAACAAGAACATCATCAGAAGTGAATTTTTCATTTTCTTTTTCGAGACCCAAAACACCGTTCAAGAATTCAGCCTTGACCTTCTCTAGATGCTCCCCATCATTTGTCAAGCATAAAAATGGAATACGAGATTCATCATTTGGGAATTGTTGCGGATCAAGGTCTTTAAGTTTTGTCTTGAGAAGTCGAACTGTATCAGGGACCTTGGGTATAGCAGTTTTATGACGAAGTAAAACGCCTCCAATATCAGTCACAATAGCTGGAATCTTTTTGAGGCTTTGTTGCATCGAGATTTGGAAAGAAATTAAGAAAAGATAAATTTGTTTTTTATTATAATAATAAGATGATTCGACTTGAAGTTTGTGCAAATTCAGTAACTTCCGGAGCAGCTGCTGAAAAAGGAGGGGCATCAAGGATTGAGTTGTGCGATAATCTTCAAGAAGGCGGAACAACTCCTTC
>Ga0182738_1006895_pt1 | contig 11680 bp, 10 predicted proteins | sample eDN5th30CBELigMG_FD_128876 | JGI IMG/M metagenome (GOLD analysis project Ga0182738, IMG submission 128876) | Enriched Miracle-Growth compost microbial communities from Emeryville, California, USA - eDNA 5th pass 30_C BE-Lig MG (version 2)... ...
ACGGCGGGCTTGGTGGCGGCATTCGCGTTTCCGCGAACGGCCTAATCGTCAGTCATCGCGCAGCAGGCGCGGTGCTACCGGGTACAGCCCCTCGTGGCCAAGCATCCAAACGGCCAGACCATCGATACCGAACAGCGGTTCAAAGGCGAGGTCGAGGATGTTGAGGCCGCCGGTGTAAGCACCGAATGCCGGCATGACGAGACGCAGGCCGTTGCCGACGAAACAGGGGCGGCGCAGTGATGTTCCGTGCATGACGAGCCGGGCCGCTGGATGAAAATGCCCAGCGATTTCATGCGTGGCGGCGCCGGGATGCGGTTCGTGCCGCAACGTGATGCCTTCAACCGTAATTTCCGGCATGACGTAGCCTGCCAGCATGCGATCGATTTTGGGATCGTGGTTGCCGGTGATCCAGATCCAGTCGCGATCTTCCTGCAGCATATGCAGGCTCTCAATGTCATGACGATCCATGCGCGCCGCGCCGTCGGGGTCGTGAAGGCTGTCGCCGAGCGCGATGACGGTTTCGGGATTGTATCTGTCGAGCATGGTCGCGAGCTTCGCCAGCGTTTCGCGCGTGTCGTAAGGGGGCAGCATTTGTCCCCGCGCCGCGAAAGCCGAACCCTTTTCGAGATGCAAATCGGCGACGATCAGGGCTCGCTCGGCCGGCCAGTAGAGCGCACCGGACTTATGCGCAAGAAAGGCCTTGCCGCAGATCGAGACATGCTGGTCGGCGAAGTCGTCGAGTCCGATGCGTTCCGGCTTCAGAATGCCCAAGCTCAAATATCTCCCATCGCGTCGTTGACCAGGACATCGGCGGCTTCGCGCAGTAATGCGTCGCGAGCGTGGCCGGCAACAACTTCGCGGCCGATCTCCAGCAAGACAGGCACGGATAATGGCGACACTCGCGACAACGATTGATGCCTGATTCGATTCTTGCTGCGGGCAAGAAACTCGCCGAGCCGCCGGATATCAAGCAATCCTGTGGCCGCGTCCGCCCAGGCAGCCTCCAGCAGCAGATGACCGGGATCGTGGCGGCGAAGAACGTCATAGATGAGATCGGTCGACATTGTGACCTGCCGACCCGATTTGACCTTGCCGGGGTGGCGCCGCTCGATAAGACCGGCGACCACGGCGGCAAGGCGAAACGTCCGCTTCATCAAGTTGCTTTCGGAGAGCCACGCATCCAGGTCGTCGCCGAGCATGTCCTCGTCAAAGAGTGCGGCAAGCGAGAGGCCGCCGTCCGCAATCATTGCTGAGATGTCGCCGTAGCCCCATAGCGCGAGCGCATAGTCGTTGGCGACGAAGCCCAGCGGCTTCGCTCCGGCGCGGTCGAGCCGCCGCGTCAGCAGCATGCCAAGCGTTTGATGCGCGAGGCGGCCTTCGAACGGGTAGGTGACAAGGAAGTGGCGGCCCGAGCGAGAAAAGGTTTCGACCAGCACCTCGTCGGCTGCGGGCAGCACGGACCGTTCGCTTTGAAGCTCAAGCCAATGGGCGACAGCCGGGGGCAGGGCGGGCCAGTCGCGCGGGTTGGCCAGCATGGCGCGCACACGCGCCGCGAGATGTGTGGAGAGCGGGAATTTATTGCCGCCGTAGCTTGGGATCATCGGATCTTCGGCCGAAGCGCGCGAAACGAAAACTTCGGTTTCGCGCATGCCTTCGAAGCGCAAGACTTCCCCGGCGAAGACGAATGTTGCGCCCTGAGGTAACTGCTCGGCAAAGTATTCGTCGACTTCGCCAAGGACGCGACCGCCGAACCGCGCGCGTGCCGCTCCGCCCCGCGCCGAGACGAGGCGGACTTTCAGCATCGGAGAATCGACGATGGTGCCGACGTTCAGCCGGTATTGCTGGGCGACGCGCGGATTGGAGATGCGCAGCTTACCTTCCGGCGTTGTTCTCAGCTTTGCGAAACGTTCGTAACTTTTGAGCGCGTATCCGCCGGTCGAGACGAAGTCGATCGTGCGGTCGAACTGCTGCCGCGTCAGTCCCGCATAGGGCAGCGCCGAACGGACTTCCGCGAAAAATGTCGCCGGGTCGAAGGGCGATTGGCAGGCCATTCCCAAAACGTGCTGGGCGAGGACGTCGATAGCACCGGAGCGCGAGAGGACGGCATCCTGCGCGCCGACTTCCGCCGCCAGTTGCGCGGCGCGGCACTCGAGCACCTCGAACCGGTTGCCCGGAACGAGGATGCCGCGCGAGGGCTCATCAAGCCGGTGGTTGGCGCGGCCGATTCGCTGCAGGAAGCGGCTGGCGCCCTTGGGTGCGCCCAAGTGAATGACGAGATCGACGTCGCCCCAGTCGATGCCAAGATCCAGCGTCGATGTCGCGACGACGGCGCGAAGTTTGCCAGCCGCCATTGCCGCTTCGACTTTGCGGCGCTGGGGTGCTTCGAGCGAACCGTGATGAAGTCCGATTGGCAAGTTGCCGTCGTTGATCCGCCAAAGCTCCTGGAAGGCGAGTTCGGCTTGCATGCGGGCGTTGACGAAGACGAGTGTCAGCTTGTGAGCCTGAATGGCGGCGTAAACCTCGCGCATCGCGTAGCGCGCCGTGTGTCCCGACCAGGGAATTTCATTCTCGACTTCAAGAATGCTGATTTCGGGCTTGGCGCCGCCCTCGACGGTTACGAGGTTCGCCAGGAGCGTGACGTTCTCGGGATCCGTTTGCGAGACGAGATAGCCTCGAAGTTCGCTCGGCCGCGCGACGGTTGCGGAAAGGCCGACCGTCATCACGTTCGGCGCCAAGGAACGCAATCGCGCCAGATCGAGCGCCAGCAGATCGCCGCGTTTCGAAGGGGCGAGGGCATGAAGCTCGTCAAGGATGATGGTGTCCAGATCGGCAAAGAGGTGCGGCGCGTCGGGATGGCTGAGAAGCAGGGCGACTTGCTCGGGCGTCGTCAGCAGGATTTGCGGCGGCTTGATACGCTGGCGCTGACGCCGCGCCACCGACGTATCGCCGGTCCGCGTTTCCGTGCGGATCTTCAGGCCCATTTCCTCGATGGGCGCGAGCAGGTTGCGTTCGACGTCGGCTGCGAGGGCTTTGAGCGGCGATATGTAGAGGGTGTATAATCCGGCCCCGGTCTTCTTGCGCTTTTCGGTGCCGAGAGTGACAAGGCTCGGCAGAAATCCGGCGAGTGTTTTGCCAGCGCCGGTCGGCGCAATCAGCAGCGTCGAGCGCCGTTGCTTGGCGGCTTCTAAAAGCGCCAGCTGATGCGCCCGAGGTTTCCAGCCACGGCGCACGAACCATTCCGCGATTTGAGGCGGTAGAGCTTTGCTCGGGTGCAGGAGCGAGCCCTGCTTTCCCCGCGTTTTTTTTGGCGTCGTGAGCGTCATGCTCGAATGCCGAAAGCTCTCATATGACGAGTGCGGACAGCGCATTATCCGTGTTGAGCAAGGTGCTTGCTTAACGTGGACTAGAGCGGCAATTCCGCCCATTGTTTGGCCTTCGTTCCACGGAGTCCAGTCAAGTTCGATTGGTTCCGTCGCCGAACCTCGCGCGCCAGATGCGCTTTGATTTCGCCGATGAGTCCGGGGCCGGTGTAGACCAAGCCGCTGTACAGCTGCAGCAGCGTGGCGCCCGCTTCGATTTTTTCGAGCGCTGTCTCCGGACTGTCGATGCCGCCGATGCCGATCAAGGGGACTTTGCCTTGTGTCGCTTGATAAACGCGGGCCAGCATGGTGGTTGCGCGTCGAAACAGCGGCCGTCCCGAAAGTCCACCGGCCTCATGTGATTGCGGGTCTTTCAGTCCATCACGGGACAGAGTGGTATTGGAAACGGCGATGCCATCGACGGCGTGCGCGAGAAGGCGGTCGCAAATTGCGGCAATGTCCTCCGCCGCAATGTCAGGCGCGATCTTCACGATGATCGGCCGCTTCAGTTCACCGAGTTCCACGCGGCGACGTCGAGCCCTCATAACCTGTGACAGCAGCTCATCAAGCGCGGCGGGGGCTTGCAGGTCGCGCAGGCCCGGCGTGTTGGGAGAGGAGATATTGACCGTGAAGTAACCCGCAACGCGATTGAAGGTTTCGATGCCGGTCACATAATCGCCGGCACGGTCGTTGCTGTCTTTGTTGGCACCGATGTTGACGCCGACGATTCCGCCGCGATCTTTTCGTGCTTGGAGGCGCGCGAGAGCCGCGGCGTGCCCACCGTTATTAAAGCCGAGCCGATTGATCAATCCTTGCTCGTCGATCAGGCGGAAAAGGCGCGGTTGCGGATTGCCCGGTTGTGGACGCGGGGTCACGGTTCCGATTTCCGCAAAGCCGCAGCCCATCGCGAGCAGAGCGTCGGGAACGCGGCCATCCTTGTCGTAACCGGCGGCGATGCCGATCGGATTGGGGAAATCGAGACCGAAAACGGTCTGTTTCAGCGCGGGATCGTCGTTGCCGAACTGACGCGGATAGACGCCGAGTTCGAGCGCCCTGAGCGTCGCCTCATGCGCACTTTCCGGGTCCAGCGCAAAGAGGGCGGGACGGGTCAGTCGGTATAATGTATTCAGCATGCGAACCATTCATCTTGCAGGACGGGAACGCCGTCGGCGGCCAGCGTCAAAGGGCGCGTCCATAGCGCCTTCGATGTGGGAAGTTTGCCATAGAGATGTGGAAATAGGTCCCCGCCTCGTGATGTTTCCCATTCGAGCCCGGACTTAATCGCATCCTCTTCAAAGGCAATGAGAAGAAGATCCGTTTGTCCTCTGAAATGCTTCTCCAAAGTCCCCTTAAGCTGTGTCTCTGAGGACAGGTGGATGAAGCCATCCCTGAGGTCGTCCGAAGATCCTGAAAAGTGTCCAATTGCGGTTGCATTCTGCCAGTCTGCCGCGTTCGCGACTTTGTAGATGATCTGTTTCATTCAACTGTCTGTGGTTTTGCGCCGCGTCTCATCTGCGCATCTTTGGTTTGTCAAACGCCTGTGGCGCTTGCACGGGAACGTTGCTATCACGACTAGCTGTCTGCACAACTAAGAACAGGCGTGGGGACGACGGGTGGACGCGCAGGACGGACCTCCGGCCACCGCATGCGGCGCGTGAAGAGGTCGAAGTCTCGGTGTATCCAACGGCATCTCTCAGTATTTCTCAGCTCCTTTCCAAACCCTATCTGCTGAACATTCCTGTTTTTCAGCGCGCCTATTCATGGGGCAGGGAACAGGCGGAGCAGTTGCTCGACGACTTGATGGAAGCCGCGGGCCTCGGGCTCGATGGTACAGCCGATCCCGATTATTTTCTCGGTGCGGTCGTGCTGATGGACGCTCCGGGAATGGAGGCGACGAAACTCACGCCGAAGATGGCGCAACGGGAGTTCGAGGTCATCGACGGTCAGCAGCGTCTGGTGACGCTGATGATGCTGTTCGCTGTTCTGCGCGATCTGGAACCCGATCCCCGAACGTCAGTCGCCAAGCAGGTGCAGAACATGCTGGTCGCCCGGCAGGGGTCGAGGTTTTTCAGCAAGGAGCGCTTCCGGCTGCATTTGGGTGGTCGCGAACGCGCGGTATTTGAAGAGAATATTCTGCAACCCGGCAGCACGGCGCTTCCGCTCGAATCTGCCGCGTCCGTCCCGGAGGCGACACTGCTCGACGTCCGCGACCGGTTTCGCGGCATATTGGCGACATTGTCCGCGCGTGCGCGTAAAAGCCTGGCGGATTTCATCGCCACGCGCTGTTACGTCGTTGTTATTGTCGGTACCGACATCGATCGATCGCATCAGATGTTCGTCGTTCTGAATGAGCGCGGCAAGAAGCTCCAACGCCACGACATTCTGAAATCGGACATTCTGAGCCGTTTGAGCACGGGTGATATCGGCTGGGCCGGGCGCATGTGGGATGACATGAGCTTGGCGCTCGGCGACGATTTCGAGGCGTTCTTCGGGCACCTCCGGTCCATATTCGGATACGGGCGATATCCGATCGTCTCCGGCGTCCGCAGGGTCATTCGCGACTCCGGGGGATCGGAGGCCTTTTTCAAAAATGTGTTCGTGCCGTACGCGAAGGCTTACGCGCTGATCCGGCAGGGCGGCGAGGGCGTGCTTCCCGGCGACATGCCGAAACTTCTCGGCTACCTCAATAGGCTTCCTGATTCCGACTGGGCGCCGGCGGCTATTCTTGCCCTCAGCGGATGGCAGCAGACTCCCGATCAGTCGGCGTTTCTTCTTGCCGAGATCGAGCGGCTCGCCATGTTGACCCGGCTGCTTTGCTCCGGCTCCGGCAAGCGCGCGCGCCGTTTCGCGGATCTCATCAAGCTGATGCGTTCCGATGAACCGCTCAGCGCAGCACATCCGGTCCTGCAGATGACGCGCGACGAACTGCGCAGCATCGCTTTTCATCTCCGAGATCTGCACAAGCGCAATGCGAAAGTCTGCCGCTTGCTGTTACTGCGCTTGAGCGACGAGATGGGTGACATGTCGTTGCGCATCGATCCCGATCTCTACACGATCGAGCACGTGATGCCGCAGCGGCCTTCGGCGTCGAGCACGTGGCGGCAAAACGTTCCGAGCGCGGAAGAACGAGGCGAACTCGTTGATTGTCTCGGCAATCTCGTGCTGATCACACAACAGGAAAACGATAAGGCCCGCAATGCTTCCTGGGCTGAGAAGAGGGAGATTTATGGCAAGACGGCCAGCGATGCCGTGCCGCTCCTTGCTATCACGCGGGATGTGCTCGATCAGCGGGAGTGGCGGCGTCCCGAGATCGAAGCGCGCGAACAACGCCTGATCGGACTTATCGAAAAGCTCTATCGCATCGATATTAAATCGCAGCGCCCGGCTTCACGGAAAGGCGCCGAGCATCGGGAGCCAGTCAATCCGCTCTCCCGTTCGGCCTAGAGCCGGTGTCTCGTTTATGCCGAGGCGAGGTCCCCGCTCAATGCTTTGCTGATGAGCGTGCGGGTTTCTGGAATGCCATAGAGCGCAATGAACGTGCCGAGTCGCGGTCCGCGCTGCTGGCCAAGTAGAATTTCGTAGATCGCCTGGAACCAGTCGAGCTTGACACCGGGGCCGCCGCTGGGGCTGACCTTCGTCGGGTCTTGATAGCGGGGAATGGCACGGCCAACATCGAGCAGCGCGTTTTGGATTTTGTCGCCGGTCGCATCTTCGGGAAGCGCGGCCAACGCAGCATCGAGGCTCTTCAGTGCGCTCTGTTCGACATCATCGGCCGCGCGGAATTCCATCGTCGGCTTAACGAAGTCGACGTAGTAGCGGATCGCATAGCCCGACAGGCGATCGAGGATCGGGTTGTTTTCAGGCGTGGCGCCCGGCGCGTAACGACGAAGAAATCCCCATAGGACATCCTTGTTATGGGCGTGCGATACCGACACGAGGTTGAGAAGTAATCCGAATGTAATCGGGAGTTCGGGCTGTGGGGGCGCTCCGGAATGGATGTGCCATACCGGGTTGTCGAGTTGCTGCTTTCCTCCCTGCGAGGGGTATGCCGAAAGGAACTGCAAGTATTCGTCGACGGCGCGCGGGATGACGTCGAAATAGAGTTTCTTGGCGCTCTTCGGCTTCTGAAACATGAAAAGCGACAGGCTTTCGGGCGACGCGTAGGTCAGCCAGTCCTCGATCGTCAGGCCGTTGCCGCGGGACTTTGAAATCTTCTCGCCATTCTGGTCGAGAAACAGCTCGTAGTTGAAGCCTTCGGGCGGTGTGCCGCCGAGCGCTTTGCAGACTTTCGATGACAGCGTCACGCTATCGATCAGGTCCTTGCCCGCCATCTCGTAATCGATGCCGAGGGCCGTCCAGCGCATGGCCCAGTCGGCCTTCCACTGGCATTTGACGCGACCGCCTGTGACCGGCGTTTCTATCTTCTCGCCAGTCTCGGGATCAATGTACGTGACAGTTCCGGCTTTAACGTCGCGAGCGACCATCGGGACTTGCAGCACGCGCCCGGTCCGCTGGCACACCGGCAGGAAGGGCGAATAGGTTGCCTGCCGCTCCGGTCCGAGCGTTGGCAGGATGATGTCCATGACCTTGTCGTAGACGGCGAGCATTTTGAGCAGCGTCGCGTCGAACATTCCGGACTTGTAGCAATCCGTTGCCGAGAAGAATTCGTATTCGAAGCCGAAGCGATCAAGAAAATCGCGCAGCATCGCGTTGTTATGGTGCGCGAAACTTTCGTACTTTCCGAAGGGATCGGGGACACGCGTCAAAGGCTCTTCCAGGTGCTGCTGCAGCATGTCCTGGTTCGGCACGTTGGTTGGGACTTTACGAAGCCCATCCATGTCGTCGGAAAAGCAGATGAGGCGCGTTTTGCGCTTGCCGTCCGTCAATAGCTCGAAGGCGCGCCGCACCATTGTCGTGCGCGCGACCTCGCCGAACGTGCCGATGTGAGGCAGCCCGGACGGCCCGTAGCCGGTTTCGAAGAGCACGGTTTTCTCTCCGCCGCCCGGCAGGCGTTCGAGGCGCTTGATGAGCCGGCGCGCCTCTTCGAACGGCCAGGCTTTGGATTCGAGGCTGGCGGCGGCTTGCTCGGGCGTGAAGGCGAGAGAGGTCATTGGGGTGCGATTGCTAGCTGAGGTTGGCTGGAGAGGTTGAGCGTCCCACCGGGAGACGAAATTCCGTGACGGCACCGTAGGTTGGGCTCGTTGAGGCGTCAACGCGGCTCTGGCAGGCCCGCGATAAATGCCGCAACCGCATCGGCGACATTGGCAAGATTGCCCTTCCGCGTGAAGCCGGATCGTCCGCGCGGCCCAAAGTCGTGATCACCGTCTCCGATCCAGCGGACACCAATGGCCGGCGGCAGCGAGAGAGCTTCAACTTCAGCGCGGTTGCCAAACGGGTCTCGCTCACCCTGAACAATGAGCGCCGGACAACTCAGCGTTTCCAGATGCGTGGTGCGCAGCTTTTCCGGCGTGTTCGGTGGATGAAACGGGTAACCCAGGCAGACAAGCCCGTCGATCTCGCGGGTTTCATAAAGATCGCCGGCGATAAGGCTGGCAACGCGCCCGCCCATCGACTTGCCGCCGATGACAAGTTTTGTGCCGCTCTCGCGTTTGCCGAGCGATCGGACGCCATCACGATACTCGGACATCAGTGTTTCAGCTTTCGGAGGCGGACGTCTCGATCCGCCGGTGCGTCGCGCGGCCATGTACGCGAACTCAAAGGCGGTCACGGCAATGCCGCGCGCAACGAGCAAAGGCGTGATCGTTTCGAAAAATGGCGAATTGATCCCGGCTCCGGCGCCGTGGGCCAGGACAAGACGACAATCGGCGTTTGCCGGTTCGCTTTCGGTGATGAGTGTCAGGATGATGTCCTATGTGGTGCTTGAGCCGCCGATGTTGGGCAGCGTCATACCTCTGAACGGCGTTGCGCGCGATGTTTCAAGCTTTTTTAGCCACGCCACAGCAACCCGGAACCGGCGGGCTTCGAGAGGGTCTGATTTTTGCCCGACTATGGAGTATAAGGGGCGGACACCTTAGGTAATTGCGGGATCGTAATGAGGGCCGGCAGGCTATCCGCGGTGGTTGTTGCTCTTGGCTTGGCTGGGTTCGTTCCCGTCGGGTCCGCTGTCCTGTCGCCGGTTGCCCTCGCTGATTCAGGATCTGCCGCGAAGTCAGCCTCGCCTTCAGATACCGAAGGAACATCAAAATCCGCTGAGAGCGGCTTGCCCGATTTCGCAGCCGGTAATCGCAAGTTCAAACTTGCCGCTGACGACGATGACGCGTCGTCGGAGCCTGATGGTCAACCGACCTCGGGAACGGAAGATCCCAAGAATTCCGCCAGTTCGCAACGGCGGACCGTGACGATCACGACCGAGCCGATCCTTGGAAACGGCGCGACCGAAACATCAAGTGTGAAGTCGAAAAGCGGCTTGCCCAAATGGCCGCAATTCTTCGGCGCGAAGAATCTATTCGGACAAGTCAAAAAGCCGGCTCCGCTCGCCTCGCGCGCCATCGGCTATTACTCGCGCGGGTGTCTTTCCGGCGCAGTGCCGCTGCCGATCGATGGTCCGGCCTGGCAGGAAATGCGGCTTTCGCGCAACCGTAACTGGGGTCATCCCGAGCTGATTGCGCTCATCGAACGGTTCGCCAAAGAGGCGCAAAGTGCGGGTGACTGGCCGGGTCTCCTTGTCGGCGACATTGCCCAGCCGCGCGGCGGCCCGATGGCATCGGGGCATGCCAGCCATCAGGTCGGTCTGGATGCCGATATTTGGCTGACGCCGATGCCGAAGCGGCGTCTCACGCGTAAAGAGCGCGAAACACTGAATGCCACCTCGATGCTGGATAAGACGGGGCTCGCCGTTGATCCGAAGGTTTTCACCGGCAAGCAGGTCGCGCTCATCAAGCGGGCGGCTTCCTATCCCGAGGTCGAGCGGATTTTCGTGCATCCGGCGATCAAGAAGGCTTTGTGCGAGGCCGCCGGCACCGATCGCAAATGGCTTGGGAAAGTGCGGCCCTACTATGGGCATTACTACCATTTCCATATGCGCATCAAATGCCCGGCGGGCTTTGCGGGATGCAAGCCTCAAATTCCGCCGACGGGCGAGGATGGCTGCGGAAAAGAGGTCGACAAGTGGCTGGCGCGCGTGATCCCGGCAAAGGAGGGCACGAAACCGCCGGTCTCCGGTCCGCCGACCATCAGCATCAGGCCGCCGAAACCGCCGGTGATGATGGCGGATTTGCCGCCGGAATGCCGCTCGGTGCTGGCGGCAGAACCCAATCCGGTCTCGATACCCAGCCGGGCCTTGATGACCAAAGCTGCCGTGCATCAAGCTCTTGCCAAGGCGGCAGAAGCCCGAGCAGCCTTCGCAAAGGGGGCAGGCATCGCGACCGTGCCTGCGGCGAAAGCGTCGGCTGTGCGTCCGGCTTTACGTCCGCATTTGCGCAAAAAAACAAATACCGCCGAGAAGAAGTGATCTTCCCGGCGGGTCGTTTTTTGCATCATTCGGTGCAGACGATGGGCGATCAGGCGTCCGTTGATCCGGGGCAGGTGACGCCCGTGCCAGCGAGTCCGCAGTATCCATGCGGAACCTTCGCGAGATACTGCTGATGATAGTCCTCCGCCAGATAGACGGGTCCGGCGCTTTTGATCTCGGTCGTGATCGGCCCGTAGCCTTGCGCGGCGATGGCGTCGGCATAGGCCCGTTCGGATGCTTTCGCCGCTGAGAACTGCGCCGGTGTCGTCGTATAGATGGCTGAGCGGTATTGCGTGCCAACGTCATTGCCTTGACGGAAGCCTTGTGTCGGATCGTGGGCTTCCCAGAAGGTCTTCAACAGACGCTCGTAGGGAATGATCTTCGGATCGAACACAACGACCACGGCTTCGGCATGTCCTGTATGGCCTGAGCAGACTTGTTCATACGTCGGATTTTCCGTGAAACCGCCCGTATAGCCGACAGCCGTTATCCAGATGCCATCGCCCAATTGCCAAAAAAGCCGTTCGGCTCCCCAGAAGCAACCGAGTGCGAAAATTGCGACCTCAAGGCCGTCCGGATAGGGGCCATGCAACGGGCGCGAAAACACGTAGTGTTCGGCGGTGGCGGGGAGAATGCTTGTGCCCCGCCCGGTGAGTGCGGTTTCCGGGGTTGGCATCGGAGCGCTACGCTTAGCGAACATGGATTTGCTCCTTTTTGTTATGCAACCCAGTATACGTTGCCGAAGGCCCAAACGTTGCGGCCGCTCAGTAATCGTTGGCGAAGATGCGTACGCGACGGCGCGGGCGACCCAGGTAGCCGGCGGCACCAGCGAAAAAGGCGAACACCACCC
>Ga0182738_1006896_pt1 | contig 11679 bp, 7 predicted proteins | sample eDN5th30CBELigMG_FD_128876 | JGI IMG/M metagenome (GOLD analysis project Ga0182738, IMG submission 128876) | Enriched Miracle-Growth compost microbial communities from Emeryville, California, USA - eDNA 5th pass 30_C BE-Lig MG (version 2)... ...
CGGTTCGGGCTCGTGGAACCGTATGACGTTGTCTCCCGCTGCATACGGGGCGTCAATCAGCTCGCTGTATACTGCCACGTATGCAGCGGGAGACAACGTCATACGGTTCCACGAGCCCGAACCGCAGGTGACACCGAAGATCGCCTGACGGCACAAGCCAACGGAGCGACATGGTGGCGACACAAATCACCCAGACCCCCGACGACGCCTCGCACGAGGGCGATGTCGAGCGCTACGAGATTTCCGCGACCGCCTCGCTGCACGAGCGCCGGCCGCGGACGCTCAAGCACAACGACACGTTCGCGGTGTTCGACCATAGCGGTGACGTGCTGGCCGTCCCTGGCAGCCCGGAAGGTATCTACTACAACGATACCCGCCACCTGTCGCAGTTCCTGCTGACCATCAACGGCGGCATTCGGCCGATCCTGCTGTCGTCGAGCCTGCGGGACGACAACAGTGTCCTCAACTGCGACCTCACCAACCCGGACCTCGTGACCGAGGACGGCAAGGCGCTGCAGAACGACCTGCTGCACATCCGCAGGACCCGCTTCATCTGCGACGACAGTGTGTTCGAGCGCCTCACGCTGACCAACTACGACGACAAGCCCGTCTCGGTCGCGGTGGAGCTGCGTTTCGCCAGCGACTTTGCAGACCTGTTCGAAGTGCGCGGCGCGACACGGCTGCGGAAGGGTTCGATGCTGCGAACCGAAGTCGGCAAGGACCGCGTCCTGCTCGGCTACCGCGGGCTGGATTCGATCGAGCGCCACACCTGCCTGACGTTCGATCCCGCGCCGGAGCGGCTCGAGGAAGGCCTCGCGGTCTTCAATTTCGAACTCCTGCCGCGCGACCCGACATCGATGACCATCGAGGTCGCGTGCCGGAAGGTCGAATCCGCGCAGCACGTGATCGAGCGGCTGATCCGCTCTTACCGGGGTTTCCGGCGTGACTTGCGGCAGGCATCGGCGCGAGCGGCGTCGATCAGCTCGTCCAACGAGGTGTTCAACCAGACGGTGCGGCGCTGCATTGCCGACACCTACATGCTGCTGACGGATACCGAGCACGGTCCGTATCCCTATGCCGGCATCCCCTGGTACTCGACGGTGTTCGGGCGCGACGCGCTGATCACGGCGCGCGAGATGCTGTGGCTGGACCCGGAAATCGCGCGCGGCGTGCTGTCCTTCCTCGCCGCTCACCAGGCGGATTCCATCGACCCCGCCGCCGATGCCGAGCCCGGCAAGATCCTCCACGAAATGCGCCACGGGGAGATGGCCAACCTCGGCGAGGTGCCGTTCGGGCGCTACTACGGCAGCATCGATTCCACGCCGCTGTTCCTCTGGCTGGGTGGAGCCTACTTCAAGCGCACCAACGATATCGCGACGATCGAGCGCCTGTGGCCCAACTTCGAGGCAGCGCTGGAATGGATCGACAAGTACGGCGACCGCGACGGTGACGGCTACGTGGAATACGGCCGGCTGGCCGAAGAGGGCCTCGTGAACCAGGGCTGGAAGGACAGCCACGATTCCATCTTCCATGCCGACGGCCGAACCGCCGAAGGGCCGATCGCGCTCTCCGAGGTGCAGGCTTACGTCTACGCCGCGTGGCTTGCCGCCGCCGACATGTGCGAGGTCCGCGGCGATGCGTCGCGGGCGGCAGGTTATCGTGTCCGCGCAGCCGATCTGGCGAACCGCTTCGACCGCGACTTCTTCGACGAGGAACTCGGGACCTACGTGCTCGCGCTCGACGGGCACAAGGAGAAGTGCCGGGTCCGCTCGTCCAACGCCGGCCATGTCCTGCTTACCGGTCTCGCGCTGCCGCACCGGGTTGGGCGAGTGGTCGAGACGATGATGGCACCGTCGTCCTTCTCGGGCTGGGGCATCCGCACGATCCCGGCTGGCGAGGCGCGCTACAACCCGATGAGCTACCACAACGGCTCGATCTGGCCGCACGACAACGCGCTGATTGCGGCGGGCTTTGCGCGCTACGGTTTCTGCTCCGAGACCGCGCAGATCTTCGATGGCCTGCTAGCCGCCTCGACCTACGTCGACCTTCGGCGGCTGCCGGAGCTGTTCTGCGGCTTCGAGCGCCGCCCGGCCAACGGGCCGACGTTCTACCCGGTATCCTGCATCCCGCAGGCGTGGGCCGCCGCCGCTCCACTGTTCATGCTGAAGTCGAGCCTCGGCCTGTCGATCGACGCCCGCGCCTGCCGGATCGAGTTCGTCCAGCCCGCCTTGCCCGCCTCGATCGACGAGTTGACCGTTCGTAACATCACTGTCGGCGACGGCTGGGTCGACCTGGGCCTGCGCCGTTCGGGGTCGAAAGTGCTGGTCGAAGTCCTCGCGCGCCACGGCGATATCGAGGTGGTCAGCCGCCTCTAGGATCGTCGCCCGGTGAAGAACTGCTCCGTGAAGAGCCGCGACGGAACCGGCTTGCCGAAATAGTACCCCTGCCCCTTGTCGCAGCCGTGGCAGGCGAGGAACGCACTGTCGTCGTGGTTCTGGATGCCTTCGGCCACCACTTCCAGCCCCAGCCGCCGGGCAAGCTCGATCAGCGAGACCACGATCGCCCGGTCCTTGGGCGAGCTGTGCATGGCACAGGTGAAGTTGCGGTGGATCTTGATGTGGGTGATCGGGAAGCTTCGCAGCAGGTTCAGCGAGGCATAGCCGGTACCGAAATCGTCGAACGCCAGCCGGAAGCCCGCCTCGCGCAGTTCGAACAACTGCCGCACCACTGCCTGCTGGCGGTCGAGCACGATGTTCTCGGTAATCTCCAGTTCCAGCGCGTCGGATGCCAGACCATGACGGGCCAGCGCTTCGAGCAGGACCTGCGGCAAGCGACCATCGCGGAACTGGGCGGCAAACAGGTTCACACCGATGCGAAAGCCGGGGTCGACCGATCGCCACACGGAGGCCTGCGCGCAGGCCGTCTCGATAATCCAGCGTCCGACCGGTTCGGCCAGCACTCCGCTTTCCAGCGCGGAGAGGAACGCGGCGGGGGCAAGCACTCCGCGCTTCGGATGGCGCCAGCGCAACAGGGCCTCGGCGCTCGCCAGTTCGCCCCCCGGCAGGCGCACCTGCGGCTGGTAGACGAGCTTGAACTCCTCCCGCTCCAACGCCCGGTGCAGCTCCGCATCGTGCATCCGGCGCGCGACCGCGGCCGCCTTCAGCGCCGGCGCGTACATGAAGATGCCGCCCGGCCCTTCGTTGCGCGCCTGGAACAGGGCGAGACTGGCGCTGGCAATGATGTCATCGACCGAACGGCCATGTTCCGGCGCCATCGCCATGCCGCCGGAGCCGGAAATGCTCACTTCGTGACCGTCGGCAACGATAGAGCGCCCAAGCGCGCCGTTTATGTCGCTGGCGATTTCGGACACCCGCTGCGGGTCGGTCTCGCCCGGAAGCAATGTGGCGAAGCGGTCATCCCCGATGCGAGCGACGATCCCGCTGTCCGGCACGGTGCCGCGAACCCGCTCGGCGGCGAGGCGCAGCACGCCGTCCCCGACGGTGTGGCCGAGCGTGTTGTTGATGTCGCTGAAGCCGTCGAGCCCGGTGGCGATGAGCGCCAGCGGGGTATCGCTGGATAGAGCATCGGTGATGCGCCGCGCCAGCAGGTTCCGGTTCGGCAGGCCGGTGAGAGGGTCATAGTTCGCTAGCCGGTAGAGCGCGTCCCGCTCGCGGCGCTTTTCGGTCACGTCGCGCACGATCGCGCCGAAATGCATCTCGTCACGTTCCTGCCAGCGGGACCAGTGGATCTCGACCGGGAAAGCCTCGCCGGTGCTGCGGAGCGCGTTAAGCTCGACGGCTTCGTAACCGGGCGCTTCACCGGCGAGGACGCGGGCAATGCATTCGCGCACCTGCGCCCGGTCGGATTCGGCGATCAGCGCCTGAATCGGGGTGCCCAGCGCCTCCTCTTCACTGCGGGCGAAGATCTCGGCCGCACCCTTGTTCCACGCAGTGATGCGCGAATTGGCGTCGAAGGTGACAATGCCATTGGGCGAGGTCGCGACGCTCGCTTCGAGGCGGCTATGGCTGCTCGCGGCGGACGCGACCGACGCGTGCCGCCCTGGTCCCTCACCACCGACGCCCCGATCACTCATCTTGCTCCCCGTCGAACATGCGGCACCGCGCCGCCCCGATGGTCCGAAGGGTAAGCAGGATTGGTTTTTGCGCCCTTAGGACATCGGCCTGTCCGGTACGCACGATTACCTAGATCAGACGCTCAGGAATCTTGGCGATCAGTTCCGCCTCGCTCAGTCGCCGCGACGATCCAGCGCACCGAGCGGCAGCGCCGTGGTCGACTTGATTTCCGACAGCGCGACCGTGGAGTTAACCTCCTGCACGCCGGGCAGGCGGGACAGCTTGTTGAAGAAGAACCGCTCGTAGGCCTCGATGTCCGGCGCCACGACGCGGATCAGGAAGTCGACCGGCCCCATCAGGATGTAGCAGTCCAGCACTTCCGGGATCGCCTGGATCGCAGCGGTGAATTCGTCGAGGTGAGTGCGCCCGTGGGCGTTGAGCTTCACTTGCGCGAAGACGTGCGCGTTGAGGCCGACCTTCTTGCGGTCGACTAGGGCGACCTTGCGCTTGATGTAACCCTCCCGCTCGAGCCGGTCGATCCGCCGCCAGCACGGCGACTGCGACAATCCGACCTTCTCCGCGATCGCGGCGGTTGAGAGGCTGGCATCCTCCTGAAGCAGTTCGAGGATTCGGAGTTCATAGGCATCAAGCATAATTTTTTCCTGATTCCGCCATTCATGGAATAAACATCGCTCATTCTTAGCCTGCACGATGCAAGATAGGCCAGAAATTTCGCGAATCTGCTGGCAAACGGGCCGCGAAAGGAAACCTGGAATGCATCACGTCCCTGCCCCGTCCTCGCCGCCTTGGGAGATCGTGCGTCTCGACGATCCGGACGCCGGGCTCGAAGGCCTGATCGTGCTTCATTCAACCCGGCTCGGCCCTGCGGTCGGTGGTTGCCGCCTGTGGGCCTATAAGGACATGACGGAGGCGACGACCGACGCCCTGCGTCTGGCCGAGGCGATGACCTACAAGAACGCCCTTGCCGGGCTGCCGTTCGGCGGCGGCAAGGCTGCCCTCCGCCGGCCCGCGGGCGCGTTCGACCGGGAGCGGCTCTTTGCCGCGTTCGGCCGCGCGGTCGAGGCGCTGGGCGGATCCTATGTCACCGCCGAGGATGTCGGCACCGGTCCGGCGGACATGGCGCAAATCGCCTCGTCCACGCGCTACGTGGCGGGCCTCGACCGCGGACCGGGACGGCCCGGCGGCGATCCTTCGCCCTACACCGCGCGCGGCGTATTCCGCGCGATGGAGGTCGCTGTCGGGCGCCAGCTTGGGCGCACGCTGGCCGATGTCACGGTGGCCGTGCAGGGACTGGGCAGCGTTGGTTTCGCACTGTGCGAACTGCTCCACGCGGCGGGTGCGAAGCTGGTCGTGGCCGAGCAGCGTTCGGAACTCGCCTCGCGCGCGGCGGCCATGTTTGGCGCGGAAATCGCCGGCACGCACACGATCCTTGAGCGCAAGGTGGACGTGTTCGCCCCCTGCGCCCTCGGGGCAGTGCTGAACGAGGACACGGTCCCTCTGTTAAAGGCGAGCGTGGTGTGCGGCGCGGCCAACAACCAGCTTGCGGCCCGCGAGGACGGCATGCGGTTGGCGGAACGCGGCGTGCTCTATTGCCCGGACTATGTCGTCAACGCGGGCGGGATGATCAGCGTCGCGGCCGAATATCTCGGGTGGGACCTGGCGGAAGTGGACCGCCGGATAACAGGCATCGGGCAGACGCTCGGCCGCGTGCTGGATTACGGCAATGCGGCAAATCTGCCGCCGCATGAAGCCGCCGAAGCGATGGCCCGCGAGATGCTGGCCCGTCCCCGCGCGGTTCCTTACGCGGTTCCGCTGGCGGCGTGAGCGACCCTACCCCCGGGAACTGGGCTCAAGCGAGGCGAGCCATCCTTGCAGGTCGAGCTCCGATGACGGTGTCGTTTCCGCGCCGAGCCGCTCTCCCATGATCGCGAGGGCGTCCTCGGTGCGGGAGGCGTCGCCAGCCGCAACTGCATCGGCCGGAATCCACAAGGCGTAATCGCGCATATGCGCGTCACCTGCGGTGAACAGCACGCACATGTCGGTGGCGACGCCTGTGAGCACCAGCCGGCTGACCCCCAGCTTAGGCAGGAGCAGCGGCAGGTTCGTTGCGTAGAACCCCGAAAGCTGCGGCTTGATGATGAAATAGTCCTGCTCGCGCGGCTCGATCCGGTGCGCGAAATCGGGGGCACATTCCCGCGCGCGCTCGATCAGCCGCGTCTTCTCGGAGTGCCACTCGCCGAAGTTGTCGTTGACGTAGATCGTCGGCGCATCGGCCTCGTCGAAGGCCGCGCGGAGGCGCAGGACCGGCTCGACGATCTCCTCCGCGGCGGCCCTGAGTTTGTCGCCGCCATCGAAGTCGAAGCGGTTGACGAAGTCGATTATGAGCAGCGCAGCTCCGCCGCGCCCGCTGTCCCTGAACGGCGCGGTGGGTTCGGAAGTCGTGTCGGCCATGCCCGTTAACCCGTTTTCCGGCCAGCCGGTTCCGGAAAAGGGAGGCAGCCGGTACAGTCATTTTTCTTCGCAAGCCGTCGCGCTATTCGTCGCAAATTGTCGCAACTTCGACGGGGGGCTTGTCCGCCGCGCCGCTTTGGGGAAAGGGGCTCCGAACACGGAACATATTTCAAAGGGTAGTCCTCGAATGCTCGCTTGGTGGCGTTTCAGCACACGCGGCCTGCTTGGCCTTGCGCTTGCGTCACTCGCTGCGTGCTCGGATGGCAACGACCAGCAAAGACCTTCGCCTGAGGTCGGCTACATTGTCGCGAAGGCCGAGACGGTGCCGATCGTCGCGGAGCGCAGCGGCCGCACGGTGGCCTTCGAAACCAGCGAAGTCCGCCCGCAGATCAACGGGATCATCAGGGCGCGCCTCTTCACTGAGGGCAGCTATGTCCGCGCCGGACAGGCCCTGTACCAGATCGACGCCAGCCTTTACCGCGCCGCCGTCGCGCAGGCCGAAGCCAACCTCGCCAGTGCCCGCGCGAGCGCCGAGGCAGCCCAAGCCCGCGCGGACCGCTATCGACCGCTGGCCGAACAGCAGGCGATCTCGCAGCAGGAATACACGGACGCAGCGGCACAGGCCCGCGTCGCCCGAGCCACCGTGGCACAGAACGCGGCCGCGCTCGAAACCGCGCGTATCAACCTGCGCTATACGACCATCACTGCGCCGATCAGCGGCCGCATCGGCCGTTCGCTTTCGACGGTCGGCGCGCTGGTGAGCGCCAACCAGTCGGAGCCGCTGGCCGTCATCACCCGGCTCGATCCGATGTTCGTCGACATCCAGCAATCGAGCGCCGAACTGACCCAACTGCGCCAGCAACTCGCCCGTGGCACGGTTCAACCCGCCAACACCAGCGTCCGGCTGAAGCTGGAGGACGGCAGCGAGTATCCGCTCCCCGGACAGGTCCAGTTCTCCGACATCACAGTGGACCAGAGCACGGGCTCGGTCACGCTGCGCGCAAGCTTCCCCAACCCGGAAGGGCTGCTGTTGCCGGGAATGTTCGTTCGCGCGGCGTTCGACCAGGCCCTGCAGCCCAACGCCTTCCTCGTCCCCCAGGCCGCGCTGCAGCGCGACTTTGACGGCACCGCGTTCGTCTACGTCGTCGGCGCCGAGAACAAGGTGGAGCGCCGCAAGGTCACCGCCGCCCGCACCCTCGGGACCGACTGGGTGGTCACGGAAGGGCTGAAGGCGGGCGACAAGGTCATCACCCAAGGGCTCGGCAACAATCTCCGGCAGGGTATGGAAGTAAAACCGGTGCCCGCCAACACGCCGCAACGGATCGGCGCACCCGGCGGGAAGCCCGGAAACGGCGGACCCGGCGTCGGCAAGGCCGGCTAGGCCATGTCCCGCATCTTTGTAGACCGCCCGATCTTCGCATGGGTGCTGGCGATCCTCGTGATGGTCGCAGGCGTCCTCGCCATACGTGGCCTTCCGGTTGAGCAGTATCCTGACATCGCACCGGTGCAGGTGAACATCCGCGCGAGCTATCCCGGGGCCTCGGCGCAGACCGTCGAGAACAGCGTCACGCAGATCATCGAGCAGCAACTCACCGGGCTGGACGGGCTGCTCTACTTCACGTCGAGCTCGAACTCGCGCGGCCAGGTCACCATCGTGGCGACGTTCGCCAAGGGCACCGACCCCGACATTGCCCAGGTGCAGGTGCAGAACAAGATCCAGTCGGCGGTCCCCCGCCTGCCGGGCGAAGTTCAGCAACAGGGTGTGCGCGTCACCAAGTCGACCTCCGACCAGATACTCGCGGTGGCGATCTACGACATCACCAACACGCGAACGCACCAAGACGTCGCCGACTTCGTCACATCCAACATCCAGGACCCGCTTTCGCGCGTTCCCGGGGTGGGCGACATCAACGTCTTCGGCGCGCAGCACGCCATGCGGATCTGGCTGAATCCGCAGCGGCTCGCGGCCTTCTCGCTGATGCCGAGCGACGTGATCAGCGCTCTTCAGGCCCAGAATACCGAGATCGCAGCGGGCGAAGTGGGTGGTCTGCCCTCCGTGGAAGGGCAGATGCTCAATGCAACTGTAACCGCCCGCTCAAAGCTGCAGACGCCGGAGGAATTTGCCAACATCCAGCTCAAGACCTTGCCGGACGGCTCCGCAGTCTTCCTCAAGGACGTGGCCCGCGTCGAAATCGGCGCCGAAGGCTACAACCAGATCATGCGGATGAACGGCTATCCGGGCGCGGGCATCGGCATCTCGCTGAGCCCCGGCGCCGACGCGCTGGTCACGGCCGAGCTGGCAAAGGCCAAGATGAACGAGCTTGCCTCGATCCTGCCGGATGGCATCGAGTACGCCTTCATCAACGACTCCACCGACTTCATCAAGCTCTCGGTCAGCGAGGTCGAACAGTCGCTTTTCGAGGCGATGGTGCTGGTGATGATCGTGATGTTCGTCTTCCTGCAGAGCTGGCGTGCGACCCTCGTGCCCGCGATTGCCGTGCCGATCGTGCTGCTCGGCACGTTCGCGGTGTTCTATGTCCTGGGTTTCACGATCAACACGCTGACGCTGTTCGGCATGATGCTCGCCATTGGCCTGCTGGTCGACGACGCGATCGTCGTGGTCGAGAACGTGAGCCGCCTGCTCGAGGAAAACCCCGGGATGTCGGCGCGCGAGGCAACGATCATCTCGATGAAGGAATTGCAGACCGCGCTGATCGCGATCGCGATGGTGCTCTCCGCCGTGTTCCTGCCAATGGCCTTCTTCGGCGGGTCGACCGGCGTGATCTACCGCCAGTTTGCCGCGACGATGATCTCCGCGATGGTGCTGTCCGTGCTCGTGGCGCTGATACTCAGCCCCGCTCTCACCAGCCAGTTGCTGAAGCCAAAGAGGGCCGACGGGGAGGAGGGCGAAGAGTCCTGGTTGGCGCGGCGTTTCCCGAAGGCATGGGCAATGCTGATCGGAGCCCGCGACACGTTCAATCGAAACTTCGACCTGGGCGTTGCCCGTTACCTCACCGCCGCGCGGGCGGTGACCGAACGCAAGTGGATCTTCCTCGGCATCTACCTGGTTATCGTGGCCATCCTGGCCCTGCTGTTCGTGCGGCTTCCCGGCGGGTTCCTGCCTAACGAGGACCAGGGCCGCGTCATGGTGCAATGGCGCCTGCCAGCTGGCGCCACCCAGGCACGCTCACTCGAAGTGCGCGACGCGATTCAGAAATATTTCCTGACCGAAGAGAAGGCCAACGTCGAAACCCTGTTCCTCGTCGCAGGTGGCGGAATGGGCAATTCCGGCCAGAACACCGGCCAGGGCTTCATCACCCTCGTCAACTGGGACAAGCGCCCCGGTCCGGATCGAACTGCGGAGGCCGTTGCCCAGCGTGCGACGGCAGCCATGAGGGGCCTGCGCGACGCACAGTTCTTCGCCACTGTCCCGGGTTCCGTGCGCGGCCTTGGTGACGCCGGCTTCTCTATGGAACTGCTCAATTCCAGCGGGATGAGCCGCGAGGAGTTTGTCGAGGCGCGAGACAGGCTGCTCGAAGCGGCACAGCGCAGCCCGGTGTTGAACCAGGCGCGCCTGGCCGACCTGCCCGACGCGGCCACGCTCAAGATCGACCTCGATACCCAGCGCCTCAGCACTTACGGGCTGAGCAGCGCCGACGTGAACTCGACCCTCTCGACCGCATGGGGTGGCCGCTACGTCAACGACTTCATCGACAATGGCCGCGTGAAGCGCGTCTACGTGCAGGGTGATGCCGAGTTCCGGGCGAGCCCCGAAGACCTCGCCCACTGGTTCGTCCGCAATCGCGATGGCGAGATGACTCCGTTCTCCGCCTTCTCGACGATCAACTGGGCGACGACGCCGGCGTCTACCAATCGTTTCCAGGGCGTCCCGTCGTTCACTTTTTCCGGACAGGCAGCGCCGGGCTACAGCTCGGGCGAAGCGATGGAAGAGATGGCAAGGCTCGCCAGCGAGATCGAGGGCACCACTATCGCGTGGTCCGGCTCGTCGTACGAACAGCAGGAAGCCTCGGGACAGGCGCCCCTGCTCTATGCCCTCTCGCTGCTGGTCGTGTTCCTGTGCCTCGCTGCGCTTTATGAAAGCTGGTCGATCCCGGTGGCTGTGATCCTCGTCATCCCGCTCGGGCTGGTTGGGGCGGTGTTCGCCGCGACTTTGCGCGGCCTCGAGAACGACGTTTACCTGCAGATCGGCCTGCTCACGACGATGGGCCTCGCGGCGAAGAACGCGATCCTGATGATCGAGTTCGCCGAGCAGGAAGAGAAGAAGGGCAAGCGCATCATCGACGCGGCGCTGGCAGCAGCCAAGCTCCGCGTGCGCCCGATCCTGATGACCAGCTTCGCGTTCATCTTCGGCGTCCTGCCGCTCGCGATTGCGACCGGCGCGGGCGCGAACAGCCGTATCGCCATCGGCACCTCGGTGATCGGCGGCATGCTGACGGCGAGCCTCGTGGCGATCTTCTACATCCCGCTGCTGTTCGTGCTGGTCCGCCGCGGCACCCGCGACGGGCTGAAAGCCCTGCGAGAGCGGATGGGCCGTAAAGGCAATGAAGAGGTCACGGCGTGATGCGCAGGCTGACTGCTCCCTCCGCCCTGACGCTCGCCCTCGCGCTCGGCGCGTGCTCGCTTGCGCCGACTTATGTCCGGCCGGAGGCACCCGTTCCCCCGTCGTGGCCGGTCGGGGACGCCTATCTCCGGCAAAGCGAGGAAAGCCTGCCGGCGGTCACTTACGCGGACGTCTTTCGCGACCCGCGCCTGCAGCAGCTGATTGCCCTGGCCCTCGACAATAACCGCAACATCAGGGTTGCCGCAGCCAATGTGGCCGCCGCCCGCGCACAGGTTCGCGTTGTTGGTGCCGCGCAGTTCCCCGAGATCGGCGTGAACGGCTCTGCGCAGGTCAGCGACAACGGAAGCGAGCGCTATGTCCTGCAGGGCGGCGTTTCGAGCTTCGAGCTGGACCTGTTCGGCCGCCTGCGCAACGCTACCGCGGCCGAACGTGACTTCGCGCTTTCGACCGAAGCCGCCGCCCGTACCGTCCGCCTCGCACTGATCGCCGACCTGGCAACCGCGTGGGCAACTTACGCTGCTGACCGCGACTTGCTTGCGATTGCCGAGGACA
>Ga0182738_1006897_pt1 | contig 11678 bp, 10 predicted proteins | sample eDN5th30CBELigMG_FD_128876 | JGI IMG/M metagenome (GOLD analysis project Ga0182738, IMG submission 128876) | Enriched Miracle-Growth compost microbial communities from Emeryville, California, USA - eDNA 5th pass 30_C BE-Lig MG (version 2)... ...
AGCCTGAAGCGCAGCACCTCCTTGCATCGCCATCGAAGATGGGGCTCAAGCCGAATATCCCATCTGAGAGCTGACCCGGGATTTTCGCCGAGAAGTGACCCGCCTGCTTGTATGGTTTGGGTCTCAGGTTTTAGTCAAGGGCGCGGCTTTCTCCTTCTTGCTCGTTGCGGTTTGGGCTGAGCTGTTCTTGAAGCGGAAGCTGTCGTTTCCGGTCTCCAGGATGTGGCAGTGATGGGTGAGCCGATCGAGCAGCGCCGTCGTCATCTTGGCATCGCCGAAGACGGTGGCCCATTCACTGAAGCTGAGGTTGGTGGTGATGACGACACTGGTGCGCTCGTAGAGCGTGCTCAGCAGATGGAACAGCAGCGCCCCGCCTGACGTGCTGAAGGGCAGGTATCCGAGTTCATCGAGGATGACGAGATCGGAATGGGCGAGTCGGCTGGCGATCTGGCCGGCCTTGCCTTGGGCTTTCTCCTGTTCGAGCGCATTGACGAGTTCGACGGTTGAGAAGAAGCGGATACGTTTGCGATGATGCTCGATCGCCTGTACGCCGAGCGCGGTAGCGATGTGGGTCTTGCCGGTTCCGGGGCCGCCGACGAGCACGACATTGTTGGCCTGGTCCATGAACTCACAGCGATGGAGTTGGCGCACGAGGGCCTCATTGATCTCGCTGCTGGCAAAGTCGAAGCCAGCCAGGTCGCGATAAACCGGGAAGCGTGCACTTTTGAGCTGATAGGCCACGGACCTGACCTCCCGCTCGGCCGTCTCGGCCTTCAATAGTTGCGACAGGATGGGGATGGCGCCCTCGAAGGCGGGTGAGGCCTGTTCGGTGAGCTCGGCGACGGCCTGCGCCATGCCGTGCATCTTCAGGCTTCTGAGCATGATGACGATGGCGCCGCTGGCTGGATCATGACGCATGGCGCACCTCCGGAGTTTGGCGCAGCGCATCGTAGCGCTCGACATTGGCCTGCGGTTCCTTGGCCAGGCTCAGCGCCTGCGGTGTATCCACGACCGGCGCTGAGATCGGCTTACCGTCGACCAGCCGGTGCAGGAGATTGAGGATATGGACCTTGGTGGGGACGCCGGCCTCGAGTGCCATCTCCACTGCCGTCAGCACGACCTGCTCGTCATGTTGCAGGACAAGCGACAGAATCTCGACCATCTCCCGGTCGCCGCCGGGCTTGCGGAGCAGATGCTGCTGCAGCCGTTTGAAGGCTCGGGGAGTTCAGTGAAGGGAGCGCCGTTGCGCAGAGCTCCGGGTTTGCGCTGGATGACCGCCAGATAGTGACGCCAGTCGTAGACGGTTCGACCAGGGCCGTCATGCGATCGCTCGATAATGCGGCGGTGCTCGCACACGATCTGCCCCTCCGCGGCAACCACGATCCGTTCCGGATAGACCCTGAGGCTGACCGGCCGGTTGGCGAAGGACGCCGGCACGCTGTAGCGGTTGCGCTCCAGATGAACTAGGCAGGTCGGAGAGACCCGCTTGGTGTATTCGACGAAGCCGTCGAAGAGTCGAGGCACCGGCATCAGGAACAGGGCCTCCTCAGCCCGGATGTCCTCGATCGTTCCCGATCGCGCGCCGTGGGAGACCTGCTGCCACAGTTCCCGGCACCGCTGCTCCAGCCAGTTGTTCAGAGCCTCCAGCGATGGAAAGCGTGGCATCGGTTGCCATAGCCGGTGGCGGGAATCCTGGACGTTCTTCTCGACCTGACCCTTCTCCCAGCCCGAGGCCGGATTGCAGAACTCGGCCTCGAAGAGATAATGGCTGGCCATGGCCGAGAAGCGGGCATTGACCTGTCGTTCCTTGCCGCGGCCGATCCTGTCGACCGCCGTGCGCATGTTGTCGTAGATCCCGCGCCGGGGAACGCCACCCAGAACCCGGAAGGCGTGGTTGTGGGCATCAAACAGCATCTCGTGCGTTTGCAGTGGATAGGCCCGCACGATGAAGGCCCGGCTGTAGCTGAGCTTGGTATGGGCCACCTGCAGCTTGGTCCGCTCGCCGCCGAGAACTGCCCAGTCCTCTGACCAGTCGAACTGGAACGCCTCTCCGGGCTCGAACGCCAACGGCACGAAGGTGCCGCGCCCGCTCGTTTGCATCTCGCGTTGGCGATCCGCTTTCCAGTCACGGGCAAAGGCGGCAACCCGGCCATAAGAACCGTCGTAACCGAGGCTCATCAGATCGGCATGCAACTGCTTGACCGTGCGCTTCTGCTTGCGCGGCCTGTTCGCCTCGGTCCGCAGCCAGGCCGACAGCCGCTCCGCATAAACGTCCAGTTTGCTCGGCCGATCTGGAACCTTGAAGCGAGGCTCGACCTCACCTGATCGCAGGTATTTGCGGATCGTGTTCCGCGACAGTCCCGTGCGGCGCGAGATCTCCCGGATCGAAAGCTCGTCTCGCAAATGCCAGCGTCGGATAACGCTCAGTAACGCCATGTCTATCACTCCAAAATCCCCTGCGCTCATCAAGCAGGGTGGGTTCAAACATGGGTCACTTCTCGATGGAAAAATCCCTCAATCCCGGGTCAGCTCTCGGCGGAAATCAACAGTCTTGGCTTCGCGCGGACACACGTTCCTATGTGTCGAGCTACGCTTTGGCACATGCGCTTCCTTTGGTCTCCGGTCAAAGGCCTTCGGTAACTCGAGATTGAACGGAATCTGGTGCGGCACGCTGGTGGTGTCATAAAGCCGCGGATGCTGCAGGGTTCGCATGATCGGAACTCTTTCCCGAACTAAACAATGCCCCAGGCGCGAAAACTGCCCCTGCCCGTCATCTCGCGTAGGTTGATCTCGCCGATCAGATCGAGTGCGCCCTGCCGCGACACTTTCAGTGTCTTCTGGACTGTGCTTGTTGATACGAGCGGCCGCGAAAGCACGAGGTCGACGAGAGCTGGCAGCTTCGAGTTGGCGCGGCGGCCGCGCAACACGCGCTCCATTCGCTCCTTGGCCAGTAGCAGCCGATCGTGTTCTTTCAATCCGAAACTGGCGGCCTCGAACATGACGTCGATCCAGGCCAGAAGCCGCACGGTCCCATCTCGCGCTCGCCTCCTCTCGCGCGGGACTTTTCGGGCGCCGAGATGCAGGCAAGCGAGGTGGTGTGCGCAGAGGCCTTCCTGGCGCAACAGCGCGGCAACGAGCAGCGGCCCAATCCAGTCTCCCCGCTGCAGAACCTCGATATCACTCCAGGCGTCGAGCAGGATCGCCGCACGTAAGACGGGCGGAAGATCGCGTGTCTGATCGAGAATGTCGCGCCATTCAGCCAAGCGAGCGCCCTCGTCCCAGTCCTCGTCGTAGAGCACGGCCAGCCGCGCATCATCCTGGCGCGCTCGCGCCGTCGTGATGTCCGCACCGCTGAGCAACTCCGATGTTCGCGCCAGGACTGCATCGATCTCGGCGAACTCCTGAGCGAGCGCGTCGTTCTCGGCCTCCTCCCCCGCAGCGCCGGTTTCCGCTTCCGCGAAAGGCATCCCCTCCCCTTCCCGGTCGCTCTTGGATAGCGTCGCGTCGGCGCCGGCGCGCCCGGTCAAGTTGCTCAGGCCTTCGCGGGAGAACGGCCACTCCCGGTTCTGCGCGAGGATCCGACGCCGTTTGCGTAGCACGGCATGGGCCCGCGTGAGTTCGTGGGTCGGCGTGCGCTGGTCCATCTCCGCGTCATGGAAGACCAGGTCCTCCAAATGCACGAGTTCGCCCTCGACCCACATTGCCGCGACCGCATCGTGGAAATGCGAGCGCTCGATCCATCCGTCGCGCACCGGCGAATGCGCCAGGCGCTCGTCGAGGCGAACAAGAACCTCGGCCGCCTTTCCGACCGGGCCAACGAGCGTTTCCAGAGGAAGTCTGCCGATTTCGTAAGCCATTGTTTTGGCTGTATCTGATTTGTAATTATCAAGCTAGTCGGCACTTAACTTGACTTGGCGGGGAGTTTTTCGGCTATCCTCTCTGCATACTATGAGGAGTTCGGCTCTGGTCTGTACAGCACTGCGCCTCAGACGCACGGGAAGCTAGAAAATCGCATATTTCCGCGTCCGCGCGGCCATAGCGACAGTGCAAAATGCCTCAAGCTACGTTTACAAACGATCGTTTGCTGATAACTTCGGTTTTTGTACAATCACTCCTTTTCCACGCTGAGAGACGCAGCAAATGGCTCGTGACGCCCAAAATCGACGTTCCGCTCGACCACAGGGCCGGCAAATCGGCTACGCGCGCGTGTCGACGGACGAACAGGCAACGGACGCGCAGGAAATCGAGCTGCGCGCTGCCGGCTGTGACGTCATCGTCCAGGAGCATGGATCCGGCGCTTCACGTGCCCGCCCTGCCCTGTCGCGGCTGATGAGTGAGATCGGCGCCGGCGACGTGCTGGTTGTGGTTCGGCTGGACCGGCTGGCGCGCTCCGTCAGCCATCTGCTCGACGTCATCGAGGAGCTGAGCGAAAAAGGCGCGCATTTCCGGTCGCTGCGCGACCCGATCGACACCTCAACGCCGCAGGGCATGTTTTCGCTACAGGTACTCGGCGCCGTCGCCCAGCTCGAGCGTGCGCTGATCTCCGAGCGGACCAAGGCCGGCATCGCCGCGGCACGATCGAAAGGGCGGCTGCCGGGAAATCCAGGCATCCGGGAGCGCAGACCTGAAGCGCTGGCAAAAATGACCGCGGTCCAACGGGCTTCATATGGCGCACGCGTGCAATCCAACATGAATGCGTGGCTTCCAACGGTGCGCCGGATGCGCCCCGACCACAATTGGGACGATGTCGCACGGGTCCTGAAGCAGCGCGGGTTCGACTGGACGCCCGAACGGCTGCGACGCGCGGTGAAATGGCTCGTCACGGAACGCCTGGCCGATCCAAAGCTGCTAGATAGAGCCTCTCCCCGGCTTCCTGAAGATCGGTTGATGACCCTGGTGGCGGGGATTTCGCAATCTAACCCGGACCTGTCGCTCCGCGATATTGCAACCCAGCTCGAGCGCCTGCACGAACGAACCCCGCGCGGGAGCGCCAAATGGTCAGCTTCATCGGTCAAGAACCTGCTCGATCGGGCCCGCCGGCTTGGTCTCGCCGGGGAGCCGCTCGCGCCGTGACCGGTTCCCTACCGCGTCAACCTCACTGCAGGACAGCCCTCAGTTTACGATCCGCGGCGGCTGACGACCAACATCCCCGCTCCGCTTGTACGCCGCCCAGGCATCGGCTGGAACAGCGCTGCCGGCGCGCGACAGCCAATCCGCACGATCGGCCTCGGAAAGTGAATTCCACCACACCATCCCGGCGGTTTCATCGGGCGTCGGTTCCCGGTCGTGTTCGTTTCTCATGTCCTCGATCCTCGCATATGGCGCTCTTCCCAACAAGCTCGGCACCACTATCCACGGTCATGGCGCCGATCAAACCCGCTCGGCTCATCACGATCCGCGCCCTGGCTTGTCGAGGCTGCGGCGCAATGCATCACTAATTTCCAGTCGCGATTCGGTGCGAACGACCTTCCCCGCTGTTTCCAGATCGACCGCAGCAGCTTCAGCTCCATTTCCGGCAGCTTTGGACGCCTCAAGCTTCGCCCGCAGCAAGGCCATGATCATCGGCCAGACCGAGAACTTCCCGGCCTTCGCCCGATCGGTCAGGCTGCGCAAATAGCCGCCGGCGCTATTGATCTGGTCCTGCCGCTGGTAGATCGCGGCAATGGTGATCGCCGCCTGCTGCTCACCCAACGCCGTTCGCGCTTCCTCCCAGGCGCTCGGGCTAATGCCCATGCTCGGCCGGGCAACCTCGGCGGCCGCCAGAAATTCGCGCCAGTTGCGGATTCCGCCGCCGCCCTTCACCAGCCAGAGCATGTTCGGGCAGGCGTCCAGCACGATTCCCAACGGCAGCTCGCGCTTCGGCAAGCTCCGCACGTTGTCGGTTTCCGCTGCGCTGCCGCTCGCTTCATTCCTTTCTCCTAAGCCGCTTTCAGATTCAGATTTAGAGTCTGGTTTTGAATTCTGTATGTGGCGCTCGTTATGAGACTCATTGGCGCTCATATTCTTTGTTTTTACGAATGATTCCAATGCCTCCCGCACTTCAGCCCAGAGATCCTCAAGCTCGGCTGCGATGGCTTCGAGGACCTGGCGGGGCGCTGTACGGGGAATCTTGCCGACAATGGCTTGATAGGTTTGCTGGACCCTGCCCCAATTTGCCGGAACGCCTTCCTCAATGCCTGCGTCTATCATCTTGACGATGTCGCGGCGGCATATGGTTAGCCGTTCCTTAACGACCCGGTAGGCCTTCTTCTCGGCTCGGACGACTTCCGCCAGCTCCTTGAACTCCGCTGCGCGCGCCACGATCGGCGAGATGTCGAAGCCGTAGGCTTGCTCGATCTCGCCCCCCTGCCCTTTCCGAGCGTAGCGCTTGCCGTTGGGGCTGTCCCTGCGGATGATCAAGCCGCACTCCACCAGGACGGCCAGGTGCCGCCGTAGCGTCGCAGGTGGCATGCCATTGGCGCGGCCGATCAGCTGCTCATTGGACGGCCAGACGATCAGCTCGCTGTCGCCATAGAGTGCCGTGTCCGGATGAAACGAAAGCAGCGCGTCAAGTATGGCCAGTGCGCGATCGGTCGCGCCCAAGGCGCCTCGGGCTTCCTTAATGTGCTGGAAGACATGCCATTTGTGGACGGTGAGGTCCGCCGGCATTGCCTTTGCGGCCACCTGGCTTGAAATCATGCCAAGCGTCATCGGCCGCCGCCCAAAGGGCGTCGTTGAGATATGCGTCTGCATTGTCCTTCACCTATTGCTAGGCAAAAGAAACCTGCTCGCCGAATCGGCGCTCAAACCGACCTGAATGGTCTTGACTATGATTCGCGGAAGTGGGATTCTCTCAGTCGCCAAACTTAAAGAGAAGGTCTTCCGGAATTGCCGTTTCGGGGGCCTTTTTCTTTTGCGCTCAATCTCCGTTCGTGGTTGCTCGTTTTTCCCGACGGAAAGCCTCATACAACTCGCTGAGATTTTCCGAGAGGTAGTCACCGAACGCTGCTGCGTCGGTCCCCTTCGCCTTGAGGGCGATGGTGAATTTCTTGCCACTGGCCACCATCTCCGCGGCGACACGCCCATCAGACGGCGCCCAGCTGCGTTTGGATGGCGCCAGCGCGGCACGGCGGCGCGGCTTGGATGCCTTCAGCTTCGCGACGACCGCATCGAACCGCGCTTCGCTTGGCATCCCATGAAAATCGGAACTCGATGCCAGAGCCAAGGCAGTGTCGACATTGCCCGGCTTGTCGAGGAGGAGCTTGAGCTCATACCAGCGATCACGACCGACAGCCTTCGCGCGGCCGATCGCTTCGAGCAGATCCTTGGGCATCGAGGCGACAGAGAGCATCTTTGAAAGCGTCGGCCGATCGACACCGATTGCGGCGAGGGCTGTGGCGTTGTCCTCGTCGAATTTCCGCTGAACGATGTCGGCGGCAAACAGTGCTTTCTCGATGAAGGACGTGTTCGCTCGCGCGTTGTTTTCCTGTCCCTGGGCGATCACATGATCGCGCTCGGAGATATCCTTGATGACAGCGCGAAGCTTGAGACCAAGCTCTTTTGCGGCGCGCCAGCGGAGGCGACCGAAGACCAGCATGTAGCGGCCGGGCCGCTGCGGGTGGGGGCGAAGGAGCGCCGGGGAGTTCTGGCCGGAACTGCGGATCGACTCCAACACCTGAGCGTAGTCGGCCTCGTAATCTTCCTGATCGACGTTGAGCCGGTCGTTGGCGAAAGATTGGTCCACCAGGTCGGGGTCAACCTCGATTATCGTCTCACCCTCGAGCAGCTTGCCTGCCTGGGCCGCCATTTCGTCGATCGAGCTTATGAGCGAGCGTGATGCCCCCTTGAAGGTGTAGTCTCGTGCAACTGGGCGCTCAGCGGGAGCGTCGCCGTTGTCCATGATGCTGGCAAAGGGATTTTTCCGCGCCATTTGACTAGCACCCCCTTATGCGGCTTATGCGCTTGAAACCGTGGGCTTTTTTGGCGGTTTTGACGGCAGTCAACATCATAACCGCCCCCATGCCTGGTGGATCAGTCCCTGAATCTCGAAGTTCACGGCATCCATGCTGTCGATCGCCCGATCATAGGTATCGCGATTGAAGTTCGATCGCTCGACCTCATAGAGCGTCTGCTTGGTGAGGCCGGCGTCAGAAATCGCCGTGGATTTGAGCATCGGGCTTTTCAGGATTTCCTCGGCAAGCATCGACTGCATGAAGCCGACCATCTGCGCCTGGGGAATGTCCGTGGGCTCGTATCGGGTGATGAGATAGCGCAGCCAGTCCAGCTGGACCTTCGCGCCAGCATTCTTGATGGACTTCATGATATTGCCCAGCATCAGCAGAAACTGACTCATGGACATCAGGTCCAGCATCTGCGGGTGGACGGTGATCAGAACCGAGGTGGCGGCCGACAGTGCCGACAGCGTCAGATAGCCAAGCTGCGGAGGGCAATCGACGACCACGACGTCGTAGCGCTCACTGACCGAATCCAATGCCCGGGCGACCCTCGTGAAGAACCGCTTTCCTTCCTGAGACGGAGACTGCATGGCAAGCGGCGTCTCGTACTCATATTCCTGCAGCTCCAGGTTCGCCGGGATGATATCGAGCAAGGGGAAGTTCGTCTTGCGGATGACATCTTCGGCCGGGGCGGGGTTGTCGTACCGGATCGCGTCGTAGAGCGAGGGGTTCTTGTCGAGCTCCGGCTGGAAGCCATGGAGGGCTGAAAGCGAAGCCTGCGGATCGAGATCCACCGTCAGGACCCTGTGACCGGTGAGCGCCAGATGCTGCGCGAGGTGCGCCGTGGTGGTGGTCTTTCCCGATCCACCCTTGAAGTTGACGACCGCAATGACCTGCAGCTTCTCGCCAGGTTTGCGGTAGGGCACATACTTCTTGGAATCCGATCGCCCGTGCTTATCGAGATAGTCCCGAAGCTCGGTCATCTGCTCGGCCGCGTAAAAACGCCGCCCGCCGGCACCTACGAAAGGCTCAGGACCTTTCTTTTCAAGATGGAGGCGCTTCAGATTGTTCGGACTGATCCCAAGATAGTGGGCGACTTCGGCCATCGAGAACCGCCGAAGGGTCTTCTGCCCCTCGGTCGGAAACTTCTCGATGCGCAATTGGTCGAGCTTGCGCGAGATCTCGGCCCCCTGGGCAAGGATCTTGTCGTCAAACTCAAAACTTGGGAGAAATGCCATCTCCGCTTTGTCCCCCGAACGAGAAAATAGCGCCATATTCGACCTTTCGGCCAATCTGGCGCCAGTATGAGCGATTCCCGTTCTCTGGCAAGCGATTTTGGGTTAACGAAACCTTAACGACATGCCCAGGTCCACTCCAATAAGATCACTCAGCGGAGCATCACAGTCTGGATCCGCGGCGTCGGCAATTACGCTTTCCATTGCGTTTTCAATCGCTTACTTACTCCGCGGTTGGCCATTCCGAGAGAACGTTCAATGCCACGTGCCGCTGGCTTGATCCATGCAGAACCCTGAGAAGTTTCACAGTCGTGCATTGCGTCAAACTGGGTGGGTCGGCGCGACTGCCGCTCCATTGCGGCGACTCACTTTCAACCGATAACATCTGACTCTTAGCCGGCTATACGGCGTCCACGGTGGCTCAAAGATCATGGACCGGCGGACGCGGCGAGTAGACAACCACAATCCCCTCCGGTCGATCGTCTTTCTCGGCAGAGGCAACTATCACCGACGTGAATCCCTCGCGCCCAAACGATTCAGCCAATGAATTGGACGTGGGCACCGGAAGTCGGTGACAATCAGACATGGTCGAGCCGAAGCTCCAAGTCGTCCTTGAGCGCCGCGATTGCGCTCGCAACGTTGCGAGGTTTTATGTACTCGCTATAGAACCGTCGTTGTACGGTGATGCGGCGCTTATGCGCGCATGGGGGCGGATCGGCTCGCTCGGCCGACAACGCCTTGACCTCTATGCGTCGGCCGCTGAAGCCGGCGAAGCGCTCGAGGCCTGGCTCGCGCGTAAGATCCGACGGGGATACACACCCGTCACTGCCGAGGTCAAAGTCCAGTCCAGGGTCCCATAATCACCGGCAATTATTGCCGCGGCTACAATACAAAGGGCTTGCACAGCGGCATAGGGCCGACCATGTCGATATTCGGCTGACCGAAGGCAGTGTTCCTACGTTCCTAGCGGGCCGGATAGAGTCGTTCTAGCTGTCACCCCTGAAATTCCACTCATCTGAAAGACAGTGAAGGCGGTTCCGGAACATTGGGTTCGACATCGGTGAAGAGATTCGGAAACAACCGTTCCCTGAAATCGAGAGGGAAGGCAATGCGCACTGGTGCCTTCGGAGTGTCAGATTTCAAAAACCCGCGCTCGACGAGATCCGACAGCGTGTTCCGTGCCGTGCGCTCGGATGTCTTCAGCACGAAATTCGTCTCGCCACGGGGCAGCCTACCGTGCCGCAATACGGCCGCCACGAGATCAGGCGCTCGTTTGTCGTCGACGACATCTTTTATTAGAGCGCGGTAGCGGGCATCGAGCCGTCCGAGGTCGAACATTGCGGTCGAAAACCGCACTTGGTCGAGCGCGACCGTAAGGAACCATTCGACGAAATCCTTGAGCGCTGATTCCGAAAGATTTCCCCGGCCATCACGATCACCTTTTCTGGGGCTGTCGGCGTGATCCATCATGCGCTTGTATTCGCCACGATCTTTCAAGCCACGAGCGAGACCACGAGATATCGACCAAAGGCCATTGCCTCCAATACCGGCCTTGAGCGCCATGGCGTGAGACATCAGGCGACTGACGCGGCCGTTACCGTCTGGAAACGGGTGGATGTAGTTGAGGCGGTGATGAGCTGACGCAATCGCGATGATCCGCAGGCTCGCCTGCTTTTCGGCCATGGCAAACCGCTTCTGGAAATACTCCATAAAAGCCACCACCCTGTCAGACGATGGCGGCTGATGGCGGCCGACAGCGACATCATGTTCGGTGGACATCCTGAACACGCCGGGAACAATCTCAGCCTTGGCGCCATCAGGTTTGTCGATGAACCGGAACTCTTCGGGCATCTCGTCATAGAAGGCGCGATGGACCCACCGAATGAAATCGATCGAAGTCGGGCTCGGCAGCTCGCCGCGCAACCCGAGGCCGTCAATCATCCTCTGAACTTCAACATGGGCCTTCGCCTCCAAGGCGAGGGGACGACGTTCGGGATCTATCTCGGCGCCAGCCAGTGCGCTCTCGATATCTCGAGGTCGGGTGTTGTGGCCTTCGATCAAATTCGAATAGTACGAATTCATGACTCGTACGAGATCGGCCAATTCGTCAGCGGACTCCGGATGCAAGCCTCGGCCGAGTTCATCGGCGGCCTTCTGCAGCTCGATTGCAAGATCGGCCAGAACGGTCGGCACCGCGTCGTCAAAAAACAGCGGCTCGATCCGGGCAGGGGTTTCAAGCATTCTTTGCCGATCTCTATCGTGCCTCAATGGATTGCAATGTAAGGCATTAGAGACAACAAGTCAGCACAATTGCCGATATTAGTTGCCGATCTCCCTTGCCGATATCGGCAGCCGATCAAGACGCGAACCCGAACATGCCTCAAACGTGTCCGGCGTCAGCACTGATGGGACCAAATCGGCTTAACTGAGAACGGAGGATTTCTGGTTCATCGTAGCCTTTCAAAGGAGCGAAGATGAGACAGAAATCCGGAACCGGGAAAGCGCCGGC
>Ga0182738_1006898_pt1 | contig 11675 bp, 11 predicted proteins | sample eDN5th30CBELigMG_FD_128876 | JGI IMG/M metagenome (GOLD analysis project Ga0182738, IMG submission 128876) | Enriched Miracle-Growth compost microbial communities from Emeryville, California, USA - eDNA 5th pass 30_C BE-Lig MG (version 2)... ...
AACGGAGCCGACGCTGCCGATCTATATCTGGGGCCAGTTGCGCTTCGCTTCCAAGCTGCCGGGCGTGCTGGCGCTCGGCACCGTGCTGCTGGTGGGCTCCTTCCTGCTTCTCACCATCGCCGAAGTGCTGCGCCGGCGCGCGGCGCGTCGCACCCAGAACACCGGAGGCGTCCATGCCTGACCTGCCCCTGCCCGAACGCCCGCTCAGCGATCGAACGATGATCGAGATTTCGCATGTCAGCCGCAGTTACGGCGCCTTCAAGGCGCTGGACGACACCTCGCTGACGATCCGCGAGGGCGAGTTCTTCTCGCTGCTCGGCCCCTCCGGCTGCGGCAAGACCACGCTGCTCAGGATGATCGCCGGCTTCGACAATCCGACCACCGGCACAATCGCCATTGACGGCCAGCCGATGGAAGGCATTCCGGCGAACCGCCGGCCCACCAATATGGTGTTCCAGAGCTACGCCATCTTCCCCCACCTCAATGTCGAGCAGAACGTCGCCTATGGGCTAAAACGCCTGAAGCTCGGCGCTACGGAAGAAAGACGTCGCGTCGAGGAGGCGCTTGCGCAGGTGTCGCTCACCGGTCTCGGCAAACGCGGCGCAAACGAACTTTCCGGCGGCCAACGGCAACGCGTGGCGCTGGCGCGCGCGCTCGTCATGCGGCCGAAGGTGCTGCTGCTGGATGAACCGCTGTCGGCGCTGGACAAGAAACTGCGCGAGCAGATGCAGGTGGAACTGCGCCGGTTGCAGCAGGCGGTGGGCATCACCTTCATCCTCGTCACGCACGACCAGTATGAGGCGCTCGCCATGTCCGACCGCATCGCGGTGATGTTCGGCGGGCGCATCACGCAGGTCGCCTCGCCCAAGGAAATCTACCAGCGCCCGGTGAACCGCCAGGTGGCCGACTTCCTCGGCGGCATGAATTTCGTCAAGGCCGAGATCGTGGAGGAAAACGGCGCTTCGATCGTGGTTGACACCCTCGGCTTCGGCCGCGTCAGGACAGACAAGCCGCCGGCCTTCACGCGCAATGGCGGGTCGGCCACGCTCGGCATCCGGCCGGAACGACTGCGCGTGCTGTGGGACGACGCGACGTCGAAATTCGAGGTGGCCGGCCGGGTCGTCGAGCGCCATTATTTCGGCGAGATCACCCATCTGATCGTCGAAATTCCGGGGCTTGAAAAGCCGCTGTCGGTGACCGAGACAAATGATTTCGGCGCCGACGACATTCCCGTCGGCTCGGCCGTTCGGCTGGCCTATGATCCCGATGCGCTGGTGGCGCTGGCCGATTGAACCGGCCGGTTATTTCCGGCAGGGTCTGGAAACTTCCGCGTCACGGACTCCCTCCCGCCTTGATGAATCTACTCCGCCCTATTCTCGCCCTACCCCCTCCCCGCGAGGGGGAGGAGAATGATTTTCGTCGCCATAGTCGCCAAAACGGTGAAGATCAGTGCCAGCCGGACATGCAGCTGGGTTCCCCTCCCCCTTGTGGGGAGGGGTTTGGGGTGGGGCATTTCAAATGCAATTGCCTGACCGAAACAGGGAGACGCCCGCATGACGATCACCGCGCTCGACCATGTCCAGCTCGCCATGCCGGCGGGCGGCGAGGAAGAAGCCCGGCGCTTCTATGAAGGCCTGCTCGGCATCCCCGAAACGCCCAAGCCGCCAGCGCTCGCGGCACGCGGAGGCTGCTGGTTCGAGGCAGGCACGGTGAAAATCCATCTCGGCGTGGAGGCCGTTTTCGTGCCGGCCCGCAAGGCGCATCCCGCCCTGGTAACGGATGATCTCGCCACCCTCACGGCACGTCTTGAAGTCGCCGGCATCGCGATAACGCCCGACAATGCGATTGCCGGCACGCGCCGCTGCCATGTCAGCGACCCTTTCGGCAATCGCATCGAGCTGATCCAGGACAAGGCAACCATGGAGCAACAGGGGTCCCGGGATAGGCTGCTCAGTAGCCGGCCTTGATCTTCTCGAATTCGGCGATCATCTTCTGCTTGAGGTCTGACGGCACCGGCGACTGGAACCAGATCCTGTCCGAACTTTCCTGGGCGGTTTCGTAGCCCTGTTCCTTCAGCACCTGCGGGTCTACGCCTGCCATGCCTTTCGCATTGGCGTGGCCGTAGCCCCAGTCGCCCACCAGCGTCTTGGCGACTTCCGGGTCGTTCAGCGCGCTCAGGAAATCATAGGCCTTGTCCTTGTTACCCGGCGCATCCTTGAACATCACATAGCCGCAGACCCAGGTGGAATAGCCTTCGTCCGTATCCTTCCTGGCCTTGATCGGCACGCCATTGGCCACCGACTGAGCCACCGCATCGTTCCATGCCCATGCCAGATCGACTTCGCCGCCGGTCAACGCCTGCACGATTTCCGTGGTGTCGGCCCAGTAGAGGCGAACATTCTTGTGCACCTGCCGCAAAAAATCCGACGCCTGCCTGAACTGCTCGTCGTTCATCACGGCACCGTTCCTGAGGCCGATGGCAATGGCGGCGAGCGCATAGGCGTCGTCCACATTGTCACCGATCGAGACGCGGCCCTCGAATTTCGGATCGGCGAACGCCCTTACCGATTGCACGTCCTTCTCATCGATCTTGTCGCTGTTGTAGGTGAGCTGGGTGTTGCCCCATTCATAGGGCATCAGCCAGACCTTGCCGTCATCGCTGGTGACAAGGTCCTTCATCGCCATGATGTCGGGGTTGAGATCGCTCCAGCCTTCGATCCGCGACGTGTCGAGCGGCTGCAGCAACCCCGCCTCGCGCCATTTCACGACATTCTGCGAGCACGGATGGCCGAGGTCGGCCTTGAAGCCGGAACGCAGCTTCTGGAACGCTTCCTCCTCTTCCCCGAAGAAGGCGAAGCTCGGCGAATCTCCATGTTTCCCGGCATATTTCGGATGGAAGCTGGGGTCTTCGTAGCCGGCCCAGTCAAAGACCAGCAGATTGTCGTCGGCCGCTCTCGCAAGCCCGGCCACGGACGCCGCCAGAACCCCTGTCAACGCCAGCGCGAGCGAAAGCCGTTTGGTGCGTGTTTTCATCGTTCCCATCCTTTGGTCTTGTTTTTGGTGTCAGGCGATCTTCTCCCGTGCCTCGCCTCCCCGCGAGAAATGATCGGGAAAAACCGATGCGAGATAGTCAGCAGCCGCGCGGAAGGCGCTTTCCCGCGTGACGTTCTCGGCGCCTATCATCAGGCGCAGCCACAGACCCTCGAGCATCGCGCTCAGGGCCAGCGCGGTGGCTTCCACGTCGTAGCCATAGCCGGCCTCGTCCTTGAGCCGCTCGCACAGGTCGACGATGGTCTGCTGATAGACCTTGTCGCGCGCCCCGCTCAGCGCCTGATAGGTCGGCCGCGATTTGGCTTCGCCCCAGAAGGCGCACCAGGCCGCCAGCTTGCGCTTGTTGCAGATCGAGCGGTCGAAATCGGCCGCGACCAGCGCATGGAGCCGCCGCGCGGCGTCGCCGCCGGCCTTGTCGAGCGCAGTGCGCCAATGGGCGGCATATTCGTCATACATATGCTGCAACGTCGCGACGAGCAGCTTCTCCTTGCTTTCGAAATGGAAGTTGACGATGCCGCGCGACAGCCCGGCGCCATCGGCCACATCGGCCATCGTGGTGTCGGAATAGCCGCGCTTGGCGAGCGAATCGATCGTTGCCTCTATGAGCTGCAACTGCCGCGTTTCCTTCGATGCCTTGCGGCTGCGTTTTTCCGTGTCGTTCCTATCGACCGCCTTCTCGGCCGGCCGTTGCACTGTCTTCATCGCCGCTGTCATGCTCCACATCGCCGGTTAACGATCCCCGCCCGGCTTCCACCGACGAAGATCAGCAAGACGATAGGCGCAATTGTCAAGAAACTTCCGCATGGCCCGCCGGCCCTCATTGTCCCCTTGCGACGGAAGCCTACTCCGCTTCAGTCAAAACGCAACGTTTATTTGTTGAACATTCATTCAGAATCTATGGACAGCGTCGGCATTGTCGTGTCAGATTTGCCATAAAAGAACACAAGAGCGGGAACCGGAATGAAGACTTGGGACGCCATCGTCATCGGCGCCGGGCACAACGGGCTCGTCAATGCCTGCTACCTGCAGCGCGCCGGGCTCGACGTGCTGGTGGTGGAGAAGAACGACTGGATCGGCGGCGCGGCCACCAGCCGCTCGCTCACGCCCGGCTTCCTCTACTCCAACTGCTCCTATGTCTGCTCGCTGTTTCGGCCCGAGATCATGCGCGACCTCGAACTGCCACGCTTCGGCCTGCAGGTCATCTCCTATGAGGGCGGCGCGGTGTTCACCCGCGATGGCGACTATCTCGCCAACTACCGCGACCACCACGCCCACCGCCGAGAATTCGCGCGCTTCTCCGCCCGCGACGCCGAGGCCTATGACCGCTACGCCCGCGACGTGACGCGCCAGTGCTGCTTCATCCAGCCACTTCTGATGCGCACCGCGCCTGACCCGACCAGTTTTCGTCCGCGCGACATCGGCGAGCTGATCTATCTCGGGAAAAAATTCGCCGGGCTGGGCGCGGCCGAAATGGCCGACACGCTGCGCTTCTGGACCATGTCGATCTCCGACTTCCTCGACGAGTATTTCGAGACCGACGTCATCAAGGCCAATTTCGCGCTTTCGGGCATCATCGGCACGGCGCTTGGCCCCATGTCGCCCGGCACGGCCTATGTGCTGCTACATCATTATATGGGCGAGGTAGACGGTTCGGTCGGTGCCTGGGGTTATGCGCGCGGCGGCATGGGTGCCGTCACCAAGGCGCTCGCGGACAGCTTTCGCGCGTCCGGCGGCACCATCCGCGCGAGCGCGGAAGTGGAACAGGTGCTGGTGAAGAACGGCAAGGCGCGCGGGCTGGTTCTGGCCGGCGGCGAGGAGATTTTCGGCAAGCTCATCGTCTCCAATGCCGACCTCAAGCGCACCTTCCTAAAGCTCGTCGAGGAAAAGGAACTGCCCGACAGGTTTCTGCGCCGCGTGAAGAACTTCAAGATGCGCGGCTCGTCGGGCAAGGTGAACATCGCGCTGGATTCGATGCCCGAATTCCCCGCTCTGCCCAAGGATTCGCCCTGCTATCGCGGCGACATGCATTTCACCGATTCCGTCGAGCGCATGGAGCGCGGCTATGACGACTGGAAGGCCGGGCGCTGGTCGGCCGATCCCTTCCTCGACATGATGATGCCCACCATGCTCGACCCGACCATGGCCCCGCCGGGCAAGCATTTCATGAGCTGCTTCGTGCAATATTGCCCGCCCAAGGTCGAAGGCCGCGACTGGACCGACGCCGACCGCGACGCCTTCGCCGAGACGGTCGTCTCGCAGATCGCCGACTATTCGCCTGGCTTCCGCGACCGCATCGTCCACATGGAAGTGCGCACGCCGCGTGAGATCGAAGCCGAGGTCGGCCTCACCGAGGGCAACATCTTCCAGGGCGAGCTGACCTTCGACCAGTTGCTGTTCAACCGCCCGGCGCCCGGCTACGCGCAATATCGCTCGCCCGTCGACGGGCTCTATATGTGCGGCTCCTCAACTCACCCCGGCGGCGGCGTGATGGGTGCGCCCGGCCGCAACGCGGCAAATGAAATCCTGCGTGACCTGTCACGTCCCACCAAGCATATGAGCCCGGCCCATGACGTCATTTGATGCACCCAAATGGGATGTGCTTGTCATCGGCGGCGGCCACAATGGCCTTGTCGCCGCAGCAACGCTGGCCAAAAGCGGCCGCAAGGTGCTGGTTCTGGAGGCCGCCGGCGAGATCGGCGGGGCGGCCCGCACCGAGGAGTTCGCGCCGGGTTTTCGCGTCTCCACCGCCCACCTGCTCAACCGCCTGCATCCGGAGGTGGTGAAGACGCTGGAGCTGGAGCGTCACGGGCTTGTTTTCTCTGGAATTACCCCCACCCCTGCCCCCTTGTCGGGAGGGGCTAGGGGTGTGGGCATCCGGTTTGCTCCCAGCGTTGCGCTGTCGCGCGACGGCGAGCCGCTGACGCTTCATGGTGGCTATGGCGAAAGCCTCTCCGGCGCCTCGGCCTCCGAACAGGCGGCGTGGCAGGAATTGCGGGCACAACTCCTGCGTTATGCCGGCATTCTGAAACCGCTGCTGGCGCGCCGGCCGCCCGACCTTGGCAATATGTCGCTGATGGAAAGTTCGGCCTTCGCCATGACCGGCCTGTCGCTGCGCCGGCTCGGCAAGGAGGACATGCGCGATTTCCTGCGTATGCTTCTGATGAACGTTTCGGACGTCGCCGACGAACATCTGGAGGACGACCGGCTGAAGGGCCTGCTTGCCTTCGACGCCACGCTCGGCAGTCATCTCGGGCCTCGCTCGCCCACCTCGCTGCTCGGCCTCTATTTTCGTCTTGCCGGCGAGATCGGCGGCCAGGCCGGCGCGCAGGCGCTGCCCGTGGGCGGCATGGGTGCGGTGATGGCAAGCGTGCTGCGCGCAGCACAGGCTGCCGGTGTCACCATTCGCACCGACGCATCGGTGGCGAAAATCCTCGTCGAAAAGGATCGCGCCACGGGTGTGGCCCTCGACGGCGGCGAGGAAATCCGCGCCCGCACAATTGTCTCGGCCATCAACCCGCGCAGCACATTTTTGGACCTTGTCGGCACGCGCGAAATCGACACCGGTTTCGTCCGGCGGATCAAAAACATCCGAATGAAGGGCGATGCGGCAAAGCTCCATCTGGCGCTCGACCGGCCGCCGGAGTTTTCGGGCCTCGAGGCCGCCGGCCATCGAGGCCGCCTGGTGATTGCGCCCTCATCCGACCATGTCGAGCGCGCCTTCAACCCGGCCAAATATGGCGAGTTTTCGCCCGAACCGGTGATGGAGATCACCCTGCCGAGCCTGTCTGACCCCACGCTCGCGCCGGATGGCGCCTGCGTGCTCTCGGCCGTGGTGCAATATGCGCCCTATGCGCTGAAGGAAGGCTGGGAGGCGGGGCGGAAAAGGTTTCTGGCCGCCATCATGGCCCAGCTCGAGCTTTACGCCCCGGGTGTCGGCAGGCTGGTGCGCCATGCCGAACTGCTGACACCCGCCGACCTCGAAGCGCGTTACCGCATGCCCGGCGGCCACTGGCACCACGGCGAATTGCAGGCCGACCAGATGCTGATGTCGCGTCCCGCCTTCGGCGCTGCCGGCTACGACACGCCGGTGGCCGGCCTGTTCCTGTGCGGCGCCGGCTCGCATCCGGGCGGCGGCGTTTCCGGCGTGCCGGGGTTGAACGCAGCGCGGCGGATTTTGGAGATGAGGGGCTAAGCATGTCGAAGACGGCCGTGAAACCCATCGCCGAGCAGCCGACTGTCCGGCCGCTCCACTCCCCCGCCCAGCTCCACTTCCGCACGCTGCGCATCGACACGCCGTTCCAGCCGCGTATCGACACGCTGATGAAGACCAATGACTGGTACGACTGGAGCGGCTATCGCGCGCCCGCCTCGCTGTGGGACGAGGAGCTGGAATATTTCGCGATCCGTAGCCAGGCCGCATTTTTCGACATCTCGCCCATGACAAAATACCGGATCGAGGGACCGGACGCCGAAACCTTCCTCAACCGCCTCACGCTGCGCGACGTGACCAGGCTGAAATCCGGCCGCGTCCACTACACCGCGTGGTGCGACGATGCCGGCCATGTGCTCGACGACGGCACGCTGTTCCGCCTTGCCGAAACCCGTTTCCGGCTCTGCTGCCAGGAACGACATTTGCCTTGGCTGCTCGACAGCGCCATCGGCTTCGACGTCACCGTCTCGGAAGAAACCGAGGCGGTCGCCGCACTTGCCCTCCAGGGCCCGACCTCCTTCGCCATTTTGCGCGAAGCGGGCTTCGAACGCGTGGAGCGGTTGAAGGTTTTTGACCTTGCCGACTTCCCGCATGGAGACGGCAGTGTCACCATTTCGCGTACCGGCTTTACCGGCGATCTCGGCTACGAGCTGTTCATGCCCGTCGAACTGGCCTTGTCGCTATGGGACAGGCTGATGGAGGCCGGGCAGTCGCGTGGCATCCGCGCCATCGGCTACACCGCGCTGAACCGCGCGAGGCTGGAGGCCGGGCTGATCGTGGCCAATGCCGATTTCGTCACCGCCGAGCATGCCATCCGGGCCGACCGCGTGCGCATGCCCGACGAGATCGGGCTTGGCTTCATGGTCGATCTGGAAAAGGGCCATTTCAACGGCCGCCGCGCCATCGTCGAGGCGCGCGCGAAAGGCAGGCTGCAGCACGTTCTGGTCGGGCTGGAGATCGAGGGCAATATTCCCGCGGAGCACGCCATCGTCTATCATCGCAAAAGGAAGGAAGTCGGGCTGGTGAGTGCCGCCATCTGGTCGCCCATGGCCAAGCGCAACATCGCACTGGCAAGTCTCGTGCGGCCCTATGGCGACACAATCACGGACGACCTCTGGGTCGAGATCTATGCCATGCGCGAGCTGAAATACGAACGGCGGATGAAGCGGGCGAAGGTGGTGGCGCGGCCCTTCGTAAAACTCGACCGCCGCACCGCGAGCCCGCCGCCGGAGTTCTGAGCATGACCGGGGCGGACGCCGAATTCGCCGAACAGTGGCGGCTCATAAATACGCCGCTGGGCGAGGAATGGTCGGGCCGCACACGTTATGCGGCGGCGATGTATTTTCACAAGCGCGGCGACATGGATGCCGAGGTGCTGGAGGTCTACCGCATCTGCTCGCGGCTCGACAGCCAGGACCCGCTACCGATCATCCACGACCGCGGCGTCGGCAAGGACTGGCTGGGGAGGATGGAGAAGGGGAAGCAAGGCTGATCATGCTCAAAGCGTCCCCCTCTTCGTCCCGCTACGCTCCAGATCACTGTTTCAGCACGCCCGCCCATTCGGGATGACGGGCGAACTGCGCCGCCGCGAAAGGGCATAGCGGAACGATTTTCACGCCGGCTGCGCGGGCATCCTCGACGACGCGCGCGACCAGTTTCGTGCCGACGCCCTGCCCGCGAAACACATCCGGCACTGTGGTGTGGTCGATGATGAGCTGATGCCTGTCCGGGCGCCTGAAGGTGATCTCCGCCTCGGCGCCACCGGGCCCACGCAGCACATAGCGGCCGCCAGCATCATTTCCCTCGAGTTCGATTTCCGTAGTCGCTTCCGTCACGTCCCGGTCTCCTGTTGCAGACGATAAGGCGCAAGAAAGGTCCGGGCTGCGACAAGCTCGTTCTGCCGCATCTCGTGGCCACCCTCGTGCCATTCCAGTGTGACATCCGCGCCGTCCGCACGCAAATAGCTGTCCAGCCGCGTCGTCAGTTCCGGCGGGCAGATCGGATCGCGACGCCCTGCGGTGATGAGCACCCGCTTGTCCTCAAGGCTGCCATTCACCTTCGGCTCGAACGGGATCAGCGGATGCATCAGGATCGTCGCATCGAACAGGTCGGGCTCGGCAAACAGGACGGATGCCAGGATGTTGGCCCCGTTGGAGAAGCCGATGCCGATCACCGAGGACGGTTTGGCCGCCCCGACATGCGCCTTGATGAAATCCGCCATCTTGGCCGTGCGCCGGGCAAGGTCGTCCATGTCGTAGACGCCCTCTGCCGTGCGGCGAAAGAAGCGCGCCGCGCCATATTCGGAAACGTCGCCGCGCGGCGAGATCGCCGCAACCCCCGGCAGCAGGTCCAACGCCAGCCCGAGCATCTGGTTCTCGTTGCCGCCGGTGCCGTGGAAGAGGAAGAGCAGCGGCCCGTTCGGCTTGCCGGGCAGCGGCGTGAAGATATAGCTGTCCTTCGACATTGAGGCCTCCTTGCCTTCACAGTTGAGGGCAGCGACGGACAAGCCGCCGCCAACCGGTCAGTCGCCGAGCGGCTGCAGATTCTTCTCCAGCCACGGCCGCAGATGCGCATGCTGGGTCGGCAGCTTCAACGCCTCGCCAAGATGGGCGGTGTCCTCGTCGCGGTCGAAGCCGGGCTCGTTGGTCGCCACCTCGAACAAGACGCCGCCGGGGGTGCGGAAATAGATCGCCCAGAAATAATCGCGGTCGATCACCGGCGTGACCTGATAGCCCGTGTCCATCAGCGCCTTGCGCACCTCGAGCTGCTTTGCCCGGTTCTCCACCGCGAAGGCCACATGGTGCACGGAGCCCGCGCCGAGATTGGCATAGGAAACGCCCGGCAGGGTTTCGATGTCGACGAAGTCGGCCCCGTTGCCGTCCTTCACCGCCATGCGCTTCACATTGCCAGCCGTGTCGATCACCTCATAGCCCATGAATTTCAGCAACTCCTCGGTGGCGCCGGCGTCCTTCAGGCGCAGCGACACCGAATGGAAGCCGTGAATGGCGTCTTCGCCGGGGATGCCACCCTTCAGCCAGGGCAGGCGCTTGTCGTCCTTCACCTCCACCAGCGCGAAACTGTCGCCGTCCGGACCGTCGAAGTCGATGCGGTTTTCACTGAACAGCGTCTCGCGCTTCAGGCCGGTCACGCCCTGTTCGGCAAAGTGCTTTTCCCAATAGCCGAGCGTGCCTGCGGGCACCGAAAACACCGTCCTGCCGACCTCGCCGGTGCCGGGATTGCCCTTGCCGATATTCGGAAAGGGAAAATAGGTCATCACCGTGCCCGGCGTGCCCACCTCGTCGGCATAATAGAGGTGGTAGACATCCGGCGCGTCGAAATTCACCGTCTTCTTGACCCGGCGCAGGCCGAGCTTGCGGGTGAAGAAGTCATTGTTCTGGCGTGCATCCCTGGCCATCGAAGTGACGTGATGCAGACCCTTGATCTGGTCCAGCATATCGATACTCCCTTTCGTTCGCAGCCGAGGCTGCCTGTCTCGCCCCATATGTCGGTCAGCGGGCGTAAAGGGAAAGAGGCCGGCCACACTATGGACTGTCTCCATCCATCGAACAATTCACAAGCTGTCGGGTGCACAATGGGCGGAAAGATTCAGCGCGGCCAGTCGCTTCTCCGGTCGTGCACACCGCCTGACGCAAAAGACCCGCGCCGGATGGAGGCGCGGGTCTTGTTGAAGGAGCGCAGCGAACGCTTTACTGCTGCATGATCATGCGCTGTTCGTCGCGCTTCTCGCTATAGGTGCTCTTGTCATAGGCCGGCTGAGCCTTGAGCTGATCCTTGGTGAAGTTGGTGTAGAGATATTTGTTGCCGTCCTTGTCGGTCATGAAGGCAAGGTTGTCCATGCCGACGGCAACTTCCTTCGAGCCGATGCCGAGGAACCCGCCGACATCGATGATCACCGCATCAACCTTGCCGTCACCGGAAAGCACGACATCGCCGATCTTGCCGACATTCGCATCCTCGGTGCCGTAGACGGTCGTGCCGGTCAGGTCTTCGGCGCGGACCTCACCCATGGGCATGGGCGTCAACTGCGATTTGTCGATAGCCCCGGTGGTGCCGCTGTCAGTTCCGGCGGGCGCCTGTGCGGTGTTGTCGTTGGTGGGCGCGGCCGGCGCCATGGTGCCGCCGCCGCTCTCGGGCGCCTGCGCCATGCCGTTGCCGGAAGGTGCTGTCGTGTCGGTGGCCGTAGCCGGCGCCGCGTCATAGGCCCTACGGTCGAAATCAGGCAGCGTCTGGAGCTGCTCCTTGCTGGCGTTCACCACCAGCCAGCGGTCGCCGTTCTTTTCGGCCTGACTGGCGTCGCCATAGTCGATGGCGACGTTCTTCTCGCCGATGCCGAGGAAGCCGCCGACCCCGACGACAAGGGATTCGACCTTGCCGTCCGGCGCGATTACGAGAT
>Ga0182738_1006899_pt1 | contig 11675 bp, 8 predicted proteins | sample eDN5th30CBELigMG_FD_128876 | JGI IMG/M metagenome (GOLD analysis project Ga0182738, IMG submission 128876) | Enriched Miracle-Growth compost microbial communities from Emeryville, California, USA - eDNA 5th pass 30_C BE-Lig MG (version 2)... ...
GTGGCCTGCCGCTTCGCGATCGGGTCGGCAAGCGCAGCAGATAGGACGGATGCACCGTGGCGTAGCCGGGAAAGCCGTCGAACCGTATCGGGCCGCGGACCTTCATCACCGATAGCGGCTTGCCGGTGAGGCCGAGCAGGGCGGTGCCGCCGAGCGCCACGACGAAGCGCGGACGCGCCAGCTCGAGCTCCTTCAGCAGCCACCATCGATAGCGCTTCACCTCGCCCGGATTTGGCTTCTTGTGCAGGCGCCGCTCCCCGCGCGGCTCGTACTTGAAATGCTTGACCGCATTGGTGACGTAGACCTTTGTGCGATCGATGCCGACCTCGGCAAGCACGCTGTCGAGCAGGCGACCCGCCGGCCCGACGAACGGCCGGCCTTCGCGATCTTCCTGATCGCCCGGCTGTTCGCCGACGAAGGCGATGTCGGCGCCGACCGGCCCTTCGCCCAGCACCGCGTGATCGGCGCCGGGCGTGAGCGGCTCCGATGCGGCGATCAGCCGATTGAGCTCTTCCAGGCTGCGCGGCTCCTGCGCGGCCATCGCCGCGACGGCAAGCGCTGGATCTCGTTTGACGGGCAGAGCGGCGCCGCGGGCGATCATTTCCTGTACGCGCTGCGGAGCGGTGCGCAGCATTTCCGGGATTGCCTCCGTTTCGGGCAGGTTGTGCCAATATTTCCTTGCCATGCGCTGACGCATCGCCTTGGGATTGGCACGCGCCGGATTGAACGTGCTCTCGTAGTAGCGCCGCCACGCTGCCTCGAAGGCGTCGCCGTGGGGCGCATCGCTCTTCCGAGCGGGTGGGCCGAACGTGAGGGCCTCGCGGTCCCAATGCAGCGAGCCGCCCGGTGTCAGGATCGACCAGCGCATGGAACGGAAGCGCTCGACGAAGAAATCCGCCGTCGCGGCAAGGATGTCGTGCCCGGGTTCGAACCAGGCGACGAAGCGCTCGCCGCCGTCGGGATCGGTCGTTTCGCGGAAGCGCAGGAAAGCATGCATCTTGTGCAGGTCGCGCAGCACGGACTTGCGCATCGTTTCGAGGCGATGGACCAGCGGCTCGCTCTGCACCTCGAGCAGCGATCGCTCCCCGTGCAGGAGACGCCAGATCAACCGGTAGAGCAGGGCGAAGCGTTGCGGGTCGCGATGGCAGACAACCAGCTCGACCAGTTCGCCGGCCGCGCGGGGCAGCGACAGGGGCGGCGCGGCATCTTCGCCGCCGACAGCCTCGCCGAACAGGGTCGACTCCGTGCCGGCGTTCCATTCGACCGCGTCCGGTGGCACGCCGCGAGCAACCAGGCGACGCACGGCCAGGCGAAAGCCATCGAGGTCCGCACCGCTCTGCAGGGGCATGCGCACGATTTGCATCAGAACAGGCTTCCCTGAACCGGCGGGGCGGCGAGTTGCGGCCGAAGCTCGGCCTTGTCGGCGAGGGCGGAGGCCGGGCGATAGTCGGCGGCGACCAGGAAGGGCAGGAGCCGCTTCACGCTCCGTGCCAGCCGGCCGACATCGGCGAGCCTCAGCCGGGTATGCCGACGTGCGGCGAGGATGCGGTCGACCGAGCGGGCGCCGAGCCCCGGCACACGCAGCAGCATCTCGCGGTCGGCGGTGTTGACGTCGACCGGGAAGCGCCCGCGGTTCTTGAGCGCCCACGCCGACTTGGGATCGATGTCCAGCGCCAGCATGCCCTTCTCGCCGCTTGCGGCCACTTCCTCGGGCGTGAAGCCATAGAAGCGCAGCAGCCAGTCGGCCTGGTACAGGCGGTTCTCGCGCTGCAGCGGCGGCGCCTCGAGCGGCAGCACTGCGGAGGCGGCCGGGATCGGGCTGAACGCCGAGTAGTACACGCGACGTAGCCCATAATTCCTGTAGAGCGAGGCGCTGGTCGAGAGCAAAGCGGCGTCCGTGGTGCTGTCGGCGCCGACGATGATCTGCGTGCTCTGCCCCGCCGGCGAGAAGCGGCGCTCGTCTTCCTTCGCTTCTTCGATGCGCTCGTGCATCTGGGCCATGGCGCCGGCGATCGTTCCGGCGTTTTTCTCGGGCGCGAGGGTGTGCAGGCTTTCGGCCGACGGAAGCTCGAGGTTGATCGACAGCCTGTCCGCGAACAGCCCCGCCTGCTCGATCAGCCAGGGGCTCGCCTCGGGGATCGTCTTGAGATGGATGTAGCCGGCGAAGCCGTGCTCGCGGCGCAGCTTCTTCGCGACCAGCATCATCTGCTCCATCGTGTGGTCGGGCGACCGCACGATGCCGGACGACAGGAACAGCCCCTCGATGTAGTTGCGCTTGTAGAAGTTGAGCGTGAGCGCCACGGCCTCGTCGACCGTGAAGCGTGCCCGCTCGACGTTGGAGGAGCGGCGGTTGATGCAGTAGGCGCAGTCGAACAGGCAGTAGTTGGTCAGCAGGATCTTGAGCAGCGAGACGCAGCGCCCGTCCGGCGTATAGGCGTGGCAGATGCCGTTGCTCGTCGAGCCGATGCCGCCCGGTCCAGCGGCGCGCCGGGGCGCGCCGGACGAGGCACAGGAAGCATCGTACTTTGCCGCATCGGAAAGGATGGCGAGACGGGCCGCGAATTTGGGGTCCAGGACAGCCTTGGGGGGATGTGAAGAATGTTCCTTATATGTTCCAATGTGAGGCGAGCGCAATCGTTCCGATGTGGACAGCAAAAAGCGGCGCACAGGCGCCGCTTTTCACAGGTCCGCCAAGATGCCGTCGAATTATTTCGGCATCGGCACGATGCGCAGGTACGGCTTCACCGTCTTCCAGCCGTTCGGATACCTGGCCTTGGCGGCCTCTTCGTTGACCGCCGGGGCGATGATCACGTCGTCGCCGTTCTTCCAGTTCACCGGCGTGGCTACCTGGTGCTTCGCGGTGAGCTGGCAGCTTTCGAGCAGGCGCATCACCTCGTCGAAGTTGCGGCCGGTGCTCATCGGGTAGGTCAGCATCGCCTTGATCTTCTTGTCCGGGCCGATGATGAACACCGAACGGACGGTGGCGTTGTCGGCTGCCGTGCGGCCTTCGGACGTCGTGCCGGCGCCCTCGGGCAGCATGTCGTAGGCGGTGGCGACTTTCAGTTCCGGATCGCCGATCATCGGGTAGGTCACGGCGTGGCCCTGTGTCTCCTCGATGTCCTTGGCCCAGTTGGTGTGGTTGGCCACCGGGTCGACGGAAAGGCCGATGATCTTGGTATTTATCGCGTCGAATCGGGGCTTGAGGCCGGCCATGTAGCCGAGCTCGGTCGTGCAGACAGGCGTGAAATCCTTGGGATGCGAGAACAGGATCGCCCAGCCGTCGCCGATCCACTTGTGGAACTCGATCGGTCCTGGGTGGTTTCGGCGGTGAAATCCGGGGCGGTGGAATTGATGCGAAGAGTCATGGAAGCCTCCCTTGGCTGCTAGGGTCCGGTACCTAACACAGGCGGTTCGTGCCGGGTCAAGCCTCGGCGGGTATCAGCTTATCACGTCCAGCTCGCCGTCGGTGCTGCGTCCGATGCGCAGCCGGTGACGGGGCGCGTTCGCCCTCCAGCTCCGCTCGGATCGTCAAACCGCATCGAAATGCGTCAAATTTTCTTGATGGAAAATGTATATCCTCACGTTCTGTCGTCCTGAGCGCGGCGAAGGACCTCACGCTCTCCCCATGGCAGGTTCTGATCGTTGGGTGAGATCGTTGCGCTCGGGATGAATGGTGTGGGCGGACCTTGCGCCTCGTCGGTCCGAGGCCCGCCAGAAGCGTCGAGTCCATGGTGATCGGCCCTCGAGGAGATACGGTGATGGCCAACGCACGAACGGTGCTGAGCCAGATCAACATTGTAAGCGGCAATCTCGATGCATCCATGGCGTTCTATGGCCGGCTCGGGATCGAGATTCCGCGCACCGCGGTGTGGCGAACCGATTCGGGGGCGCATCATGCGAACGGAGCGGCGGACCACGCCGGCGGAAGAACCCTCGAGATCGACAGCACCGCCTTCGCTCCGCACTGGAACGCCGGCTGGCGCGGTCGCGGCGACCTTGCCGGCAGGGTCGTCATCGGCCTCTCCGTGCCGACGCGCGAGGATGTCGACCGGCTTTATGCCGAGGTCACGTCGGCAGGATATCGCGGCCTGCAGCCGCCATGGGACGCCTTCTGGGGCGCGCGCCATGCGATCGTCGAGGATCCCGACGGGGTAGCGGTAGGGTTGATGAGCCCCATCTCCGCCGACAGACGCTCGCCGCCGCCCGAGCCATAGGCGGCGAGATGGCGAAAAAGCGACTCGACGTGGCGCTGGTCGAGCGCGGCCTTGCGGAGACGCGGGCAGCGGCGCAACGCATGGTCATGGCCGGCCTGGTGTTCTCCAACGACAGGCGGCTCGACAAGGCCGGGCTGGGGGTTGTCTCCGACACGGCACTCGAGGTGCGCGGCCAGCCGCATCCCTATGTCTCGCGCGGCGGGCTGAAGCTCGAGAAGGCGCTCGATCATTTCGCGATTCCGGTCGCGGGCCGCACCGCGCTCGATGTCGGCGCTTCCACCGGCGGCTTCACCGACTGCCTGCTGCAGCGCGGGGCTGCACGGGTCTACGCCGTCGACGTCGGCACCAACCAGCTCGCCTGGAAGCTGCGCACCGATCCGCGCGTGGTCTCGATGGAGAGGACCAACATCCGCGACGTCGGGCGCGCGCAGATCCCGGAACCGATCGAGCTCGTCGTCTGCGACGCCTCCTTCGTCGGCCTGCGCCTCGTGCTGCCGGCGGCGCTCGCGCTGGCCGCTCCCGGCGCCCATCTGGTGGCGCTGATCAAGCCGCAGTTCGAGGTCGGCAAGGGCCGGGTGGGGAAGGGTGGCATCGTGCGCGAGCCGGAACTGCACCGGGAGGTCGTCGACACGATCTCGTCCTGGCTGGCCGGGCAGCCCGGCTGGCGCGTGCTCGGCGTGACCGAAAGCCCGATCACCGGCGCCGAAGGCAACAAGGAGTTCCTGATCGCCGCAGGCTACCGCCCGTGAGCCTGGGTGTTCTCTCGACCTCCTCCCTGCGGAAGCGCGGGGAGGAACATGATCGGCACTTTTGCGCCGACGGAGACTGCCCAAGAAAAGGCATAACTCCGTGCCAACCTTTGCTAAGACGGTAATCGTGCTCAATCTCATCAAAATCGGCTTGGCCTTTGGCCTGGCCAGCCTGATCGTGGGCCTCGGCATCGTCGGGGGCCTGTTCTGGCATTTCAGCCATGGCCTGCCCGACCACAAGCAGCTGGCCGACTACCAGCCCGCGACCGTGTCACGCCTCTACGCTTCCGACGGGCGGCTCCTCGCAGAGTACGCGAAGGAAAAGCGGGTGTTCGTGCCGGTCGCCGCCATGCCCAAGCGCGTCCTGCAGGCCTTCGTCGCCGCCGAGGACCAGCGCTTCTTCACCCATCCGGGCATCGACTTCATCGGCCTTGGCCGCGCCATCATCGCCAACCTCACCAATCCCGGCAAGCGGCCGGAAGGCGCCTCGGGCATCACCCAGCAGGTCGCCAAGAACTTCCTGCTCAACAACCAGGCCACGCTCGCCCGCAAGATCCGCGAAGCGATCCTCGCCTTCCGGATCGAGGCGGCCTACTCCAAGGACCGCATCCTCGAGCTCTATCTCAACGAGATCTATCTCGGCTCGGGCAATTATGGCGTCGCCACCGCCGCGCTCAACTATTTCGACGCCTCGCTCGGCCAGCTCACTTTGTCCGAGATCGCCTACCTCGCGGGGCTGCCCAAGGCGCCGAACCGCTACAACATCGTCCGGAACGAGAAGGAAGCCTACGCCCGGCGCGACTACGTGCTCGGCCGCATGCGCGACGACGGCTACATCACGGCCGAGGAGGAGAAGGCGGCGCGGGCCGAGAAGCTCACCGTGCGCAAGCGCTCGGCCACCGAGGTCGTGCAGGCCGACTTCTTCGCCGAGGAAGTCCGCCGCAACCTGCTCGCCGCTTACGGCGAGAAGGGCCTCTACGAATCCGGCCTGACGGTGATGACCACCCTCGTTCCCGCGATCCAGGAGATCGCCGACCGGGCGCTGCGCGAGGGCCTGATCGCCTACGATCGCCGCCACGGCTGGCGCGGCCCCTATGCCAAGATCGCCGATGTGAAGGAAGGCAGCGGCTGGGAGGACGAGTTCGCCCGCCTGGTCCAGCGTCGCCCGCTGTACGGCCTGCCGACCTGGCAGCTCGCCGTCGTCACGAAGGTCGAGGCTCAGTCGGCGACGATCGCCGGTCTCGGGCCGGACGGCGAGGGCACCATCCCCTTTGCCGAGATGCAGTGGGCCCGCCCCACGCTCCCCGACCAGCGGGTCGGCGGCGCTCCGTCACGGCCGGCCAATGTCGTGAGCGTCGGCGACGTGGTCGTGGTCGAGAAGGTCGAGAAGCCGACCACCGGGCCGCTTGGCACCGCCTATCAGGCCAACGCCAAGCCCTATCCGCCGAAGACCTACGCGCTGCGCCAGATTCCCAACGTCAACGGCGGCGTGGTGGTGATGGACCCGCAGACCGGCAGGGTGCTCGCCATGTCGGGCGGCTGGTCCTACGGCATGAGCCAGTTCAACAGGGCGGTGCAGGCGCAGCGCCAGCCGGGTTCGTCGTTCAAGCCGTTCGTCTATCTCGCGGCGATGGATGCGGGCTTCACGCCGTCGACCATCGTCGAGGACGCGCCGTTCGAATATTCGCCGGGCTATGGCCAGCCGGTGTGGCGGCCGAGCAATTACGGCGGCGGCTTCCTCGGCCCGCTCACCGTACGCAACGGCCTGGAGAAGTCGCGCAACCTGATGACCGTGCGCATGGCGGCGCAGATGGGCATGAAGGGGGTCGTCCAGGTCGCCAAGGAATTCGGCATCATGGACAACATGGGCGCCTACCTGCCGATGGCGCTCGGCGCCGGCGACACGACCCTGCTGCGCATGACCATGGGCCACGCCATGCTGGCCAACGGCGCGCGCGAGATCACGCCGAGCCTCGTCGACCGCGTGCAGGACCGCAACGGCCACACCGTCTACCGCCACGAGCCGCGTGAATGCATCGGCTGCGGCGAGGCGCCGGCGGGCAGCAAGCCGCAGCCGCCGCAGATCGTCGACCGGCGCCAGCCGTTCCACGACCCGGCGAGCGTCTACCAGGTCATCAACATGATGCTGGGCGTCACCACGCGCGGCACCGCCGGCCAGCTTGCGGTGCTGGGCCGCCCGATCGCCGGCAAGACCGGCACGACCAACGACAGCCGCGACAACTGGTTCATCGGCTCGACGCCCGACTACACGATCGGCATCTATGTCGGCTTCGACGAGCCGCGCACCCTGGGCGATCGGGAGACGGGCGGCGGCACCGCCGCGCCGGTCTACGAGCGCATCGCGCGCGTGATCTTCAAGGACAAGCCGCCGGTACCGTTCCGCATCCCGCCCGGCCTGCGCATCGTGCGGGTCAACCACGACACAGGCCTGCCGACCTATCCCGGCGACCCCAATGCGATCGACGAGGCGTTCAAGCCCGGCACCGAGCCCAACGAATACGGCGCCCAGGGGCCGAGCACCGCTGGTGCCGGCGCGATGTCCGGCGACGCGGCCTGGGATGCGAACGCGACAGGCGGTGGCCGTCGGCCGGCGCTGAGCGGAACGGGCGAGACCTACTGAAGACTTGCTGCCGCTTGACGGCAACGCCCTGACTTCGGATATGACGCCCTCATACAAGGAGCCCTATTTTCTTTCTCCTCTCCCCAGCTAGGGGGAGAGGCGGGGAGAGGGGGCGACGTACCACCTGTAACCCCCTCTCCTAGCCTCTCCCCCTGGCGGGGGAGAGGAATACGAAGGCGGCAGAGAAAGCGAGTAGGAACGATGCGCGCCGAAGCCCAGTCGATGGTGACCGAAATCGAGGAGTCGCTCGAACTCCTCAGGAGGCGTCTTTGACTACGACCGTGCGGTCGTCCGTCTCGATGAGCTGAACGCGCGCGCCGAGGATCCGGCGCTGTGGAACGACCAGAAGCAGGCCCAGTCGGTCATGCAGGAGCGCACCCGGCTCGAGGCGGCGATCGCCACCATCAAGCGCCTGCGGGCGGCGATCGACGACAACGTCGGGCTGATCGAGATGGCCGAGGCGGAGAAGGACGAGGCGATGATCGCCGACGCCGAGGCGGCCCTGCGCGAGGCGGGTGCCGAGGCCAAGGCCGCCCGGCTCGAGACGCTGCTGGCGGGCGAGGCCGATCCCAACAACGCCTATGTCGAGATCAACGCCGGCGCCGGCGGCACCGAGGCGCAGGACTGGGCCGAGATGCTGTCGCGCATGTACACGCGCTGGGCCGAGCGGCGCGGCTTCAAGGTGAGCTGGCTGGAGGAGAGCGCCGGTGAAGAGGCGGGCATCAAGAGCTGCGCCTTCAAGGTCGAGGGCCGCAACGCCTACGGCTGGCTGAAGACCGAATCGGGCGTCCATCGGCTGGTGCGTATCAGCCCCTTCGACGGCAACGCGCGGCGCCAGACGTCGTTCGCCAGCGTGTGGGTCTATCCCGAGGTCGACGACAATATCGAGATCGAGCTGATCGACAAGGACCTGCGGGTCGACACCTACCGCGCCTCGGGCGCCGGTGGCCAGCACGTCAACAAGACCGACTCGGCGGTGCGCATCACCCATCTGCCGACCGGCATCGCCGTCGCCGTGCAGCAGGAGCGCAGCCAGCACCAGAACCGCGCCAAGGCGATCCAGATGCTGAAGGCCCGCCTCTACGAGGTCGAGTTGCAGAAGCGCGAAGCCGAGCGGGCGGAGACCGAGGCGAACAAGACCGACATCGGCTGGGGCCACCAGATCCGCAGTTACGTGCTGCAGCCGTACCAGATGGTCAAGGACCTGCGCACCAACGTCGAGCGCAGCGACCCGCAGAAGGTGCTGGACGGGGACCTCGACGAGTTCATGGCGGCGAGCCTCGCCGCCAGAGTCGGCGAAGGAGGAGATTCCGCTCGCTCTTGATCGCGAGATGCCGGCAGGTGCCTGCCGTTTGCCCGCTATCTGACCGACCATGACAGCGCGCAGCACGTCTTTGCGCGCGGCGAGGGCGCTCTGCCACAGTTGATCGTGCCGAGCCAGGGTTTCCCTCTGGGGCCGGCAGCGCTTCCCGGGGAGGCGCGAACGCTCGCGACGCTCGGCCATGTTCCGGTGATCGTGCACGTCCATCAAGCCGGCGAACTCATTGTCGATGTCGGGAGCAATCCGATCCTGGTCGAGTGCCTCGGGCATTGGGCGACCGTCCCACGCGGGCATTAAACTGCCGGGCGGGGCTGGGAGCGTCAGGGGACAGCGTGAGAACAGCAGGAATCGGACTCGGCCTGATTGCGGCCGCAGTGCTGGCGGGTGGTCCGGGCTTGACGCCGGCGTGCGCACAGGTGCGCGATGGGGTGGCCGCAACGGCTTTGGCGGCGTCTGCCATCTATCAGGTCAACGCCACGGCTTTCGACTTGAACTCCAGAATCATCGCCACCGCCCAGGACTTGTTTCAGACCCTCATCCAACTGCCGCGGAGCTGCCCGGTGTTCGCCGGTTCGGGAAGCTTGCTGACGGAAGACACCTGCGTTTGGGTCAGGGTCACGGCGGAGGCAGGAGCCTGGTCCTCGACCACCAGACACGCGATCGACTGGCAGGCGGGCGGCCAGTTCGAGGTCGCGCCGGGCTGGCTTCTCGGCGCGTCGGTGGAGACGGGCGGATCGTCGTCGCTGATGCCTGATGGTCGATCGAGCGCGGGCCGCTCGTTCAGTGCCGCGCTCGTCGCCAAACGTATCGAGAGACAGCTTCTCCTGAGCGGCTCGCTGGCGATCTTCAGCGCGACCGATCAGAACGCCTGGCAAGTTCGAGGAACGAATAGCACCACGGCCGTCACGACCAGCAGCGTAAACGCTTTCGGCGCTGGCCTGATGCTGCGCGGCGCCTACCAGTTTCCATTGGATCCCGTGTACCTGCGCCCGATCCTCGAAGTCGCCGTCGGTTTCACCAGCCAGTCGGGCTTGCAGGAAGCGGGGCCGGCGGCGGCGCTGACGGTCGACCCTGGCAGCAAGGTCAGCACCCAGATTGCGCCTGCGCTGGAGGTCGGTTGCCGCGTCGATTGCGGATCGGTCATCCTGCGTCCCTACGTGGTGGCGGGGCCGATCTTTCTACCGGACAACAGCCGCCAGCTCAGCGGCACGCTTGGCGGCGCACCCTTCTCGGGAACAGTCTACGGCAAGAACGTCCTGGCCCATGTCGAAGCAGGCCTGCAGGTCTACCAGTCGAAATCGTGGGAAGCGAAGCTCGAATACCGTCTCATCGCGGCCGATCAGCTCCTCGACCACGTGCTCAGCTTGCGGACGGCCAAACATTTCTGAAGGGAAGTTGAACACGGGCAGGCAGCCCTCGACCCTATCGATCAGGACGGCCGCCGGGGATTGCGACGGTGGCCGCCTTGGTCGGCTTCAGGAAGATATCACCCCGCCTTCCGCACCGCCCTTGCCACCTCGCCCCAGCGATCCAGCGTCTTGCCGTCGATCTCGCGCCAGTGCGAGGCGAGGTAGATCACCAGCCGCGACGCAATGCCCCTGTAGCGCGCGCTCATGCGGTCGGCGACGTCGTCCCAGCGCGCCACGACGGCGAACTGGTCGAGGATCTCGTCGGTGATCAGCGCCTGGACGCGCGCGTTGTCGCCCGCCCGGAGGCAGTCGCGCAGCTGGTCGCGCATCCCGGTGTGACCGAGGTCGTCGAACTGGAAGGCATAGTTCGGCGTGGCGCCGTAGAAGCCGATGGTCGTCTTCGCTTCCAGGATCGGGTTGGCGCGCTCCTCCGGCGTGTCGCCGGCGGCGACGATCACCGGGATGATCAGGTCGATCGCCGACGGGTCGCGGCCCGCCCGCCGCGCACCCTCGGCGACGCCGGGCAGCAGGCGGTTGTTGATGTAGTGCATCGAATGCATCGGATGCACATGCACGCCGTCGGCGACCTCGCCCGCGACCCGCACCATGATCGGGCCGACGGCCGAGATGTCGACCTTGACGTCCTCGTGCCCGTGGCGCGGCGGCGTCCACTGCTCGGGCAGCAGGCTCATCCGGTAGTAGGGGCCGTCGTGCTTGAGCGGCGCCTCGCGGCGGAAGGCCTTCAGGCACGCCTTCACTGCCTGCACGTAGTCCTTCATCTGCGGCGCGGGCTTGTCCCATTGGCTGGCGTAGCGTCGCTCGATATGCGCCTTCACCTGGCTGCCGAGGCCGAGGCGGAACTTGCCCTGCGTGTTCTGCGCCAGCTCCCAGGCGATCTCGGCCGAGACCATCGGGCTGCGCGCGAAGGCGATCGCGATGCCGGTCGAGAAATGCAGCGACGGCGCCGCCAGCGACGCCGCGGCGATGTTCATCCACGGCACCTGGTGGCCCTCGGTGAACAGCATGCCGGAGAAGCCCGCGGCCTCCACCCGGCGCGCAAGGTCGGCCACGTTGCCCCACGTGGTCGCGCGCGTCATGACGTCGAATTCCATGCTCGTCCTCCCGTTGGCGGATACTGGCGTGCTTTGGCGGGCGGTCAAAGCCCCGTCATCCCGACTGAAGCGAAGTGGGCACCGCTCGGCGGGCTCGCTGTCATGCTGCCGGGAGCGCGTATGTGGACGGCCCCCTGTCTGCAAGAGAAAAGTTCGAGTAGGTGTCGAGGCGACTGCGATCGTATGTCCGGTTTTACCGTGCAGCACGCGGGCTGCACACCAAGATGGA
>Ga0182738_1006900_pt1 | contig 11674 bp, 11 predicted proteins | sample eDN5th30CBELigMG_FD_128876 | JGI IMG/M metagenome (GOLD analysis project Ga0182738, IMG submission 128876) | Enriched Miracle-Growth compost microbial communities from Emeryville, California, USA - eDNA 5th pass 30_C BE-Lig MG (version 2)... ...
ATAAATTCAACCTTCTACAAGCTTTTCTCTCCCCCTTCAGAAACTCCTTTTAAACACCAAGGCCACATAACAATGGCAAAATTTCACGATTTATTCAAGTTCAGACTCCTTTTAATTCGAAATTTCTTTGCAGAATGGTTTCAGCATCCCACTTTTCAAAAAAGCAATCCTCAATATAGACAATTCCTTTATGAAAGCAACAAAAAGTGGGACAATTATAGCTGTTACATCATTACAATCCTCTTCAGTTTCATCACCTTTTTTGGCGTCTACAGAAACTTCTCCTTCAAAGATTCCTCCATTAAAATCACCATCTGGATTGCTATTATGTCAATCAACTTTCTCAGGAGAACCTCAAAAAGATCCTACACAGCTCCCTTCATGCTCTCAATTTGGTGCTTTTTGACCTACTATTGAAGAAGTTTATCCACAAGACGGCATGTTGGGACTCTTCATGCTTGGATATATGCACGGAATCCTTGAGATGCTAGTTGGGCTTTCAATCTCAAATATTTTTAATCGCTTGACCATCCAAATCTGTTTGCTACCTGTAAAGGTCATCTTCTATTGGGATTTCATGCTGGTTCATCCAAGATACTTTGTCTATCTGACCACTGTAGCAATCTTCTTGATTCTTTACTCAGTGTTCAATGACCTTTCATACAAAAAGGGCTTTAAAACCATCTATCAATCACGTGAAAAACTCATGAAGTTTCAAACTGTCATTGTTGAAGACTCTCCTTCTGGAGTTGCTATTGTTAGTGCAGCACTGGACTCCATTATTTATGCTAATCAAAGCTTCAAACAAAGATTTAAACCAGACTGCCAGAAGTTCGGTGGTGATATTGTACCAGAAATCATGAAAAAACTAACCCTAGATGATTTTCAAACTGAAGAAGAATTAGCCCAATTTAAGCAAAAACCTCTTTATTTTATGATGAGGGACACCTGCTATATCGAAGAGCAATTCAAAGCAAAAAAGTCTATCGCACTCTATGCCTTTTATAAGAAAGATACACCTGAAGAAGGTATCTATGAGATAAAAATAAGAGAAATTATATGGGAAGATCAGGCTGCCTTTACGATTATTTTTAATGATAATACCGACAAGCAACCTGCCAGAACTCTCAAGATCGCTGATGAGTAAAAAGATCGAGTTATTGCCACTGTTTCCCATGAGCTGAGAACTCCGATTAATGGAATCCTTGGCCTCCTGGAGCTGGTTATTTGTCAGGTGACTGATAAGCTAAGCCTTACTTATCTTGACCATTGTAAACGTTGCAGCAAACTGTTGTTACATCCGGTGAATTCAATTCTTGATTTGAGCCAAATCAGGCATAACGGATTGAAAATTGCCAAAGAGAATTTTAATCTGGACAAATGTCTTGAAGAAGTTCGGTCACTTTACATCTATGCCGCACAATGCAAAAATATTCAGTTTCTTGTTGAAAGAACGCCTACAGTCCCTGATACGATCTTTACAGGCCAACACAGACTCGTACAGATTCTGATAAATCTCTTGGGAAATGCCATAAAATTCACATTCAGTGGATATGTTAAATTGAAAGTTTCAGTAGACGATGCGGAAAAAATATTATTTGAAGTCGAAGATACAGGCATCGGAATTGCAGACAAAGACAAATGCAAGCTATTCAAAATGTTTGGAAAACTCAATCAATCCAACAAAAACACCAACAAACAAGGAGTTGGTCTTGGGCTCACCATTGCAAATGAACTTGTTAGAGTCTTGAACTAAGACGATACTGGGGATCTCAAGGACAATAAAATTCATTTCCAAAGCGTTCCTGGTAAAGGAAGTCGCTTCTGGTTCCATATTGATGGAATCCCTGAAAAAGAAAGCTGGTCAATACTGGATTCTTCAATCAAAACAGACGAAGAGTTCTTGTTAAATGTGACAAAGATAGGCGTTGGATAAAACTACATAGGGGTTCTCAAAAGGAGAATCTTAGATCACAGGCCTCTTCGTGTGCCTAGCTCTACGTTTTCTTCACCAAATAGTTCTCCTTTGCCAAGTCCTAAAAGGTCCAGAGCAGTATCACAGGTCACGAAAAGATTGTTAATTGTGGATGATAATCCGTTTAATTTGTTAGCAGCTTCATTTATTATGCAGAAGCTTGGATTTACTATTGTAACGGCTTCTCATGGAGAGGAAAGCTTGAATGTATTAGAAAATAATGCAAAAATAAATCAGAGATTTGACATGATATTGATGGATATTCAAATGCCGTTGATGGATGGATTAGCAGCGAGCAGATTGATTACACAGAGAATAAGAAAGGGAGAGATATATCGGGTGCCAATTATCGGGCTGACAGCACAAAAAATTATTCACGAAAGAGATAGAGTTGTTTATAAAGAGAGTGGAATGGTTGAAGTCTTGGAAAAGCCTCTTGTGGAGGATAAAATAAAATTTATCATTCAAAGTTTACGAATGAGAGCTAATGTCTAATTATTTTTTGTTAGTCCTATTGTTGTTGTCTCATATTGTCTCAATTGTCTATTTTTTTAACAAATGTCTGAAATGTTTTTTTCCTTTTCAAACAGTCGCAAACAAAATATCACTTGATAATGATCTCACTCAATAGAAAGTACCATGAATGCCCATAGATATCAAATATATGTTCTTTATAAAAGCACAATATTTCTTTATGCACTCTTCTTCTCGCAAAACCTCTTGACAATCTCGACAAATTCATCAGGATAATCTTCAAACAAAACATGACCTCCTTCATCAAACGTCTTCAACTCCGCATTCTCCCCAAGCAATCCTTTCGTCCTCTCGGCTTCTTTCACAGGCACCATGAGATCTTTCTCTCCATGTAACAGCAACACTGGACATTTAATCTTTGAAATCTGGTTTGTTCCTTTGCTTGCTAGATTATCCTTATCCGTTATATTATACATATTTGAGAGATATCCCAAACGATAAGCACACTTACAACCCAACAGATCATCCACAGCAATTTCAATTTGTTCAGCCGAAGGCTGTTTCTTGCCACTAAACATTCTTTTTCCAAGCAACATTTTCGCTTGTTCTCTATTCTGTGTTGCAATAAGGTTCGCCAAAAACTTTGAATTAGGAAGCTTTAGAAACTCTTCTTCTGTCGTAATTCTCTCTATTGTTGGCTTTCCTTCTGCATCGATCTTCGTAAAAGCTAGGCCTTCAACCCCCATACTATTCGTCAAGATCAATCTCTCAACGTATTCAGGATAATTTGCTGTAAATTTCATCGAAACAGCTCCTCCCATTGACCATCCCAACAAATTGAATTTCTTTAGCCCAAGAGCATCAAAGAGGAACTTCAAGTCTTCTGCATGATCATCATGGCCCTTTGCAGGGGTATTGTGAGTAGATTGGCCATGGCCTCTTAAGTCTGGAGCAATGATTCGAAAAGTGTCAGCAAATTTTGGGAATAGAGGTGTAAAGACTGAAGAAGAGAACATAGCACCGTGAATTAAGACGAGAGTTTGAGGAGAAGATATGTTGCCAGCTTCTCGATAAGCGTATTGTTCTCCATTGGGGAGCTTAATAGTTGGAAGGTTAGTTTTGGTTTGCATAGTGTGGTAAAAGAAAGGTTTGATGCGTGAGAATTTCATTTATTAAAAGAATGAAAATTTCTATTTATATTTACTCGGGATGATTCTGATTAGATTTTCTTCCTGAAAATGACTCAAATGTTTCAATTAATTGGTAATAGCAAAAGATTCTGAGTATTTTTTCCGATCTGCCTCTGATCTTTTTTTTTTTTTCTCTTTCGAGACTTTGTTTTGGTGGAATTTATGAATTTGAGAACCGAAATCATCCCAAGAGATTTGATGAGAAGAGAAAGTTTTTTGGAACAAGTTCTTCAAAGAAAATGATGACATCAAATTTTGACAGATCATGGTGTTTTTGATTTGTTCTGTGAAAGGCAAAGATTTTATGGCAAGATTGGAGAAAAAAATCTGTTCATCTCAAAAGCATAATATTCTCAGTGCCTTATTCCATAAACTATTCACTCAGAATTATACAAATTCGAGGACCTTAAAAATCATGGAAAGTTATTCTTCTTTCAAGAAAGAGAAAGAAAAGGGACTGAGTGATTATTTTGGACTGTTGGCACGATGTCTGATCGACCTTGAAATTCCAGAAATTTGAGGAAATCTTGAGGAAAATGTTTTTTTTAATTTTCTCCTTTTTGGAAAAGATCCAAAGAAATTTGTTGCAAAGAAAACAATTTTTGGTTCAAAATTTTTCATTGTCATTTTTTTTATTTGAGAAGAAAACTTTTATTTGATGAAATTTCAAGATGATCAAGTCAATTCTCCAATCTACTTTTTGTCTGATTCAACGATTCTTCCAAACGTTCTTTTGCATCTGATCAATAAAAAAACCCAAAAACTTTTTCTTTGAAAGCACTAATGCCACAATGACTTCCAACATCTTCCTGAGCTTTGGAAAGAAAAAATATTTCTAAATTTTTCTCATCAAAGAAAATCAATGCGACTTTCCTAATTTTTGAAGGTTTTTTTCTTAGAACTTTCGAAAAATTTTTGAGAAAGAAAATGAACAGAAGTTGAACAAATAATTTCACTTAATTCATTTTGAAATTTTTTATTGACCCTTCTCAAATGTTTAAAAGGAAAAAAGCAAACATGAAAGCACGAAACTGACAAGAAAAAAGCTCGAGAGTTTGCTTGATTTTATCTGAAAAACTTTTTTCAAATGCTAGGCTCACAAAGAGACTCAAAAATCCAATTTTTTGAGGATTTCAAGAATGGTTTCTCAATAAATATCGAATCTCAAAAATGACCCAAAGACTTTTATCTTGTCTCTCCCAGAACTTCCTCAAAAAACCAACCCCGCCTAAAATCAATAGGATTAACAGAAATTTTATTCAAGCACTGAAGATTGTCTTGTCTCCTTCATTCGAATTCATGAGATTTTGACCTGAGCAACTATGAATTATCTGAAATAGAAAAAAAAAATTTTCCTCACAACTTCATGATTTGGTCAAACACAAAAGATCTGAAAAAAAGAAAAAGGAAGAAATTTTGGCTAATTTTTAACTAAAAAAAATTAATTTTAGAAATTTCTAGACCAATTTATAGAATTAATCACTGATCTTTTTCGAAACTCTGAATCAAAGTCTAACACATGCAAATCCCCGAAAGCCAAAATTAATCGCTTTTTTCTCGAATGTTCAAAATTTCAAATTTCTTTCTACGCCAGTATCATGCTCTCACTTCTTCTGACTCTAACTAAATTTTTTCTCCTCTTCAATGATATGTATTTCAATTATATCACTCACCTTCTTTCTCGTCTTCAATTTTTCCCTAAAATATACGTGGTTGCTTCAGAAAATTCTCGTTGTTTCCAACAAGAAGAAAAAAGTTCTTCCTCAAATTTCTGGATATTGATTCATTTCTGACCAGTTTTCTTTGAAATATTTCCTCCAAAACAAAAAAGATCAGAGTCGACCAAAACTTCAATGCACGTAAGGCAATAACTCACACACATATTTACAGAGAGAAACTCGATTTTTCCTGAATATTTTGCCTTTTAATTAAGCTATAAAACGGAATTTGGTCACAGAAAATAATATATTATTCTATACCTTTCTAAAATCTTAACCTTAAAACAACCACTAATGGAAATCTCTGAAGAAACATTTCACTGTGCTTGCTGGTACTCTTCTCTCTATCTCCCAGTTTTTTCTAATTCTCTTCAGTGGCAAAGATGTTTTAATCTCTAATCAAGCTACACATGAAGCTCTTTGTGCAAGAATGCAAAGACAAGGACAACAAGAGCCCATCCAACAAGAACCAAAGAGCTTTAGTAATACAACATCCTCTCGGCCAGTCAAGTCTTTTGGCGAGAAATCAGCTCATACAGGATTTATAAAGGATGATTTGAGATCAAACAAAGTCATCAACTGCCCAAATTGTTCCACAAAAGTTCCAGAAAGCGATTGGCAAGAACATCAAAGAACCATGTGTGCAAACCAACAAATTCCTTGCGAATTCTGTGCTCAGAATATCCCTATCAATTACTATTCTGATCATGCTGAAACATGTTCATTAAATCCTGCCAATATCAACAACAATCCCGAAAGCGTTAAAGTCCCTTGTGAATTTTGTGGAAGAACCTTCACAGCCAATGTATATGAACAACATGCCAATGAATGTGCCCAACAATATGATGGCTCTCGTCAACAACAGCAGCAAGAGAGGCCAAGACTTCAACAACAACCTCAAAGAAATAGTAGACCTTTGACAAGAGAAACCTTAGCTAACTCTTTATAGACCAACAACAACAACAGGCCAGAAGTAATGCCCAAGATACCGCAAATCTCGAAGTTCCTCCTGATGTCATGGATTATCTCGGAAGACTTCAAAGATCAATGAGTAATTTCTCTCATTAATTTCTCACATAACAATCTCACTAGGTGATATAAGCGAACAAGAACCAGAGCCAGAAGTTCAACAACAGCAACCTATCCGAAGACGTCGTTCAAGCAACCCTTTATCAGCTCTTTTCCAACAATTACTTGGTCATCCCCAAGGCCAACAGCATGAAGAAGAGAAAGAAGAGCATCATCATCCACAACCCCAACAGCCACAAAGTTACCGAACAATCACTCGACTTCCAAATGGAGGTGTTATCATCCAAGAAAGAATCGTTCCTCGTGGTAGAAATAGGCAACAAGGACAAGCAATGACTATGAACATGTTTGGAGGTAATATGATGCAACCAAGCGGTGGCTTCAGTACGCAAGGAATGCAAGGTGGAAATAATATGGATCCACTAGCTGCATTGTTTGGAGGATTGTTTGGAATGGGCGGTATGGGAGGCTTTGGAGGCCCAAGAGTGGTGAATTTGGAGGAATTAGCCAGTTTGCTTCAAGGAGGAGAAAGAGGGCTTGATAGAGAGACGTTGGATAGTTTTACAGTGGTGAAGTTTGATAAAGAAAAGAGTAAGAATTTGGACCCTGAATTGAAGAAGTGTGCAATCTGCTTGGAGGAGTTTGAAGATGGAGAGGATGTGAAGTTTTTGTTGTGCTTGCATAGATTCCATAAAAAGTGTGTGGATCCTTGGCTTGAAAGTCACACTACTTGTCCTATTTGTAAGAAGGACTATTCACAGGAAGCTATGAATGTCGAACATGATTAAGAAAGTAAAAGGTTTTTCTGTTCTAATATAAATCATAAAAATGATACGATAATATATTTAGTTATATCTGTATATATCTATTGATAAATGTAAAATTTATTTGATCCAAAAATAAAAATTATTCACAAAAAATAGTCTCACATTTTTTCTTAAATAATGCATTGGCTGGCTTTTCAACCCAAGACTTCAGCTAAGAACCCACGGATCTCTTTATTGCTCTTCTTAACCAAGTCATCTCCTTTTCCTAGGTATTCCTAAAGAATTATTATGAAGACGAGAAAACTTGAAAGCCATTACCTCCATTTTAATTTGCAAATCACCCAAGAAATCAAGATACTTCTGTTGCTTAGGAACCATCTCTTCAAATCTGATATTCAGTTCATTATACAAGCATTCCAATTTATCCACTAAATGTGTTGGTCTTTTACTTTCAAGCTTAATATTCTGTTCGATGTTCTCCTTTAATTCCAATGCAACATTAGTAAAAGCTTCCAGCTTCTTATCGGTATTTTTGCCAACAAATAATCGCTTAGAGCCTCCTTGTTGGGAACTTCCTTCTTCAGTGCTCATATTTGGCAAGTCGATTTTTTTGGACTTCACAAGATCTTTGAGGATTTTATTTTCTTCGGTAATGTGTAAAGAAGTCATGTATTGCTCTTGCATTTGATTGTAAATTTCAGTGTTTTTCTTCTTTAAACTCTCATAGATCTCTGTCAAATCTTTCAATTGTTGAACTAATCTTGTATTCTCTGAATTCAATTTCTTATTCTCCCTTGTGAAAGAGTCAATATAAAAGCTTGAAGATTAAAGATTTACTGAAGGAGTGACTTTGTATCTTCTTTTGATTTTTCCTGTAAGAATGCTTTATTTTCTCTTTCCCTATTTTCTCGGTGAGAAAAAATCCTTATAGAAATTTCATTACCTTTCTAAAAATCTATATTTAGAGATGATATTCTCCTTATTGATCAAATCCAAATTCAAGACCTTAATCATTTCCTTCAATTTATTTGACCCTTCAAGATCCAATCCACCCTCATTCATTTCCTGCTGTTTATTTAATTGGATCAGGACATTATTCTGCTCTCTCAGGTTACGATTCTGAAGCTCCAATCTTGTCAAGTCTCCTTCATAAGCTTCAATAATCACTCTGAATCTATCATCCTTCTCTTGATCCAAGAGAATATGAAGCTTTGTATTCATCTCAAGTAAACTTTGTCGATATCCTTCTATCTGTGAGGAACAGTTAGACTTCACTAAAAATTTTCTTTTACTTCTTTTTCATAATTAGTCTTTATATTCACAATTTCAGCCTCCAACCTTTCATTTTCTTTCAAAATTTCTTTTCTTGCTGCATTATTTTCCTTAGAAATTGTCAGAATTCTCAATCTTTCCATAAAAACTTACCTCATGGACTTTTTTATATTGAATATAATTCTTTTGGAACTCGATTGCACCTGGTGATTGAGGCTCTTTTCCTCCATAACTTGCTTTCAAATCATATTTCATCACTCTTGGTGGTCTATTCTTCAATCTTCCTTCGACTATATCTTCATCTTCCTCCAACATTTCCATTGAAATCGCGCCTTTTGGACTTCTTATACTCTTCCCTCCTTTGCTACTTTCAAGAGCCTTTCTAAATCCAACGCTCTCATGCAACCTCTCCATTCCCAAATCTTCAAATACTTCATCCAAGGGACTATCCTTTAAGAATGCGCTTCGTTGTCCTGCCCCGTTTTCTTCTTTCTTAACATGAGACGCTGAAGCAGCCTTGATAGAATCTTTGTGATTTTTCAATGGACTTCTCACTTGTAATGTGCCCCTTTTCTGCTTTTGGATGGTCTTTATAAAGTTCTCGAATCTAAAAGAACAATTTGTGAGTAATTAAAATTCGTTCATTCATTACTGATAGAGATTAGTGCCAGTAGATAAGAAGGAGTTTGCAATATTCTTTGAACGATAACAAATAACTTCAAAACTCAAGAATTTTTGGAAAAGATCAATGATCTCATAATCGACCTATAATCATTAATAAAAATACAGCTCCTTCTCTTTACTGAAGGTTCTGAGCTAAGAGAAGAAACACAGATATTTTTGGCATTCTTCAAGACGCTTGAATAGAAAAATTGGCTGATTTTAGACTTCTTTTTAATTCTCTCATTCAGCTAAAAAAAGATTAACATTAATTTCCCTCTTTCTACAATGCGTTACTGTGTCAATGTTAATCAATTTCATTGCACTTGCTTCCTTCACTATCAACTTCAAATCCGTCATGAATCTCTGTGTAAACTCTCTTGTTGCCTCTTGATTCTATTCCATCTTATTCCCATAAAGAAACTCTCTTATTTTACGTAAAATTGAACAACATCACAATCAACAACCATTAAATTTGAAAAATATCGCTTGTCTTCGTCATATAATGTCAGGTTCATCACATGACATGAAAACACCCTAAAGTCCTCAGTTATCCAATCCCAAAACAACCCTCTATACTTGTTATCACGAAAGTTGAAATCGGTCTCATAAGCCACACTTAACAATTTTCTCAGGTCATCAGCATCGGAGACCTCAACAAGATTGATATCTCGTAAGTTATTTGCAGTAGGATTAGCATAATCGAGGTTCAACAGATCCAAATAAAATTCCTGGTTAGATTCTGCATCGTAAGAGATTCTGAAAAGCGATATTCTGATATGATAATCCAAGCGACAATTTTGAAGGTTTGTCAGTGTAGATGTAATAAACTCTGATTCTCTGTCAAACACCAGACTATCATTGGAGAAATTCATAATATTCACGTTAAATCCTTTTCCCAAAAGGGCTTCTGTAATTTCATGAGCCTCAAATAATTCTTCTGCACATTCATGTACATTGCCTGAATATGACAATTTCCTTTCATTTTTATACAAAGAAAGAGACTCCAATATACTCTTGCTTTAACGTTTTTTCTAATTCTCTTGTATCTCTTTGTTCTCTCTTGCTATAGGATTGTTGTCGATGAGGATCGATAGTGAATTTTGCCAAGTTTGTTTCTCGTTTTATATTGATTCCTCCACCTATGGAGAAAGAATGAGTAAGTCAGGAGAACATAATAAAACGAACCTAATTTTTCCATTTCGGAAGAGAGTGAATTGATGTCATAATTTGCTAAAGAAGCTGCTAAGGACATGATTAAATTTGTTTGATTTGTAAAAATATTGCTGATTTCGTTAAATTTCAAATCATATTCAAGGCTTTAATCAATTTTTGTTGATTTTTATCCAAGTCGAAATTAGGTTTTTATAAATATTTACAACACACTACAAAATGATTCTTTTATATTGATTGAAGTCTTCTGGAGCTGGAGCTTCAAAAAGATGAAAATTTTGAACCTGGCATTTCAAAAGATTTCTTCACTTTCGTTTTCGCTACACTCTCCCAGCCTCAAGGAAGCCAATAAAATTCAGTGATTTCATTATTTTTCTTAACATCATCATATTAAAAGATCTCTCCATTCATCCAAAGTAATTTTTAAAAAGAATCTCAAATAACGATACATCAAAAACAGCGGCAATTTTCTCAACGTATTCAAAATTTGAAATCAAATCCAAATTTAACATCCTCTTTTACTTAAAAAAATTAAATCCTTAATCTTTTCTCCCACCAATGTCTCTAGCTCGCTTTAGCTCTGGAGCTCAACCTCCTCTTCCTTCTAAATCTCGAAAAGAACCCAACTTCAGCCCTGAAATCTTCTCTCAAAAATTCAACATCGACTCTGAAAATCAAGCTCCTCCTCCTCCTCGTAAATCTTTCTTGTCTACAAGTTCTCCATTTCTTTTTCAATTCTTATTAAGCCCCTCTTAGGCCCTTCCAAGCTCAGTCTGAACTTCACTGATGCGACTCTCGATCAAAAGTCTCCCAATACTCTCTCTAAAGAAGAACAGTATTTCATTGAAGCTCTTTCAAAGACCAATCAACTTGAAGATCCTCTCTCTCTTTGGAACAAGTAAATTTTCTTTCTTATTGAGATAAATCTCACCTTCTTTATAATAGATATTACAAATGGTGTAAAAATACATTTCCAAAGGATGAAGAAAAATTGTTTAATATTTTGAATGATTTGACCAAAAATCTTGCTCATATCGAAAAGTACAAGCAAGACCCTCATTTTGTCAGCAAATGGACTCTCTACGTAAAATCTTTCTCTTTTACCCTTATAACTCATTCCATCAAGACCAAGTATTGTATTGATCAAGAAGAAGTCCTCAAGTATATGGAAGAAAACAATATCGGGACTCAGCTTGCTATGTTCTACAAAGCCTATTGTGTTGTAAATATCCGCAAAAGAAACTTTAGCAAGGCGAACGATTGGATTCTTATGGGCAAGAGAAAAGGAGCTAAACCACCAAATAAAATGGATGAATTTGTGAAGGAATTTGAAGACAATATGAAGGAAAGACTTCATAGAGATTTTTATGGACAAGGAAAACATCTTTCTGATGATGATGTTATTGAAATACCAGC
>Ga0182738_1006901_pt1 | contig 11673 bp, 9 predicted proteins | sample eDN5th30CBELigMG_FD_128876 | JGI IMG/M metagenome (GOLD analysis project Ga0182738, IMG submission 128876) | Enriched Miracle-Growth compost microbial communities from Emeryville, California, USA - eDNA 5th pass 30_C BE-Lig MG (version 2)... ...
CACTTTAGGATTTCATTAATAATTTTGGGGGCCTCCCAGAAAAGCATCTCCAAAGTCTAGCCAAGTCTCTCACAAAAGGACTCAATCACATCCATAAAAAAGTCCAAAGAATCCATGGAAACTTAGGACCATATCAAGTCATTATTACCGATAAAGGATCCTTCAAGGTAAATCTCATTCACAATGTAATCTAATCTTCTTGTCACAGTTGGCGCCTGGTCTCAAAGCCCCAGAAACAACAAGTAGTATTCTGAACAGTTACAGAGGAAATAGTGTCAGGAACTACAAGTAAAATTTCTCAATTTCTTCAATCATAATCTTCCTCATAGATCTGGAGAAATTTTAGTTGGATTAGTAAATGAGATGAAACCTCAGGCTCCTCTAGATATGACTTATAAAAATTACTCTCAGGATATGTTTGATTTGGGCTTCCTCCTTCTTCAATGTGCTCTTGGAGACTTCAATCTTTATGATACTTCTGGAATTTTCAACTTGAAAAACGTCAAAACGGTTATCGAAAACCCTGGCTTCAAAAGATCTCTCAAGAAAAATACTTGTTGTATCTTGCATCATGAAGCAGCTGTTAGAGAAGCTATTGGATTTATGCCTGGCGTTCAGGCTCCTGCTTTGAGAGGTAAAGTTCCATTGAGCCAAAAAGACAAAAATACTGCATCATCCTATATTCCTTTGTTGGACCTCTTGCAAGCTGGAAACCATTTTTCCGAGGGCTTCATTGACTTTTTGTGCACTTGCCTTCGATTCGATTACACACAAAGACTCGATACTCAAGTACTTCTAGCACATGATTTCTTAAGAGGCAACTTCAACCCTCAAGGACCATCTGTTTCAATTAATGAATTAATGAAAATCGAAATTAAAGACTTTGAGGCTCTTGATGCTAATCCCGTCAAAGGCCTCGCCGAAAATCATCTTGATAAATTTATTGAAGGTCTCAAAATCGTTCTACTGGATAAAAGCATTAAACTCAAATTTGAAGCCATTGTCCATTTAAATTATAAAACAGAAACCACTGAAAAGAGGATAGCTGAGCTTGCTGAGGAACTTGGTTTGCCGACTCTTCAACTTTATGATAGTTTGGTCAAAGCTTTACATTGAAACTGTATTTAGAATTTTTGTTCCTTCGCGTAATAAATGTCCATATTTTTTGTTTGAAATTTACTTCCTATAATTATGTATATATACAAGCATTATTCTTATCATCATTTTTATTGTTTTGTATATAATCATATATTTAATGTATCCCACCCACATCTCTCATATTTTCCTTTTTGTCCAGTTTCTTAATTCCTTGAAAATTTTACATTTCAAATTTTCTTTTGAAAAATAAACAATGAAAATACAAAAAACATAATTATTGGGATTGAGAACTGTCTTCCCATATTAGTGAACAACAAAACAGACAATAAGAAGTACATTTCCCCCATTATAAACCCATAAGATTTTCCATTGGTAAGATCTGGTCACAATCAAACATCCAATTAGTTTCTTCGATGTATTTTATTTGTTTTCTCATATCGGTGAGGTATTTATTCACGAGGTCTTTTTCTTCTTTTGAGCTCAGAATTGTCAAGGCTTCTACAAAACTTAGACCAGTTCAATTTGATGCTTACTTGGAGGGATTTTTGAACCTCGCTCAATAGACTTGTGATATTTGTCTTCATAATCAATACTGCTATTTATACTCGTTTCGGTTCTTGTTGTTGCATGGATATTTGACATATTTCTTGGTTGAGTGTTTGGTGGAGGAGTTTCCATTGGTATCTATCTAAAACTTTTGATTCAAATAATTCCTCAAATAGGAGAATTAACTATTAAATTCCAACTTACAAATCGATTTTTAAGATGAGTTCCATTATGGAAAAAATTTATTTTCAGTGAAAAACGAAAAAAAGTATTCTTTTTTTAATTCTATTTGGCATCGATGATGAGGGATTGATGAAAAGGGTTTTTTTTTTATAACAATTAAAGTCAAGATTAAGATATTTTATATTATAAAAGCATATATAACGATCAAATTTTCATAATTAAAAGTTTAGCTTGTATCTAATTTCAATCATGACTTCAAATTTAAGAACCAAGTACCTTGCCTCCCCGTCAAAGTTTTAATACCCACTGTAGTTTTGAAAAACAGCTTAGAGATAAGCTTACTCAGAAAACCAATTCATTCCAAAGCGAAGAAACTATCCTTATCAAAGCTTTCAGATTCTTTGATCTCGATAATTCTGGCACTGTCGAATTTGCCGAATTTGCAAAGGCCATTCAAAAAATCGGAATCCAAATCTCTGGACTCAATGTTTGCTCTCTTTTTAGATGTTATAATAATTATTCAAAGCAACTCAAAGAACTCTTTGATTACTATGATGTTAATCATAACGGATCACTTGACTACAAAGAATTTGCCTCTATAGTTTTTAACAATGCTTCTCCTGTCACAAGGTTTACTATTCCTTGAGATTTCACTCAACAGTTTTTGATAGACAACTCTCTCCTGAGCCCAAGAGAATAAAATATAAGAATGCTAATATTGATAATCTCTTGAGAAAAGTCAGAACCACTCTCAATAAAAGAGGCCATGGTATTTTGAGTCTCGCCAGACAATTCTCTGTAATCTATTCAAAACTACTCCCCTCTAAATCAATCCCTTAGATTGCTGATCATAATAATAATCGTTCTTTGGATAAACATGAATTTAATATGGCAATGGTCCATTTCGGAACAGGACTTGATGAAACTGAATCTACAATTCTCTTTGAATATTTTGACGCTGACAAGTCTGGATTCGTCAACTATGATGAATTCGTCTACAATCTTGCAGTATTTTTTTAATCAAAACTTGTTTATAGCTTCTAAAGGGTGAAATGAATGATTATAGAAGAAAACTTGTTGAACAAGCTTTCAAGAAGCTTGACAGAGATCAAAGTGGCGAAATCACTATCAATGATCTCAGAGGTGTTTATAATGCTAGTAACCATCCTGATGTCAGATCTGGCAAAAAAACTGAAAATCAAGTCCTCACAGAATTCCTCACTAGTTTTGAAACACTCTATGATCATCATGTAAATTAATATCTTTTATGTATGACTAACTTTGTTTCACAGAGAATTCAAGATGATAAAGTCACTAAAGATGAATTTATTCAATACTATACTTTCCTCAGTGCATCAATTGATAGCGACACTTATTTTGAAACAATGATGAACAACTCGTGGAGACTCAATGAAGGTGTTCAAAGAAAGCCACTCCAAGCCCCTTGGGCCCATGATTATGGATCTGAAGTGAAGCCCAAGCAACCTATCCTCACTGCTTCACAATATGCTAAAAGAGAAGCTGCCAGAGGCTCTGAAAGTTACCAACCTGTGAAGAGCCAACCTCAATCTACTAAAAATCAAGCCTCCAGAGGTTTTGACCAAGATTTTGAAAAAGTCAAAAAATCTGCTCCTCCCACTAAATATTCTAAAGAGTAATAATTTTTTTAAAACACTTATTCAACTCCTCTGGTAGAACTGCTTATGATGCACTTGATAAGATTAGAGACAAACTCTTACAAAGAGCCACACGTGGATTTATTGGTCTTCAAAGACAGTTCAAAGTCATTGACGATGATCAGGATGGAGAATTGTCGTACAATGAATTTGCTAAAGCTTTGAAAGACTTTAAAATCAACATCACTGAAGAAGAAGCAAGAGCTGCTTTCTGTGAATTTGATAGGGACAACTCTGGAAGAATTAGCATTGACGAATTCATCAGAGGAGTTAGAGGTCAAATGAACTCCTTCAGAGCTGACTTGGTCCGCAAAGCCTTTGCTATTCTCGATAAAGATGGTGATGGTGTCATCAGAGTAATTATTTCATTCTACTAGTTCCGAATCCTAATTCATTTTAGGTGAATGACATTAGATCAGTTTATTCTGCAAAGAGTCACCCTGATGTCCGTTCAGGCAAAAGAAGTGAAGTTGAAATTCTCGGCGAATTCTTAGAAACCTTTGAATCCCACCACAATATCAGAGTATTTCTCTTTTTTATTTATCTCTAACATCTTTCCCAGACCGGAGTCAGAGATCAAAACGTCACTCTGGAAGAATTCCTCGAATACTACAACAATGTTAGCGCAAATATTGACGACGATAAATATTTCGAGCATATGATTGTTACAGGATTTAGACTTGACACTGCTCGTCAACCAGAAACCAGACCTGGATGGGCTCAAAGCTATGGTGGCAACCAAAGAACCAGAGATTACTACCAACCAACAGCTCCTTACGGAGTTTCTGAAGGTCCTACTGACTATAGCACCTCCCAAAGACCTCAAACCTCTCAACAACCCACAAGAACAGGAATTACTAGAAAAGTGCATACCACCACTACCCCATGGGGCGTTGATAATCAACCTACTGACTACAGCACCACCTCACAAAGACCCCAAACTGCTCAATCTAACATCCAAAGACAACAACAATATGACTACCCTGAGAAGAATCTGAGAAGTGGCCAACAACAAGCTGTGGACGTTGACTCTCTTCTCAGAACCCTCAGAGACAAGCTTGTTTCAAGAGGAGCGAGAGGTATCTTGGGTTTGGCAAGATTATTCAAAAATATTGATGACAACAACTCCAGAACCTTGGATTTCCAAGAATTCTCTAAATGTCTCAATGAAATTAGAGTGAACTTCAGCCCTAATGATATCAAAGCTCTCTTTGCTGATTTTGACAGAGATAGAAGCGGAACTGTTGACTATGATGAGTTCTTGAGAGCTGTTCGTGGACCTTTGAGCCCCTCAAGATTACAATGGGTCAAAGAAGCTTTCAAGAAGCTTGACGCCAATGGCAACGGAATTGTCAATCTTGAAGATGTTAAAGGTATCTTTATCTTGTTAGTTATCAAGCCTAATCTTCCTAGGGGTCTACAACTGCAAACAACACCCTGATGTCCGCAGCGGAAAGAGAACTGAAGATGAAGTCTTGGTCGATTTCTTAGATACTTTTGAACAACACCATGCTATTCATGTAACGATCCTATTATCAAACGCATCATCATGTTAATTTGTTAGACTGGAGATATCAAGCAAAGAAATGCTCAAGTTACCTTTGAAGAATTTGTCGAATATTATAGTAATATCAGCTGCTCAATTGATGATGATAGATACTTTGAGCAAATGATTAAAACCGCCTGGAAGCTGGATGGTCAAACTGGACCCTCCCAAAGAGCCTGGAGGACTGACTATGGTGGTAGATACTAATTTTCACATTCATCGTACTCTTATTCATCATACATAAAAATGAAAAATATATTTGATAACATTTTACATATTTTCCATCAATCTTAAATTCAAAAGATAATCCATTACTCATCGATTCAAATTGTCCCTCAAGGAAATGTAGGGCCATGCCTTTTTGCAATTCTTGATAAAAAACTTTTTTGGGCCAAAAATAAAGGTTTAATTGGTTTCTAATATTAGTTTTATTTGCAACCAAGTAGACTAATTTGACGTGTGAAATTCTCAATCAAAAAATTTATTCGAGGCTTCTTTCCCGAAAATAGCCCTCAAATCAGGTTTAATTCTTTGGTCCTTATCATTATAATTTCGAAATTAAAGTGCATCTTATTCTCCTATGCAGGTCCTTCTGAAAAACTTCACACAAAGAAAAAATTTTTGAGTTCAAGAACCCTTACACTTTAGAACCTTTGATAATTTCCTTTTTTTAAATTTTTTTATGAAAGAAAAAAAAATCTTTTGAATTCAAATTCATTTGAAACTTTGGCTTAGGGGGAATGCGGTAAAAATGAATTTTGAAAAAGTTCAAGTCAACATTTGAGTACTAACCTAGGAAGCTAATATTCAGGTTTAAATCTGAATTTATTAATTTGGCCTGACTAGTTGCGAAAAATATTTAATGGCAAATAATTTCGGAAATTTGTGCTGAAACAAAGGCATGATGATCATGACCTGCTTCACCCTTTTTTGGCGGCTCATTTCTCATCTCCATTACTTTCTTCACATACATAACCATCCCCGAGGAAAATAAATATTATCCACCAATATGTTCAGGTTTCCATTTCGAATTATACCTCATTTTTCTATTTTATTAACTCCTCCCATTGGCTGGCCCCCGTAAAGCTTCTGGACTTTCTCAAAATTAAAAGTTCCTCGATTCCTTTGTGGTTTTTGATGTCGTGAGAGAATCACCATCACCTTGAAAAAGATCCTATTTTCTGACTTGCTGAGAAAAGGTTGAAAAAGACCAAAGGCCTTTAACAATCAACAAAGATGCGAAATAAATTTTATAGAATTCTAATATTCAAATTCGAGAAAATAGAAATAGATTAAGGTTTTCCCATCAAGTTTCTTTTCTAAAAATATCCTTTAGGAAAGTTAACTCCTTGGAGAGTCTCGTCACCTTGAAGACAACTAAATATAGTTGAGAAAATGTTGACTGAACAAAACTCAACAAGATACTTCTGATCACTGAACGTTCTATTCTCATCAGGGTTTGAATTCAGTTAAACTAAAAATAGTGGATGAAGCCTAAGCATGATTCCGGTCTTGTATGAATCTCAACTCTTTTTTCCACATTAATCCCAAATTTTATCAGATACTGACAGTGCTTCCTGGCTAAACTTGCAATTTCATCCAATAAAATTAACTGCTAAAACCTTTACCCCATAATCTAGGCCCCTGAATCTTCCCTCCCCAACCTTGAAACTCGTCCATCTTTTTTCGGTTTTATCTTTCAAGTATGACTCTTCTCATTCTGCGTGTATTTGGGAATTATTAGTGTTTTCACAGAGCTAAGATGATTCAACTTTAAAAAAAAATATTTCTGTTTGTTTTTCTCTTTGTATACTTAGAGATGATTTTTTGCCTTGCCTTGAACTAGATTCCGTAGATAAATTTTTCTGTATTTCTCCATAAACTCAGCAAACAAACAGTTTTCGAGATTGCCATAAACCTTCACCTTCTCAAGAATTTGAACGAGAAATTCTGCAAACCTCGGACTAGTTTTCGATTTTTTAACCATTGAGAGATTGCTTTTTCCTCAAAAGCATATTTTTAATCATGAAATTCACTTATTCACTTTACTTCCTTATAAATAATGGCTTTGGAACACTTCGCTTTGCTCAAAGGAAATTAAGTAAACTTTCTCTTCAAATGTATCAGAGGGAAGTAGGGATGAGAAAAAATATTCTAGAACTTTAACCAGCCTTTTTTGCTTGACCTTCTTTTTCAGTTATATCCATTTTTAGCAGGAAATCAGACCTTGATTAAAATTTAGACTCAATAAATTTATCCTCGGAGAGGATTAGTGTATGAAATAAAAATACATTCATACGTTATGACTCAAACAATCTTAGAGAAGAAACCATGCCTTTTCCTCATTAGAGAGATGATCTAAATATATTCAAACTTCCTAAACATAGTAACTTGGTCATAATAATGAACCATTTCTAAATTTCCTCTTCACTGATCTCATCTTTAAACAAAATTCTCTTTGCTTATTCCATAAAGTATGATAACATCACTCGAACTTTATACCTTAACCTTCAATCTTTCATCAATAAAAATTGTCTTCAATATCACTCCATAATATATTGAAAATATGACTCAAGCGCATAGATTGAAATATCCTGACTTTTTATGATCAAAATCAACAAATCTTTCTTGTTTGCTCTTCATGCGATGGCTTGTTGAACCCTTTCATTAAATTGTCTTCGAAGAAAAACTCAGAAAATATTTTTTCGGTAATTTTTTTTAATTAATAATGGACCTCCCCTCCCCAGCCGTCCAAAGCATTTTTTCAGAAACCAAACTCCAAGAGCTTCCGCAGTTTCAAGAAAGAATTTCTCTAGAGAACTCACTGACGCGTCTTTATTCATAAAATATTTTAAGACTCTTTATGAGACGTTAAAAGTTTAATAAATTTTTGGAATTATATTCGATTTCCTTTTCCTTAACATTCAAAAAGAAGAAGCCTTCAGAAACAATGAAGCTGCTGCTCTTTCTGATATCCTTTCACTCAGGATCTGTTTTCTTTAAGGTTCAGAAAAAATATTTTCAATGACTTTTTTTTCGCCCGAAAACTTCTTTGTTTTCACCAAAAAATAAACCAACATAGAGATTTATTCTCGAGAATTTGAATCCAAGCCAGACTTTGGATAAAGCTGAATCTTAAGGAAAATTTGAGTGCAATCCGGCAAATATTCGATTCAAGGATGACACCAATAAAAAAAATCAAATATTGGAAAATTCTAAAATTTTTATTCAACATTTTAGACACTCCTGCTCAATCTAGCAGCCCATTTTCAAACTCAAAAAATAAAAGAACAATTATTTCTCTTGAACGCCTTCAAGTGGCTGAGAATCCCTTCACAACCTTCAAGAGAATAATCGAACTTAGCCCTTTTTTACGCGGGTTTTAAAAATATCTTTAACTAAATTCATTCACAAACTATTTTATTTTAATTATATTTCAAGCGGTTAATTAAACTTATTCTAGAATATCATCTTTTCCCATTTTTCGATGCCACTGTGTTTGTTGTATGTCAAAACATTTCATAATTATCTGAATCCTGACCTGAATTCGTCTATAATCATGTTAAATCACCAAAAGCGCAAAGAAAAATTCTTTCCAATATTGTTTACTCAATAAATTATGAATTTAAAGAGGAAAAAAATCGATTCTGCAGCCTCTTAATTTCTTCATCTTGACTAAAGTCCTTTCTTCCATTCAATACTAGTTCGTCCTCTCTCTGACTTACCGGGCAAATATATTGTCTCTCATATTTTCAATAAAGAACGAAAAGTCTGCTTTTATAAGTAAATCCACCACTTCCAAAAAATCAATTCCCTTCCATAATTTAGAACCCATAATTCAGTCTAGAATTCTCAACAGTTTGGTTCAGTTCGGTCTGAAACAGTGAACACTTTCTTCAATATGAAATACTCTAGAATAAAAATTCCTCAGACAAGTCTTTTTTCCCACAAGCCATGCAGAAAAATAGAGATTGAGAAAATTTTATAAGGATGAAAAGTCCTCAATAAAATGGGTCAACAAACCTCAAAAGATTGAGATGATTGTCTTTGATATTTTGCTTCCTGCAGAAAACTTTTTCATAATAATTCTTCAATTTATAATCGTTTTCGAAATTTAGGCAACCTTTAGACGCCCAGCTCTTTCATAAAACATGATTTTTCACAGCAGGAATCACTATTTTGCATTTTTCTCAATATTTTCGTGAATAAAAAAACTTTTTTCAAAAAATCCTTTTGAAAACTTTGACTATTTTTCGTAAAAATGGTACCAAAAAGTTTAAAATTAATTAAATTCACACCTTTCTAAATTTAAAAGAAAACCAACGTTTGTTTATCAATAGGGACTTTTTAAATCCAATTGAAACAAGAGTTAATATACGGCCGTACCTCCTCAGAAATTCTTTGGTTTGCAAAATCCAATAAATTCAGGCTAAACTAAATTTTCTCTTTTAATTAGTACTTTAGTTTTCTGATTCTAATTAAAATTTGAACCGGGAGCTAAAATTAACTTATTGGCCCACTCAATTCAAGTATTTCGATTGGCCTCTTTATCCCTTTAATTTAGTGTCGCTTTTGGATTGGATATCTGTTATTAATAAACAACTGTCTTTTTAAATTTAATAATTAAATTAACAACTCGAAACTCAAACGACGACAGACCCTACAATCCAGTCTTTGAAAATGAACTCTTTTCAATCTTTTAACACTGACTACTTTTACGCTAATGCTCAAACCCAAAACTTCTGCGCCGAAGACCTACTCAACTTCGACACCTCTGTCTTTCTTGATGACTCTGAAAGTGAATCCATCTCCACTCTCCAAAGTGGATCCAAGAAAATCACCAAAACCTCTCCTGCTGTCCAAGCCAAGCAAGCCAGCTACAAAAAGAGCAAGAGAGCAAGAAACCCATGGACTCCTAAAGAAGATGCTAAGTTAATGGAGCTCATGAAGAAATATGGCCAAAGCTGGGCTATGATCTCCTCTCAATTAGAAGGAAGAACCGGCAAACAAGTCAGAGATCGTTACCTCAACAAGCTTAGACCAAATATTAAACTTGGTGACTGGAGTGTTCAAGAAGATGAACTTGTCGTCAAACTCTTGAAGGAAGTAGGCAACAGATGGAGTTTAATCGCCAACCATCTCCCTGGCAGAACTGAAGGACAGGTCAAAAACAGATTCTATTCTTACATCAAAAAGAGATTGCAACCCGACGGTACCCTTTGTCAAATCTCCGACAGCAGAACTAGTTCTGAAGAATACACTAGCTTCTCCAACTCTCCCCAACCTGAAACCGGATTTGACTTTGGCTATGAATTTGATGTCAATGCTGCTAATGGATCCGCCATCAACTTTGCTCCCCAAACCTTCAACTGTGCTATCACCAAGGGCGCTTATGTTACCGAGGAAGAAGTCTATTCTGAAGGAAGCACCACCCAAGGCCCCAGCTCCCAAGTTGGAAACAGCCCTTTCAGAGGAGAAGTCGACCCTACCGATGTCATTTCCTACGACCTCCCTGAAGCTTTCTTCTATAAACAGCCCTCTCAACACAGACATTTCAACGTCGCACCTATTGAACATGATAGCCAAGTTGATGCTATTCTTAGTAATGTTACCAACTACTTTGCTGAAAACAACAAGTTCTACATGCCCTCTGAAGTCGATTCCTTTTTCACCCAAGCTGAAAACCAAGGAAAAACTTCTCAGGATGATAGACTTAACCAATTGAGCATGAGAAAGGCTTATCTCGAATTAGCTCTTGCCAAAACCCTCAACGAAATGAAAAGCCTTTAAATCTAGCGGTCAGTCCATTTAGCATCATGCTAAATCGAAAAAACTATCTTGTCTTTTGTCTCTCAATTTTTCTTTTTAGTCTTTCGAATCTCAGTCCAGCCCTTCAAATAAATTATCTTTTTCTGTCTTGTTTGAGCAAACCAATGTCTTACTTTATCTGTCTAGTCTAGTCTCGTCTCGTCTATATATTTGTCTTGTCTCTGTTTTACCTTTTGTCTCGTCTTTATTTGTCTTGTTTTAACTTATGTCTCTATTCATCTTTATAAGTCTATATTCGCAAAAACCTAAATACGAAATAAATAAGTAACCTATTCACTGTCATTTATGCATAATTCAAAACATTATAATTATGTATAAGACTTTGAATTTAAATTCTTTCTTTCTTCATATTTTCGTAACTTTATATTGGTATTACATATCATATTTTTTGTACAGATAAATTGATTAAATTCAATTCACAAAATAATCAACTTACTTTTATACTGACTCAGGTAAAGAGACTATTATTATTCTCCTTTTTTTAAAAAAAAAACTCTTTATTATATGTCTCCCTCCTTGTTCTTTGTTTTTCTAAGGGAAATTTTTTTGGTTCAAAAATTCAAAAAAATTCAATCAAAAACCCGGGAAACCCTAGATTTTGTCCTTATCCTGTCCGTCCCAGGCTTGTCCTTAAAATTTTTGTCCTGGACATGTCCTGGACAAAAAATTTCTGCTGTATTTCGACAGAAGGTCCTTTGTATTTTGGGGTCGTTTTTACAAAGAAGAATTTTCTGTCCAAATCCTGTCCTCGAGTTTTTGAACTTTAGCTTTTTGTGAGGGGCTTTATAAAGAGAA
>Ga0182738_1006902_pt1 | contig 11673 bp, 8 predicted proteins | sample eDN5th30CBELigMG_FD_128876 | JGI IMG/M metagenome (GOLD analysis project Ga0182738, IMG submission 128876) | Enriched Miracle-Growth compost microbial communities from Emeryville, California, USA - eDNA 5th pass 30_C BE-Lig MG (version 2)... ...
AATTTGTCTCTAGAAAAAATTTTTCGAATTTTCCACAGTTGAGAGGAGGAAACTTAATTTTCTCAACATATCAATCTTGAGATATTTTGCGCTCAGGGAGTTAACCCCTTGAGCACAAAAGAATTTTCCAGAGGTATGGTGCTCAGATTTTGTTTTTGCTTTGTATTTTTATGTTCTATACTTCAGGACCAAAGATGCCAATGTTGATATACTCTATCCGCAAGAGATTAATATTTGAGAGAAACTTTTCTTGAAATTAATCTTGAATTTATGAATGAGAATATTTTATCACAAAAATGTTTTCCCCGATCCAGCCAAATTATTAATGTCTTGAGTGATAAAGTAGATCTCTGCAGTGACTAAACTCAGTCTGACAAAAAGTTGAACCATTAGAACTTCTTCCCAATTCCCCATTACCAAAAAATTTTTATTGGTCAAAATGAGAAATCTGATCAACAATGAAGCCTGGTTGACAAAACAGTTTCTTTTTTCTTTCTCGATTTGATCATGCTTCTGAAGTTATCAAGCCTTGATATGTGGATTTTTTTTTCAGTAAGCGGAATTTTTGAGGGCAAAATTTTTTTCGATTTTTTTTATAAGGCATACAGAGAACAGTCTCAATATTTATCCTCGTTAAAAATTCGTTATATTTCTATAGTTTAAGAAGGTTTGAGCAAACTAAATTCAGTGAAAATAAGTCTTGAGATGAGAATTAATTTATTACCTTCCAAAAATTATTTCTTTTTGAATGATATCCTGGTTTTTTGGAATATTACAAAGAATTTTCACTATCTGCTTCTTTTCCTCACTTTGAAACAAACCCTCTCTGTGAGTGAAAGAAGTTACAGATTTCATCAATTTCCTTTGAAAATTTTGAAAAATATATGTCTTGATTCTTTGCACTAACCTAATAAAAATCAGCTTTTCTTTATTAAGCTGAGGAAAACTTCTCTAATTGGATTTTGTTCAAGATCTTTAAGAACAGAATGGAATGAAAGTGAATCACCCTCCAATTTTCCTTTCACGAAGATTGTGTTTGAGAGCAATAGGTGGAAAAAAAAAATGAATTTTAGCTTATTGATTGAGTCGGAATTTTAGTTTTAATCTCATGTGCTTTTTCAATAAGGAAAAAAAACATGTGACAAAAAAAAATCACTTGGAATTTCCGTATGCAATTCTCTTTCTTGACATTGAAAATTTCTAAAAAAAAACTTTTTCTCGAAAATATCCCTCCCTTCCCAGATTTTTCAAAAATTCCGCTTATTGAAAAAATAATCCACATATATATCATCCATCAGCCTCTCCCATTTTTCAACTCAAATCGCAATATCTGTGGTTCTTTTGTGGCAAAATTCTTTTCAGAAACGACTTGATTCGTGTGGAGTCTCTCGACTCTCTTCCAATTGACTTCAGAAGTGAGACTCAAAAAAATTATTTTTCAAGACCAAAGCTCAAACATTAAGAAACACAAGCAAATATTATATAAGCTATATATACAGATGATCAAACTTAATTATTTTATAAATAAATAAACTTCATCGTCAATCTATGGGTGCTGCTCTCTTTTCTTGCTGCTGTCCAAGAAGAAAATCTAGCAATCTTCACACTCGCATCAAAGCCCCAATCCCTCAAGATGTCTTTTCTAATTTAGCCTTTGGCTGCGTCCTTGGGGCCATGTGTGGTGATGCTATTGGAGTTCCTGTTGAATTCCAAACTGTTGTGAGTATTGCAAAAGCCGAAAAATGCTTGACTCTTCCTGGTGGAGGTCCTTTCGGTCTCGGTCCAGGCCAAGTGACTGATGATAGTGAATTAGCTCTTTGCTTAGCAGAAGGGCTGGTCAGAGGAAAAGGAGTCCTTGATCTGGACAGAATTGGAGAAATGTATCATAAATGGTACCTCTCTCCCCCTTTTGATATCGGAATCACAACCAGAACTGCTTTTAAAAATGCTCAAAATGTTGGTTCTGGCAGTCATGCGAGAGTGATCAGAGAAAGTGCTTTGAAATCATACACTTCTCAAAGCAATGGAGGTCTCATGAGAATCACTCCTCTTTGTGTATGGACAAGCAAACTTACAATGAATGAAATCATTAAAGCAGTCAGAGAAGAAACTAGACTGACTCATTCCAATGAAACTGCTCAGAATGTGAGCATTGCATATGTCTACACAATCAATCATCTTCTGAATTATCCAGGAGAATATGAACAAGCTTACCAAAAATGCAAAGAAATTGTAACAGAAGTTCTCAGAGATGCAGATATTGCAGATTGGCTTCGCGAGCTTGAGAATGGAATATTACCTCTAGCTCATGAGAAGATGGGATGGGTCAAAATCGCCTTCCTTTATTCTCTCCATTATCTAAGACAAAATATGGGGTACAGAGAAGCAATGATTGATATGGTTAGCAAAGGAGGAGATACAGACACAAACTGTTGCATTGTTGGAGGAATGATCGGTGCTCTACATGGCATGAGTGGTATTCCTGAGTATTTGACGAGCCAATTATTAAGCTTTGATGCATCTAAAGATGGAGGTATTGAGAGAGACGATTATTTAGTTCCAGGAAAAGTTGCTGAAGACCTTATCAATGACATCATCAAAATCCGTCCAGAAACCTTAAATCTTAAAGGAATATGAACTTGAGACGAAAGAGAGCTTCAATTATAAGGAGAATCTTTCAATAGTTTTTTGTTTTGAATTCCGTTCCTGACAGAGAAACAATTCATTAGAATTTCTTGTAAAAGATTATCCATTTTTTTGGAAGATTTATATTCCCCTTAATTCTTATAATTGACAAAACATTTCATCAATCAATGAATGACCTCCCACATTTACTGCTCAAAACATTAAAATCCTTGACACAGAGTTGAAAGGAAGACGGAAGTTTTTTTGTGCTGAATAAGAAATTTTGATTGAATTTAATCTCTGGCAATCCAAAGTATATGAAGGATAGACTCAAGATTTTTGACATCAAGTTGTTGTTTCTCAACCCCTTCCCTCCTCCATCTTGAAGTAAGTCTCCAATGAGGTAAATCCTCCTGCTGGTTTTGCTCATCTCAAGATTTTTTAAAAGAATTTCTTTTTCTCAAGATTTGAAGCAAAAGATTAAATTTTCAAAAGGTTCATTGAAAATTTCGCGAAATCATTTTGAAGGAAACATCTGTCTCCTCTCTGATAAAGTCGAATCACCAAAGTTTATTTTTAGAGTTGCTTAATTCAGTGTTACAACAAATTTTGACATTGACCTTTTTTTCAGTCTACCATTACCCAAAAACATCTTATTGATTTGCGCAATTAATCTGATCAATTACGAATTCGCCTCTCAGATTTTACTTTAACTCTACAGTATGAAAACAACTCTATTGTTCAAAAGAAAACGATACTCTAAAGCTTGTAGATATTTTAGTTTTGAAGGATCAAGACAAAAAATTTTGGGGCAACATTTCCAAATATATGGAGACAATTTAATTACACAGTATGAGCACGTGAGACTAAAAAAATTAACTTTTTTCTCAATAAAATCTTTTCGTTGAGGTCGAGATTGAATCATTAACCAGCAGGATTTATACATATGATCAAATTTAATTAGTTTATAAAGAAACTTATTTCTAGTTTATTTCAGCGTCAAGAATGGGCAGTGTTGTCTCTTTTGTAAAACAACTTTGGAAAGGAAACTCTGACCAGACTCAGGCAAAGGCTCGCCCTTCCACTGTGAACTCTGGTGACACTATACTCAAAATCTCAGAAGATGAGTTTACAAAGTTAGCTTTTGGTTGTATCCTCGGAGCCATGTGTGGTGATGCTATCGGAGTTCCTGTTGAATTCGAAACGAACGTTATTAAGCCTGAGAAAGCAAGAGCATGCTTAACGTTCCCTGGTGGAGGTCCTTTTGGACTCGGCCCAGGCCAAGTCACTGATGATAGTGAATTAGCTCTTTGTTTGGCAGAAGGCCTTGTTCAAGGAAAGGGAGTTCTTGATCTGGATAAGATTGGAGCAATGTACCATAAATGGTATCTCTCTCCTCCTTTCGATATCGGAATCACAACCAGAACTGCTTTTAAAAATGCTAGAACTGTTGGTTCTGGAAGTCATGCTAAAGTTATCAGAGAAAGTGCTTTGAAATCACATACCTCTCAAAGTAATGGAGGTCTCATGAGAATCACTCCTCTCTGTGTCTGGACAAGTAAATTAAGCAGGGAAGAAATAATTAGAGCTGTCAGAGAAGAAACCAGATTGACTCATTCAAATGAAACTGCTCAGAACGTGAGTATTGCATATGTTTACACTATTAATTATCTCTTGAACCATTCAGGAGAATATGAACAAGCCTACCAAAAATGTAAAGAAATTGTAAACGAACTAAACGACCAAGATATCAAAAGCTGGCTGAGTGAGCTTGAAAAAGGAATTTTACCCCCAGCTCATGAAAAGATGGGGTGGGTGAAAATTGCCTTCCTTTATTCTCTACATTATCTCCGAAGGAATGCAGGATACGAGGAAGCCATGTTTGAAATGGTAATTCAAGGAGGCGATACTGATACAAATTGCTGCATTGTTGGAGGAATGATCGGTGCTCTACATGGTTTGGGCGGTGAGAAAGGTGTTCCTGAACTTTTGGCAAACCAATTATTAAGCTTTGATGCATCTAAAGATGGAGGTATTGAGAGAGATGATTACTTGGTTCCAGGAAAAGTTGCTGAAGACCTCATCAATCAAATTATTGAAATGCGTCCCGAATTATTAAAGCTTAAAGGGGAGTGGACTCGAGAAGAAATAGCGGCTCATTTATAAGGGGAGTCTTAAAGAATTTTTTTTGGATCCTGAAATATTGAAGGAAAACAAATGGTAAGAAGAAGCTCACCATTTATCTTATTCTATTTTGATATATTTAATTACTAGTTTATTACAACTTTTGATTATTTCTATCATTTCCTCTAAAGCGCTTTGTTTTATGTATAGCTCCAAATTTTTTTGATTCAAAACAAATTGAATTCATCAAAAATAAAGTTAGAAAAGACTCTTTTTGATACACTTCAGAATTTAAATCTTGAGAAATTTTGTCCACAAAATTTTGATTTTTCGAGACACTCTTCTTCAGATTTCTTGAGTCAAAAAAGTTTGATAGTCTATGAAAAAATAGGAAATTAAAAAAGAATAGAAATTTCATTTTTGGAATTCAAAGGTTTGAAGAATTTTCTTCTTTAACAAATTTCCAATGGAAAATTGAGACCAGCTTCTTTTGGCCAAAGATTTTTCCAATGCTCATTTTTTGTTTGCTCAGAGTTGAGTGAATAACCTTTCACAAATCTTAATTCCAAAGATTCCAGCTTGGCTTTCAAGACAGTGACACAACCAAGTACCGATCGAAACTCTGGCCTTTTCAGTATTGATAATCCGAGAAATATTCGTACTTTCCTCATCTCAAAATTGCCTGGCAAACGTTCTTTAATTGATGATTTAAGTAATCTCAGACGAGTTATTTTAGGGTGAAAAAATCTTGATGACTTTTCACAATTATCATTTCACTCAATTTACCAGAGCTAATTCAAGAATTCTCTCAACCAACAGGTTGCCATTTTCAATTTTCACTTTTTTCCACATGGATTTTACCGTAATCATGGTCTTCACCACTCCTTTTCTAAGATGGTTATGAGCTCCCTTTACTGCTGAGGAAATCATGATTCCTATGATTTCTTCCTCCAGGATTTAATTACGTGAAATAATCGAACCAATTTATTTTAATTCAAAAAGCAAGTCTTCGTTTAATTGCTGCGTCATATCACATATTTTTTTTCCTTAAATGCTAGTTTCAATTGATTTGATGATGCATCAAAAGAAATTCGTCCTTCTTCTCAAAAATTTTAAGAATAAATGAATGCCTCAGTTTCTCACTTCAAATCAAATCTGACTCCAAAAATAAATTCAGATTATTTCTTCGCCTAAATATATAATTCAAATCATTTGAGAGCCAAATTAGCTGAATCTTGCCAAGTGCTTGAAACCTCTTCGACCCACTTGAGAGTTTACGTTTGAAATTTCATCTCCTTGAATTTTGATCCGGTTCTATAATTTTCATTCTCTGAAATTATGGACTCTAGATATTAGTTCAATCTCTCGAAAGCGTTTAATTTCAACATTTCTCTTGTCCTTTATGAAAAACGTCTTAGAATAGAAGGAGATCTGCTGGAAATTCCTAAAGAAATGGAGATACTTTGGTTTCTTGAAATCATACTATATCAATTATCAAACAAACTTATCATCACCCTCATTCAAAAAACCTCTCACACGGAACGAGAAACCCGCATTGAATTGAAAAAACTGGGTTTTTCACAGTATTTTTAGAGCAAAGGTAAAATATGGCTCAAATAAAATTTTATTTCTTTTATAAATCAATAAATATGAATATCTCAACATTAACTCTTCAATGACACATCATACTAAACAAATTCACAAATCACCCTCATATTCCTACAGTTAGTCACTCAAAGTCCCCAGATCTCAGCACCTCCTCGGGGTTAAAATTTCCTTCACTCCAATTTCAATGGCGGCTTGTTGACTTTGATTAATAAAAATTATATTTGATTATTCGCGGTCAAAAGAGCTTGTTATCTACAATCTTATAACAAAAATTAAGTACAAAAGCATCTCTCATTACAAAAAACCTCTCTAATTCCTTTGTCCAAATTTTATAACAAGTACTTAGAGTCGCTTTAAAATTTAATTTCAGCAATTCGGCATAAGTTTACCTAGCTTGCTATTCTCCTCTTTTCACCTCCACCAACCCATCCCAATCTCTCCCAAACCACATGAACTCTCCTAAAAAGACACAACCTTTATATTACAACCCAAAAACCGTGAGCTTCCCTGAGCTTGGCGGCTTTTCCCCTGATCTAAAGTCCTCTCCAGTCGTCCATACATCTCATGCCTTCTCCACTGCTGATAAATCTTTCACGACAACCTCAAGTATTGATATTCGCTCACCTACAAGAACGTAATTGATTCCTTTGTCATCTTTTTCGCTTTAAAAATTCTTGATAGAATCACAGAATTTAATAAAGAGCCACTCAAGCTAAAAATCTTGGAAGTGACTCCAAGAGCAGGAATGAACATCCAGGAACAACTTGATATTGAAGAATTTGATAATAGTCCGATTAGTGCACATCTTACCAAAAGACATCTTAGTGATAAAGCCCATTCTCCGGGAATACATAAGAAGAGTATGAGTGATATTGCCGCAAGAATTGAAAGAAACAAAACTATGAATAATTTCGCTTCGACTTTACTCACACAGCCCAATGAAGGCAAAGGAGATGATGATACTAACTCCTTAAATATGAGCGGCAGCTTTTCACGAGCCTTGTGGAATGAGAATTTCAATAGTGTGTTTAAAAAGCCGCAGCATAAAAGGGCAAATACTGTGCAGTTAAGCTTAGACATGAAATCCCTCCAGGAAAGAAAGACGTTTCCAAAGTTTGGAAGGGTGACTTATCAAGTCGAAAGGTATGTTAGTTTGAAAACTGCTCTTATTCATACAAAATTAGAAAGAAGATAAATATAGAAGATATGACTATTTTGGAAAATGTGATGAAATTTTTGGACTTTGAAGATACATGGAAGATGTCCAAAATCTGCTATAATTTCAGAAATCTCAAGATATACAAGAAACTATTCACCAAAACTCTCAATAGCCACTTCACTCAGGTGATTTATCCCTCTTGTCTAAAAAATTAAATGTTACAGGGTTTAAATTCTCATGACCAAATCGCCTACTGGAACCATCTCTTGAACTTCAGAAAACTCAAGAACGAACGCCCTTTCGCCTTCTCCCAACACTTCGTCAAAAGATGCCTCTACATTGAACAAATCAAAAAGGATCTTGACAGAACACTTCCTGAATACCAAAAGTTCTCTACTGAAGAAGGAAGAGCATCTTTATTGAGAGTTTTGATTGCGGTTTCCAACACTATACAAGATATGGGTTACATTCAAGGCTTGAATTCTATTGCAGGAACTTTTTTGCTGTACCTTAGAGAAGAAGAAGCCTTTTGGATCATGATGTATTTTATGGAGAAATTAAAGTTTAAAGATCTTCTCAATGAAAGCTTCTCCAAAATTCATGAACTTAACTATCAACTCAAAGCTTACCTTCAATATTACCTTCCTCAAGTCACCTCTTCTCTCGTAAAACTTTGGACTGTCATATGAAATATACTAATCTCAATAATTTAGCAAGAAAAAGGGTTTGATGTGTCATACTTCTCTACATCTTGGTTCTTGACTTTGTTCTCTCATCATATGACTGTTCCAAATGTAGAGTTCATTGGTGATGTCGTTAATTTACCTGCTCCTTCTAGGTTTTGAGAATATGGAATTTATTGTTTACAAGAGGCAAATCATTTTTAATTCAGATGGCTATTGCGATATTTAACAAGTATAAAGGTAAGAGAATATCATTAATTAAACCTTGAAATAAATTTATATTTAGACTCAATACTACATCTGGACTCTGATGAAATCGGTCCTTTGATCAAACTCAGCCTTGCAGAGCTCCCTGATGATGAAGTTACTCAATGAGATACTCCCAAATCTTATCCCTTTAGACTGAATTATATGATACCGCTTTAAGCTATAGAGTCAGCAAGAAATTAGACAAAGAATTCGAGTTTTATTATAACCAAGGCCAACCAAAAATCGAACTGACCATCAACTCTCGCATGAAGCTTCAAATTCTTCCAGATAAAAACTTCAAAAGTCGTCGAAATTCTCCCAATAAAATTGAAAAACAAACGTAACCACTCCTCATTAATTTTCTTCTCAATAAACCTTCCCCTCATAGAGATGATGGAATGAATCTCAGAAAACATAATTCAACCAAAGAAAGAATCAATACTTTCTTCCAATCAGTCTCTTCTGAGCTCTCTGCTTCTCTCCAAAACATCTTTAGCAGAGGCCCAAGCAGAAGAAACTCTCCAATAAAGGCTGTTAATCTCGATCAAGTTAGAAATGAAAAGGCTGATTTATCAAATGTAGAAGACGTAGAAGAGGGTGCTTACACTCATCAAAGCATCCTAAATGTTGAGGATTCTTTACCACAATCGAATTATCCCAAGACAATGCCTCGTATTCAAAGCATGAAATGGGTTAGCAAGACGATTATTGATGATAAGCCATATGCTCGGGAAAGAAGAGAAGAAACTTTTTATAAAGAACAACAAGGAGATTTGTTTAGTTCATTCATAAATCAATCACAAAATAAACCTGCTCATAGAAGGTCCAATAATGCTTCAGTTTCTATCTTTGGGTTTCCTTCAAAAAATGGATATGGATATAAGCAGAGCCCAGATTCATCTCCTGAGATGAAGAAAAGGGCTGACGCTCAAAGTGCCAAATTGGTTTCGAAAGGACTTAGCAGCATTTTTGACACCAAAAGAATTGGAAGTTTCGTAGATTATAAATAAAGTGACTCTGAAGTATTGAATAATTCAGGGATAACAAAGCACGTCTATGCAGGACAAAAAAGTTTATCATAAACGATTTATATGTGTTTCCGTATCAAATTTATGTATGTGTGTAATCATTTAGTTTTACCTAATTTATTGCTATTTCTAAGAATTCAGGAGAATATTTTTTGGGTTCTTATCTGCTTGTTGTGTCTACCGAGCTACAGGCAGATAACCCTCCTCCTGGATTCGATTTTCGTTTCTTTACTTTGCAAGTCTGGTATTGTAAAAGCATTCGTAATGAATAAAGAGTTCAATATCTGTCTCTTGAAGAAAAAATTAATCTCAAAGTAAAGGACTTAATCCATAAATTTGAATAGAATGAATTTATTCGACCCTTTATATTTCTAGCGCTAACGCCTAAGTTGTCCTTTCTAGTTTTTGGGTGAATATGCTAAAAATTTTTATTTTATCTATTGTCTTCCCAAATCGAATTTAGACCTAAAATCATTGTAATTTTATCCTCAAAAGCCACCTTCCAGGAATTTGAACCTTCTACTATAAATAAAATTATTATTGATCTAAATAAGAAACTTTGCTTCTTTGCTGTCCTTATGCTGGGGATGATTTTATCGTGGTTAAATCTTTGTCATAAAGAAAACTCAGCACTCGATAAACCAGCTTTTGAAAATGTTTCTCAGAAAATTTCTTGCAACACTGTCATCAAGAAAGCTCTTGATCTCTCGCTTTAATGTTCTAAGTGATATGAAATTCCTGAGCTGTTATGAAAGAGCTCGAAGTCTCTACTACCTCACGGTCTAAAAAATGGATGAATTTAAACTAGTAGAGGATTCAGACCCTGATTTCAGACTAAATTCTCATCTGAGGATAAAATTATAAAAATTCAAAGCTTTCTCTGAAGCACAAAGGTCAACTCCTCAAAGCTCTTCGAACCCATTTCAATGCTCTCCTTGTTTGCCAATGAATCCCTATTCTTTGAGAATTTTCTGTCCATGATATCATGGGAAAATAGCGAGAAAAAAAAGTCGAAAGAATCTAGATTTATAAGCAGACAAAATTAATTATTTAATAAAATTAAACCAATTCTATTATGATACCCTCAAGGCTAATTTACAGAGTTTAGCTCGAGTCATTCCTTTTGGGAGTTGTCAAAAAGCTTATTTTGGCATCGTATTATAAATTGTCAGCTTTTTCAATAACTTTATAATTCAAATTTGAAACAAGCATCTCAAGAATAATTACTTGGATATCCCAATGATGAAAATCTCATTCATTTCAATTCTCTTTGCAGTTCTCTTTTGTTTTTCTGAAACATCTGCTCAGCAAGAAACAGCTAATATGATCCCAAAAGATGTTTTAGATGAAGCTCTTGACCTTATCTTGGAAAGTGAAATGGCAGAAAACGGATGGCCTTCAGACACAGTGATGGAGATTTCAAAGGTTAACAAAGTTGATATTGCGAAAGGAAAATATGACCGATTTTATGTTGTTGATCTTGACATTAATGTGAACCCTTTGGAAGTGATGATGACTGGAGTTATCATCTTCAAGTTTAACGAAGAAACCTCAAGCTTTTCATTTGAAACTTATAGTTTGGCTCAAAAGGATTTCAAGACTGCCTTAAGACCTGCTGAAACTGTTTAATTTTCACTTGCATGAAAATTCCTTTTTATCTCGTGAAACTTTGTGTTGAGAATAATATATCGCCAAGGCGTTGTTTCTATCAGTAACCATTGAATATGCTATTGGTATATCTTCATACAGTAATCGAATAACAGTATGATAATTGTTTAAATCAATCAAAGTATTATTCTCATATTCTAGTGGTGCCAAGGGAGTATTGATGAGACTTAAATCTGGGGTAATTTTTATGTCTCCTCGAGGATTGAGAAAAAATCGAATAAGTTGTTTGGAATTAGTTTTGCTTCGAACCTTCTGAATTCAATTTTGGAGTCCAATCAATTGAGATTGCTGGGTATTAATTTCAAATTAAAAATTCAGATCACTTGGGCTTCTTTCATTTTTCAAATGGAGCGAGAGGCTAGTTGACTCTTAGTCTTTTTCCACTTCATAAATAACCCCCTTTTTGATGAAAGAAAGATCCACTCATCCGATGATATCATGAAATCATCTTTTCAACTTTTTTCAAGGACTTATTGTTCGTACTCATTTTCAATCGAGTGAGGCTTCTTTCTTCCTTTTGAGAGTGAGA